>Ga0208412_1000144_pt1 | contig 49169 bp, 50 predicted proteins | sample AntDeeMetag02WF4_FD_184758 | JGI IMG/M metagenome (GOLD analysis project Ga0208412, IMG submission 184758) | Saline lake microbial communities from Deep Lake, Antarctica - Antarctic Deep Lake Metagenome 02WF4 (SPAdes) (version 2) | ecosystem: Environmental > Aquatic > Non-marine Saline and... | reverse complement strand
GGCCTGAAGTATCTCCGCGACCAGCAAAAGTCTGGACGTGGAGGCGCACCCGTAGGCGTGCGCTTGAACAGCGGGACGTTGAACGTGAATGGCGAATATTCGCCTACCGTGATTAACGGTTAGAACGAGAGTCCACGCTGAATGCCACGTCCTTCAGGGCGTGGTAGCTTACTGGTCACGAGACGCAAGAGTAGCCACTGCATACGCCCCGAGAGCGTCGGAATCTCGCGCTATTCGCCGTACTCGTCGACTAAGTCCGGGCGTGTCTTTCGCTCGACGATCCATGCAGTAATCAATGCGGTGACAATGAGGACGACTGCAGTGAGTTTGCGTCGCATGCGATCGTACCCCGGAACGGGACGCGTATGGTAATGTCCGGCCTAACCGTCTCCGCGAGACGCGTCTCGGGGATGGAGAGATTTCATCGACGATCCGTGGCGCCGACCTCGTCGACGCGTGATCTCGACGCGTGACTTCAACCTCAGTGACGCGTGACGCCGAGCCCGTTGAGGCGAGCCGATCGACCGATTATTCGGCGAGTCCCTTGCTCTCGATGAGCTCCCAGACTTCTCTGCCGGCCGAGGTGATCCCGTAGATTCGCCCCTTCCGCCGCTCTTCGGGGACGAGCAGGTCGACCAGACTACGTTTCCGGAGGGCTCGGAGCGCCCGAGAGACGTGTGTAACGGAGATGCCGACGCTGTCGGCGATCTGCGTCGGCGTCGCTGGCCCCTCTGCGAGGCGACCCATCACTGCCGTGCGATGTTCGGAACTGATGACGTACCCGACTACGTCCCAGTCGGTGGTCATCGCCGCTCACCGCGGGGTCGCGCTCCGAGCCGAGCCGGTGGTCGTCGACAGCGCGGATTGATCGTTTTGTGGTCGTAATTCATAGGCTAGCTCCGTCTGGAAATCTGGTGCACGATCGAGGCGACGGCGAACGCGACGATGATGATCGCGCCGAGTTGCCCCATCGACACCGGGGCCGACGGCATAAGGCTCAACAAGAGGTACGCCAGCAGTCCGAGTCCTGCGAGCGCACCGTACACGAGCTGCCAGTTCGACCTCTCCGAGCCATCTGTCGGAAGGTACTCGTCGAGCCGGTCGGCCTCCCGACGGATTTCGAGGGTACTGTTCTCTCTGTCGTACTCGATTAGTCCCGCTTCCTCGAGCTTCGGGAGATGGGTCTGGTACAGCGAGACGTAGATGCGCTTTATTTGCTGGTCGCCCAGCTCGTCGACCGGGATGTCGTTCTCCCACGCGGCGAGGCTCTGTGAGAGTTCGTTGAGAGGAACCCTCCCGTCCTGCGAACGGAGGTAGGAGATCACGAATCGACGCCGAGCGTTGCTCAGAAGCTCGTACGCTTCGTCTTGGCCCAACGTGGTTTGGTTCGTGTCCGACATCGCCACAAGTTACCTCGGGGCTCGATCGCTGTACTCTGTTCTACCGAGACCTCGGTCTCGCGCATGACTGACCGATACCCGGTGCTCGACGGTGTAGGGAATCACTCGACAGTCACGCTCTTGGCGAGATTCCGAGGTTTGTCGATCGAACGATCCAAGAGGTCGGCGACGTGATACGAGACGAGTTGGAGCTGGACGTTCGCGAGTATCCCCGTAACGTCCGGGTGGGTGTCGGGGACCGGGACGAACTCGTCGACGGCGTCGCTGATTCGCGTCGATCGCTCGCTCGCAACCCCGATGACGGGCGCCCCACGCGTCCGTACCTCCTCGACGTTACTCACCGTCTTCTCGTCGTGTTTCCCGGAGAAGATCGCGAACACCGGCGTGTTCGGCGTGACAAGCGCGAGCGGTCCGTGTTTCAGTTCGCTCGCTGCGAATCCTTCGGCGTGTTCGTAGGTGATCTCTTTGAACTTCAACGCCCCCTCCAGCGCCACCGGATACGAGACACCGCGTCCGATGAAGAAGTTCCCGTCGCTACCCTGGTACCGGGTCGCGATTGTCGACACCGTCGACTGGTCGAGCACCTGCTGTACCTGCTCCGGCAGCTGCTCTAGCGCACGCAGGAACGACTCCCGGTCCTCGGCGGGGGACCCGGTCACGTCCGTAACGAGCCGGTCCGAGAGCAGCCCGAGGACGGCGACCTGCGAGGAGAAGGTCTTCGTCGCGGCGACGCCGATCTCCGGACCCGCCCGGATGAAGAGCGCGTCGTCAGCCTCCCGGGCAGCCGTCGACCCGACGACGTTCGTCACCGCGACCGTCCGAGCGCCTTCTCGCGAGGCATGCCGAAGCGATTGGAGGGTGTCTGCGGTCTCTCCGCTCTGTGTCACTGCGATCACGAGCGTCTCCGGGGAGATGGGTGCCGGAGTCGTCACGTACTCGCCTGCGGTAAAGACGTGTGCTGGAACGCCTCGATCGACCAACAGCTGACGGGCGTACAGCGCGGCGTGGTACGAGGTCCCGCAGGCGATGAAGTGGACCTCGCTCACGTCTTCGAACGTTCCTGGAGGGAACGAGTTGAGGTCGACGGCCCCGTCCTCGGTGATTCGACCCTCAAGCGCACGTTTGAGTGCGGCGGGCTGTTCGTTGATCTCTTTAAGCATGAAGTGGGGATACCCGTTCCGTTCGGCATCCTCCGGGGACCAGTCCACCGTCGTCATCTCGCGCGAGACGGTGTTCCCGTCGCTATCAACGACTGTGTGGCTCCCGGCCTCCGCCTGTACGATGTCTCCGTCCTCCAGATACACTACGTCGGAGGTGAAATCGAGGAAGGACGGCACGTCACTCGCGAGGAACCGACGCTCGCCGTCGATCCCGAGAACGAGTGGCGAGCCGTTTCGCGTCGCGTAGATCGCGTCGTGATCCTCGCTGAGAAAGACGATGGCGTAGCTACCCTCCAGCCGATCGACGGTCTCCTGCAGCGCTTCAACGGGCGAACAGCCGTCATCGAGCGCCTCCTCGAGCAGGTGCGGCACGACCTCGGTGTCAGTGTCGCTGGTGAACGTGTGTCCCCGCGCCGCGAGCTCCTCTCTGAGCTCCGCGTGGTTCTCGATGATCCCGTTGTGGGCCACGGCGATCTGCCCGTCGCAGTCGGTGTGTGGGTGCGCGTTGCGGTCCGTGGGAGCGCCGTGCGTGCTCCAGCGGGTGTGTCCGATACCCACGCGGCCGGTCGGGTTGCTCGTTCCGAGCTCGGCTTCGAGATTTCGGATCTTTCCCTCGCGTTTGACGACGGTGATCCCCCGTCCGTTGCTCGTGGCGACGCCGCTGGAGTCGTATCCGCGATACTCCAGGTTCTGTAGTCCCGTCAACAGGGTCTCTGAGACGTCTTCGTGGCCGACGCAGGCGGTGATCCCGCACATCAGATCCACCTCGTATCAGCGCGCCCTCGGCGCGCGTCTGTTCCCTGGCGACGCTCCGAGCATCGGGCCGTCCACGTCCGCAGTATTCGTTGAATCATGATCATCGGTTACCCGCTCTGGTAACGAACACCATTCTCCACGTTCGGACATTGTTATTCGGCGGTTGTAGGACGCGTTGAAAAGACGGTACAGCCACTTGAAACGCCCTTACATGGGCGTACGGGAATGGCGACCGATCGGCGAGAGTATGGCGCTGTTAACGATATTTACTAGACATATAACAATACAGTATACTCCGTTTGTGACATACGAACATGCCTGCCGTAACTACGCGAAACACAGTCGGTATTGGGGTGCTATCTTCAGGTCGCCACTCACAATGATCGGGCTAATACATCACGGGCCGTCCGACACCGACGGTGTGGCTCCGTCCGTCTCACCCGCACTCTATTCGGTTGGTGGCACCCCAGCCGTTACACGGGCCATGAACGAGCTTACGTCGGTCGTTGACGAGATGCTCCTGCTTACGGACGATGCCGATGTCCGATCGGCAGCGGCCCGTGCGGACGATTCTGTCGCCGTCGTCCCGGATCTCGACGCGGTTCGAGACCGCTTTGCCGATGCCCACGACCGCCTCATCGTTGCGTCCGCCTCGACGCACGTCGGGCGATCCGACCTGCGCTCGCTGACGGCGTGCACCGACGCCGTTCTGCGATCTGCGGCGATCCCAAACGGTCACCCACCCCACGAGATGTATTCGATCGACTTCCCGCTCGGCGACGCGCAGCCGATCGACGGTGACATCGATTCGATACGCGATCTCGTTGACGCGCTGTCGGCTCGGACGCACGAGTCGGAGCTGACGGCGGACCGGCTGTACGATGTCGCTCGTCCGTGGGACCTCCTCGCGGCGACCGAGCACGTCCTCGATGGGATCGATCGCTCCATCGAGGGAACCGTCCATCCGACGGCGGACTGCTCCGGTTCCGTCGTCGTCGAACCAGGCGCACGCATCGGCGCGGGCGTGGTCATCGAGGGACCGGCGTTCGTCGCCCGCAACGCCTCGATCGGGCCGAACGCGTACGTTCGCGGCGCGTCGTATCTGGGGGAAAACTGCCACGTCGGTCACGGCGTAGAGGTGAAAAACAGCGTCCTGTTCTCCGACGCCCGGGTTCCGCATCTCTCGTACGTTGGTGACAGCGTCGTTGGCCCGAGCGCGAACCTCGGAGCCGGCACGGTCGTCGCGAACCTCCGTCACGACGGGGAGCCAGTCGCACTGACACACGCCGGGAAGCGAGCATCGACCGGGCGGCGAAAATTCGGTGCAGTCGTCGGCGAGAACGCCCGGCTCGGGATCGGCACGCGCGTGAACGCCGGGGTCTCGCTCTCGCCCGGATCGACGACGGCTCCCGGAGAAACGGTCCTCCGGGACGTGTCCCGGGACGGTGAGGAGCGCGACGACCCCGAAAGACCGGTGGAGGGAGGCGAACACGCTGCGACCGACACGACAAACTGACACTTCAAAACGATGCTCGACTCACTACTCTCACGATCCAACCAAGCGGACACGACCGACCCGCCTCTCTCCGAGGACGGCACCGAACCGGACGCGGAGGACGAATCCACACCGCCGGGAACGTCGGAACCGGCTTTCAATGGCGCTCACGAACAGAGCGAGGACGAACTCCCACTCGACGTCACGTTCGAGATCCTGAAGAACCGACGGCGGCGACTCATCCTTGGGTACCTCGAAAACGAGGCCGACCCGACGCCCATCGGGGAGCTGGCCGAACACATCGCCGCGATCGAAAACAACATCGACACCCGACAGCTGGACTCCCAGCAGCGGAAGCGTGTGTACATCGGTCTCTACCAGTGTCACCTCCCGAAGATGGACGACGCGGGCGTCATCGAGTACAACCAGACAAGGGGACTCGTCGAGCTCAACGACAGCGCTACTCCGCTGTACGAGTACCTCGATCCCCAGGAACCGGAGCCACAGGGTATCGGCGGACACCACTACCTCCTGTTTACGTCCCTGTTCGGGGTCATCTTCCTCATCACTCAGGTGTCGAGCATCCCGTCGATGACCAACATCCTCGTTTTCGTGATTTGTCTTGGCATGTTATCTCTCGCCGTCCTCGACGCCCGAACCGCCCCTTCCTCTTAATACGAGAGCCCCTCGTCGGTCGCTGGTTCTGATGCGCTGACGGTCGCGACCCCGTCCGCTGCGCTCACTCCGCCGCCGGCGACGGACACGCCAGCCGGGAGAGCGCACCGAGGGCCGAACACCAATCCGCGGAGTCGAACGTTCTCGTTAACCTCTGATCCGGGTAACAGCACCGTTCTCGCCAGTTCGACGCCTTCTCGGATCGTCGCGTTCGCCCCGACGACGCTCGGTCCCTCTAGGACGGCGTCCGACTGGACAGTCGCGTCGCGAGCGACGATGACCGGTCCGCGGATCGTCGCACCCGACTCGATCGTCGCACCTTCCGCGATCTCAACGTTTCCGACGATGGTCGCCTCCGGGTCCACTTGCCCCTCGATGCGTCGGCTCGTGTCGGATACCGCGAGCTCGTTCGCCCGGAGCAGGTCCGCCGGCCGGGCGACGTCGAGCCACTGATCGGTCTCGACGATGGCGACGTCCATTCGGTCGATGAGCCACGAGAGAACGTCGGTGATCTCTCGTTCCCCCCGCTCGCTCTCCGGAACGTCGAGCGCCGTCAGCGCGGCCTCCGGGAACACGTAGGCGCCGGCGTTCGCCAGATTCGTCGGCGGATCGTCCGGCTTCTCGACTACTTCGGTCGCGATGCCGTGATCCGTCGACAGCACGCCGTACTCGCCCGGCTGATCGACTCGGTGTGCGGCGACTCCGGCTTCGTGCGTGAAAAGCTCCGTCAGGCTTGGGGTGTCGAAGAGGCTGTCCCCGTTCAGCACGGCGAACCGCCCGTCGAGCATCGGACTCGCTCGCTTGACCGCGTCCGCGGTCCCCGCCGCCGTCGGCTGCTCGGCGTACCGGACCGGAACGCCGCCGTAGTGGTCTCCGAAGTACGACCGGATGTGGTCGGCCTTGTACCCGACGACGATAATGAGTTCGTCGGAGCCCGCCTCGATGGCGGCGTCGGCGACGTGTGCGATCAGCGGTCGGTCTCCGACCGGGAGCATCGGTTTCGGCGTGACGGTCGAAAGCGGTTCCATTCGCGTTCCGCGGCCCGCTGCCAGGATGACTGCCTGCATACCCGCGACAGAGTAACTGCGTCGTCCTTGTTAGTCGATCAATATTCGCGGGTTTACGCTTTCATTTCGATATCGGCAGTCGCTTGGTCGACGAGACGCCGGGCCGTCTGGAACAGCAGGTCCACCCGTTCTTCCGTCTCGGCCTCCGCGGTCACTCTGACGAGCGGCTGGGTCCCGCTTGCACGCACGAGGAACCACCCGTCGTCGGTGTCGACGCGGACGCCGTCGAGGGCTGTCGTGTTCCCGTATCGATTGCCGACGCAGCCGCGGACGCGCTCGACAACCGACTCTCGGGCTTCCGTTTCGACGCTCCCGCGACGGATCGGGACGGTGGGGATGTCGTCGACGATTTCGTCGAGCGATCCGTACCGGGCGACCAGTGTCGCAAGCCGGACGGCGGCGAGCGGGCCGTCCGGGCACCGTGACTCAGTCGGCCAGATCCACGCACCGCTCGGCTCGCCCCCGAAGACGACGGCCTCGTCGGTCGTGCGGTCCGCCACGTGGCCGTCACCGACGCGAGTGTAGGTTGTCGTCGCCCCGATCGTCTCTAAGGTCTTTGTCACCGCGATGCTCGTGTCGATCGGGACGGCGACCTCGTCGCCCGGTTCGGCCGCCTCGAGCGCGAAGGCCGCGAGCAGCACGTCCCCGGTGACGAACTCCCCTGACTCGGTCACCGCCATCATTCGATCGGCGTCCCCGTCGTGGGCGACGCCCATGTCCGCGTCGGACTCAGCGACGATCGCGGATAACCGCGAACAGTTCTCTGCGGTCGGCTCGCTCGGCCGTACCGGAAACGCTCCGTCCGGATCTGCGTCCAGCGTCCGGACGTCACACCCCGTCCGTCGCAGCGCGTCGGCGGTCAGCTCTCCGGTTCCGTTCCCCACGTCGAGGACGACGTCGAGGTCCAAGTTGTCGCCGCCGTCGGCGATCGCGTCGACGTGCCGAGCGGTGGCATTCCCGACGGTGGAGACGGACCCGACCTCGTCCCACGGTCGGATGTCGTACTCGCCGCGTTCGATCCGAGCGGCCAGCGCGTCCTGCCGCTCGCCCACGACTGCCTGCCCTTCCTCGGTCCAGAACTTCAGTCCGTTGTCGGCGGGCGGATTGTGCGACGCGGTGACGGCTATCCCTGCGTCCGCGTCGTACCATCCGACCGCCCGAGCGACCGTCGGCGTGGGAACGACGCCGAGGCTGATAACGTCTGCACCGCACTCTAAGAGCCCCGAGGACACCGCGTCCGCGAGCAGTTTCCCGGTCGTTCGCACGTCGCGACCGACGACGACGCGTGACGCGCCCTCGGAAGCGACCGCTCGGCCCGCGTCGAGCGCGGTTTCGGCGGTCACATCCGTTCCGAACTCGCCGCGTATTCCGCTCGTTCCGAATATCATGACCCGGTCACGGGCGGGCACGGTGTTTGTTAGGCTCACGGTACCTCGGGCTTCGGCTCGCGAGCTCCGACCTCAGTCTTCGGTGGGCTCGACGGGCTTCATCTCCCGAGTAGTTCGAGACTCCTCGCCGTTGCGGCTCGCCTCCTGACGTGTGGGTCGGTTCGCCGCTCCGTCGGGCGACTCCCGTCCGGCCAGCCGGTGGTCCGTCGCGTCGAGGTGTTCGTTGGCGCGCGCGTCCAGGACCATTCCGGCAAGGAGGCCGGCACAGCCCCCGAGGAGCAGCGAGAGGGACGTCGTTCCGGACTCGGCGGAGTCTCCGTCTGTGGCGACCTCTCGAACCGTCCGGCCGACCCCGAGGGCTCCGGCCACCGTGGCGACCGCGCCGGCCGCGTACGCGACGACGAGGGGATGGAAATCGAACAGGACGTACTTCGTCCAGATGCGGCGCAGGAAGTTCCGGAACAGCATCGCGGACACTCGCGGGATGTAGCTCCGGTAGGAGATGTCGCTCTCCTCGTCACCGTAGGTGATCGGCCGCGGGACATCGGCTACCCGTGCGTCCGCGACGTTCAGCTTTACGAGGAGATCGTTACAGTAGCCGTAGTACTCGTACATCTCCTCGATGTCGGTCGATTCGAGGGCGTGGAGGGAGATAGCCGTGTATCCGCTTTGCGGGTCGCCGCTCCCCCAATAGCCGCTTGCAACCTTCGTGAGCGCGGTCAGAATCGCGTTCCCCACGAAGCGGAACCACGGCATGTCCCCGTGTCCCGTCCGCCGCATCAACCGGTTTCCCTTCGTGTACTCGGCTCGCCCCTCGACGATCGGGTCGAAGAGGTTCCCCAGCATCTCCGGCTCCATCTGCCCGTCGCCCCCCATCACGGTGGTGATGTCTATGCGGTCCTGCTTGGCGCGTTGGTATCCGGTTTTTATCGCGCCGCCGACGCCGCGATTCTGTTCGTGTTGAATCGGAACGACTCGCCGATCGAATTGCCGATCCGAAGTCTCGACCTGCGATGTCCGCTCGTTTACGGCTGCCGCCCGCCGTTCGATCTCGCTCCACGTGCCGTCGGTCGACCCGTCGTCGACGACGTAGATGCGGTCTACGAACTCGGGTGCCGAATCGATCGTTTCGCCGACGAATCCCTCCTCGTTGTACGCCGGAATAACGACTCCGGCCGTGTGTCCTCGGTACATTGGTTTCGATCGAACTGATTACGCTGTGCGAAGCGTGCCCTCGGCTTTGTTACGCGCTCCCTTTCGACAGTTTCATTGGGCTCTCGGAGCCCGTGACCCGGCCCCCTGCCGCGTATTCGATCCCCTAGATGTGGGATCGGTCCCTTCGCGACGGCGCTCTGTCCGCCGCTTCGGAAACCGATACATAACGAAGTGACCGAGACGGGAATTCCGTCCAAATGGTTCAGAGGCCCCTCGCTCGCGTCGTGATCGTTCTATTCGCTTTTTTGACAATTACCGCTCTGTTTTCGGCCCCCGTCGTCGCCAACCATGGGGGATCCGACGACGCGTATCGCCTGAACCCCGGCGATACGCACCAGGTGGACCCCGGGAACGGGACCGACTACGCTGTCGCGCAGGGGACGACGTGTGAAGTGGTCACGCCGGTCGAGAACAGCACACAGACCGTCTCATCGTTTTACGACTACCGGAACCCGTATCCGGAAATCACGGGCAATCCTCGGTCTGGGGCGTACAGCTCCTTCGGTACGGTGCCGTACCAGAGCTCTCAGGAGAGTTCGCTTTTCTTCTACACCGGGTCGAACGGCACGAGCCTCGTCTTGGTCCACGATCGGCTCGGTGACGAGGCGGGCGGCAGCACGGCCACGTTCCGCTTCGAAGGGCTCCCGGCGGACGGCGAGTGGGCCATCCAGGATGACGAGTACCCGAACCGCGACGACGATTGGATCGTTGACGACACGAGCGCTGTGGTCGACTGGAAGTGGGGTCCCAACCGCACGGACGGTGGTGCCTACCGCGGCGTCTCGGACCTGAGCGAGCCAATGGTCATCGAGCCGGGTTTCAACGAGGACGCGGCCCACTGGGGGGACTGGAACTACTCCGAACGTCCCGAATATCGGATAAATGCGTGGACGGTCCGTGACGCGGACGGCTCAGTCTACCAGCTTGACCGCGACCGGCGGGTGTTCATTCACAGCAGCCCCTGCGTCTCCACCCCGCCGTCGGCGTCGCTCTCCGGACCGAGCACGACCGATGTCGGGGGAGCTGTTACCCTCGACGCGTCGAACACCACGGACGACGAAGCGATCGGCGGCTACGAATGGGATTTCGAGGGGGACGGCACGGTCGACGAGGTCACGACTTCGCCCGTCGTCGAACACACCTTCTCGTCCGAGGGGAACCGGACGGTCTCCGTGACCGCGTTCGACACGTACGGGAACGGGGACACAGCGACCCTAGACGTCTCGGTCGGCCAGATAGATGGCCCCCCATCGGCGGCACTTGACGCTCCGGAGAGCTCTCTGGTCAACGAGTCGGTGACGCTCGACGCGAGCGGGTCGACCGGTGACGGGGATATCACCGAGTACCGGTGGGACTTCGAGGGGGACGGAACGGTCGACGCGACTACGCCGACCGCGACCGTGACTCACTCGTACCCCGTCGCAGGCGACTACGAGCCGACCGTGACGGTGGTGGATGCGTCGAACCGGACGGACGAGGCGACCGCGACGCTCTCGATCGAATCGCGGTCTCTCTCGGCATCGCTGAACGTGCCTGACTCCCCGGCGGTCAACGAGTCCGTGACGCTCGACGCAAGCGGGTCGGCGCCGGCGGAGCTGATCACGGAGTATCGCTGGGACTTCGAGGGAGACGGAACCGTCGACCTCACGACTTCCGGGCCGACAGCCGAACACGTCTACGCCGCTCCGGGAACGTACGACCCGACCGTGACGGTCGTCAACGCCAGCAACGGAACGGCGTCCGCGAGCACTTCGGTTACCGTCGGATCGGTCGACCAGCCGCCGTCGGCAGCACTCAACGCCCCGGCGACGGCAAGCATCAACGAGTCGGTAACGCTCGACGCGAGCGGGTCGACCGATGACGTGGGTATCACGGAGTATCGCTGGGACTTCGAGGGGGACGGAACGGTCGACGCGACTACGCCGACCGCGACCGTGGCCCACGCCTACTCCGCTCCCGGAACGTACGAGCCGACCGTGACGGTCGTCGACAGCAGCGGGAGGACGGCATCCGCCACCGTTACACTCACCGCCGGATCGGTCGATGAGCCGCCGTCGGCCGCGCTCGCTGTGCCGAACTCCGTGACGGTGAACGAGTCGGTGACCCTTGATGCGAGCGGGTCGACGGACGACGGCGGTATCACGGAGTACCGGTGGGACTTCGACGGGGACGGAACGGTCGACGCGACCACCTCAAACGCAATCGCGTCTTACGTCTACGCCGCGCTGGGGAGCTACCAGCCGACCGTCACGGTGGTGGACACGTCGAACCAGACGAACGAGGCGACTCGGAGCGTCGACGTGATCGAGCAGCCGATCGATGCGGAGATCCGGTCGACGCCCGCCGATCCTGTCCCCGGCCAACAGATCGACTTCACTGCCGTTACCGCCCTTTCGGGGGACGCCACGGCCGACTACAACTGGACGTTCGGCGACGGGGGCACCGGAAACGGAACGGAGACCACTCACACGTACAGTTCGGCGGGGACGTACCAAGTAACGCTGACCGTTCAGGCCGACGACGGACGGACCGAGACAGCCAATTCGACCGTCGCCGTCACGTCGAACGCCGGCGGAGATGGCGGTGATGGTGGAAGCGGCGGAGGCGGTAGCGACAGTGGGGACGGCGGAGATGGAGGGGACGGCGGAGATGGAGGGGACGGCGGAAACGGTGGCGGTGGTGGAGCTGGCGGCGGTGGCGGCGGTGGCGGCGGTGGTGGTGGGGGTGGCGGTGGTGGCGGCGGTGGGGGTGGCGGCGGCGGATCAGGTGCCCCGGCGCCGGATCGGGGAGAGGCGTCTATCGGGTCTGCCAACGTCTCGCTCGACACCACGCGGCTCGTCGCGGGAGAGACGCTGATCGCCCGGGCGACGGTCAGCAACACCGGAGACGGGCCCGGCACGAAGACCGTCGAGTTCGCGATCGACGACGAACTGATCGAGAGCCGCGAACTCGCCCTCGATCCGGGTGAAACGCGAGAGGTGACGTTCACCCACCGGTTCACGACGCCCGGTACGAAGGCCGTCGAGATCGACGCCGGACAGAAGCGGTACGTCGAGGTCGCGCCCGTCGAGTCGGGATTCACCGTTCAAAACGCCAGCGTGAGCGAGAACCCGGTTCGCACTGACGAGCAGTTCACGATCGAGGCCGTGGTAGCGAATCCGGGAGAGATCAGCGGGACGAAGGTCGTGACACTCACGCTGTTCGATGAAACGGTCGACCGCACGGAAGTCACGCTGTCGCCCGGAGAGAACCGGACGGTCGCGTTCGATCGCCGTATTTCCGCTCCCGGGAACTACACGGCGCAGGTGGAAAACGCGTCGGTCGACGTCAGCGTCGTCGGTGATCCGGCGGCCGACGAGCGGTCGGACGCCAACACATCGGAGACGGCAACCATCGGTGGCGGCGTGTCGTTCGCCGGCACCGCCGCGATTCTCACAGTCATCACGACCCTCGCTACGGGGTTCGTCCTGGTTCGTCGCCGCTGGGGTCTCCCGGACCGTCCCTGACAACGGGGAGCGCGGACGCGGACTCGCACCCACTCCCGGTGGTCGGTCTGTCACCGCGGTGGCGATCGGCTCGAACGACTTTGTTGAAATACTCCATATCTACCATATTTGGCCCCAATTGCGGCCAATACAGGGAAAGATGGTTCGTCGAGCTATCGTCTTGTCGGCCGCTTTGAGACCGCCAGTCACCCTAATTCGATCGTCTCGATGTATCGGAGGAAGGCTTCTAGCCCCTGATTCTCCGTGTAGTGGACCATCTCTGAGTCGGCGTCGTACTGGATAATGCCGGCCTCTTGGAGCATCGGGATGTGAACATGGACAAACTCGATCCGAACTTTCTCGCGTGACGGCGCATCGCGGATCGGCAGTGCCCGATCGGTCTTATGGACTTCCTCAACCAGTTGGTCAAGCGAAATTTTCTCGATCGGCTGGCTCTTCAGGTTGTACAACAGGGTGCGCCGGCGTGGGGACGACACTAGTTCCAGTAATGTACCGAAGGAGTACCGCATCGGCACCGTCTCGGGGCGGTTCGGGTCGGTCTTCGCTGCTCCACCCGGCGCTGGCGTCGTTGAACGGAACGTCGGTGCCGTCGTCGTTCTCTCGTGCTCCGTTGGGATCCAGCCATCGTCTGGAGTGTACTCGATCACCGCATCGTACAGCGGTCGAAGCGTCGTCACTGTCTCTTCGTCGTGTTCAGCCGGATCGACGTGATGGTGAGCGATCACGCCGAGACGTTCACAGAGGTCGTTGAGGGAGGTGATCAGACTAATTACTCGTTCGGTGTCGTGGGTGGCAAGCAGCGTCGTTACTGAGTCGAGACACACGACCGTCGTTTCGTCGGTGTTCTTCCACGCACCGAGTTGACTGGCAATAGCGAGACCGAAATCGTAGAGATCCACATTCTCACGAACCTCATGCACGGAGATCGACCCTGCTGTTGAGGGTGGGAGCTGGGCTTTCGTCGTATTTTGTCTCGCATCGACGACTGTCGCCCGTGCTGGAAGTTCGCTGTCGACTTCGTGTTGCCAGACCGACAGTTGCTCTGTGGGAGACGCCGAGAGTGTGATGCTCAATACGTTGGTCTCCGCAGGCGCATTGTAAGTCAACAGATCGCCACAAGCACTGTCGTCGGGAGGTTCGTGTGAAGGAGCAAGGAGAAGAACAGACGATGACCTGCTAACATACTCCTTGATTGAGCGAGCTGAAGATGACATTAACATTCATTAACAATCGGGGCACATAAGACTTCTACTTTATTTTGCAGTGTTTCACATATGATAAATAATGATCGAAATGTATCTCATCAATCAAAAACCTGATCATAAAGAACCGGCTCTGTTGGTATTCCCAATAGGAGACACATTCTGATCGGTTGCAGTCAATACAGGGAACTCACATACTGATCGCTGCGCCGTATTACGGAGAATCAAGGAGAAAGCCTCGCGCTTCAGCGCGGATGAATCCGACAACTTCTATACAAACTACGGTTCGATGCCACGAAGGATATTCCACGCTACGTAATCCACAGCTTCAAGTAATTTTATCTACATAGGTTACGTATGGCAAAACAGGTCGTCACACGCACCTATACTGCTTCCATTCGGAACCAGTCACGGGTGTCCGACGATCTTGATGCCCTCGGGTTCGCAGCCTCGAAACTCTGGAACGTCGGACGGTGGACGTGCAGCCGGATTTGGGACGAAATCGGCCACATTCCAAATCACACCGAACTCACCGCGTACCTGAAGAGTCACGAACGCTATGATGACCTACATTCTCAGTCGAGTCAGCGAGTCCTTCAAGAACTCGCTGAGGCGTTCAGTGGTTGGTACGGCAAACGACGCAACGGAGACACGAAAGCGAACCCGCCCGGTTACCGCAAACACGGTGACGAACACCCGCGTTCAACAGTGACGTTCAAAGCTGCCGGCTTCAAACTTGATACCCAGTACAACCGCGTTCGACTCTCTCAAGGGTCGAATCTTAAAGAGTACTGGTCGGACTTCATCCTCTGTACATACCAGACGCGGCCTGATGTTGACCTCTCCGCCGTGGAGACTATCCAACAAGTGAAGGCGGTTTGGACAGGCGACGAGTGGGAACTTCACTTCGTCTGTAAAGTTGAGGTTGAGGTATCTGAGTCGCCCGGCGAGAAGACCGTCGGTATTGATCTCGGGATCAACAACTTCGCCGCACTCGCCTACGAGGACGGGCACAGTGAACTGTACCCACTGAATTGTCTGAAGCAGGACGACTACTACTTCAGCAAGCGGCTCGCTCGGTGTGACGATTCGAACTCTGAACAGGCGACGCGGCTGAATCAGAAGAGATCTGGTCGGCGCACGCACTATTTCCACACGCTCTCGAAACACATCGTTCAGCGGTGTGTCGAGGAGGGTGTCGGGACAATAGTGATCGGCGATCTCTCTGGCATCCGCGAGGAAGATGAGAACAGTGAGTCGAAGAACTGGGGTACGCACGGCAACCTCGATTTGCATTCGTGGGCGTTCGACCGTTTCACGAAACTGCTCGCCTACAAGGCCGAGATGGAAGGGATCACGGTTGAAAAGGTATCTGAGCGTGATACGTCGAAGTCGTGTTCGTGCTGTGGTCGCAAGCGGGATGCAAACCGTGTTGAGCGTGGGTTGTACGTGTGCGACAGGTGCGAGACGACGGCGAACGCGGACGTGAACGGGGCGGAAAACATTCGGCAGAAAGTATCTCCGAATTCACCGAATCTGTCGGTGAATAGGAGTAACGGCTGGTTGGCACAGCCATCGACGTTTCTGTTTGACAAGGAAAGTGGCGCATTCGCGCCTCAAGAACAGGTCACGTCGTAAACCACAATATCCCAACTCAGCGGCGCGGTGCCGTGGGAATCCTCGCGCTTCAGCGCGGGGAGGATGTCAACTATCAAGAACACTGTGCAAGATATCGAGGATGTAGTCAGCACTCGCCTTCACTTATAAACAGCAGCCAGCAATCTGTTTCACGTACTCTCGCAATCGATCGTCGCTGTACCTGTATTGACTATTGAGGATTTCACTGAGGCGGTACACTTTTTCCAGTTCGTATCGGGTTCTATGCTAATGCCCGACAACGTTCTCATTGCCTTCGATGGATCGCCGCTTTCCGAGCGTGCGCTGACGTACGCCGTCGATACTTTCTCGCATGCAACCCTCACTACGATTTATGTCATCAATCCGATCGACTCGATTATCGATGTCGAGGCTGGTGGCTTACCAGTCGCCGAAGACTGGTATGAGAATGCCCAAGATCGCGCAACCAGAATCCACGCGACGGCCACGGATCTCGCGGTAGAACACGATATCGACCTCACTACCGTCACAGAAGTTGGCAGACCCGCCCGAACGATTCTTGAGTATGCTGACGACCACGGTATTGATCAGATTGTGATGGGGAGCCACGGTCGCTCAGGAATCGATCGGACGCTCCTCGGAAGCGTTGCAGAGACCGTCACCCGTCGGGCACGGATCCCCGTGACTATAATCGGATGACTCGATCAGCACAGACGGAGCACACCCGACAAACCATTGGTGTAAACAACGTGGCCGCTACTGAATCTCCTCCGCTTTCGACGTGTACTATCCGCATTGAGCGACGAGGTGGTCGCGGCAAAGCGGGATCGCGGGCACTCGAACGACACCTCCGGAATATCTCCGGCGTCCACGACGTCGATGTTTCCTTCCGGACGGGCAGCGCTCGGATCACCTACGATGAGGAAGCCACATCCGAGGAGGCGATTCGAGACGCAGTCCGCGATCGAAACGTCTCGATTCAGGACGACCGCGACACGGCAACGGACGACGTGAACGCCGGCTCGGAACTCCGGCAGGAGACGGCGTTCGTCGGGCTGACGCTGCTCGGGATGGTGGTCGGCCTGGTGACGGGGTGGCTCGACGGGCCGCCACTTCTCATGTGGACCGGCTACGGCGTCGCATACGCTTTCGGCGGCTGGTACGGACTCAAAGGCGCGGTCGAGACACTCCGCCACGGCGGCGTCGACATCGACCTCCTGATGATCGTCGCCGCACTCGGTGCCCTCTCGATCGGCGCGCCGTTCGAGGGCTCGATGCTCCTCTTCCTGTTCTCGCTGTCGAATACGCTCCAACACTACGCGATCGGGCGCTCACGTCGGGCGATCAAGTCCCTCGTCGAGATGCGGCCGGACGAGGCGCAGGTGCTACGCGATGGGGCGGAAGTCACCGTCCCCATCAACGACGTCGCCGTCGGCGATGTGTTCGTCGTCCGTCCCGGTGACCGTATCCCGCTCGACGGCATCGTCACGTCCGGCGAGGGGACGGTCGATCAGGCATCGCTCACCGGTGAGTCCGTACCCGTGCCGAAGGCGCCCGGCGACGAGGTGTTCGGCGGGACGATCAACGAGAACGGGAGCCTCGAGATCGAAGTCACGCGGCAGGCCCACGAGTCGGCGATCAGCCGCCTTATCGACATGGTCGAACGCGCCCAAAGCGAGAAGGCGCCGACACAGCGACTTATCGACCGGCTCGAACAGCCGTACGTCCTCGGCGTGTTCGGACTCACGATCGCGGCGATCGGTGTTCCGCTCGCGCTCGGGAGCGCGTTCACCAGTACGTTCTACCGAGCGATGACGCTCATGGTCGCGGCCTCGCCGTGTGCAGTCATCATCTCCACGCCCGCAGCGGTCCTCTCGGCGATCGCTTCCGGCGGCAGGCAGGGCGTCCTGTTTAAAGGAGGCGAACACGTCGAGGCGGCAGCGAACATCGACGCGGTCGCGTTCGACAAGACGGGGACGCTCACGCAGGGCGATACGCGGTTGACGGACGTCTTCGTCCGCGAGACGGCAGTCGAATCACTGGACGACGACAGGCTGCTTGCGCTCGCGGCCGCAGTGCAGGCCCGCTCAGAGCATCACCTCGCTCGTGCGACGGTGGCGGCGGCGGACGAGCGCTCACTCGATATCCCCGATGCACAGCGATTTCAGTCAGTTGCGGGGAAAGGCGTCCGTGCCGACGTCGACGCTAGCACTATCCACATCGGGAATCGGAGTTACTTTGCGACCGTCCTCGAAGGCGCAGCGATCGAGGGACTCGAACCTGGCCTCGACCGGCTCCAAACGTTAGAGGCAGAGGGAAAAACGAGCGTCATCGTCGCCAGAGAGGACGACGACGGGGTCACCGTGTTGGGGTGGCTCGCGTTCACCGACACGGTCCGTCCCGGGGCTGCCGAGATGATCGAGGAGCTCCGCTCGCTCGGCGTGGAGCACATCGTCATGCTGACGGGCGACAACGCACGCGTCGCACAGCGAATCGCCGACGAGGTCGGTATCGACGAAGTGCAGGCGGAACTGCTGCCGGAGGAGAAAGTGGCAACCATCGAGGATCTGGTCGATCGCCATGAGAACGTGGCGATGGTCGGCGACGGCGTCAACGACGCACCGGCGCTGGCGACCGCGACGCTCGGCATCGCGATGGGTGGCGCCGGGACCGACGTCGCACTCGACACTGCCGACGTGGTGTTGATGGGCGACGATCTCAGCAAGATCCCGTACGTCCTCGGCCTCGGTCGCAGGACTCGTCGGACGCTCACCGTCAATCTCGCCGTCGCGTTCGGTGCGATCGCGCTCATGGTTGGCACGATCCTGCTCCGGGGGATTCCGCTTCCCCTTGCCGTGGTCGGCCACGAAGGCTCGACGGTACTCGTCTCGCTGAACGGCCTCCGACTGCTCGGATTCCGTGGCTAGACAACGCAGGATTCATAGGGATCATCGTAGCCAACCGGATGTTTCGTGGTATTCGAGGTCCCGCATCTATCGATCCGCTATTGTGTTTCTATGGGCTACTACGATGATCCCTATCAGTGACATTGCCACCGCAGATGAATGGGCCATCTGGATGGAGGCGCAAATGACCTAACACATGGGCCCTGGTAGCGTCGAGTGGATGGGGTCGAACACGGGTGTGGCCGTCGACGGTTGTGGAGATTGGTCACAACGACTTCGACCCGATCGATCTTCGAGTCGATCTCATTTCGAGCGATCGTGGTGCGTTGCGCGACCCGGTAGGTAGGAACTACTGCAAGTAGTAGGTATGTAACAAATAGTAGGAGGAACAATGTGGTTACTGTGAAGGGGTCGCTCAGCCCGGTAGAGCGCCACTCCGTGGTGGCAGTCTGAAAATGACTGCTTCGGCGGTTCAAGTCCGCCCCCCTTCGTCTTTGGCTATCTGACCATCAGTAGGTGTACTATTCATCCGTCAGTAGGTGTTCTATTTGTACACCAGTAGGTGTCGAAAGCTCGGGTTACACGGTGAGTGACCAACCCGTACTGACCGCACTCGGGTAAGACGATATCACGCGCTGAGGATATCAGTAGAGACGCAACTTTGAGGCCGTATATTATCATAATATACAGACATATCGAATAAGTATTTCTTAGTCGATTCGGGGCTGATCTTACCTGTTTCTTGTCACAATGTAACAAAGTCGATGCGCCTCTTGGGGTTGTCTGTGCTGTCATTGAAACCATACGGAAAACTGCTCGCAGTATTGCTCTCGGTCGCGCTGATCGGAAGCGCCTTGGCGTTCGGCGGAGTTGCGGCGGTCGACCAGACGAGTGACGGCGACCAACAGCAAACAACATACCTCAAGGTGGTCCACGCGTCACCGGACGCGCCGCCGGTCGATGTGATGGTGGAGAACGAAACGGTGCTCTCTGACGTACCGTTCGGTGCCGTCAGCGACTACTTGGCCCTTGACGCCGGAACGTACAACGTAACGATCGCGGCAGCTGAGGATTCCGAGACGGTACTGTTCGACGGCGAAGTTACCCTTGAGCCCGGGTCGGTGACGACGCTGGCTGCCAGCGGAGAGGTCAGTGAGGACGCCGAATCGGCCTTCGAATTGGTAGCATACGGAGATACCGCGTCCACGCCCGCTGACAACGAGAGCGCCCTTCGCGTCATTCACCTCTCCCCTGATGCGCCGCCCGTCGACATCACGGCTCCTGGCGGGAACGTTGTGCTCGTCGACGGCCTGAGCTTCCAGAACGCCTCGGACTACGTCACCGTTCCTGAGGGCAACTACACCCTCGAGATCCGGGCGGCCACGGAGAACGGCAACGGGCCGATCCTCACTACCGTTAACATGTCCTTGAACGGCGGGACGGCCTACTCGGCGATGGCCGTCGGCTACCAGAATCCTGATGAGGCGCCTGCCGACACCGAGTTCGAGGTCATCCTGACGGAGGATGCTACCAGTGGGACCAATGGGACCAATGGAACCAATGAGACCAATGAAACCACGAGCGTACAGTTGGCGTCCGACGAGTCCGGTGAGGGCGAGTGATAGAGCTCGCTCTACTCGTCGCGGTGAACCTTCGAATTCACTGATCGCTGTTTTTAATCATCGCACGATGAGCGGTCGCGGAACTGGCAGTCACGAGGCGGCAGAAACGAGACGTTACCGGCCGGCTATTAAATACACCCCTAGCCGATGTGCGAGCGATGTCGGAAAGCAGGTGTCGGGAAAGAGCCGCGATCGAGCCACACGAGTGGCCGGATAGGGCCGTCGTCGTCGGAATCGGGACGGTCGGGCTCCATAGAGCGCTCTCGCTCGATCGGATCGGGGTCGACGTCGTCGGGTACGACACCGACGAGACGGTCGTCGAATCCTATCGCCGGGGAGTCGACGCGACTGGCGTTGTTGGCGATGGGGATGTCGCCGACAGCGACTGTACGTTCACCACGGATCCGGGCTGTATCGGTGACGCCGACGTGGCGTTCGTCGCAGTCCCGACGAACTACGACGGTGGGTCCACCGTTCCCGAGGACGAGCAGACTGGCGGCACCCGCTCGGCAGGCCGGCGTGACGACTGGCGGGCAGTGCTCCGCGCGGCCGCCGAGACGATTGGCGAACAGCTCACGCCGGAGACGGCCATCGTCCTCGAATCGACGGTTCCTCCGGGAACGACGCGAGAGCTGTTCACACCGTCGCTGGCAGCGGCGTCCGGGCTTGAAGCCGGTCGGGAGTTCTCTGTTGCCCTCTCGCCGGTTCGATTCTCACCGGGTACGCCGAGCGACGCGTGGCGACGGCAGACGAAGCTCGTGGCTGCCGCGGAACCGTCGACGGCGCGGTCCGTTGCGGGACTGTTCGATCGGCTGTACGACTCGGTTCACGTCGTCGAGAATCCGGCGACTGCGGCCGCGGCCAAGTGCGTCGAAAACACCTATCGCGACGTGAACATCGCCCTCGTGAACGAGCTCACGGCGGGATTCGATAGCCTCGGGCTTGACACCGAGGCGGTCCTCGACGCGGCGGCGACCAAGTGGAACGTCCCGCGATTTGAACCCGGGCTCGTCGGTGGGTCGTGTCTCCCGAGCGATCCGTATCTGCTCGCCGATCGATTTTCTCGTGCGGGCCAGTCTGCGCCGCTGGTACGCCTAGCCCGCGCAACCAACGAGGCTGTCCCCGAGCGAGTCGCCGATCTCACCGTCGACGCGCTCGCGGCGCGCTACGGTCGCTGGCTAGAGCGTGAACGACCCGACGACGGAATCGCGGCCGACGGATCGAACGGCATGAGCGGTACGAGCGGTACGGGGGGCGCCGTGGGTGCGGGCGATGCCGGCGATCCGACCACTGCGAACGCTGAAGCGTACGCTCTGGACGACCGAACGGCGCCGGTCGCACTGCTCCTCGGGTTGTCATACAAGGCCGATGTCTCGGACTTCTCGGGAACGCGGAGTGACAGGGTCGCCGCGGCGCTCGAGGAGCGGGGCATCGAGACCGTCGGATACGACCCGCTGATAGACGCCGATTCGGCTGCGGACGCGCTCCCTTTCGACGTGCGGCGCGAAGACCCGTTCGACGCCGTCGACGCCGTTGTCGTTCTCGTCGATCACGACGTATTCGACGAGATCACGAGCGAAGCGCTAACCGCGAGCAACGACCCGGCACCGGCGGTGGTCGACGTCCCGAACTGCTTCGATGACGACGTGGCGACCGACTTGGTCTACCGGAGCCACTGATGTACCGGAATCACGCCGTCGCGACGGTCGTGCCGGCTCGTAACGAGGCCAAATTCATCGGGGACGTAGTCGACGCGATGCCGTCGTTCGTCGACCGGATCTACGTGATCGATGACGCCTCCGACGACGGTACCCGTGTCGCGGCGCTCGATGCTGCGGCGAGGGAGGCTGAGAGGCACTGTTTAGGGGATCAGATACTCTCAGAACGGGTCTCGAAAGCCGATCAAGCGGGCCGGGTGGCCGTGCTCTCTCACGGCGAGCGGCGCGGGGCCGGCGGCGCCGTCAAGACGGGGTACCTCGCCGCGCTCGCCGGCGACGCCGACCTCGTCGCGACCGTCGACGGCGACGGGCAGATGGACCCGAGTCGACTCGATCGATTCCTCGACCCACTGATCGAGGGCGACGCCGACTACGCGAAAGGGACGCGGCTCGATCACCGCGAGCACGCGAGCGGAATGCCGACGTTTCGGCTTCTTGGGAACTGGTTGCTGACGCTACTGTGCCGACTCTCGACGGGCTACCGATCGGTGACCGATCCGGTGAACGGCTACACCGCCATCCGGCGGGAGGCCCTGGCCGACATCGATCCCGAATCCGGCTACGAGGGTTACGGCTACGGCACGGAGGTGCTGGCCCGGCTCCACGCTGCCGGTCACCGAATCTCCGACGTGCCGCATCCGATCCGCTACGGGGACGAGGAGAGCGGGATCGACTACCGACGGTACGCCACCCGAGTGAGCCGGCTGCTGCTCGCGACGCTGCTGTGGCGGCTCGGCCGCGAGCGGTTGGGCGGGTGGCCGGGATGGATCGACGAGTTCGATTCCTTGTACCGGAGGTGGAGGCTGTGAGGGTCCTGTTCGACGTGACGCATCCGGCGCTGGTCCACCTGTTCGGGCCCGCAGCCGGAGAGCTCGACCAGCGCGGCCACGACGTGACGATCGCGGCGCGGGACAAGGATGTGACAACCGACCTGCTCGACGCCGCGGGAGTGCCCTACACGGTCGCGTCACGGGCGGGTTCAGGGCCGCTCTCGCGGGTCGGGGAACTCATCGAACGCGAGATCGGACTCTTTCGACTCGCCCGCCGCGTCGATCCGGACGTGATCGTGAGCCAAGTCGATCCCGCGGCGGTTCACGCCGCCCGTCTCGTCGATGCTCGCGCGGTGGTGTTCGACGACAGCGAGCACGAACGGCTCGCTGCGAGCCTCACTCACCGGTTCGCCGACGTAGTCTGTACTCCCTCGGGATTCGACCGTGACGTACCGAACCAGCGGCGATACGACGGGTTCCACGAACTCGCGTACCTCCACCCGAACCGGTTCACGCCGGATCCCGAGGCGCTGCGACGGTGCGGTGTCGACCCCGACTCGTCGTACGCCGTGGTTCGGTTTGTCGCGTGGGACGCGCATCACGACCTCGGGCGACAGGGGTTCTCTCCGACCGGAAAGCGCCGGTTGATCGAGGCGCTCGGCGACCACGGTGCGGTGTACGTCACGGCCGAGGGCGCACCGACGGCGGCAGGAACGGCGTGCCCAGTCCCGGTCGAGGCGGTACACAATCTGCTCGCGTTCGCGGACTGCTACGTTGGCGATTCTCAGACAATGGCGACTGAGGCTGCGGTGCTCGGAACGCCGGCGGTGCGGACGAGCGCGTTCGTCGGCGGCGACGACATGAGCAACTTCAGAGAACTAGAAGCGGAGTACGGCTTGTTGCGATCGTTTGCCGACGAGGACGCCGCCATCGACCGCGCCGTCGAGTTCCTTCGAGCGCCGCTGCGCGACACGCTGGCTCGCCGGCGCGAGCGCCTGATCGCGGACAAAATCGACGTGACCGCCTTCCTCCTCGACGTGATCACGGAGACGGGAACGTCGGTGGACCAGGGCGACGGCGCGAGACGGGTAGTGCCGACGGACGGTACGGAACGGGAAACACCGACGGAGGGACCGAGACGAGAGACACCGACGGACGGCCCTCCCTCCGTGGAGGAGAACCAATGAGGATCCACTCGGTCGTCGGCGTGCGACCCGAGTTCGTGATGGCGGCGCCGGTACTGCGAGAGCTCGAGGCCCGCGACCACGCGTCGTCGCTGATCCACACCGGCCAACACCACGATGAGGAGCTCTCGGCGACGTTCTTCGCCGAGCTCCCGCTTCCGCCTCCGGATCATCACCTCGGCGTCGGGTCGGCCCCTCGCAGTGAGCAGGTGGCCCGAATCGTCGAGCGACTCGCACCGATACTGACCGCGGAGTCGCCAACCGCCGTCGCGGTGTACGGCGACACGACATCGACTATTGGGGGTGCACTCGCCGCCGCCGCGACGGACACGCCACTGGTCCACGTCGAAGCGGGGCTTCGGAGCGGCGACTGGCAAATGCCCGAAGAACGGAACCGGATCATCGTCGACCACATGGCTGACCTGCGGCTGGCACCGACCGCCGACGCGGTGGACGCCCTCGCCGCCGAAGGCGTGACTCGCGGCGTTCGACGCGTCGGTGACGTTCGCGCCGACGCGGTGGCGTTGTCCCAGACGATCGACTCCGAATCGAAGGGAGAAGCGACCGGACCGGATCTCCCTGACTCGTACGCGCTTGCGACGGTACACCGGCAGGCGACGACCGATGACGAATCGACGCTCCGAGACGTGATCGACGGGCTTGAGCGCGCGTCGCTCCCAGTCGTGTTGCCGATCCATCCCCGAACCGCCGACCGGTTGGGAGAAAGTGGGATGATCGACTGGGCCGAAGACCGCGTTCGGATCGTCGAGCCGTTGGGGCACACCGCGTTTCTCGGAGCGCTGGACGGTGCCGCCGCCGTCGCAACCGACTCGGGCGGCGTCCAGCGCGAGGCCTCGTACCTCGGAACGCCGTGCGTCACGCTTCGCGAGACGACGGAGTGGAGAGGAACGGTCGATAGAGGAGAGAACGTACTTGTGGGAACTGATCCGGCGACCATCGCGGCCGCGATCGACGACGCCGCGGCGAGCCCCGCTAACGGTGGGAATCTACCGGGTCACGCGGCCGATGGCGTCGTGACGGCGATCGAGCGCTGGCAGGACAGCAAGGTGGTGAAAGAGGTGCCGCGCTGATGCGGGTCCTTGAGTTGGTTCCGAGCGCCGAGTCGACGGCCTATCGCGGGCAGGTGCGCGCACTCCGTCAGCGGGGCGTCGACTGCGTGACGCTATCCGTTCCGGGCGCTCACGTCCCCGGCCAGCAGTCGCGCTCGCTCGGCGATTACTTCCGGCATCTCTGCCGAACCCTCCGTGCGGCGCGTCGGGGGTTCGACCTCGTCCACGCGAACCAGGGCGTCGTCGCTCCGACGGCGCTCGCTGCGACGGGGGTACCGACGGTGGTCTCGCTGTGGGGGACCGACCTCTACGGGTCGCTCGGGCCGGTGAGCCGTGCCTGTGCCCGTGTCGCCGACGCAACGGTGGTGATGTCACGGCAGATGGCCGAGGACCTCGGTGCCGACTGCCGCATCATCCCGCACGGCGTCGATTTCGACCGATTTCAACCGATGGATCGCCGCAGCGCGCGGCGCGAAATCGGCTGGGACGACGGCCGCGCGCACGTGCTGTACCCGTACGATCCGGCGCGCTCCGTCAAGAACCTCCCGCGGACGAAGCGCGTCGTCGACGCCGCTGCGGACCGAGTCGACGGAGCCGTCGCGCTGGACGTCGTTACCGACGTGCCGCATCGGCGGATGCCGACGTACCTGAACGCCGCCGACGCGCTCCTGCTCACGTCGGAACACGAGGGCTCGCCCAACACGGTGAAGGAGGCGCTCGCGTGTAACCTCCCGGTCGTCTCGACCCCCGTCGGAGACGTGCCCGAACGCCTCGACGGGGTTCAACCGTCGACGACGGCCGCGTCCGACGATGGACTTACCGCGGCGCTCGTGGCCGTGCTCGAAGCGGACGGACGCTCGAACGGGCGTGATCGCGTCCGCGAACTGAGCCGGGAGTGGACCGCCCGAAAACTGGAAGCGGTCTACCGGGAGGTCGCAGGACAAGAGGACGGGGGAGAGAGGATGCAGAGTAGCAGGGCGAGGAGAGTGAGATGAGTCGCCACCGAGCGTACGTCCACGCGGCGCGGTCGCTGCTGCGGGAGCAGCGCCGTGAGTGGTCGGCGTCCCTCGGCGGCGAGCCGTCGCTCGACCGACAGCCGCCGTCCGCGTTGCGAGGGGCACTGAGCGAGTTCGACGCCGATATTGCCGTCGTGTACGCTGGGCTCTCGGACGTGGCGGCGGCGTTTGGGGGCGACCCCTACGAACGACTCCGCGACGCGCTGTTCGCGCAGTTTGATGCAGTTCTCACGCCGGGATTCACCTTCTCGTTCCGCCAGACGGGAACCGTGAATCTTGATCGAACACTTCCTGAAACGGGGATGTTCGGGCGTCGGTTCCTCGCCGACGCCGAGTCCCGAACCAACGATCCGGTGTTCTCGCTGCTCGGTGCCGGTTCGTTCGCGTTCGAGACGGACGAGACCGACCGGAGTTACGGTCCCGACGGATACTGGTCCGAGCTCCACGACCGGGACGTACTGTACCTGAACGTCGGGACCGACCGGTTCCGCTGCTCGGCGTTCCACTGCGCGGAGGTCCGCCACGACGTGCCCTACGTCTCTGAGGTGACGCTGTCCGGCCGCATCGAGCGGAACGGCAGCGCCCGATGGGTGACACACCGTATTCCAACGGATGATCACTACCGGCGGTTCGCCCGGCGAAAGGTCAGATCGGAGTTGGGAGACGACCTGATCGACGTGTCGGTCGGCGGGGTTCGGATTCAGGGCTGTCGAGCTGGCGCGATCGACGCGCTTCTCGACGACCGGCTCTCCGAAGACGCGTACTACCTCGTGACCTAGCGGCTGCGATCGCTCCACCGTCACGAGCCTCCGCTACCGCCAAACATCATGTTATGAATTCCTACCACCACAGAACGGCTCACTTACGGAGCCGTGGCGATGGTTAGGGTCCGGATTACTATTATGGTAATTAACCTCACCTCGCCCGTCAATGGATACGATCGGCGACACCGACGACACCGACGACACCGACGGGCAGATCCAAGCGACGGTCGTGTCGTACGACGATCAGCCGGACCAGTGTACGCTCCACCCGGTCCAGCCGGACGAGCGGTGTCGCACGACCGAGTGGATCACGGCTGATGAGAACTCGTACGTCACGCTGGCGCAGTGGCGATGAGTCACGCCGTCGAGTAAGGAATCGCCTCTCGGAGCATCAGTCAAATCTAACGAGGGGTTTGATCACGTCGTCCCGTTTCGACTCCATAAGCTCGAAGGCGCGGCCGACGTCGTCGAACGCAAACTCATGGGTTGTCATCGGCGTTGGGTCGACGCGATCCGTTTCGAGGAGTCGGAGGAGGCGCCGGAGACGGAGACGCCCGCCGGGGCACAGGCCGGTGACGATCTCCTTTTCGGCCATTCCCATTCCCCACTCTGACCGTGGAATCACGAGGTCGTCGCCCTCCCCGTGGTAGCCGACGTTCGAGACGGTTCCTCCCGGCTTGATCGACTCGACGCACTGACGGAGCGTCTCCGCGGATCCCAGCGCTTCGATGGCGGCGTCGACGCCGACATCCTTCGTCAGTGTCATTATTTCGTCGACGGGGTCGCGATCGGCGAAATCGATGACCTCGTCGGCGCCGTAGCGGAGCGACAGCTCTCGACGTACCGGCTCGGTCTCGACGGCGAACACTCGCCCGGCACCCTGAAGCGTTGCGGCGCGCGTCGCCATCAGGCCGACGGGACCCTGCGCGAACACCGCCACGTCGCCGCCCACCGGAATGTTTGCGTTCTCCGCGGCGATAAACCCCGTACTCATCATATCAGCGGCGTAGACGGCAGCCTCGTCGCTCACCGCACCCGGAATTCGGGCGAGGTTAGCATCCGCTTCATTCACGTGGACGAACTCCGCGAACGTCCCGTCCTTCGTGTTCCCGAACTTCCATCCGCCGAGTGCACCCCGCGACTGTGCCGGATGGCCGTCCTGTGCGGCCGCCGACGCCCACTCGGGCGTCACTGCGCCGACGATGACTCTGTCGCCCGGCTCGAAATCGTCGACCTCGTCGCCGGTTTCCTCGACGAATCCGACGACTTCGTGTCCCAGCGTGAGGTTCTCTCGGGAGCCGATGGCGCCGTGTACAGTGTGGACATCAGATGTACAAACCAGCCCCACACGAGGGCTAATGACGGCGTCGAGCGCTCCCGGCTCCGGTTGTTCCTTGTCCACGAACCCCGTCTCACCGACCTCCTTCATCACGAATGCTTTCACGGCTGATCACCGTTTGCAGACGCGGATGGAACCGCCGCGACGAGGGAAGCCCCGCGAATCGCGATGAGCGAAGCCTCACGAATGAAGTGGAGGCTGCTGTCCGACGACGAACGAGGTTCCCCGAATAATATCATGTCACATGCTATCTCGACACTCGTATATTGTTACTTTGTTACAAGATATCGGTACGCGCGAGTTACCGGGGGGATCAGTTCCATCCGGTCTGCGGGTGACACCGAGTAGCCGCGACAAAGGCTTTGTACGACGAGCAACGTTCCCGGACTGATGTTCAGAGATCGAACCGACGCTGGTCGACAGTTGGCCGAAACGCTCCGTGATCGGGGTATTACGGCCGACATCGTGCTTGCGATTCCACGCGGCGGCCTTCCGGTGGGACACGTCGTCGCGGAGCGACTCGACGTGCCGTTGGACATCGCCGCCGCCGCAAAAATCGGTGCCCCCGGAAACCCGGAACTGGCCGTCGGTGCCGTTGCTAGCGACGGAACCGTCTGGCTGAACGAGTCGTTACTCGACGATCTGGGTGTCACGGACACGTATCTCGACGCGGAGATCGAACGCAAGCGCCAGGCCGTACGACAGAAGGTCGAAGGGTATCGCGGCGATCGGCCGCCGCTCGACCTGCGCGGAGAAGCCGTGCTCCTCGTTGACGACGGCATCGCGACCGGCGCGACGACGACGGCGTGTCTCCGACAGATCCGGAACGCGGGCGCTGATCGGGTTGTCGTGGCCGTCCCCGTCGCTCCGCCCGATACGGTCGAACGGCTTCGCGCCGAGGCCGACGCGGTGGTCAGCGTCGAAACGCCCCCGCACTTCGGCTCGGTCGGACAGTGGTACGAGTCATTCGAGCAAGTCACCGACGAGCGGGCGAGACGGTATTTGGGGTCAGATAACGGGTCGAATAATAGGACAGATAACGCGTGAAGAGAAGGTGAGTCGCCCTACTCGGCGTCGGCGTGTCGAATGACGATCCTACCACGGGGGCCTTAGCACGGTCGGAACTCGCGGGCACGTACGGCGGTACTACTTCGCTGTTCCCGAAACCAACGGTCGGGTAACAAAGCCGCTCGGTACTGTGATCAACGCATGCAGACAGACCACCGACCATCCGCCGACGACACCGAACGAAACCTTGGACGACGTGGATTTCTTACGCTCTCTGCGCTCGTCGCCGGCGGAAGCGCCCTTGGAAGTCTCGGCAGCGTTACCGGCGCGCCCGTCGATGACCAGTCCTTCGAAACGCCGCGCTGGTCAACGTTCCGGTCGATACTACCGGCTCGACGGGGGTTCCTCCTGACCGGGATCAGAACCAACAGCGCGAGCGAACAGGTCGGCTGGGCGGTGCGGCTAGACGATGAGCTCGACGTGGTGTGGAACCGCGCCTACCTCTCACCGCGGCACCTCCGGCAGACAGATCGCGGCGAGGATCACGACGGTATCGAATTTGCGCTCTCCGACGGTAGCGGCGGATTTCTGTTGGTCGGTTGGTGGCACACGCTCGGCTCCGACAGCCGATACGCCTGGCTCACCTATATTGGAGCGGACGGTATCTCGCGCTGGAGCCGGGTGTACAACCGCGACGGTGTCAACTCCTTCCGAGACGATTTCGCTGACGGCGTCGCCACTGATGACGGGTTCCTGCTGGTCGGACGGACCATCGCGAGCGAGTACCTCGACGAGCGCCGTGGCGACGGCTGGGTCGTCGAAATCGAACGAGGCCGCCGTGGCCGCATCCTGTGGCAACGCGCCTACGACCCTAACGGGACGAGCGACGGCTGGGACGATGACGACCGTCACTCCGAGTTCAACGCCGTCGCCTCAGTCGACGACGGCTATCTCCTTGTCGGTGAGACTTCCCCAGATGGTCCGACGGAATCAACGAACACCGCGGCGTGGGCGCTCCGCATCGGCGACGACGGCGATCCACGCTGGAGTCGGGGATACCGCCTCGACCGGCGTCGGAACAACGAGTTCCGCGACGTGGCCGCCGTCGACGACGGCTTCTTCGTCGCGGGCGTTGCAGGCGCTGAAGAGAGTGTCCGAGAGCTCCACGACTACAAAATGCGGGGCCGGTCGTGGGCCGCGAAACTCGACGAGCGGGGGCGCTTGATCTGGGAGGATGCCTCCGGCGGGGATGGGTTCCACGCCGTCGAAGCGACCGAGGACGGTGCGGTGTTCGTCGGCCGGCGTGACGGCCGCGGGTGGGTTGCAGCTTACGACGGAGACGGCAACCGACTCGGTAGCGATCGCTCGTCGGTTCCTGGGAGCGAGTACTTCGCACTCACTACCCGTACTCAGGGCTCGCTCCGCGAGTACCTCCCTGTCGGCTACGGCCGCGAGGACGCCAGCACCAACGGACTCCTGAGCCGGTTTGCGGCGAGCGACTTCGACGGCAGCGGCGATGACGGTTCCGACGACAACGACGATGACGAGACGGAACGTCTCTTCGAAATCATCGCGACCGAAACCGGCGAGGTGCGTTACGAACTTACCGTCGACGGTGACATCGAGCCCGCTCGGTTGAACGACCGCGTCAAAGCCGAAGACAGTGACCAGATCCGGGAGAACGACGACGGTACCGTCACCGTCAGGGGGTCGACCGGAAACGAGGGATACGGCGACGCATTCCGCTTCACCGGAGAAGTCACCGAGTTCCGGAGTCGCGCCGAGGCCGACTTCTTCATCCGACTCGACGGGGATCGGGTGAGCGTCGACGAACTCCTCGGTGAGGACGACGACGATGATGACGATGACGATGACGAGACGGAACGCCTCTTCGAGATCATCGCGACCGAAACCGGCGAGGTGCGTTACGAACTTACCGTCGACGGTGACATCGAGCCCGCTCGGTTGAGCGACCGCGTCAAGGCGGAGGACGACGACCGCATCCGAGAGAACAACGACGGTACCGTCACCGTCAGTGGATCCACCGGGAACGAGGGATACGGCGACGCATTCCGCTTCACCGGAGAAGTGACTGCGTTCCGCAGTCGCGGCGAGGCCGATTTCTACATCCGACTCGACGGCGATCGGGTGAGCGTCGACGAACTCCTCGGCGAGGACGACGATGATGACGATGATGACGATGACAGCGAACGCCTCTTCGAAATCATCGCGACCGAAACTGGGGAAGTGCGCTATGAACTCACTGTTGACGGTGACATCGAGCCCGCTCGGTTGAGCGACCGCGTCAAGGCGGAGGACGACGACCGCATCCGAGAGAACAACGACGGCACCGTCACCGTTAGCGGATCGACCGGGAATGAGGGATACGGCGACGCATTCCGCTTTACCGGGACAATCACCGGGTTCCGGAGTCGCGCCGAGGCCGACTTCTTCATCCGACTCGATGGCGATCGGGTGAGCGTCGACGAACTCCTCGACGACTGACGGTTACAGGCGAAAAAGGTGATCGGTCCCGCCGACCTGCCCGGTCGCGCTCCCACTGATTCGGCCAGTCGCGTTGTCGGGCGGCGAGTGGTCGACGACGCCATCCCCTTCGCGGAGAGAACTGCGCTTCATCTCGATTGTCACGGCTCCTCTTGGAGAAACCGCCCCTCATGTTCGTATATCGTGACCAGTTCCTCGATGAACTCCGCGACGCTCTCGTCGTCTTCGAGGTGGCTTTCGATGCGCTCTATGAGTTCTTCGTCTAGTTCGACGGTGTGCATCACGTCAGAAGGTGGGAGTGAATCGAGATAAATCCCCACCCTGATCGTGCAGTTCACCGATGTTCGGACCGATACCGTCAAACGGTGTCCGCGCCAACGTTAGACCGTAATCCGCACGACATGATCGACTGTTCTGAAGTTACGGCGACAATCGCGGATCCGCAAACAGACCCACGCCTCAGCGAACAGTATGTGCGTTGCCTCTCCGACGACGGAGTCGGAACCGTGTTGCTCATCGGTGTGGTCCACGATCACCCCGCCAGCGTGTTTCGGGTCGCCCACGTGCTTCGCTCCGTCACTCCCGAAACGCTCGCACTGGAGCTGCCGCCGCTCGCGACGGGTCTGTTTCAGATCTACGCACGCGACCGATTCACACCCCCGCGGCTGGGCGGCGAGATGAGCGCAGCGATCCAGGCCGCCGGTGACGTTCGAACCGTCGGTATCGACGCCCCGAACCGACGTTACACCCGCCTGCTGGTCGAACGCCTACTAGCGAATCCGGTCCCGAGGGACGTTCTCACAATCGTCCTTCGGGACCTACTGTACGGGTTCGCGCATGCGATGGCCTGTCGAATCGGCTCCTTTATCGGATCGATCACGCCGCTGCGCCCTCGCGTGTACACTCATCTCGAATACGACGCTTCGCTTCTCGACAGCCCGTCGGTTCAGGCAGGAGACGAGGCGTCAAACCTCTCCCAGCACCAGGTGTTTCTGAAAGCGATCGAGACGCCGCCGGCGATCGAACTGATCGACGAGGCACGCGACGCGACGATGGGGCGTCGGCTACGGGAACTCCGTGAAAACGGGGATGTCGTCGCGGTTGTCGGAATGGAACATCTTGACGCCCTCGAAGCGGAGATCCGCGGAGTCGCGTGATCGTGAGGGGTGCTGGCATGGGTATCGCTTATGTGGGTGTTCCACGTATGTCCAGTAGAGGTGCTAAGAGCGATGTCCATACGAACCAAGTCCGGTGTTCGCGATAGGGAGGTGAGAAGGCGTGGCCCGTCGTTTCACGGCCGCTGATGAGGGGAAGCGTGTCGTCACCCCGGACGGGACGACGATCGGCTCTGTCGTGCAGGTCGCGTCGCCGACAGCCTTTGTCCGCCCTCGTAAGGGGCTGCTCCGTGGATGCGGCTCGTGGATCGCAAACGAATGGCGAAACGCAGACGTGTTCAAACTCGACTCGCAGGCCGTCGTTCGGGTGACCGATGAAGAGATCGTCTTGATGCCATCGGTCGTGGACGGGGCCGAACTGGTCCCGTCGGGAAGCCCGTGAGACAGCTCCCACCGAGCGCTACCGGCTACAGGTTCTTTTTCAGTGCTCGTCGTGCTGTTCAGTCTCTTGCATATCGAGTTCGATGTGGTACTGGTAATCTGTGCCGGAGTTGTAGCCGTAGACTGATAAGAGGAGAACTGCGAGTCCAATACCGATCACTGTCCCCTCGATGATCTGAAGCCTGAGCAGTTCTTGTGCGGAAATATTGTAGTCAGACTTGATCCCGAATTCGTACACGGGAGCCAGCATACCACCGACAGTGATGCAAAGAAACCCAACCGTCGAATTTCTGAGCGACTTCCGCCTCCCGTTCGAGCGATATGCGTAGTAGCTGATTCCCGTGATCGCGATCCCGAACGCAAACTGAACGACGTTAGCGATGACGAACATATTCGTCCAAGCTATTCCAGTCATGATAGCGATGGATCGGTCCCCGAATCGGTCTCCGTTGATCGGTCACTACCGCTCTGGGGTTCGCCGGTCGTAAACTCCGTCCAGAACTCATCGAACCGGTCGCCGATATCCTTCCGACGGTGGATATTGACTTCGTAACCACGTTGGGTTACGGCCACCTCGACACGATCCAGGGCCGCCTCGAACGTTCGATAGTGGTTGCCGTCTCCGTCCATCCGCCGGTATTCTTGAACCAGTCCGTGATCCACCAAACTGTTGATGCGTCGGTACACGGTCGGTGGAGACACATCTAGCCGGTCGGCTAACGTCGCTGCCGAAACCGGTGACTTCGAGGAGATCACGAGCACTCGGCGACAGAGTGGGTCGCCGAGAATGTCGAGGATATTTGGATCGTCCCACTCCGGATCCGTCATACACTCCGGTGTCGACGGCAGTGGCATTGTTATACGTCGCCTTCCTCGCCCACGCATGCGACTGTGACCGCGAATCTCTCTGAGAAGCACCGTTCCCGTGGACAGTCGGACCGGACGACCGCGCTTTCAGAGCCTGTAATTTAGAACGTCTTTTAACGCCGGTGGAGGCGTTGACTCTGCTGAGACCGTTCCCATCTGACCGGATAGACACGCCGGGATCTCGGCCCATCACACTTCAAATCACCATGAAACACGGCATCACACAGGTCGAAACAGTCGTTCGGTCGCTCGGACGTAACATTGTCAGCGAGTATCCCTCCGTTCGGAGTCCAATCCTCCGAGGATGGAACGCCTATCGGCACGCCTACGCACACCTCGTCTGTTTCAAAGACGCTCTTACGTACGCACAACACACCGATCTATCGCCGTTCGAGGTCATAGCTCTCGACCCCGAACAGATCGAGTACTTGGTCGAGCAAAACGGATATCCGCGCCAGACGTACGATTCTGTGGAGTTCCCCGATTCGAAGTTTCGGTACGCCGGCACCGTGCGCGGTGGAGACTGGGATCGGTGCGAGATGCGCTTTGAGGAGACCGATCTCTATCAGGGGTTCAAAGCACACTTCAACCACGGGGTTGCCTGGTCCGATACGACGTTCTTCCGTCGTGTTCTCGATTTCATCGACGACGGAATCGTCCTCTGGGGCTGTACAAACAGAGTCGAGTTCGAACGACGGTGTGACCGAATCGACGACCTTTACGAATCGATTCGAACTAACGGCTACCGCTCACGCCACCAACTGGCGCAATCGGATACCATCGGAGACGAGACGACCAAAACGTCGGCATCGATACCGGATTCCGTCTGCGACGAGATCGCTGTCTGCATTGGCCGGGATGGAGATATTCTCTTCTTCGATGGTCGAAACAGGTTAGCGATCGCGAAGCTGCTAGACCTAGACGCTGTTCCGGTGTGGATCATGGTCCGTCACGAACAGTGGCAGGCACGCCGTGAGGCGTACGCAGTCGACAACGCTGATCATCGAGAACGCTCCCATCTCCGAGAGCATCCGGATCTCCCAACGACACTTCTGGGGTGAGTCGGGACCGACTGTGCGTCTTTCGCCTATCCCCAGAGTATATGCTGATCGTCGTTGTACGGGAAACTGGAGGTTCAAGAATGAGTACCCGTAGCAACCCCTTCGCGGAGCTGGAGCGATTGATCGAACAAATGAGCCGGCAGTTCAGCGAGGACTTTCGGACTTGGAAGCCGATTGGACAGTTCGAAGACAACGGCGCAGAGTCGACGGCCATGGATCTGGTCGAACACGACGACAGATTCGTCGTCACGTTCGATCTGCCCGGATTCGAGACGGAAGACGTCGAGGTTCGTGTCACGGACCACACACTCCGGATCGAGGCCGACCACGACGAGGAAGAATCCGAAGACGGGGAGTCGTACATCCGTCGCGAGCGCCATCACAGGTCGATCCGGCAGTCCGTGCGTCTGCCCGAGGAGGTGGACACGGAGGCCGCCACTGCGAAGATGAAACACGGAGTGTTGACCGTCACACTCCCGAGACTGGCGATCGAAGAGGAACACGCCGTCGAAATCAGCGGTGAGTAGGCGGAACGCCACCCTTCCCTCGTTTCTCAGCGACGGCGGCCGCTCCCGGTCGTCGTCTCCCCTGTCCCGCCAGAGGACTGCGTCGATTGGTCAGTTCACACACCTCGTGTTCGAAATTGCGTCGCTCTCTTTGATGTCCACCGCGACGGGCAATTGCACGATTCGTTCGACGTGACCCAGCCGCTCGTGGGTCGGGACGTTCCGACCGTCCTCGATCTCGGAGGGCGGGAAATCCACCGGTGAGTCGGTCGACGCCGGGGTGGCCGTGATCGCTCGTTCGTAAGATAATCCCTGAATAACGATTACTCCCGCATACACGAGTTTCAGTGAAGTAATGAAAGTCTCATACCTCAGTTCCGCGGCGATCCTCGTCGAAACGGAGGATGCGTCGTTGCTGTGCGATCCGTGGCTCGTCGACGGCGCGTTCTACGGGTCGTGGTGTCACTATCCACCGCTCAACGACGATCCCGAAGAGTTCAACGACGTCGATGCCATCTATATCTCGCACATTCACCCGGACCATTTCGATCCGGCGACGCTCCGCCGGATGGACTCGGACATTCCGGTCGTGATCCACGACTACCGGTGGGACTATCTGCGAGAGGAGATCGAGGAACTCGGGTTCGAGGTCATCGAGCTTGAACACGACTCGCGAATGCACATCGCGGGAGATCTCCACATCAACGTTCTCGCCGCTGACGCGTGCGATCCCGAGCTGTGCGGGAACTACTTCGGCTGTTCGTGGGTCGAGGGGAACCCGGAGCTCGGTTCGACACAGGTCGACTCGTTAGCGGCCATCGACGACGGGGAACACACCGTCGTGAACATGAACGACTGCCCGTATCCCCTGGTCGAAAAGAGCATGCGGCAAGTCAAGGAGCGATACGGCGACATCGACCTCCTCTGTCACCAGTACAGTGCCGCACAGTTCTATCCGCAGAGTATGATCGACTACACTCACGAGGAGAAGATGGAGGCGCGTCAGGAGGTTATCCTCGAGAAACATCAGATGGCGACGGAGTTCATCGATCTGTTCGAGCCGGACTACTACATGCCCTTCGCCGGCGAATACGTGCTCGCCGGGTCGCTGTCGTCACTGAACGAGTACACGGCGAACCCGCCGAGAGCCGCGGCGAAGGAGTGGTTCGAGGCGAACGTCGACTCCGACGCTCACCAGTGTGTGTTCCTCAACTCCGGGGAACACATCGATCTGTCAACCGGGACGCTGTCGCAACCGTACGAGCCGCTCGATCCCGCGGAGAAGCAGCAGTACATCGAAGAAGAGCTCGCAGGGCGGAGCTTCGGCTACGAGGACGATCCGATTCCGGATCCGGACGCCCTCTACGATCGGCTCCCCGAAGCGTACGAGGGGTTCGAAGAGAATCGACAGAAAGTGGCGTACCAGACCGACACAACGGTGCTCGTCAGCCTCCTCAACGACGAGTACGTCGAACTCCCCTTCGACGGCGAGGGATACGACATCGTCAGCGATCCGAACTTCGACCAGTACGCGGGATACGTTCGGGTAGAAGTGGACCCCCGCTTGCTCCGTCGGCTGTTGGATGGGACAGAGTCGGCACACTGGAGCGACGCAAAGATCGGATCTCACCTCGGGATCAGCAAGGAACCGGATATCTACGAGCGTCAGTTGTACAACTGCCTCGGGTCGTTTCACGCGTAAGGCCCGAACGGTCCGTTCGGCGCACCAGCTGTGCGGGCGACAAAACGAGACACAAAACACCTACTCACGCAACGTCCGAAAAATGAACCAGGAGAGAAAAAGTAGAACCGCAAGCGAGGCGACGACGGTCGCGCCCGCGACTGTCGCGACGCTGTACACGATGCCGGTAGCCAGAGCGGCGGCGCACTGTCGTCGCGCCGACGGCGCCGAGCGTTGTGGTGTCGTCTGATCTGGCATCTCGTCGAGGTATTCGTAGAACGAGTCGGCGGTTTCGGTGAGCGAGATCGTCCCCCGATTCTGATCGAACTGGATCACGCCCGCGTCGTCCATCTTTGGAAGGTGACTCTGATACAGGCTGATGTAGACGCGCTTTCGCTGTTGGGAGCCGAGTTCAGCCTGTTTGATATCGTTCTCGATAGCCGCGATGTGTTCCGCAAGTTCGCCGATCGACGCCGACTCTGACGTGGTTTTGAGGTATCGCAACACGAGCCAGCGTCGCCTGTTTTTCAGCACCTCGAAGATGGTGTCCAGTGACTTGCTCTCGTCGCCACTGAGAGCCGTCTCGTGGTCCGGAGCGTGCTGACTGTCGTTTTCCGTTGCTAAGGTTTGGTTCGTAAGCATTGTGTGACAGGGTGGTAGTGAATTGTTTCCATTTGTTGTCAGAGAACCATAAACTCAAGAATATATAAATTCATCGGTAATAATCTAAAATCACCCCCCAAGAGTGTTACTCAGTTGTTCTGTACAGAGACGTGACTGTCTGAACGCTGAGAGAGCACGATCGCCTCTCGAATGCGGTTTCTGCGGGGGTAAGCGGGATAGAATGTGCGCAAAGGGGACGGGCCGAGCACGGATCCGAAGGGGGGACACCTGATCGGCTCGGAGCCGTACCCCGGCATGTACTCGAACATCCGAATGCTTCGTTATTCTGTGAGTACCGCATCAGCGGACCAATATTTCCCGTGATCCGAGATCGTAGTGTCAATATAACAATACCCAGGATGGGCCTACGTAGGACGATGTCACACGAGATCACCGATGCAGAATGGGAGCGAATGAAGAAGTTCGCGGAAATGCCGAAATACAAGCGGAGTCCACAGCTTCTGGAACCGGACCGCGACGGCGACTAGCTCCGTCGTCACGCTGGCCGTACAACGGCTCTACCTAATATATCCCGAGTCCGGAAGCACCCAACCCCGACGTGTCGGGTGTGACCAGTTCTCGGATGCGGCCGTCTCTCTCACGGTGAGATCTCGGTCTGCTGGAACATGCCCGCGGGAGGCGGTGAGAAACGGTAGCGCGAGTTAACACCCTGTTAACTCTCGATCTGTGAGAATCCGGGGGATACAGGATGCGAGTCCCAAAACGACCCCGAGACCGGAATCCTAACCAGAATTCACACCGGATCCGCATCGGAGGTGCACACGACTCCGCCAAAAGAATTACACCAGTACAGTCGTAATGGCCTTCGGGCCTCAGTTGGGTATCCCTACCGCAGGTAAGTGGCGCTTTCTGCGTGTCTGGCTGTCGAAGCTCCAGTGGCGGACGGGTACACGCGCCGTCGGGCTCGACACCGTTGTCCGACGCGTTTGATCTACCGGTCCGGCTCGGGATTCGATCGCGTCTCTGAGAGGCCGTCATCCTGTGCGATGTCGGTCAGGTAATCGGAGACACTGCTGGTTCCATCCTCCCCATTGAGTACCCGGGAGCCCTCGTAGTGTTGTCGCTCGACGATCTCCTCAGTTCCGGTAATATCGATGAAGAGCGACTGAAACCGAGACTGTTCATCTCCGCCGTCTTGTCCTTCTTCGGCTCGATGCGTCGACTCGGTCGTCGCCGGCGTCCCGCCGTCGGTACGAGCGCGAGATCGTTCGAGCTCACGCTGTCGTTCGGTGCTGCGCTCTCGGGTCGGCGGTCCGGCTGTTTGCGGGTTCACGTCGATTCCTTCCGTTTGAGGGTTGTGGACGCAGAGGTGTTAGTTACCAACTGTCTATGGTCGGGTAATGCGAAAAAAATAGCTGAACCGATCGGTCAAGCGTTAATCTTTGAGCCGGATCCCGTCGTCCGTGATCTCATCGACTTTCGACTTCTGGACCGAAACCGCGTCCTGGCCCTCCTCCGCCCAGCCGAGACGTCGACGGATGCTCTGTGAGAGACTGCCGTCGGGTTTCACGTGTATCTCCGTACTCATTGTTTTCTCAACGGTTCCGACGGTCTCGCCGTCATTCGTCATGACGGGCTTGCCCTCGTCTTCAGACTTGAAATTTCGTACCATTGGTAGTCTCCGTGGTCGCGTGGGCTCCGCGAGAGTGCTCTCACGATCCCACAACAACATTTTCGAGAGCTTCAAGCATAAACGATTGCCATCGCCACTGAAGGCGTTTATACGGATCTCGGACTCTGTTGAAACCTTCAACAGCGGACAACACTGGCGTGCAAGACAGAGAGGCAGGACCATGCAGAACAGTTTTTTTTCTTCCGATGCTATTTCAGATAAATCAGCCGATCAGCAGGTGTGCGAACTGAACATCTCCCCTTCGTAGGTGGGACAAACCCATCCGAACCGGAGCTTTATCTTGTTGTAACACAAAGGTTATAATAATGCTTGACGAAATGTTCCGAGTCTTAGCGGACGAGCATCGTCGTCGGGTGCTCGTCGCGCTATTAGACCACAACCCCCAAGATGACGGTCTGGTTCAGGTCCCCGAGGATCTCGAACTTGATGCGGCAGAACAGGCCCAACTCCAGTCGGACATGTTCCATGTCCACCTTCCGAAACTGGAGCAGGCCGAGTTCATTCGCTGGGACCGAGAGAAACACCACGTGGAGAAAGGCCCGCGATTCGATGCCATCCGACCACTGCTTGAACTCATGCGCAACCATGCCGACGAGCTACCGGGCGACTGGCCGTAGCCAAAACCGCCAAGTGCATCGCGGGCAGTATTTCTTTTACTAACGATGAACTCTACCGGACCGCCACGACCAAACACATCGCTCAGTGAGGCAGTCCTTGAGGCAGTGGCGACCGAGATGGGAGTTGAGCAGTCAGACCTACCTGACCCGCTGTTCGATGCAATCGAGCCCGAGGCACTCAATAGCCTGTTTCGCCCAGATCGGAACGGGCAGTCCACTCGAAACGGCCACACCACGTTCATGTATGCGGGCTATGAAGTTACCGCGTATAGCGACAAGCGCGTTGAACTTCAACCACTTGAACAGTCCTGATACGGGCGCTAGCTGTACTGAACGATTGAGAGTGTGAAAAATGTCAACTGTTGAGTATCTCAACAGACCCGGATATCGGGGTACACAGGGGACCGATGCATAGGTTTATGGATCAAACTGGTGTCACGAAACGTGTGAGAAACGAATACCCCCGGGACAATCAGTGGAGACCTCGTTTGCCTCTCCGCCGACTGGCAATACGGACCGTCGGAGCCGGTGGGGAGAGCTCATCATCGGCTTGGCATCGAACTGGGATACACCCGCGCTGGGGGGCCGACTGAGGCGTCATTCGACCATGTCCGTCCATGTGAGCGTTTCGGTGCCGGCCGAGCACTTTGTCCTGCAGCAATTCCCGGAGGAGGTCCGGATCGAGCTCGAACGGTGCGTTCCCTTCGACGGCGAGCCGACTCCGTACCTCTGGGTCGCGGGCAACGACGAGTCGCGGCACGTCGAGGGATCGACCGGCGTTCAGGGCATCGAGTCGGTTGCACAGGCCGATGGAAAGCGACTGGTTCGCGCGGAGTGGCGATCCGGACACTCTGACGTGTTCGATGCGCTCTGTGCAAGCGATTCGACGTGTCTCTCGGGGTTCAGAGAACGGAATATGTGGAATCTGACGCTTCGGTTTCCGTCCGCAGAGAGCGTCTCCGAGTGGTACCGGGCGTGTCCCGAATCTGGAAACCACGTGACTGTCCGGCGGGTTCAAACGGGAGAGCCACCACGAACTGCTCGCGCGGCAAGGCTCACGGATCCGCAGCGGGAGACGCTTCGGATCGCCCTAGAGACCGGATACTTCGCAGTCCCGCGCCAGATCTCACTCGGGGAGCTTTCCGATCGCCAAGAGATCTCGGACGTGGCGGTCTCGCAGCGATTACGGCGGGGGATCGAGAGCCTCCTCGTCGAGCGCTTCGGCGATCTGCGTCCGTGAATTGCCCATCCGGGAACGGGGGCTACAGCATCTCGCCGAGATCGCGCACGACATCCTCATCGGCGATGAGGAACGCGTCATCTCGGAGCAGCTCCTCGTCCGCGGGGAGCACGATTATCCGCGACTCCCCCTCGATCAGCGTCGGCAGGATATCGAGCTTCAGGCGGTCATACCCGAGATCAACGACTTCATCGGGGTCTCGGGAAACGTTCTCCCAGTCAGGCGCCATCGACATGGTCAGACGCCGTGTTCAACGGAGATGGTGGCGTCACCGTCCACGGTGACGGTGGTGATCCGGCCGTCGAAGCGGTATGCGTCGACGCCGCTGCCGACGAGACCGATGACCTTCCCATCCTCTGCGATGTCTTCCATCCGGTCCCACGGGGTCCCGTCGTCGGTCACCAGGCTGGCGTCGGCGTCGCGGGCGACGCTCCCGGAGACGGTGAACGTGTACCTCGTGATCTCGTTGTCGTCCCGACCGTCCACGGAGACCCGGCTCGTGGCTGTCGAGGTGTCGGACCCGTCAGATCCAGCGTCGGTGCTGACGTCACCGTCGCTTCCGTCGGTGGTGTCAGTGGTGTCAGTGGTGTCGGTGCTGTCACTACCATCGCTACCGTCACTGCCGTCACTGCCGTCGCTGCCGTCCGAACTTCCATCGTTGCTGCTATCTTCCTCTTCACCCACCAGCGCCGCGAACGATGTCGTGGCACCGTCGAGGGAGACGTCGACGACCGCGTCGCTCGGAATGTTGTAGTCCACGACGCTACCGTTGAAGCGGTAGGAGTCCAGCGCGTCGGGGTCAAGGCCGACGCTCGTCACGGTCACCGTGCCGTCGCCGTTGTCGACAATCGTGTCGCTGTCGGACTCGGCCTCGTCACCGAACACGGCCGACCCGTCGACCGTGAACGTCGGCTCGACATCGCCGTCGTTGTCGGGGCTCGCGTGCAGCACGATCGTGTGTTCGCCGTCCGTCTGGGGTTCCTCCTCGGTGTCGTCCGCTGATTCCTCGACCGATACCGAAGAATCCGTCCAGGGGCCTCGCCCCGGCTCGACGCCTTTGACATCGTCGGCCGCGGCGTATCCCGTCACTTCCGACGGGAGCGGGAACTGGACATCGCCGCCGGTGAGCCCTGAACCGCTGTAATCGGCGTCAAGACTGGTCGTGCCACTTCCGAGGGCCACGCAGTTCTCGACTGTGAGATCAATACCGCCGGACTGGTCGGCGATCAGGTCGCCACCGGAATCATTGTAGAACGCGCAGTTCCGGAACTCGACCGTCGAACCGGCTGCCTCGTCTTCGATTTCGACGAGATTACCAGCGCCCGGGGCATCGAAGTAGACAAACCAGCAGTTCTCAATGACGAAGTTGCCGGGGTGACGGATGCGAAGCCCGCGCGCGTTCGAGGAGTTCGTGTCGTCGTTTTGAATATCTGCCGTAACCGCGATCAAGCAGTTTCGCACGTACGTCGTCTCGCTCTGGCTCGTTCCGTCTCGGTGGCCGACTCGGATGCCGGCGATGTTGTTGTTGATCGACGCGCAGTTCTCCATCGTGACGGGGGGCTTGTCCACGTACGCCCCGTTGTTCACCATGTTCGCCCACGCGGAGTTCCGGATTGTCAGGCGCTCGTCCCCGCCTGTCGGGGTGTACAGCGCCCTGTCCTCGCTCTGCTGGCCGCCCTCCGGCCAGATAAGCCCGTCAACGGTCGCGCCGGGGTACAGGTTGATCCCGGCCTTGGATTCGGGGTTTTCGCCGCGGACCACGATGTTTTCGAGTCGTCCCTCGATGGACCCGTCCATGCTTCCGGACTCGATCGTGGCGACGACATCGCCGGGCGATCCGTCGCCGACGAGCGCGTCGCCCGAGCCGATATCCAGCCCACCGTCCCACGTGTACTCACCAGGGGACACCATGACCTCTCCGCTCGGACTTGCCGTGAACTCGGCTGCGCTCACGTTCTCCGATAACGTGGCCGCGCCGCCGATACCTAGTGCCGCAACACCGACCGACTTCATCAGCGTCCGCCGAGTCGTCGACGGAGCGCCGCGCTCCTCCGAGGCGTCAGTGTCCGTCGAAGTAGGGTTGCCTTTCGCGCCCTGCGTCCCGGTAGGATTGTCTTTCTCGCTTCCGTCGTCGTTGTGGCCTTTAGCCATACAACGCTAACACGGGACTACTTTTAAAGAAATTCTGACAAAACGTCGGCCGGAAAGCGGTAGGATCATCCTTCTTGTCGACGAGTGACGGCCGAGTTGTGACCAGTCGATGTCTCGATGGCAGCCAATACCGGGTAGTCACTGCCTACACGCACTCCTCAGACGTTAATCACTCCCTATCCGGGGACAACCTGTTTCTTGCTTGGACGGAACCGCGTTCAGTTCGCGATTGCGTGGCCATCCACCGAGACAACCGCAGCATAACAATGCCGGCGTCACCGCACACCTTACTTGTGAGTGAACGAGAATCAGACGGGGTCCGGACGCTGCTATTGGGTCTCGACGGGGTGTCGCGTTCGATCCTCCGGCCGTTCTTCGAGTCGGACCGTCTGCCGAATTTGGACGCCCTCTTCGACCGAGCCATCGTCGACGACCTCGAATCGCAGATCCCGCCGTGGACGCCGAGCGCCTGGCCGTCGTTGTACACCGGCGTGAATCCGGGAAAACACGGCGCGTTCGACTTTCTAACGTTTGACGGATACGACTGGAATCTAATCAACCGAACCCACGTTCGCGAACACGCCATCTGGGAGCTGCTCGACCAACAGGGACTGTCAAGCGTCGTCGTGAACGTCCCGGTCACGGATCCGCCGCAGCCGTTCGATGGCGCGCTCGTTCCGGGATACATCGGCCCCGACGACCCGACCTGTCATCCGGATGGGCTCCTCGACGACCTCCGGGAGGAGATCGGTGAGTATCGAGTGTACGCTCCGGACGGCGTCGACGGCGACGAGCAGATCGAGTGGTACCGACGGCTCATCAAGATGCGGGGGCGCGCGTTCCGACGGCTCGAAGCGGAGCACGAGCCCGATTTCGGCTTCATCCAGTTCCAGCAGACCGACTCGGTGTTCCACGACCGCCCCGACGACGACGACGCCGTTCACGCAGTCTTCGAAACGGTCGACGAGGAAGTCGGCCGGATCCTCGACGCCTGCGACCCTGAGACCGTGATCGTGGCAAGCGACCACGGGATGGGCCCGTACGACGGGTACGAGTTCCGGGTCAACGAATACTTGCGTGACCTCGACTTTCTGGAGTCCACCCGAGGGGACGGGAGCATGCCCTCTTGGACCGCGCTCGCACGGGAGCGGGAGGATGACGAGTCGGGATCCTCAGTCCTGCAGGGAGCCCTGCAGGTGGCCTCGTCGGTCGGCCTCACGAGCCAGCGGATCCACGCACTGCTTTCGGCACTCTCGCTCGACGAGTTCGTTCTCGAACACGTCTCGTCCGACACCGTTCGCGCCGCCACAGAACGCGTGGACTTCGCGAACTCGACCGCCTACATGCGCTCGCGAACGGAACTCGGCGTTCGCCTCAACAAGGCGGGCCGAGACGCCGAGGGGAGCGTCTCCCCGAGCGAGTACGACGCCGTTCGAGACGATGTCATACGCGAACTCGCGGCGGCCCGGACCCCTGACGGCGACCCCGTCTTCGATGAGGTCGCGGCGAGCGAGGAGTACTTCGACGGCCCGTTCGTGGACGAGGCGGTCGATATCGTGACCGTGCCGGCCGCGTTCGACAACTACCTGTCAGCGTCGCTGCGCGGTGATGTCTTCGCCGAGCCGAGCGAACCGTGGAATCACAAAATAGACGGAATCGTCGCCGTCGCCGGTTCCGCGGTGAACTCGGACGGGGACATCACGGGTTCGCACCTCTTCGACGTGGCCCCGACGGTTCTTGCGTCCCTCGACATCCCGCCGAGCACGCGAATGGACGGGGAGCCTCTCGATGTCGTCGACGCGCCCGAACCGGCTACCTACGAGCCGTTCACCCAGGGGCAGGTCCGAAACACGGAGACCGCCACCGCGGAGCAGCGACTCGCCGATCTCGGCTACCTCAACACCGATGAGTATTGAAATCCGCTCGCTCGACTACCCGAACGCCTGGAACAGCCTCGTGACCGCGTCGGAGATGGTGACACCATTCCACCTCGCGGAGGCCCTCGACGTGCTCGCTGACCAGTCGGACACGACGATTCACCGGCTCGTCGGCTACAAGGGCCAAGAGCCGTGCGGTGCTTTTCCCGTGTTCACGAAACGTGTCGGACCGGTCACCGTCGCGTTCTCCCCGCCTCCAAGCCTCAAGGTACACTACCTCGGTCCAGTACTCTTGAACGCCGGGAAGCTGAAACGCCGGCGGATGGAGATCCGTCACGGTCGGTTCCTCGACGCATGCGTCGAGTGGCTCGACAACGAGGAAGACCCGTCCTTCACGACGGTTCGAACCGGACCGCGATACGACGACATCCGCCCGTTCATTTGGAACGACTACGAGGTAACGCCGCGGCACACGTACGTCGTCGATCTCTCTCGTGGGACGGACGAGCTTCTGGAGGCGTTCAGCAGCGACGCCCGCCGCAACATCACGTCGGAGTACGACGTTGAGTACGAGATCACGGAAGACCGGGCGGTGATCGATCCCCTGATCCGCGGGGCAACCGAACGCCACGAAGAACAAGGTGAACAGTTCCCGATCGACGCCGCGTTCATGCGCGAACTCTTCGAGGAGCTCCCGGACGGAGTCGTTCGACCGGTGGCATGTCGGTGTGAGGGGGAGTTCGTAGGTGGCCAGATCATTCTGGAACTCGGCGATCTGGCGATCAGCTGGGTGAGCGTCGCTGACCGTGATGTCGATATCCCGATCACGGAGCTCGTGGACTGGTGGTACATCACGCGGGCGGCCGATCGCGGCGTCGAATCGTACGATCTCGCCGGTGCGAACAACCGGCGACTCAGCCGGTACAAGTCCAAGTTCGCCCCGGAATTAACCATGTACTACCGTGCGGAGCGGGGGTCCTGGCCCGCGATAGCGGCGTCGAAACTCTACAAACGGATCCGGTAGGCCGCGACCGGCGTGCGTCGGGTCAGGGGACACGCCGACTGATCTGTATCCGAGATCAGTCTTCGAGCCGTACAGTCAGCCAGCCCGCGGAACTGATCTCCACATGCGCGTGTTCATAAATGAACGAGACCGTAAGCGCCGTGTCGGAGTTGAGAAGAAGTGTATCGAGGTCGTCGCCGTCGAGATACTGGTACAGGGGATCGAGGTCGGTCTGATCGCAGTCGGTCGCCCGTGCGACCGTCTCGACAACTGCCGTGCTTGGGTGGTTATACTCGGTCCAGTCTATTCGATAGGATTCATGAGAACGCTCCAAATCCGTATTTTCGTCCTGACACATTGTACTCGCTTGCGGCATTTCAACATTTTTAGGTAGTGTTACTCATATAAATAGGCTTTGGATTCTTCTACTTCGTGAGGCCTGTCTGACTGGTCTCCCCGTCGGTCGATCGAGGACGGTCGAAGAGGTCGTCCGCGCCCAGCGCGACGACGATCCGTGCAAGCCCCTCCGACCCCATCGTGTCGACGCCGTACGCATCGGTGAGGCGTCGGGCATCGGGCGTGAACCCGGTAGTTGAGACTACCATCACTTGGTCCGCCGAGCCGTCGTGTTCCCCGTTGACCGCGGTCGTGATATCATCGACTGAGGCCACTCCGGACGACGAGACGGGACAGAGGACGGTCCGATCGAGGGCACCGTCGACCGATCGCCCGACGACGACCGCGGTGGTATCTGTACCCGCCTCGTCGACCTCCCACCCGGCTCGTTGCCACAGCGCCGCGAGGAACTCCGCCAGTTCGTCGCCGTCGAGGGCCTGAATCCGATCGAGCATGGTTGTCGGGGAGGTCATCGATCAGCCCTTCTCATCCGGTTGTATTGTTATGCAGCGTCATCTCGCCACGCCGGCACGACACCGTGTCGACCGAGCCGGCCAAGGCTTCGTTCGACCGACTCGGCTGACCCAGCCGCGCCGCGCGGTCGTGATCCGGGTGTCGATCCGATGGTATGGTGAGCCAAACAAAGTGAATGACTCCCACCTGTCCGGTCGAACGATGAGCTACGAGGACTACCTCGACGACCGAAATGTCATCCTCACCGTCGCACCGACCGGCGGCGTCCACGGGAAGGACAAGAACCCGAACCTCCCCGAACAGCCGGAGGAGATTGCCGAACACGTCGCAGCGTGCGAAGAACTCGGGGCAGCGATCTGTCACCTCCACGCGAGGGACGAACACGGTGAGAACGACGCTGGGCGGATTCAGGCGGTGAACGACGCTGTACGGGACCGGTGTGACGACATCATCATCCAAAACACGACCGGGGGACAGAGCACCTACGACGCTCGTGTACAGGGAATCAGAACCGATCCGCCACCGGAGATGGCGAGTCTCGATATGGGGCCGTTCAACCGGGGACAACACATCATCACCGAACACACTCGGCACAACATCGACCAGCTCGCGGCCGAGATGCGCGAGAAGGGGATCAAACCCGAGCTGGAGTGTTTCAACAACGGCCACGTGAACGAAGTGTATCGACTCATCGATCGGGGCGCACTGGAGGAACCGTACTACTTCAACCTCGTTTTCGGCCACGGAACGTTCACGCCGCCGACGCCCGAGAACGTACTGAACCTCGTCTCGAACCTCCCGGAGAACTCAGAGTTCAACCTGCTCGCGGTCGGACGACACCAGCTACCACTCACCACGCTCTCGATGATTCTGGGCGGCCACGTCCGGATCGGAATGGAAGACAATCTGTACTACCAAAAAGGGGAGCTGGCCCAGTCGAACGCCCAGCTCGTCGAGCGGACCGCGCAGATCGCCGATCTACTCGGCGTCGACCTCGCCACGCCCGCGCAGGCGCGCGAGCGACTCGGGCTCCGGTCGTGAAGGGACCGGCTAACATAGTGTCCGGCATGACTCACCCAGACCGATGACGTGTCCATACCTCAGCTATCGACAGAGCGATGAAGAGCACTCGTTTGAAAACGAACGGCCGTACTGCGGCGTCGTCGATTCGTTCGTCTCCCCGATGCAGGCGGACATCTGTAACGATCGGCACGAGTTCAAACACACCAGCGATTGTGAGACATTCCTATCCGAGGAGGCTTCCAACGACGATGAGGGGATGGTCCATGCCGAGATGTCTGAGTAGGTCGGTACAACGTCGGTAACGAAGACACCGTGCGCCACATTCCGTCGCATGGCGCTTGAAACTGCGGCGGACTACACGGTACGCTGGTTCGACCCAGCGGACCGAGAGCCGTTTCTTGACCTCTACAACGAGACGTTCGGCGGCGGGAGCGACGAGTGGTTCCAGTGGAAGTACGTTGACAACCCGCGGGTCGCTCATGTGCCGATCCTCGTCGCGAGCGCGAACGGCGAGTTCGCGGGAGCGCGGGCCCAGGTGCCGTTCCTGATGCGGTCGGGCGACGAGACCGTCCTCGCGATGCGGTTCGGGGACACGATGGTCCACCCCGATCACCGCCGGCGCGGAGTGTTCAGCCGACTGACCGAGCGCGCGCTCGACCATTACGGCGGGATGTCGGTCGCATTCTGTTTCAACTGTCCGAACGACCTCTCGCGGCCGGGGTTTCTCAAGGCCGGCGGCGAGGTCGTCGCACACCTCCCGTCGTTCTACCGCGTCCAGCAACCGAGTGCTCTCGCTGCCGCAACCGACGACCGCGCGGCCGCGGTCGCCTCCCAGATCGCCGCACCCGCGGCGAAGGCATACCTCGACGGGCGAGACCGGCTCGCAACGGTCCCGGAGGACGTGACGGTCGTCGAACACGGAGCGATCCCGACATCGTTGCTGGCCGACCTCTACCGCCGCGGCCACCCCTCGTCGGTCCACGCCGTACGCGACGAGGCCTTCCTCAAGTGGCGGTA
>Ga0208412_1000141_pt1 | contig 49763 bp, 47 predicted proteins | sample AntDeeMetag02WF4_FD_184758 | JGI IMG/M metagenome (GOLD analysis project Ga0208412, IMG submission 184758) | Saline lake microbial communities from Deep Lake, Antarctica - Antarctic Deep Lake Metagenome 02WF4 (SPAdes) (version 2) | ecosystem: Environmental > Aquatic > Non-marine Saline and... | reverse complement strand
GCCGACGCATAATTCGAGATGAGGAAGTCTGGTTGTACACAGACTCGACTTCCTCATTCCTCTCGAAAAGAAGCCTCGATAAGCTACCGCAGTACAGCGATTCATCTCCTAACTAAAGACGGATGACGTGCCGATTTTCAAGGAATTGTTGCATCTGTGTTAATGCCGTCTGTGCTTCTGAGCGGTTTGCTTGTAACTTGTTGATTGTTGACTCGGGAAGTTCAAGCTCAGCTGCCAAGAGAATAAGTCGGTCGAGCAGTGTGATTTCGATCCGTTCGTTAATGATTCCAATATTAATAACGTCCAAGTCTCGAAGATCATCGTCAGCGACCTCGTTGACGAACTGGTCTTTTTCGGCGAGCAACCCTTCCATGATTGGACTTCCCTGTTCGCGCGGCTCCATATCGAGTGTCGCAAAGATCGCTTCGATACGGTCGATCTGGTCGACTGTATCACCTTCGTGGCCACCAAAGATCGCTTCGATACGGTCGATCTGGTCGACTGTATCACCTTCGTGGCCACCAAAGATCGCCTGTACCTCCTCGCGTGCTGCTGCGTCGGCGAGATCACTATGTAGATCGAGGATCTCGATTTCGGCGTGGTAGAGCTTCCGGAGTTCACGGTCGAACAGCTCCCGTTTCGATTCGATTGCCATCGTTAGTTCCCCTCCGAATGCATCTCTCTGAGTTGCTCGCGGAGGCAGTCTTGGACCGCGCTGGTATCGAACCCCTCGCTTTCCATGAGTAGATACAACCCTCCAGGAGAGATCTCCCCACCCGATTCGAGTTCATCGAGCAGTTCGGGAATACCGACATTGGTTGCCTCGATATCCAGCGACACCGACTCGACGAGGAGTCCGTCTCGGTGGCCAGCTCGCTTGAGTGCTGTCGTCACCATCCGGTCGGCGACAGTGCCCGTCGACTCGTCGTCTCCCATTAGCGCGGCAATCCCGACCGTTCGAAATAAAAAGGCAAGCCCGTCTCGGACACCCGCCTGCAGCGCTTCGTCTGTGTGTCGCCACTGTCGACCGTCGTCGCTGATCTCCCCGAATATCTCCTGGCACTCATCGTCATCGAGTGCTTCGAGGAGTATCGAAAAGTCCAGCATCGAGTTGGAGACGCGCTCGCGGATATCCCTCCGGCGCTGGTACCGCTGTTGTTTGGCGTGTTGGCCATCATACTCCTTCTCGCCGGTCAACCACCGGCGGTCTTCAGTCGTTAGCATGGCATTTTTTCGACCGCTCATATACACTCCAATGGTGGTCAAAGTAATAAAACAAGCCAAACGTAAATCGGATAAACTACACGAGTATAGAAATATTATTTACCTAAGAGAGAGAGACAGCTAAATATGAACCGTGTTGTGTCCGTGTCATCGCTTCCAACTGCCAGATCAGGAGTAGACGGGGACAATGGCTGACGTAGAGACCACAAGTCCTGTTGAAGACTATAGCGGCCAAACGAGCTCAGCGAAACTCGTCGAGATTGCTCGCTACTTCCTTTTTATTGGCATCGTCGGGTTCGGTGGACCCCTCGTCCACATTGCGATGATGGAGGACGATCTCGTCGGCGAAGATTCGCGCAACTGGACCGACCAGTCGATCTTCATGGAAGGGTTGGCGATCTGTAATATGCTCCCCGGCCCCGCGTCGACACAGCTGGGCATTTTTATGGGCTGGATCTACGCAGGTAATCCGGGCGCAATCGTCGCTGGATTCTTTTTCATGTTGCCGACGTTCATCCTCGTCGTCTTCTTCTCGTGGCTCTACTTTGCCTACCAAACGCTTCCAGCAGTCGAAGCCGCTTTTTACGGGATTAATCCGGTTGTCATCGGCCTCATCATCGGTGCTACCTACTCGATGGCACGGAGTGCCCTTGCTGACGGACGGCCAGACGTCGAGTTCGATATTGGCTCGAAAACGTGGTCGGTCGACTTCCTACTTGCTGTGTTGCTGGTCGCCGCAACGGTTGCGACGGCCACGCTGAACCCGAACCCCGTTCTCGAATTCATCGTTGCCGGACTCATCGCCGTCGCTGTCTATCGGTCCGACTGGGTGCGGGCGAACGCGAGACGGATCGCCACTGCGGGAATCGTGACCGCCATGGTCGGTGGGCTGTACGCGCTTCGGGGTCGACTCCTCGAACTGGTCGGTCCCCGAGTTCGCACCGTCATCGAGTCAAGCCCGCTCTGGGGCATTGCTATCGGCCTCTGGACGAACCCATGGGTGAAACTGTTCGCGTTCATGCTCTATACAGGGTCGTTCATTTACGGCGGCGGACTCGTTTTGATTCCGTTCATCGAGAAGTACGTCGTCACCGAGTTCGCGTGGCTCACGGGTCGAGAGTTCGTCGACGGCATCGCTATTGGACAGCTCTCGCCCGGCCCGGTCGTGATGACGACCGCGTTCGTCGGCTACAAACTGCTGCTGGATGTTTCGGGTGGGCTCGTTTGGGTGGCCGTGCTGGGCGCGCTGGTCGCTACCATCGGCGCGTTCGGCCCGTCGTTCGTATTTATCATGGGCTTTTTCCCGTACTTCGCTCGGGTCCGCGAGAACGACATCATCCAGACAGCACTCACCGGCGTCAACGCTGCCGTCGTCGGTGCTATCCTCGGGGCGACAGTCACGCTCGCGGCTGAATCGTTCGTCGACGTCTTCACTGTCGGCCTCGCCGCCGTCACGTTCGGGTTGTTCGTCCGTGGCACGCACGCGGCCTACCTGATTCTCGGCGGCGGGGCAGTCGGTATGGCGTGGTACTTTCTCGTCCTATGACACAGTCAAAGACAGTAGACCGAATCGAACAACACACAAACTACCACTGGAGAACCAGATAGATGAGCCAAGAACAAGTCACAGTCGATTCAGAAGAAACAGGACCAATAGACACCTTTCGGCAGTTTTTCGCCTTAGAGCGGGACGTGCTGGTACTGTCGTTGGCGATGTTTGCCTTCAGCCTCGCCTTCCAGATGACCAATCGGTTTCTCCCGGAGTACATGGTCGCCCTCGGTGCCTCCGGGTTCGTCGTCGGGCTGTTCGGTACGTTCGGTAATATCATTTCGGCCCTCTATCCGTACCCTGGCGGGGCGATCTCTGATCGGATCGGTTCGCGGTACGCACTGACCCTCTTCGGGTTGATTTCGACGGTCGGGTTTGGGGTCTGGCTGGTCGCCCCAAACATCGGCGCGTTCACCATCGCGGGCGTGACGATCCAGCCGTGGATCTGGATCTTCGTCGGCCTGATCCTCGCGCAGGCCTGGAAGTCGTTCGGACTGGGGGCAACGTTCGCGGTCGTCAAGCAGGCCACCGACCCCTCACGGCTTGCTGCCGGGTTTGCGAGCACCGAGACATTCCGGCGGACCGCGTTCCTGATCGGCCCTGTACTGGCTGCGGTTCTCATCGGTCTCCATCCCCAGTTCACCGTGAGTTTCCAGTTCGTCCTCGCGGTCGCGGTCGTCTTCGGGATTCTCGGGACGGTCATTCAACACGTCCTCTACGACGCCAGCGACGACTCTTTCGGTGGCTCGTTTGAGGGCGTCGACCGGATTCGCCAAGACCTCCGAGAGATGCCCGAACCACTTCGTCCCTTGCTCGTCGGCGACACCCTCGTTCGGTTCGCAAACGGGATGGTCTACGTCTTTTTCGTGTTGGTCGTCACCCAGTTCTTCGCGGTTGGCCTCAACACGACGGTCTCCCTCGGTGGGTTCAGCTACGATGTGAGTCTCTCGCCGCAAGCCTTTTTCGGCTACCTGCTCGGCGTCGAAATGTTGGTTGCGCTGTTGATCATGGCTCCCGCGGCGAAGATCGCCGAACGTGTCGGGCTCAAACCGGTCGTCGCAGTCGGCTTCGCCGTCTATGCTGTCTTCCCGATCGTGTTAATTTATGCACCACAACTTGCCGGGCCGGTTCTACCGCTGTCAACAGTAATGATCGCTGTCTTCGCCTTCTCTGGACTCCGGTTCGCTGGGCTTCCCTCACACAAGGCGTTGATCGTGGGGCCAGCCGAACGCGGAGCTGGTGGACGAGTCACCGGGACCTACTACTTGCTTCGCAATACGATCGTTATTCCGAGTGCCGCCGTCGGAGGCTACCTCTGGGACTTCGTCAGTCCAGAAGTCGCCTTCAGTATCGCCGCCGTCATCGGTGTCATCGGCACTGGATACTTCCTCGTCTTCGGCAAAGAGTTTGAGGCGTACGCCTAACGACAAAATCCGTATTCAGAAAACAAAGAGTAGTGACGATCGTCTCAGAACAGTACATTTATATATTTTTAGGTGAACCTAAAATCATGTCGGACAGATTTGATTCTCACCGTTGTACACGACGGACGGTTCTCACGACGAGTGGTACTGCTGCAACTGCGGCACTGGCTGGATGTACGGTCGACGGCGGATCAGCCGCCGCAGACGCAGACTCGATTGATGAACTCGAACCCATCTCTGCGGACAACTACCCGGTCGTCGACCGGTGGCTCGGAACCGACGAGGTTGGGGGCGTAGACGATACGTACGACGGAACGATTGTCGACGCTCGTGGGGTGGAAAATCCCGAAATTACGGTCGGTGCAGAGGGCAACGGCGGACCGGTTGCGTTCGAGCCGTCCGCAGTAATTGTTTCGCCAGAGACTGTCGTTAAATGGGTTTGGACCGCTCACGGCCATCACAACGTCGTGTCGGATCCAGACGCTCAGCTTGGCGAGTCGGACCGATCGTTTTCTTCGGGCGATATCGTCGAACAAGAAAACAATCTCTATACGGAAGTCTTCGAGGAGCCCGGAACTGTTCTCTACCACTGTGAACCGCATCTCGATCTGGGCATGAAGGGCGCACTGATTATCGAATCGTAACTCGCTCGGGGCCACGTGGGAGGTCGCGTCGGTAGTTAACAGCTATCGCCAACACCACAGGCATCACCGCAGGCATCACCGTAGTCAACGCCGAGTTCCTCGGAGATTGCATCGTTGCACCGCAGTAGCAGCGAGTCGAACCGGAACTGACTCTGTTCTTGTTGGGCGTTGCAAAGCGCCCCACCAAGTTCCTCGGCGGCCGCCAGAACCTCTTGCTCAGCGGAGCTCAACAGCATCCACCCCCCGTCGACTGAGCGAATTCCATGCCAATCGGCTCGCTGATCACGTCGTTTGTTTGCTCGAGGAGTTCGATCAGTTCAGTTTGAGCAGCCTGATGCTGTTGAATGATCTTGTTTTCGGACATCTCGTTTCGGATCTCTTGAAGTTCGGCCATCAGGGACTGATCGAAGCTCTGCTGCATCTGTCGCTGTTTCTGTCGGTACTCGTCGAGCAGTTCCATCGCTTCGTCGTCGTTTTCGAGTCGTTCGTTTGCCATCTTGAACCGTTGGTACGTTTCGCTATCCTCAATGGTGTCGATGAATACCTGGAGTTTCTGTTCGACTCTGTCTTCCGCAGATTGGGTTTCGCTCATTACTGTGATGCCTCTATAGATGTTTTATTGGTGAACCCAGCCAGTCCGGTCACCTCGTCGCCGAACGCACTAAGTTCAGAAAGGCCGATCGGCTCGTCTCGTCGGAGCGGCGCGATCATCATCGGCGTCTCGAAGCGATCCTTGATATCGCCGAGGTACTGCTGCTGTTGGGCTCGGCGGTTGGCGAAAAAGGCGTTGTTGCCGTACTCTTCGGGGAGCAGGTAGTTGGCGACGACGAACGCGGTCTCGATGCCGACCTGATCCTTCAGGTCTTCGGCCGCGCGGTGGGCCTCCATCATCGGCGTGTACTCGGGGTACATGACGAAGGCGAACGAGCTTTTATCAGGGTTCTGCATTGTCTCGATGACCGTGTCATACTTGTCCCCCTTGGCAGGGGCCGCACCCTTCGTCAGCGAGCCGAGATCCATAAAGCCCTTCCAGTCCGAGGGGAGTTCCAGCAGTCGGAGCGTGTGACCGGTCGGTGCGGTATCGAAGACGACGATATCGTAGCCCTCGGCGTCGAAGTAGCCCACAAACTTTTCGAGAGCAGCCATCTCTTCGGCACAGGGAGATTCGAGCTCCTCTTCGACGTTGGCGATAGCGGCCTCGACGTCGACTTCGGTGTCTTCTTTGTTTTCATACATCTCGGTGACGTGATCGAGGACCTGCTCGCGGTACTCTTCGAGGGCCTTCTCCTGGTCGATACGGGCCGCATGGAGATTGGCTTGGCTCACCGAGGTCGGCTCGTGGCCGACCGGCTCGCCGAAGATGTCTTCGAGGTGGGCCGCCGGGTCAGTAGTGACCACGAGCGTCTCGTAGCCCGCCTCGGCGAGTTTAGTCGCCGACGTTGCGGCGATGGTACTTTTGCCGACGCCGCCCTTGCCGGTGAAAAAGAGGTAGCGCGTCTCGCCGTCGACCGGCTCCAACTGCTCGATGACGGCGTCGGGATCGGTTAGCGAGTCAAAATCGGCCGACTCCTCGGTGTCGACGTTGGTTGCCGAGCCGACGTCGACGGTGGCCTCGTCCCCGTCGTAGAGCACTCCACTGACATCCGACAAGAGGTCGAGGCCCGCGATCTCGCCGGGCTGGAGCGGGTAGATTGCCATCGCGTCGGCGTCGAATTCGCTCTCGGCGCGTTCGATGACCGCCTGTTCGTCCTCGCGTTTGCCGTCGAAGAAGGGGTCCTCACAGACCGATTCCGGAAGATAGCCGTTGATAATGAGGAGCTGTGATTCGATGCCAAGTTCGCCAAGGTCTGAGGTACTCCGCTGGATCTCGTCTATCGAGGAGTCCTCGGGCTTGCCGACGAAGGCAAACGAGGTCTGCTCGCTGTCCTGGAGCGTGTCAATTGCACGCTCGTAGTCGGCCTTTTTGTCCTCCATCGAAGCGGCGGGACCGATACAGGTCGACCCTCCCTTTTCGAGTTCGGCGTTCCAATCCGATGGGAGTTCCATCAGCCGGATGGTGTGGCCCGTGGGGGCGGTATCGAAGACGACCACGTCGTATTCGGGCGAATCCATGAAGTCGACGAAGTTGTCGAAAGCAGCGATCTCCTCGACACATGGGCTGTTGAGCTGTTCTTCGACGGCCGCTATCTGCTCGTCGTCGAGCAGCTCGCCCATCGGTTCGATGGTCTCCTGGCGGTACTCCTCAGCGGCGGCATCAGGGTCGATCTCGATGGCCGAGAGGGTGTCGACCCCCTCGATATCGGTGACTTCATGGCCGATCTCTTGGCCGAAGATGTCCGAGAGGTTCGGCGCGGGGTCGGTCGTGACGAGGAGCGTCTCGTAGCCGTTGTCGGCCAGCCACGTCGCTGTCGCACAGCTGACGGTGCTCTTGCCGACGCCGCCTTTCCCGCTGAAAAAGACGAACTCGGTTTCTGATCCACTGGGTTCGACGATGTCTCGGGCGTCAGTTGTCGTCTGGGTTGTTGCCATTCATTAGACCTCCTGAGATTGTCGGTCACGCAGTTCGGCTGCCAACCCGTCGTATGAGAGATACTCCCCTTTGGCGACGATTTCGCCGTCGACAGCCGTAATCGGGAGGATCTCGGGGCCGTTAGCTTCGACGAGATCGTAGATCTCCTCGGTGTTGAGAAACGTCTCGATGTTGTGCTGCATATTCGCACGCGAGATCTCGGCGTCCTCGAATTCGTCTTCGAGTTGGTCGAGTGCAGCACTCAGTTCGACGAGCTCGTCATCTGGGTCGGGTCCGCAGACACCTGTGGAGCAACACATCGCTTCTTCGTAAAGTTAGATTTGAGTCATTGGTTTGTTTGATCGTTGGTCAAACGATTCTCGGTTGGTTGGAACCGTCGACCGTGATTGGAAATCGTCTCGACTCGGACTCATTTGAGGAGAATGTGAATCATATATCTAAACGTTTCGATGGTCACTAAATCGATTATCGACCAAATCAGCTTAGCCGGCGAAGCCGTCTACGGCCCATAAATCGTTGTCAGTTGTTTTGATGGGTATAATACACCGGAAGGCAGGCGCACTGATCAGCACGATCGCGCTTTGTCTCACCGTTTCTGATCTTTCTGGTCTTTCTGATTTTTCGGGTCGGCTCCGGTGGAACTCGGATTACATTGCTGCTTTCCATCTCGATAGACTCGTCTATCACCGGTCTTGCCGTCTCTGGTCACGTCGGCTGTGTCGTCTCTCGCTGTAGCATACAGAGTATCACATATCGTAATATATTAGTAAATTCTAAATCGTTTTGTTGTAGAGGTGGCGTAGAATGAGTGGTGACTGCAAAAGAGTTAATTTATTCATCGATCAACTATTTCTATGTCAGCGAGCGACCGGCTCAAACGGTATCTCACCGACGAACGGGGGAGTTGTACGAGCGACGCGCTCCAAGAGCGACTCGAAGAACTCGAAGCGTTGGATGCGGCTGTCGGCGGCCCTGATCTCGAAGCGGATGTCGACCTCTTGTCGGCGATGGCCAACGAAACGCGGTACAAGATCGTTCGTATCCTGCATACTGCCGATGAAGAACTGTGTGTCTGTGAGTTCGCACCACTGCTCGACGTGAGCGACAGCGCGATTAGCCATGCACTCTCTCAGCTCACTGAGGCCGGGCTGCTCACACGACGAAAGGACGGAAAGTGGCGGAAATACAGTGCCACGAACCGAGCCACCGCCATGCTGATTGCACTCGATGGCTCTCGATCTGTCGTCCCATAGTTACTCCCCGCTGCCGTACGGTGCTATTGGGACATATATCTCACATATCTGCTCTAAAGTCGGTAGCGGCGAATCCGCTGTCTGGGAGACGATTCGTCGGTTACCTTCGGAGTTGTCTGTGTGCAGAACGCTGGTCACAGTCAGATGTCGACAGGTCCACGATGAGGTTATGACGGTCATGAGGGACCGATTTGACCTCTCGGATCGACTGCCCGGTCGACGCTTCGCTCGAACACCAACTGTTCGACGACTGGACCCAGTCGTTCAACGATGGCGACTTCGAGATCGCAGCAGAACTCGATAGCTGGGAAGACCACGGAAATACCGACGTAGTAGTTGACGCGGAACTCACAGTATCTCTCAGGACTGTCAGATTCACCAGAATAGTGACAGTGTGTTGTTTGTCCTCGTAGCTCTCGGCTCACTTCTTGACAGTCACTCAGTCGGGCTCCCAAGTTTGTCTCTGATGTGGGCGACGTAGTCGACGAACCCAGTGGCAGTCCGGTCACGGGGACGAGGGAGATCAACAGTGAGCGTCGACTGAACTGTTCTCGGCTCCGTACCCATAATCACGATTTTGTCGGCTAGCGTCACCGCCTCGTCGATATCGTGGGTGACGAAAACGACAGATTGGTCGGTTGTCGCCCAGATGTCGAGCAGTTCAGTGTGGAGGCGGTCACGGGTTCGGGCGTCGACACTTCCGAACGGTTCGTCCATTAGGAGAATTTCAGGGTCGACGGCGAGCGCGCGGGCGATCCCGACGCGCTGTTTCATCCCACCAGAGAGTGCTTTTGGATAGCTGTCGGCAAACCCATCCAGACCGACGAGATCAATCAGTTCTCGAACTCGATTTTCGCAGTCCGAACAGCCACAGGCGGGTCGGTCGAGGCCGAACCGTATGTTTCCACGAACAGTTCGCCACGGGAACAGGGCGTACTCTTGAAACACCATTCCGCGATCCAGTCCTGGCCCGGTTACTGGCTCGCCGTCGACCAGTACAGAGCCCGAATCAGGCGTCTCCAGTCCGGCGATGGTCCGCAACAGGGTGGTCTTTCCGCAGCCAGAGGGGCCGACGACACAGCAGAACTCACCGTCGTCGACTGAAAAAGAAATATCCAAAAGCGCCTGCACAGTCTCCCCACCGGATTCGTAGGCGCTGCTGACGTTCCGAACCGCAATTTTTGCAGTCGAATCCGAACTCCCAGATGGACTATCGCTCAGCGCCATGCCAAGATCCTCCGTTCGAACCGTCGGAACCCAACGTCCATACAGAGGAACGCGAGACTAATCAGAACCATATACGCGACGCTGGTGTCCATCGCGAGGTTGTTCGAGGCGTTGATAATCTCGTATCCCACCCCGGGTGCGCCGAACAACTCCGCGCCGACGACGATCATCCAACACCGACCGATGCTCGTCCGAAACCCAGTGAGGATTTGGGGGGCCGCACTCGGCAGCGCGACGAGTTTCAGCATCGAGAGATCCCGGTCGACGCCGAGCGTTGAGGCAGCATCAGTGAGGTCGCTGGAGACACCTTCGACACCGCCGTAGGCTCCGTAGAAGTTGATCCAAAAGGCCCCGACGAAGACAATAAACGCTGCGCCGGTGTGGTGGATACCGAACCAGACGATGGCGAAAACGATCCACGCCAGCGGTGGAATTGGCCGAAGCACTCGAATCAGTGGTCGAAGCCAGTCGTCGAGCCTCCCGCTCCACCCCATAGTCAGCCCGAGGCCGATGCCACAGACTGCACCGACGAACAGGCCGGGAACGTAGTGAAACAGTGTCTCGGTGAGGTGTGCTACTCCAGTGGGCAACACGAGACCCATGTCGACGATAGGAACGACGATTTCGGTCGACGATGTGAACAGTTCGAGGAAGGCCCAGGCCGACTCGATCGGGGTCGGAACTAGATACGACGGCTGGGTCATCACCGCCCCGATCCACCAGATGGCGAGAAACGTGACCAATCCCCCGAGACCGCGGAGATACCGCCGAAGGTCACTGGCGTACCACACAGACGCTGTGTTTCTCCCGGTGTCCGTCTGAACGCTCATTGGTGAGTGAGATCGTACGCTTCGAACGCGAAGAGGTCGGCTGTCGGGACTGGCTCGGCGGTGTTACCAACGTCGGCGACAAAGTCGGCCATCGTCGCCGTTTGGTCGGTGATCGAATGTGGGTCTGAGACGAAATCCGATGCACGTGAATCCATCGCCTCGCTGGCGAGATTTTCGCTCACACCGGAGCCGATGACTGAGGCGGCGTCGACGGCGGCCTTCTCGGGTGAGTCAGCGATGAACTCGGTCGCCCGAACGTGTTGGTCGACCAGTGATTGGGCGATCTCGGGAGCCTCGATCACGCGCTGGTTCGCAAACAGCACCGTCACTGGATGGTTTTCGAGAACATTACCAGACCACGCGATCTCTTCGAATCCGTCTTCTTGACCGATAATCGTCGCAAACGGCTCTTGGATGATCGTCGCGTCGATATCTCCGGACTGGATGGTCTGGACTGCCTTTGCCGGTGGCACCGTCGACTTCGCAATAGTAGACTCCGTCTCGCCTACTCCGAGATCCTGTTCGATCCAGTAGCGAAGGACAACATCAGGGACGCTTCCGTCGGGTGGGGCACCGAACCGGAGTTTGCGGCCGGTATCGCTCTCGAAGGAGTCGAACGCTGTTGGGCCGTCCTGCTCGAATCGGTTGGCCACCTCGGTCGAGGCCATGATTTTGAATCCGTTTCGGGAGTTGGCCGCCAGTACGCCCGCCGCAGTTCCGTTATCAATGAGCACCATCGCGGGTGTAATACCGAACAGCGCAACGTCGACATCGCCGCTGGCAAACGCCTTGACGACGTTCGGCCCGGAACTGAACCGCTCGACACTGACGTCGACCGGGAGTTCATCGTAGTAGCCCTGGTTTTCCATCACATAGTGTTGCATATTGGGGTAGATCGGTACGTAGGCAACGGTGATCGACTCCAGTGGGCCGCTCGCCTGGCCGAGACAGCCAGCAACTGTTGGCGTGGTGATTGCCCCTGCACCGAGCCCGCGGAGGACGCCACGTCGACTCATCTGTTGTAGCATAGTTATTACTCAAAGTGGCAAGTATAATAATTACTACGATTCCTGAACCTCTTGTTAATATCGTGTGGAGCTGTGAAACAGCTTCACAGTGTATTGTTGTCCAGTGTGTACCCTTCGTTGTCCAGTGTGTAACCTTCTTTTCGAATAATTAATAGCTAGTATGAAATTCATATAGTGAATAAGCAATTTTTATTACTTGTAGTGAGTAATTTATTATATGAGCGTCGTTACAGTGTCGATGCCCAGCGAACTACTCGCCAGAATCGACCAGCTCGTCGAGGACCACGATTACTCCGGTCGCAGTGAGGTTGTCCGCAACGCTGGCCGCAAGCTCATCGCGGAGTTCGACCACCGAGAATTAGAGGGTCGACTACTCGGTAGCGTGGTCACTGTGCTGTATCCATACAATAGCAGCGACATAGAGAGCGAACTCCACAATCTTCGCCATGCTCATTCGGCCCGTATTAGCTCGAACAGTCACAATTGTATCGGCAACCATCAGGGCTGTATCGAAACCTTTGTCGTCGAATGCGAGCTCGGTGAGCTCTCGACGTTCGTCCACGATGTCGAAGCCACAGGCGAATCTGTTGAAGTCGACTACTCGATATACCCCGTCGACAGTATTGGTGAGTCGACGCTGTTTTGAAAACTGCAAGCGGCGTCAACAGCTATACGTCTGTTCTTACCAATTTTTCGGGCTTTGGTCCCGCCAGAACTTCCCGCTCGGTGCTTCGGGCTGAAATCGTGCAAGCCAAACCGGTGTTTCGGCCCCTTTCTCAGGTGTCCGGGGGGCACTGCCATCGGTCATATCTGTTTGGACGTAACCAGGACACACCGAGTTGGCAAGGAGCCCCCTCTCGCTGTACTCACCGTCGAGGTATCGTGTCAATCCGTTTACTCCAGTTTTGGAGATTCGGTAGGCCGGCATCCCACCGGACTGCGGTTCAGTGAGAGCGCCGAGTCCCGACGAAATGTTGATTACTCGGCCGCCAGGCTGTAACAACAGAAGTTTGAGTGCATGTTTGGTCAACAGGAGTGGCCCATGAAGATTGGTTGTGAGGGTCTGTTCGATATCCTGTGTCGACATCTCGGCCAATGGCTGTCTGCTGTCCATCACGCCAGCGTTGTTGACAAGAATATCCAACCGCCCGGCTTCAGTCTTGATTCGATCAATCGCAGCCCGTCGTTCGTCTGCGACGGTCACATCGAGTTTGACTGCATGTCGATCAGTTGCTGTGATGTCATCTGTATTCCGTGCGCCTGCATAGACTGTCGCCCCGTGGTCGACGAGGCCATCAGCGATTCGCTTGCCGATTCCTCGCGTTGCACCGGTGACCAGTGCGACCTGGCCCTCAAGTGAGTCGTACAGCGGTATATCCATACAGCAATTAGTGGGCCGGTAAGCAAAAGATGTCTGCCAGTCATCGTTCGATGATCCTGTCAGTCGACATCGGATGATGTACCACGAAGATGGAAAACAGACGTTCTGATGGGGAGCACGTCACTGCTTGGGTGTACTACTGTCTCAGAATCCAGAATACCGAACGGTTGGATTTATTCTTTCCAGACGTGTGGTATGTAACATGGAAGTACTAGAGCGTGGATCAGCGGGTTCGGCTCACGTTGCGATCATTGGGGGGCTTCATGGCGACGAGCCAGCCGGAGAGCGGATTGTCAGGCGACTTGCCGAGAGGCTTGTCAAGACAGACGAAACTGAGGGTGATGGCTCGGTGCGTCTGATTATCGCCAACGAACCGGCGCTCACCGAAGGGACACGCTACACCGACACAGATCTGAACCGGGCGTTCCCTGGGGATATCGATAGCGACGAGTACGAACGGTCACTGGCTCGAAAGCTCATGGACGCCGTCGAGGGGGCCGACGCAGTCATCGCGATCCATACCTCACACAGCGCCCCACCACCGTTTTCAATATATAGTCGACTGACCGACTCGGTCCACCGAACACTGACCGGAATGCCAATCGACTACGTTCTCGACTCCAGTGGGCTCCGGTCGACGACACTCGATTCAGTGGTACCGCATAGTGTCTCTGTCGAAGTCGGTCGACAGGGCAGCCAGGAGGCCGTCGAATTCGGCTATGAGGCAGCACTGGCGTTTCTTCGTGCTCATGGCGCACTCGATGATGAGCCCCCAACGTTCACCCCAACAACAGTTATTGAAGGACTCGAAGAAGTACCGAAAGGCGGTGGTGAGCCACACGTCTACTACACTAATTTCGAGGAGATTCCAAAGGGATCGGTCTTTGCCCGTGACGACGTGTACACCCACCGTGTCGACGAGGAGGGAATCGTCCCGGTCCTCGCGAGCGAACAGGGGTATGACGACATCTTCGGGATCTATGGCCGGATTCGAGAAACGCTCGATCCCATAGAGAGTGGTAATTCATCAGCTACAGAATGATCGCAGCTGTCGACCGGTGAGAGTCAAATCAATCAAAAGTCATCCCGTACCCCCACTCTTCGAGATTCTCCTCGGTTTCGTCGAGATGGTCGAGACCGACTTTCACGAGTGCTTCTCGGAGATCAGTCAGCGAGACGTTGTCGCCGAACCGTTCTTCGAGTTCTCTCAGCGCTTCGCGTTCTGCGGTCTTTGTGTCCGGCTGTAGAAACAGCGGGACACGATCTCGACCGTCCTGGACGCTGTCACGTCGAAATTTGTACGGGATTTGGATCTGCTCTCGAGACGTATTTCGAGTCGACGAACGGCTGTCAGCTGTCTTGCTTGTCTTGTCTGTGGTATCTGCCGGTGGCTCGGCGGTCTCTTTGGGAGCGTCTGTGGATGCTTGTTTGTCGACAGCAGAATCCGTTTTTGTTGGTTCTGCATCATCGGCGAACGGATTTTCGCCTGCACCTTCTTTCATGCCAGTCATACGGTCATCACCTCGTGGTCGACATCCCCAGGTTCTGGTGGGTTCGGTGCTTCGAGTCCGACTTGTTGTTCGAGCGACCGGGCGATCCGGTCGAACTGGGCAAGCGTCTCGATTTCATAGTCACGTCGGCGATCTCGGTGGGCTCGAACGTAGCGAAACGCCGAACACTGTTGCATCCAGCAGCCCTCCATCAGAGAAGCGCGCTCACCGATAATTTCCGGAATGGTATATTTGATTTCGTCGAGGATCGCCCGCTGATCACGGGTGTTTTTGAATCCGATGGGGATTGCGCCAATCACCCCAACGTCGACTTCGAGCTGATTTTCGAGGCCTGCAACGAGTGACTCCAACCCTTCGACTGCGGCTCTGCCTTTCGCACTCGGTTCGACAGGAATGACCAACGATCGTGTGGCGTGGATCGCGTTGTAGAGATGTGGCCCCTCAGTCGCCGGTGGATCACAGATGAGAACATCATAGGTATCTGGAACACCAGCCTCCTGAAGAACACGGAGGAGTTGAGCGTGCATCCCGAAGGCTTCGCCCATCGCTTCGGCTTGGTCTTTCTCACGCTGGAGATACTCTGCGATATCGGACAGCATGTTGTGTTCTGGAATGATGTCGACGCCCTCTACGGTCCGAATAAGATCTTCAAACTCACCCTTTGGACGCCGGATCAGATGCCGAACCAGATTGTCGACGGGTTCTGTTCGCTGATCGTCGACACCGAACAGTCGCGAAAGATCCCCGTCTTGTGGATCGAGTGGCACGACAAGGGGTTTCAAGCCCGCTCGTGCGTGGGCGACCGCCAAATTAGCTGCAGTCGTCGTTTTCCCAACCCCACCTGCCTCACTGTACGTTGAGTATGCCAACATAGTCATGTAATGGAGTACATTCATCTTGAAACTTCCTCAGACACATTCATGGTTAGTGTGTATGATCACCCACAGTTGATGCATTTCAAAAAGGACACCCATGAACACAATTCATTAACACTAGTACTGAATGTACACACTGAACACACCTACTTAACACAAGCAATGAACATATCTAATGAACACACCCATTTAACACATCTAACGAGCACAATTATTGAACACACAATAAACAGTACTACTGAATGTTTTTATGAACACACTTGGTGAACATATTCCTTCAGGGTTGACCTGCTCGGTCGACATCGAGTGGGAGGCCCGCGCCTAACGGCGCGGGAGGATGTCACTGACGTGCACAGAGCTACGAACTAAGTAGTCAGAGTGTCGACAGACTGGAAAAAAGACACGAACTACAACAACGATTGCCCTTTTATCGAGAACGACTCTACGTAAGTGGTGAGTACCACTACTACTGTGTTAGAATAAATAAATAGTCTGGAGAGTGGTGAGCAGTTCGTCTGCTTACTCGCCTGAGTCGCGTGCCCAGTCAGTCGAGCGCTCGACGGCGTCCTTCCAGCGGTCGTAGTTGACTTCGATGTTGGCGTCCTCGTCGACTTCGAACGAGCGGTCGATCTGCCAGTTGTTACGGAGTTCGTCGACAGTGTCCCAGTAGCCGACTGCGAGACCGGCGGCGTAGGCCGATCCAAGCGCGGTCGTCTCGTCGACAACCGGGCGAACGATTTCGGTCCCAATGATGTTCGACTGGAGCTGACACAGGAAGTTGTTCTTGACCGCACCACCGTCGACACGGAGGCTCGAAAGATCGATGTCTGCGTCTTCGACCATTGCCTCGGCGACATCTTTGGTCTGGTAGGCAATCGATTCGAGGGTTGCACGAACGATGTGCTCGCGCCGGGTTCCTCGGGTCATGCCGACGATTGTCCCGCGGGCACGCTGATCCCAGTGGGGTGCACCGAGACCGGCGAAGGCCGGAACGACGTAGACGCCGTCAGTCGAGTCGACGCTGCGTGCGAGACTCTCGGATTCGGCGGCATCCTCGATGAGGGTCATGTCTTCGAGCCACTCGATGGCGGCGCCAGTGATGAAGATTGCACCTTCGAGTGCGTACTGCACTGGTTCGCCCGAGCGCTGGAAGCCAATCGTTGTGAGCAGACCGTGTTCGGATGGAACGGCCTCGTTGCCGGTGTTCATGAGCATGAACGAACCGGTCCCGTAGGTGTTCTTGGCGTCGCCGGCGTCGAAACAGGTCTGACCGAAGAGAGCTGCCTGCTGGTCACCGAGTGCGCCTGCGACAGGCACTTCGGCACCGAGGAAGCCGTCTGGGTCGGTCGAACCGTAGGTCTCGTCGTCCGAGGATGGTCGGACCTCGGGCACCATTGCCTTTGGTACGTTGAACAGGTCGAGAAGTTCGTCGTCCCATTCGAGGTCACGGATGTTGTACAGCATCGTCCGCGATGCGTTCGAAACGTCCGTGATGTGGTTCCCCGTAAGGTTGTAGATAACCCACGTGTCGATCGTCCCCATCAGGAGTTCGCCGTCTTCGGCTCGGTCGCGAACGTCCTGTGGTCGCGAGCGCTGAAGCTTGATTGGGTCAGCGTTGTCAAGGATCCATTCGGTCTTCGTTGCCGAAAAGTAGGCGTCACATTCAAGGCCAGTTTTCTCTCGAATCTCTTCTACTTTGCCCATCTCCTGGATTTCCTCGACGCGGTCAGTTGTTCGGCGATCCTGCCAGACCAGCGCGTTGTGAATTGGTTTGCCTGTCTCGGCGTCCCATACAATTGTTGTCTCTCGCTGGTTGGTGATGCCGATTGCCTCTAACTGTTCTGCGTCGAGGCCAGCATTGTCGAGGGCCTGGTTGATTACCGATTTCGTGTTCTCCCAGATCTCCATTGGATCGTGTTCGACCCAGCCGGGCTCGGGATAGATCTGTTCGTGTTTCTCGTAAGCGTTTGCGACGACGTTACCACCATGGTCGAAGACCATGAACCGCGTTCCTGTAGTTCCTTGATCGACGGAACCGACATATGTATCCTGTGACATTTCTGCGTACCTAATTTCTGTGGGGAGCCGCTTTCGGTCAGCTCAGAACTAGCCTTTCTGACTGGTTCCAAAGCTGTCTGTAGAATAAAACGATATAATAATAAACCATTTGGAACCGGTCATATTCTGAACGCTCACAAGGGTTATAAAAATATAAGACTAGTAATACCTTCTTTTGAGTGAAAAGACTCCTCAAGTAGCATTGAATATTTGTTAAAAAGTCGACTCTCACGGATAGTAGAACACCACAACTGCATCCAATGTCTTTTCCGCGTGTCGGTCTTCTACTCGGTATGACGATTGCTACTGGTGACTCTGTTACGTTCGAGTATGTCGGTCGACTAGATGACGAAACGGTCTTTGACACCTCACGAAAATCGGTTGCCCAAGAGGCAGGACTAGCCGAGGCCCAGCCAGATCGGGAGTACGACCCCCTTACGGTTGATATTGGTGCCCAACAGGTTATCGAAGGGATGGAAGAAGGGTTGATTGGTCTCGACAAAGGAGAGACGAAAACGATCGAAATCCCACCCGAGAAGGGGTACGGCGAATGGACCGAGGAAAACGTCCAAGAGTTCGACACTGATGAGCTTCAAGAGATGCTCGGCCAACTTCCTGAGGAAGGTGCGTTTCTTCAGGCCCAGAACGGCCAGCATGGTGAGGTCATCCACGTCGACGAAGAGACCGTCAAAGTGGACTTCAATCCAGATCTCGCCGGTGAAACCCTAGAATTCGAAGTCGAGATCATCGACATCAACTAATCCCGAACAGCAACCGAGGTTGGGAGCGTCTCGGTGTGGCTATTTTTTGAACTCAGTACCTGGGAAGCATCGCTACGCACACAGTATTATCATCGATCATCGCTCCGCGCGAAGAGATAGTGGTGGCAGACTCCGAGAGCGTTGGCTTTTGGTCACAAATAGCAGAACACGAGGACTACCGCCCGACAGTCGACACGAGATTGACGCGACAGAGAGGATACAAAAAGTTCGAATCTGGCGCTCGCTTTCTGGATCAATGCGAACGGCGTCGCCAGCCTCCATCGAGACATCCTCGTCGTCGACGATAGCCGTAGCACTCCCATCGACGAGAACGTATACTTCTTGGTAACCCTGGTCGACATGGTCGTGAGGTTTGCTTCCCATCCCGGCTCACAGTCGAGTACCGAAACACCGACTTGTTCACAGTTTAGTGAATCATCGAAAAGTGTAGTCTACCGGCAACCGGCTCTACGTTCCAGTAGTTTACCTTCGTGTAGGACATCGTACCAATGTTAAGTTCCAAGCAAAAAGTACTCTTTGGCTATACATGATCTGTTCGGGGGTCGTAGAGAGTATCCTCACAGCCCCAAACGTCTTGAGCAAAAGACGTGTACACAAACTGTGCAAGAGACAACTCGCGAGTGGCATCTCGCCGAGCGGCCGCAAGGCGAACCGGATACTGATTGTTTCGAACTCCAAGAAACCGACATCCCCGAGCCAACAACTGGCGAACTTCTTGTTCGTGTCAACTATCTCTCTGTCGACCCGTACATGCGTGGTCGGATGCGAGAGGGCGAATCGTACGCCAAGCCCTGGGAGGTTGGCGATGTTTTGAAAGGTGGCATCGTCGGCGAAGTCGTCACGAGCAACAGCGACCAGTACAGCGAAGGCGATCTCGTTACCGGCGAAGGGCGGTGGGGCGAGTACAGCATCCTCGATGCGGATGATGTTGCGCCTGTCGACCCTTCGGTTGCTGATCTCCCGGCGTATCTCGGGACGTTGGGAATGCCCGGACGAACAGCCTACTTCGGCCTGCTCGAGGTTGGCGAGCCAAAACCCGGAGAGACGGTTGTCGTCTCCGGTGCCGCAGGGGCAGTCGGCTCGGTCGTCGGTCAGATTGCGAAACTTAACGGCTGTCGTGTAGTCGGGTTTGCTGGCTCAGATGAGAAAATCGAGTGGCTCACCGAGGATCTCGGCTTCGATGCCGCGATCAACTACAAGTCGACGGATGAGTATGATGAGGCGCTTTCGGAGGCCGCACCTGACGGCGTCGACGTCTACTTCGACAACGTCGGCGGCCCGATTACTGATGCGGTCTTCCCGAAGCTCAATCTCGACGGGCGGGTTGCCGTCTGTGGTCAGATCGCCCACTACAACGACGAGACGGTTCCAACAGGACCACGAAAGCTCCCTCAGATCATTGCGCCGCGAGCGAGGGTACAGGGGCTGTTGGTCAGCGATTACGCATCACGGTTTGGGAAAGCAAGCGAGCAGCTCGGAGCGTGGGTTGCCTCGGGAGAGCTAACTCACCGCGAGACGATTGTCGACGGCATCATCTCCTACCAGTCGCAGTTTCAGGTTCGGTATGATCTGATGGCGGCGGCCAGTATCGTCGCAGTCGTTCCCGTGGCGATTCTGGTCGTCGTCGCACAGGAAAAGATCGTCAGCGGACTCACCTCCGGAGCACTCAAGGAGTAAGCCAATGGCAACCATCACCCTCCAAGATATCAGAAAAGCGTACGGCCAAGACGTAGCGATAGAAAACATCAACCTCGACATTCGGGACGGCGAGTTCGTCACGCTCGTCGGCCCCTCGGGCTGTGGGAAGTCGACCACAATTGAGATGATTGCGGGGTTGACCAAACCCACCTCGGGCACCGTCGCAATCGGTGACCGTGACGTGACAGCCCTCCCGCCGAAGGATCGGGGGATTGCGATGGTGTTCCAGAACATCGCGCTGTTCCCCCACAAGGACGTCTACGACAACATCTCCTTTGGGCTCCAACTCCGAAAGTTCGACAAAGACGAGATGGATCGGCGCGTCGAGGACGCAGCCAACACGGTCCAACTCAGCGGCATGCTCGACAGAATGCCCAGCGAGATGTCCGGCGGCCAAAGACAGCGTGTCGCCATTGCCCGCGCAATCGTCCGGGAGCCGGACGTGTTCCTGATGGACGAGCCGCTGGCAAACCTCGACGCCGAGTTGCGGGTCCACATGCGGACACAACTCCAACGCATCCACAACAAGCTGGATACGACCATCGTCTACGTTACTCACGATCAGGCCCAGGCGATGACGATGTCGGATCGGATCGCCGTCCTCAACGACGGCGAGCTCCAGCAGATCGACCCGCCGCTGGTCTGTTACAACGAGCCAGACAACCGCTTTGTGGCTGGCTTCATCGGTTCGCCCGCCATGAACTTCATCAGAGGAGAGATTACCGCGGATGGATTCAGCTCGGATTCGGGACACGGCGATGTCGAATTCGACCCGTCAGCGATCGGGGTGTCAGTCGGCCACAAGGTGGTGCTCGGCGTACGACCGGAGCATGTGATTCCGGTCGACAGGGCCACTGGCGACGTGACCGCAACCATCGAGACCTACACCGACGTCATAGAGCCGATGGGAGACGAGATATTCGTCTATCTCGTTACCAGCAAGGACGCGACAGTCGACATGGAAGACCCCAGCGCCAGCGGACAGATCCTGATGAACGTCGCCCCGGACACCCCGGTGGAAGAAAACCAGGAGCTATCGGTCGTGTTCGACAAATCGAACCTGCATCTGTTCGATATCGAGACCGACAAAGCACTCGCCCACGGGCTCTCCGAGCCGGTCAGCGTCGACACCAGCGTCGATGGTAGTGCAGACACCGAGGTGGGCAGTGATGATGACTGACCGAGGTGGGCAGTGACGACGATAGCTGAGAACGTTACTTGCTGCTCGGAGTCGACCGTCGCGAGACATCTCTCAGTACCGCAGCAAAGGTTGTAAGACACCCCTCAGTGCCGCAGTAAATACACCGTCAAGCGGACTTACAGGCCTTGATAACGAGTTCCGGCTCATCAACAAGTTGGTTTACCGTATGGGCACCACGACCACGTCCACGACCTTTGTGCTGCTGGCGAATTACCGACAGGAACTCCAACTCCGATAATAGATCACGCACCCGTCGATTTTTCAGCGGGTCGGTCCCCTCTTGTTCGCACATTATTTCATACAGCGAATAGACGTCCTCGGTCGGGATCTCTGGGTCGTCAGCATCGTCCTGTTGGGCCTGCAATGCAAGCGCGTTCAGCAGGTGTTTCGAGTGGCTTGGTAACTTCGAGATCAGCTCCGAGAGTCGGTTTCGCTCCTCGCGTTCGTGAGCCTCGTCGACGTGGGTTTCTCGAACCGTTTCATGGCCACGTTCGTAGGCAGACTCCCCAGCATACCGCAGAATGTCAATCGCTTTCCGAGCATCGCCGTGTTCACGAGCAGCCAGTGCAGCGATTTTGGGGATGACGGCGTCCTCGACGACACCGTCGCGGAAGGCATCAATCCGTGAGTTCAAGATTTCACCCAGTTGGTTGGCGTCATACGGCGCGAACACGAGGTTCCGCTCGGAGAGGCTCGATCGGACACGTTCGTTCAACGTTTCCTTGTATCGGATCTTGTTGCTGATGCCAATAATGCCGAGTGTGCTGTCCTCGATTTTGCCAGATTCGGCAGCTCGCGAGAGTTGCATCAACACATCGTCACTGTCGAGTTTGTCGATCTCATCGAGTATGATGAGCCCCACGTCGTAGCGGGTCTCAAGGATGTTCCACAGTCGACGGTAGTAGTCAGATGTGCTCAACCCCGACATTGGAATTTTCACATCGGTTTCGGTAGGATCGTTAAGTGAGTCCGCGATCGAACGGACGGTCTGTGTCTCGGTCGAATCTTGAAAACAGTCGACGTAAGCGACACCCACGGACACGTCGTTTGTTTCGGCAGATAAGACAAGATCGTTGGTAATGTATTTCGTACAGAGTGATTTTCCGGTTCCCGTTTTCCCGTAGACCAGCACGTTGTTTGGCGTCCGTCCATGGGCAGCGTCTTTAATCGCGTTGGCGAGCTGGGTCAACTCCTCGTCACGTCCGATGATCCGATCTTTGTCGGGGAGGTGTTGAACTCGAAGGAGGTCCTTGTTGGCGAAGATCGGATCAGGATCGCCAAAGAAGGACGACGACTCGGACATACACAATGCATATTCATGGTGGGTTATGAATCTACCCCACCGTGTTGCCTCTGTAAAACCATCATAATATTTCATAGGTCGGGAGAAACAGCCGACAGAACGGTTGTATCGCAGCCTCGTGAAATGGTTAGGGAGATCAAGTACCCTGTGTTGCCGCTGTAACGTGTTTCGATGACTACCCACCCACCCCACGTTGCCGCTGTAAGTGAGTCGACAGTCTTTGTGAGTCACACCCCCCACGTTGCCGCTGTAAGTGAGTCGACAGTCTGTGGGGTTCGAAATGAGGGGTGTGTCGTATGAGAAATACGATACTCGCTGTAATCACGGGTCTGAAAGTCTGTAGGACGTAAACAGCAGACCTTGGTTTCGTATCTTCACTGCCGAAACCGATACGGCAGTTCAGTAAGCGAAAAGCGTAGTACGGTAACAAATGAGACCATTGTATAAATAACCACATGATTGACGTTGGCTAGTTTTAGATATAGATCGACTAGTTAATTGTATATCTATTGTTATCCTAACAGGTTATGCGTTACTTACCGTGTTCTCGTAGGACTTACAGCGGCAACGTGGGGGGTGTCTGTATCAATATGGGGGTGTCTGTATTGTCGAGAGTCTGTATTGTCAAGACTAACTGTCGACTGGATATCGGATGCAACCAGTTACAGCGGCACCGAGATCAGTTACAGCGGCACCGAGGGGTGTGACTGTTCAATTGTTCAATTTTGCACTGGGTTGAATCGTGGGATAACTATTGCAACCACGACTATTGCCAGTACACGGGACACTGAGTAGGGAACACGGGACACTATGTAGTAATTACCCGAGACGATAGGTAGTAGTTTATACGTAATTAAGTAGTTTATACGTGGTTAGTTTCATCACCCTGATAAAAAACTACACGACCATATCTATTGAAAATACACAATTGTATTTATTGATGTGTTTTATATTGACATCTGATTATACACCATCTCATTGCAATCGTTACAGCGGCAACGTGGGGGGTGTGACTCACAAGAGCAACGTAATAACTTACAGCGGCAACAAGGGGTATCTCTATCCGAGTTGGTTTATCCAACTATCTGAGTTGGTTATCCAAAATAATTATACATTGACGCCAGGGCGTAGCTTAGTCGACTCAGTTTACCAATAAAGCTATCTCAGTTTAATCAATAAAGCTATAATTTTGGTATTTGTGTTGGTTAGGATGCGTTGGCAGAATGACTCGCCGAAGGACTCGCCGAAGGACTGTATTCAGGTGTTCATGTGCTGGTCGACAGGACCGTTTGTGATCACGTCCGGTCCAAATATACGTTCCAAATACACGTTCGACAACTCTGAGTTCTTTGTTCGTCCTCGATGGGTTGCCAGACCGTTATGAGCTTACAGTCGAGATATTCTCCGAGTATGGTGGGCCGGCGGCGACAGCCGCTACTGACTGTTTTTCGAACGAAACCTCCTCTGTGATGGTTTCTCTGATACACTTAAAACAATAAAATGTGTCTTAGATGCCATAAATACAATGAACCGGTAATTTAATTATAATTCCTGATTGTGTTTGGATCGCATGCTCGAAGGATTCCCACTGGTACTGTTGCTCGCTGCATCGGTAGCGTTTATTATCATTGCCACGGCAAAATTGGACTTGCACGCGTTCCTTGCGCTCCTTATCGCCGCCTATCTCACCGCTCTCGCCGCAGGAATCGACCCTGCAGAGGCTGCCTCACTGGTGACTAGCGGGTTTGGCGGCATCCTCGGCTACATAGGGATCGTCATCATCGCCGGGACGATTATCGGCACTTGTCTTGAGCGATCTGGTGCGGCGATTGTCATCGCCGAGACGATCCTCGATTATGTCGGTGAAGAGTACACGACACAGGTGATGGCGATCACAGGGAGTTTCGTCTCCATTCCGGTGTTCTGTGACTCCGGATTCATCATCCTCTCGGGGTTGAACCGCTCGCTCGCCGAGCGTTCGGGGCTCTCGCTGTCGACACTCGGCGTGGCGCTCGCTGGTGGGCTCTACGTCACACACGTCTTTGTTCCGCCGACGCCCGGCCCGATCGCGGCCGCGGGGATCATTGGTGCAGATATCGGCCTCGTCATGCTCGCCGGGATCATCGTCAGCGCACCGATTGTCATCGTCGCCGCAATGTGGGCCGACAAAGTCGCATCGAACTACCACATTGATCCCAATCCCGAGATGACGATTGAAGATATCAAAGACGAGTACGGGACGATGCCCTCGCGTGCTGCGTCGTTCGCGCCACTACTCATCCCGATTGCGCTCATCGCGCTCGGATCGATTGCCGCCTTCCCCGAAGCGGAAAATCCAGAACTCATCACCGGGGCACTCCAGCGCTGGCTGCTGTTCCTCGGTGACCCGGCTGTCGCGCTGATTATCGGCGCGTTCATTGCCTTTGCGATCGTTCCCGATTTCGATAGCGATGTCACGGACGCCTGGGTCTCCGACGGGATCAAAAGTGCTGCCGTCATCCTCGCGGTGACCGGCGCTGGCGGCGCGTTCGGTGCAGTTCTCTCCGCGCTGCCACTCGAGAACCTAATTACTAACACACTGGGCGGTCTCGGCATCGGACTGTTGGCCGCGTTCATCATCGCCGCGGCAATGAAGACGGCGCTCGGTTCTTCGACGGTCGCAATTCTGACCACGGCCAGTCTCGTCGCACCGCTACTTGGTTCGCTCGGATTAAATACTGAGATCGGTCAGGTGTTCACCGTCCTCGCGATCGGCGCTGGCAGCATGACCGTTAGTCATGCGAATGATTCTTACTTCTGGATCATTACGGAGTTCTCTGACATGGAGACAGCGACGGCCTACCAGGCCTGGACGCTTGCGACGCTGGTACTTGGCGTCTCGAGCATTATCTGGATCGTTGTCCTCCAAAACGTTGCGGGAATGGTCTTCTAGTCGACGACCAGCACCCGCAGATCGTTTAGGTTCGTCCCGGTCGGTCCTGTCACGACGAGGGCTGTGTGGGATTCGAGGTACGGATACACGTCGTTTTCGGTGAGAGCCTCGCGAGCCGCGTCGAGGTCCTCGACGGTCGTCCCGTCGACCAACGCGCCCGCCGCATCGGTCGCACCGTCAATACCGTCAGTGTCGACCGCTGTGACCACGATTTGTCTCTCGTCACCGCCTTCATCTCTGTCTTCGTCTCTGTCTTCGTCTCCGCCCGTGAGTTCAAGCGCCGCGCTCGTCGCGAACTCTTGATTCGGGCCACCCGTCCCGTTTCCGCGGACCGTCACCGTCGTCTCGCCACCGGAGAGGAGCACGGCCGGTGGCGAGACCGGCGTGCCGGTCGCCCGTACCTCCTCCCCGATGGCGACATGAGTCGTGGCCGCGTCGCGAGCCTCGCCACGAATCCGCGAGGAGAGCACGAGCGTCTCGTATCCGTGTTCGGCCGCCGCCGCTTGGGCCGCCTCGAGCACCGTCATCCCATCAGCAACAACGTGGTTCGAAACGGTCGCGAACGCGGGATCGTCCACGCCCGGTGTTTCGTCGACCTCACCGGACGTGCCGTCTTCGAGGTGAGCGGTAACGGCTTCGGGCGCGTCGATCCCGTACCGTTCGAGGATCGCGAGCGCCTCGTCAAACGTCGACTCGTCGGGCGCGACGGGGCCGCTGGCGATCACGCTCAGGTCGTTGCCGACGACGTCGCTGAATATCAGCGAGACGACCGTCGCGGGGGCCGCACGACGTGCCAGCCGACCCCCCTTCAGCGCCGAGAGGTGTTTCCGGACGGCGTTGATCTCGTGGATGTCGGCCCCGCTCGCAAGCAACGAATCGGTCGTCGACTGGAGATCGATGAGGGAGACATCTCCTGCCGGTGCGGCCAGGAGCGCACTCCCGCCGCCGGTAATGGCCGCGAGGATGAGCGTCCCCTCGTCAGCCGCGTCAGCCGCCGCGAGCAGCTCTCGTGTCCCGTCGACGCCACGCTCGCTCGGTACCGGGTGATCGCCCTCGCGAACTGTCACGCGCTCGGTTTCAACTGGATCGTCCGTGACGACAACGCCGCGATCGATCCAGTCGCCGAGTATGTTCTCGAGTGCGACGGCGACGTGTGCCGCGGCGTTGCCACCGCCGAGGACAACGATTTCCTCGTAGTTGCCGAGATCATACGTCGTATCGGCGATTTGGAGGGAGTTACCTTCAACTGTAACGGCGTCTCGGACGATCTTCTGGGGGTGGCCCGCCTCGATGCCTGCCTCAACGCATTCGAGTGCAGTCTCGTGGGCCTCGCTTGTGGTGAGGCGATCGCGGTCCTCGATCATGCGTATCTACTCCCGGAGGCGGATATGGTCTTGGCGTTAATGATCGGAGAATCGCTGCTCGAAAGTGGCCTCTGCTCTCGCATCAGCGACGCTATCGTGATCATGTCACTAGTTCGATCGACGGTTGCCATTCCATTCATAGACCAACAGTATTCCGGCAACTGCTAAAATCACATGGTTGGGTGTACATGCACTGGCACACAACATGTGTTAGGTTGGTATCACTGATAGCCGAATATATCTGCTCGTAGACTTGGTGATTATCGTCGACGCGAACAGCTTTTGGTGATTCTCATCGACACGAACACCTCCGTAGACACTTTTTTTGCCATGGGCACCGGATACTGTACTTCTCATGACCTCAACTACTGTCCAATCGGCAAACAAACTCGGCATTGTATCAACCCTCGTCGACGCCGCGTTGGCGTTCGCCCGTGGTCGACCAAAGAGTGGATTCCTCCTTCTTGGAGCTGCTGTCCTTTCGACTCGAATCCCTGGGGTTGGGGCCGCAGTGTCCTTGTTCCTTCGAATTGTTCGGCGGCTTCAATAATTCTGCTCCTTATGGTCGATGTCCTCGGTCATGTTGGCATGGCACTGCTCTGGCTTGCCCCAGCGTGGCTTGCGTTTGCGCACTCAGAAACTGCAGCAACGTTTGTGGTAGCAGGGCTTCCGTTCGGGATGGTGCCGGATCTAGATCTTGTATTTAGTCAGATCTTTCGGACTATTCGGCATCATGGAGTGTTTCATACGATCCTCGCAATAACCGTTTTCGCTGCAATTATTGGGCCTATTGTCGGGACACTCCTCGAGAAAGTAGCAGGTGGGAGCGATTGGCTCTCACTTGAATCCACACATGACAGCTATCGATTCGGCTTCCTGGCAGTCTGGATTGCTGGACTCAGTCACATCTTTGCAGATATGCTTTCAGCACCGGATATCGCCCAAGCCGTCGAACCGTTCTGGCCACTGTATTTTGAGTCAATTAGCTTTGATCTCGTGTGGTACAATGCTGCTTGGTTCAACTGGGGACTGCTAGTCGCTGGGATTTTCGTCAACTCGGTACTAGCCCTCTATACGCGCAATATCAACCCAAAGGCAGAGGTCGACAATAGCGGCTAAGTACGTTCGAACTCCAGACGAAGACCTAAGACCCGAGTTGTGTTCTGGCCAAAGAGACGATCCCACCGTCGGTCGGTGTGCCGTCGACCCACCGATAAGACGACATGACAATCCAACTCGGCGACTATGTCGCCCTCCGGATCTTCGAGATCCCACCAATCGGGGTCGACACAGACCAAGTCGACACAGACCAAGTCGACACAGACTAGGTCGACACGGACCAAGTCGACACAGACTAGGTCGACATGGACCAGGTCGACATGGACCAGGTCGACACGGACCATGTCCTACACTGCAAGCAGTCGGACTCGCCAGTCAGCATCATTCACGTCGACAATCCTGTGTTTACGCCGCGTTCGATCGACAGTAGCTGTACACTCGCTGTAGTGTCCACTCATCATATATGGGTAGAATCAAGAGACCAACGACACGTATCTAGATCAGAATTACGTTGATAGAGATCCCAGAGCAACTCACCTGCCTGTTTTCGGCGAAGGTTGAGCCACAGGATGATTCATACGTCATCGAAGTCCCGAAGAGCGAAGTCGAAGACGGATGTGTAAACCCGAATCACGACTACCAACTTGCGCTATTTTCACTGCCGACCGCATCCAAGAGGACAGTCGAACCCTGTCCTGAGACATCCCCTGACTCACAGCAACCGCCAGTGACTGAAGGTGAGACGCGAATTGTTGAGATCGAAGATATCGGTGACCAAGGAGACGGTCTCACCCGTGTCGAACGTGGATTCGTTATCATTGTCGGCGATACAGAAAAAGGAGAAGAGGTTCGGATCAAAATCGACACTGTCCGAGAGAACGTTGCGTTCGCAAACGTCGTAGAGCGAATCAGCTACTACGACTAGGCCTAATACGTCTCAGTTACAGGTCACCGCCGACGGAGAGGAGGAAAGCCCGATTTCGGCAATTTATACCGTCGGTCATGTTCTGTACTTCGTGTTGGCATGTTGAGATGCTGTTCTGTTAGCAAGCGGCTGCTATGGAGGCTAATCACCGAGTCGGCAAGTCGGTCACTCAGCTGCTTGAAGAACTCCAAGTGACCGGAAAGTAGCTGCCCTGATCTAACAGTCAGCGCTGTCAACACACCAATCTACCTCGTTGACCGAGAGCGCGAGCGCTCTCCAGATAGTCTCCCGAACAGCAAGGGAATAGTCTCCCGAACAGCAAGGGAACGGTGGGGAGTGTGAGAACCCTGTGTCGCGTCTGCTTAAAACGTGATCACTTCGTAGCCGTCGGCGACGAACTCTCGGACGCTGGGGTGGCCCTCGTACTCGTTGACGAGCGACAGTCCAGCATCCTCGACGGCCTCTTCGACGCCGAAGGCGCTGGCACAGTAGTCACAGACGATTGCCTCGTCACGGATCGCCTGATAGAGTTCGTGATAATCGCTGTCTTCGTCGATGAGGTCGGCAATCCACTGGGTGCCCCCGCCGTCGAAGACGACCGTCACCTCGTCGCCGTCGGTTTCGACGAACTCTTTGGCGGCTTCGAGCCCATTTGCCAGTCGACCGTGATCTGCGTGTGTTTCGTTACCCGTTAGAATGAAGATTGCTGCTTTTGCCACACACGTGTTTCTGTCCCGGATTGGCTTATACCGACGGCTGTTGTGTGCTACTAGCACCAAGCCGCCTCCTGCCATTCTTGAACATTATCCGTTTGTTATATGTCTGAATATAAATTAATTAGTCCCAGTGTGCGACCGCTCGAACTGGTGCGCCATCACCGTCTGTGAGCTTCAGTGGAAAAGCGAGCAGCTCGAACCGTTCTGGAAGCCCAGAGAGACCGGTAAGATTCTCGAAGATGAGCCGATCAGTGCCGAGCAGTGCATGGTGGACCTGGAAGCCCTCGGGTTCATCGGGTACAGCGTTGTCGGTCGGTGTCGGATCGACATTCAGTGCGTCGATCGCCAGATCATACCCCTGGTCGACACAAAACTGGGCTGCCTCAGGGGTCAAAAACGGATGGTCGAAATACGCTTCGGTCCCCCAGTGTTCGTCCCAACCGGTCTGGACGACGAGGAGGTCGGCATCGGTTTCGGGGAGCGCTGTCGGAGTGATTGGCGACCGTGGGTCGAGCCCGCGGCAGTCGGCCCGAACCGCATCGAGAGCGAACCGCTCGATGTCGACCGTATCAATATTCTGACCATCTGGCTCGGTATGACTGGGCGCGTCGACGTGGGTACCAGTGTGGCTTCCACATTCTACTGCCGAAACCCGGTATCCGTCTGCCGAGAGAGTCGCATGTGGCTCGATGGACACTGGTGGATCACCGGGGAACACAGAAATATTGCTTTTGACCACATGAGTGAGGTCTCGATAGGTCATATGGAAGTTATTGACGTCTGTCTATAAGATTCACTGGATGTGTACGCGTGCACGGAGACCATCTGTTCTGTGTGGAGCTGCTATTCTACGTCTGCCGGACCGTCAAAACTGAATGTGCTTGGAGTTGTTGACCGAATAACCTCGTCACTTGGATGCTGAGCGATAGCAACCGATCCTGCGTCGTGGGCGCGTGCAAACTGTCGAATTGGGACCGCGTCAGTGAATCTATCTGGGGCGTCGACGTTGATACGATCAGTCATCCCATCGGCCTGAAGACAGACCCAGCCCGCACCGGCGAGTGCGACTTTCGGGTCCCGTCCCTCACGGTCGGGGGCGACCGCCTGCCGAAGTCGCTCGTGGAACCCCGAGGGGACGACGTACGCCGTTCCATCCGGGGCAATGGCGATCTGGTGGGCGCGGAACTCGCCCTCGGCTGGTGGGAACGGAACTGTCACGACTTAGCTGAGGCTGATGTTGATCGTTTTCGTTTGCGTGTAGTGGTCGACTGCCGTCTGCCCGATCTCACGACCGATTCCCGACTGTTTGTAGCCGCCAAACGGTTGGCCCGCCGGGAAGTCGTTGTAGGTATTGATCCAGATATTTCCGGCTTCGATATCCTTCGCACACTGGTGGGCCTTCGTGAGATCTTCGGTAATAATCCCAGCTGCGAGCCCGTAGTCGACGTCGTTTGCGAGGTGGATCATCTCGTCGTAGTCGCTCCAGGTGAAGACCTCCTGAACCGGGCCGAAGATCTCCTCTTGGACGGCCTTGTTGTCGTGATCGATCTCGTCGATCAGCGTCGGGGCGACGAAACAGCCGTCCGACAGCGCCTCGTCATCGGGCTGGCTCCCGCCGGTGACAAAGGCCGCCCCGGACTGTTCGGCCTCCTCGATGTAGCTCATCGTCCGTTCGACCTGTTCGGCGGTCACTTTCGGGCCGAGATCTGTCGCGTCGAGGAGCGGATCGTCGACGGTCAGATCTTCGGCCGCGGCGGCCAGTTCGTCGAGGAACTCGTCTTTGATGTCTTCGTGGACGAACAGCCGTGAGCCTGCACAGCAGCACTCGCCGGTGTTGAAGAAGATGGCCGTAATCGTCGTCTGGACGGCCTGTTCGAGGTCGGCGTCGGGGAAGACGACGAGTGGGCTTTTGCCACCCAGTTCGAGCGTAATGTCAGTGATGTTGTCGGCCGCACTTTTCATCACCTTGCTTCCGATCTCTGTCGACCCAGTGAATGCCAATTTCCGGATGTCACTGTGGTTCGAGAGCGGTTCGCCAGCATCGGGTCCGAAGCCGGTGACGATGTTGACGACGCCATCTGGAATCACGTCGTCAGCCTCCTCCATCAGTTTGAGCACTGATAGCGGCGTTTCCTCGGCTGGTTTCAGTACGACCGTGTTTCCGGCCGACAGCGCGGGGCCGAGCTTCCAGGCGGCCATCAACAGCGGGAAGTTCCACGGGATGATCTGACCGACGACCCCGTAGGGCTCTTCAATCGTCTGGACGTGTCGACTATCATCGGTGTCGACGGTCCGGCCCTCGTGGGCACGGGCGATGCCCGCGAAGTATCGGAAATGGTCGATGACCAGTTCCATATCGATGCGTGCCTCAGTGATCGGTTTGCCGTTGTCGAGCGACTCTAGGCGGGCGAACTCCTCTTTTTTGTCCGCAACGCAGTCGGCAATCGCTTCGAGCATCGCCTGTCGGTCGGCACTCGAATACGAGCTATATACCTCGTCGTAGGCTTCCCACGCTGCGTCGACTGCTCGGTCGATGTCCTCGGAATTTCCGGCTTGTACCTCGGCGAGCGTTTCACCGGTCGTCGGGTCGGTCGTTTTGAACATCCCGCCGGAGGTACTTTGGACCCACTCGCCGCCGATATACAGTCCTCGATGCTCCGGAAGCACCTCGCTTGCGGCCTGTTCGTGGCGTTTCTTGATCGCGGACTTGCGTTCTGCGGAAGATTGTGTCGTGTCATCGATAGACATGGCAATAGTTGGTTCGGCATATTAATTGTTAAAAATTATTTAGAATTTAGTGTCTAACGCTTATACTGAATTACACAGACAGTAACAGTACCGCCACGCATCTGCTGGATCCTGATTTGGTAATAGAAGAGGTAGATACAGCACTCACAGCGAATTCTCACAATGCTACTCACTGACTGTTGTACGGTCGCGCTCGTTGCGCGTTGGTACTATCGCTGCGTGGCGGCTTTTATAAATAGCCAGTCAGTTGCCGCTGTGGCCCTCGGCGGTCGGGTTTGCGGGTGCACCGCTGTCCCGAACATCGCAATCCCAGTGACGATTCTCAGCCTTGTCGGCCACATCGTCTATGCTGTGCCGGTAGCTATTGCCTATACAGTCGTCTCTGAGTAGGCCGATCCTACTTTGGCAACGCACACTGATAAACCAAAAGCCCGAGAGCTCTTTTAGCCAGTATCGACTCTTTCGAGTGGCATTTGGAATTGCCTCATAGCAATACCACGCTCAACCAGTCTCAGCCGACGGAATTTCAAGCGAGATTCCCCGAAAATCGCAAAAATCGTATGGATGCCACGTCAGCGAAATAGGCTCGAAATTAGGGTTTTACGTCTTGTGCATCACGTCGAGCCTCCGAGAGATCCAGTGATTCGGAAATCTCTGTCGCTGTCTGTCTGATAGCCTCAGCGTTGGCAACCGTTACCTCGCCGTCTTCCATGAGTACGTCTCCGTCGACCATGGTAAACTTGACATCGTCGCTACGGGCGGCGAAAACGAGATACGAAAAGACATCATGGAGTGGGGTTGCGCGCGTTGTGTCTGTCGAAAGACCAACAATATCGGCCTTCCAACCGGGCTTTAGTTTTCCAACCTTTTCGAATCCGGCTGCTTTCGCACCATTTACTGTCGCCATCTCGAAGATAGTCGCTGTCGGTGTCACAGTTGGATCCAACTGGTCGACCTTTTGAAGGATACTCGCTTGTTTCATCTCTGTGAACGGGTCAAGTGTGTTATTGCAGGGAGGGCCATCGTTTCCGAGGGCGACGTTTATGCCGCGATCGAGATACGCGACGATCGGTGCGATCCCGCTTGCCAACTTCATGTTCGATGACGGACAGTGAGTGACGTGTGTCCCAGTTTCGGCGAGCAGTTCGCGTTCGGAGTCGTCAGTCCATACGCAGTGGGCCAAAACAACATCCTCACCAGTGAGTCCGACCTCGTCGAGCCAGTGGATGTTGCGTCGACCAGTGTCTTGTTTCACGGTTTTTATTTCGCTTTGATTTTCGCTCGCATGGGTGTGGATGCGAACACCATCGTACTTGTCAGCTAACGCTCTGGCTCCGCGGAGACATTCTTCACTACAGGAGACAGCAAACCGTGGGGTCACGGCGTATCGAACCCGGTCATTAAAACTCCCATGGTATTGCTGGATTAACTGTTCGGTCTCTGCGAGTGCTGTTTTTGTTTCTTCGAGCAGCCCCTCGGGAGCTCGCTGGTCCATCAACACCTTCCCAAGTAGACCCCGGATGCCCATCTCGCCCGCCGCCTCAAATGCCCGGTCAGCATGGGCCACAGAAAGATGATCAATGACTGTCGTCGTTCCGCTTTCGATCAGTTCGAGATAGCCGAGCTTTGCAGCAGCCTCCATCTCATCGGCAGTCAGCGTTGCCTCCAGTGGGAGGATATAGTCAAACAACCAGTCGAGAAGTTCGCTATCGTCTGCAATTCCCCGACCGAGGCTTTGGACCGAGTGAATATGGCTCCCGATTAATCCCGGCATAATAATATCGTACTGTTGTTCACGGTGGCCAGAGTACTCTGGACGGAGACTATCTCGGTCGCCGACAGCGACAACTTCGTCTCCGTCGACGACAACAGCCCCGTTTTCGACTGTCGTCGTTGAATCAACGATTATCGTTCCAGAGAGAAACATCTGCCTATAATGTCTGGTTTTGATTCAATAAGTCTTGTGAATCGGGCACTAAAACTGGTTTTTGGCAGTGTCTGATTAGATTCGATCTATATCACATTTATCGAGAATCTCATCAAACGCTTTAAGTAGGGATATATACCAGTTCTATTCAGTACATGGGATTACAATCCTATTTTGATCTTACTGAAAAGGGCACAGATGTCAAAACAGAACTAGTTGCAGGGATGACAACATTTTTTGCGATGTCATATATTATTGTTGTCAACCCAGCCATATTGTCACAAGCAATTCAAATCGAAGGATACACTGACACAGAAGTGTTCCAAATGCTTGCAATTGTAACAATAATAACATCAGCAATTGCAATGGTTGTGATGGGACTCTATGCGAACCGACCGTTTGGCCTGGCTCCTGGATTGGGGCTCAATGCCTACTTTAGCTTCACAGTTGTGTTGGGGCTCGGTATCCCATGGGAAACTGCATTAGCAGCAGTGTTTGTCGAGGGAGTGATATTCATTGTCCTCACAGCTACCGGAGCCCGAGAGTTCATCATTAACATCTTCCCTAAGCCAGTGAAATTCGCAGTTGGAGCGGGAATTGGTGTTTTCTTACTGCTGATCGGACTCCAAGAACTCCAAATTGTTGTGGCCGACGAAGCAACTCTCATCACACTCGGATCAATTGGATCGAATCCGGTCGCATTCCTCGGGGCGTTGGGAGCAGCGCTCATTCTCATTTTATGGTCACGAAACACGACCGGGGCAATCCTTATCGGGGTGGTTGCAACCGCGATCGCCGGCTATGTCGCAACCTTTGCTGGGCTCGTTCAGCCGGGTGTTCTTGTCGACCGAGCAGTACTCACCCAGCTGAATCAAGACGGTGTCGTCTCAATGGTTACCGGTGTTCAGTACGATATTACGCCCCTTGCAGGCGCGTTTATCGATGGGCTCAGAATGATCGAGCCGGTGACCTTTGGGATCGTCGTCTTGACGTTCTTTTTCGTCGACTTCTTCGATACGGCCGGCGCACTGATCGGTATCGGCCAGTATGGGAACTTCCTTGACGAGGACGGAAAGCTACCTGAAATGAATAAACCACTGATGGCCGATGGTATCGGGACGACTGTCGGGGCCATGCTTGGGACGTCGACAATCACGACGTTCATCGAGTCCTCGGCCGGTGTGGAAGCAGGCGGGAGAACAGGATTGACCGCGCTCACTATCGCTGGGCTGTTCGTTCTTATGCTTCCGTTCATCTCGATTGCTTCGGCGATCCCGACGTATGCGTCGTTCAGTGCATTGGTTGTTGTTGGGATTATTATGTTTAAGGGAGTAGCAGATGTCGATTGGAATGACCCGACATGGTCGGTTCCAGCCGCTCTCACAGTGACAGTGATACCGTTAACATACTCGATTGCCAATGGGATCGCTGTCGGAATTATTAGCTACCCAGTGATCAAGTCCATGGTTGATGGACACAGAAACGTAACCATTGGTCATTGGACAATGGCAGCGACACTGACTGTGTACCTCTATGTTCAGACGAGTGGGTTGCTAATATAATGAATTGTTAACATATCTTCTCTGTTTGTGGTAGATGCACCCCCACTGTCGACGCAGGTTGCCTCTGGATTGGTCGACAGTGTGCTGGACAATCAGTTGGACAATCAGTTGGACCATCAGTTGGACCATCAGTTTGTTTTCGATCTGCAATGTGAGTCGACCGAGAATCTGCACTAGAACAAAGTGTAACTATTTAATAATTAATTGGTATTGGTAGAAAAAACAACACAAAATTTCTTCTTAACTTAAATGTTAGTGATGTTTCACACAACATAAGCGTACTACTCTATTTGATAAAGAGACAGATTATAGTGAAAAACGGAGTTAATCGGTGGCTAACTAATTGGTATTAGGATAGATCAATATCCGTGATGGAAATGACGCAATCATTTGAACTGACCGGGTTTCAGCGCGACCTCCTGTACGTGATCGCAGGCTCCGAACAACCCTCTGGCCAAACCATTCGGCGTGAGATGGAAAACTACATCCAGAACGTCAACCACGGTCGACTCTATCCAAACCTGGAGGCGCTTGTTGAGAATTCACTCGTCGAAAAGGGCAGTCAGGATCAACGCACCAACTACTACGAAATCACAGAAAATGGTGAAAAACTACTTTTGCGCCGTCGCAAATGGGAAAACCAGTACGCCTCTCAGTTGCAAGGCAAAGACCAAGAACAGCCAATAAGTTCAGTCTCTGACTGATCAGGGTTCGGCTTGGCTCCGAGAAAGTGAACTCATTTTACTTTGACCGGGCGTTACCTGACTCTGAGGCTGTCGTGACCCGAGGAGATGCCGCGAACTACCCCAACAGTGAGTGTACCGGCTGTGTTGGGAGTTAGAAAACGTGTTACACTACATTCGGCTGCCACGATCCACGAATATTCCGGTGATCAAACGCTTCGTTGAGGACGACTCCCCCGTTGTGTAAGCTAAACAGACAAATAACTGTACCCTAGTAGCGAACAGTCTTAGCTGACCAACCCAATTTTTTGGTATGACATTCCATCGCATTTTCTCTGTTTTCTTTGTTGTCTCGCTACTCGTTTTAGCAGGTTGTAGTACTATTGTTCCATCTCAAGTGCCCAATACTACAAACGGGAGTACAACCCAGCCTGATAGGGTAACAGAGTGGACAGTTACTGTCACTCGTGTCATTGATGGTGATACCGTCGAGATTCAATATGAGAATGGCCAAACTGACACGCTCCGGTTGTTAGGTGTCGACACACCTGAAGCCACACTCAGTCGCGTCTCTCCCGACGAGTTCGAAGGGATTCCAGACACAGCAGCCGGTCGGGATCACCTCTACAACTGGGGACAGCAGGCAACTCAATTCGCCGAAGACGAGTTGGCTGGTGAAGACGTTCGGATTGTAATCGACGAGGAGGCAGATCGCCGTGGGAGCTTCGGTCGACTCCTCGTCTACATCTACGTCGACGGCGAGAATTTTAACAAGCGTCTGCTCTCAGAGGGGTATGCCCGGATGTACGACAGCTCGTTTTCCCTGCGCGAGGAGTTCGTAGCGACAGAACAGAAAGCCCAGCGTAATGCGGTTGGACTGTGGGATTTTGAGGGATTGAGTAGCGAATCAACTTCAACGGCGACCGACCGTACTGATGACGTTCCACCCCTGCCACCGGATGGTGATTACGACTGTTCGGACTTCGAAACACAAGCACAGGCCCAACAGGTGCTCGATGAGACGTCTGGAGATCCCCACCGCCTTGATGGAGATGGTGACGGTATTGCTTGTGAAACGCTTCCGTAATACTGGATTGGTATCAGTTGAAGATCGTGATCGAATGCCCACTCGTAATCAAACGCTCAGGCCTGGCGTTCGCTGATTTCCTCGGCAAGTCGACCGTGGGGCTGTCGTAGTTTCCCTGACTCAACTTCGTACACGTAGCCGGAAACGGCCACGTCATCCGGAATAAATTCAGACTGACGGAGGTACTCAACCTGGGCGGCACAGGCCTCGTCGATGTTGTCGGTCATTTTTACCCAATCCATTATATCTGCATCCCCAAGAGACAACGCTGGAAGCGATGGATCGATATCAGCCACATCAAGGTCGCCTACTTGTGCTTCTAAGCCCTCGCGGACGGCCTCATCGGGTGCGCTCATCATTCCACAATCAGTGTGGTTGATAACAATGATCTCGTCTGTATCGAAGAAATTTGTCGTGAGAGCTGCTGATCGAATCACATCGTCTGTAACCTTACCGCCAGCGTTTCGGAATATCTGGGCATCACCGAGTTCCAGACCAAGTGCTTCTTCGACTGGGATTCGTTCGTCCATACAGGCGACGACAAGCAGGTTTTTGTCCGTCGGGATTCCCTTTCGGCGTCGACGAGCCCAATCGTCCCGGTCAGTTACTGATGTATCAACTTGTTTGTGATGGTGGGTATCGGAATCAGACATGGGTTATTTACAACTCCACCTAGGTAAGCAATTCCGAAAGCAAAAGTCCTTGCCGCTGCCTGTGACATGATATCACACTACTTTCAGAATTATTTGTTGAAATGTAATACATTCTCTCACTGTATGTCCATTCGATAATGTGTTCTCACTGTATGATTCAGTCAATCTCCTATAGAGGCGTTCGTTTTCAGCCAGAGGTCACTTTGAATCCCAACGGCACACAAACTCCTGCTCTGGCGAGCTATCTCGATCATGTTGTTTCTGTTTACTATCTGTATTGTGCACAATACCCTTAAGTTATTTACTGCTCTCGATATTATCGATGAGTGCAACAGCCACATCGATTCATCTTTACTGGGCAACTGGCTGTACGAGCTGTCTTCGAATCAAGGAGTTCTTAGAGCGGAACAACACGTCGTTTGTCTCGCACAACGTCATTCAAAAGGACGGCTCGACGGATACTGCCGAAGAATCGAGTGTTGGCATCCAGGGCGTCGACCCCGAGATCATGGATGAGATGGCCGACCTCGGACTCCCAAGCACGTCCCAATCGTCCGGCGTGGTGAGGAGTGGGCCGATGGGAAAGATTTAGAGAACGTTGCTGCCCTGGTCGGCATCGAGTACGACGCAGAACCTCTACCAGTCGAGGAGCTCTACCGTCGACTGACTGTTCCTGGAGACTACCCAGAAGTATCTTCCACTGCTTCCTGATGAGGAGCTAAAAACCAACATTCCCAATCGGCCACGAAGCTACGCCGACCTGGTCCAACACATCTTCAGCCTCCCGGATGTCTTCTTGATGCACGAGGCCGGGGTCCCGATGGATAGCGTCCCGCGCATGGAACACCACTGGGACCATTATTCGAAGACTGCGCTGACGACGTACGGCTCGTCGGTCCAAGGGCGGTTGGACGACTGGTTCGAAAGTGCCGGACAAACCTGTGATTGGTCCGAAACCGCAGACGTGTTTTGGGACCAGCCAACCAAACACGCCTTTTTCGAGCGAACGACGTGGCACACTGGCCAGCACGTCCGGCAACTGGAGTGGGTGCTCGAAGAGGTCCTCGATATTGAGCTTGAAGACCCATTGGACCCGGCACTGTGGGAAGGTCTGCCCATGCCCGAAAAAGTCTGGAACGACAACTGATTTCGGCCGTCTAACTTCGTTTTGACGACTATTGGCTGCAGCTACTGTTCATTGGTTTTGAGCGTCGACAACGGCTACACCGGCGAGATTGACGATATCTTTGACTTCGTCGCCGCGCTGGAGGACGTGAATCGGTTTGTCCATCCCGACGAGCATCGGGCCAATCGCCTCTGCGCCACCGAGTCGCTGGAGCAGTTTGTAGACGATGTTCCCGGCTTCGAGGTTCGGGAAGATCAACACGTTCGCCGGACCGTCGAGATCCGAAAAGCCGTAGGTGCTGTCGACTATCTCCTCGACAACGGCGGTGTCGGCCTGCATCTCACCGTCGACGGGGAAGTCGACAGTCGAATCGGCGTGGAGCTGGTCGACGGCGTCTCGAATCTTGGCCGTCCCCTCGTTGCGAACGCTACCGAAGTTCGAGTACGACAGCATTGCGGCCCGTGGCTCGACATTGAAGCTCCGTGCGAGTTCTGCCGTATGCTTGGTCACTTCGGCCAGGACATCCGCATCCGGATCCTGGTTAACAGTTGTGTCCGCACAGAAGACGACGCGGTTTTTAAACGTCAGCAGATAGACGCCCGCTGCGTAGTTGGCGTTCTCAGCGGTGCCAATCACCTGGAGTGGTGGCCGAAGCGCAGACGGATAGTGGTGAGTGAGGCCGGTCAGCATTGCGTCGGCGTCGCCCATTTCGACCATCACGCTTCCCAAATAGTTGGTATCTCGAGCGATGAGATCAGCTGCCTCACCGCGGGTGATCCCTTTGCGTCGACGTAGTTCGTACAGTCGGTCGGCATACGTATCGAGCGACTGTTGTTGGGGGTCGACAACCTCCGGCTCAAAGGAGAGACCAAGCTGATTTGCGATCCGCATAATTTCGCTTTCGTCGCCCAACAGCACGGGTTCGGCGATTCCTTCTTCTTTGAGCTGGTAGGCCGCCCGAATCATTTTTTCGTCGGTTCCCTCTGCGAGTGCCACTCGTTTGGGATCGCTTTTGGCCTTGTTGAGTACGATACGCATCATCTCTCGGGATTTACCGAGTCGGGCTTCTAGCGTTTCGGTGTAGCTCTCGATGTCGATCTCCGTGCGTGCGACGCCGCTGTCGACGGCGGCTTGGGCGACTGCGGGTGCGACTTCGAATAGGACACGTGGATCCAGGGGTTTGGGGATCACGTAGTCGGGGCCAAACTGGAGCGGTTGGTCGCCATAGGCTTTGACGACCGCGTCCGGAACGTCCTGGCGAGCCAGCTCGGCCAGCGCTGTCGCCGCCGCACGCTTCATTTCCTCGTTGATATCGGTTGCCCGCACGTCGAGTGCACCTCGGAAAATAAAGGGGAATCCAAGCACGTTGTTGACCATGTTCGGATAGTCCGACCGGCCGGTCGCCATAATCACGTCGTCATCGCGAGCGGATTTGGCGTCTTCGTAGGTGATCTCGGGATCGGGGTTCGCCATAGCGAAGATAATCGGATTGTCGTTCATCGATCGGACCATCTCCTGAGAGACGATACCGCCGACCGAGAGGCCGACGAAGACATCTGCCCCTTCCAGCGCGTCAGCAAGCGAGCCCTCTGGAACGTCACGAGCAAATTGCTGTTTGAACTCGTTGATCTCGTCGCTCCGGTTGGTCGTGATGATCCCCGAGGAGTCACACATCGTGATGTTCGATTTCCTGGCCCCAAGCGAGAGATAGAACCTCGCGGTAGCGATGGCCGACGCGCCTGCCCCCGAAAAGACGATATTCAGCTCTTCGAGCTCCTTGTCCGCGATGTCGACCGCGTTGAGCAGTGCCGCCCCCGAAATAATGGCGGTCCCGTGTTGGTCGTCGTGGAAAACGGGGATATCCATCTGCTCGCCGAGTCGACGCTCGATCTCGAAGCACTCGGGTGATTTGATGTCTTCGAGATTGATTCCACCAAACGTTGGCTCCATCGGTGCGACTGTGTCGACGATCTCGTCGGCCGTCTCAAGATCGAGCTCGATATCGAACACGTCGATATCGGCGAATCGCTTGAAGAGGACGCCTTTCCCCTCCATCACTGGTTTAGAGGCTTGGGCTCCGATATCTCCGAGACCGAGAACTGCCGACCCATTGGAGACGACGCCAACGAGATTGCCTTTCGCCGTGTACTGAAAGGCATCCCCTGGTTCGTCTGCAATATCCAAACACGGCGCGGCAACGCCCGGCGAGTAAGCCAAACTGAGGTCACGCTGTGTGTTGGTCGGTTTCGTCGTTGCGATCTCTATCTTGCCCGGTGGATCCTGGCGATGGTACTCCCTTGCGTCGTCATCCATTCCCATACTACTCCGTTCAGTCCATGACGCAAAAAGGTATGTATGATCTTAACATAATCGACCCGACATAAATATCTATAGTACTCACTAAATGGTAATGCTCACGGATCGAACACAAAAAACGGATCAATACCGTTTGTTCAGAACTATTTGTGGCTAGTCATCTGCCGGCTGTGAAGTGCTGTGCTGCTGTGATTTCGCGTACGGTTGGGTTGTGCTCATTCCGAGCCGATCGTTGGTCAGTGCAATACTTTCGGCAGCGGTTTTCCGACCGACGAGCGCGCGGATCGCATCGATGTTCTCGGGAACAACATTTGCCTCCTGGTGGATCGACTGGAACAGATACAGGTCGTTGCCCTCTATCGCAATTGACTCCTCCCAGAGACAGTTCTCCCACAGATCTCCTCTCGGTCGACCGGCGTCTTTTGCGAACTCTTTGAGCTTGGCAGTGCCGTCGATACTGAGTTCGGCTGGCACAACGAAGAGCCGCGACTGTCTCGACAGCAGGTCAGCAACCGCTTGGACCGACGGCGCAGTGTCGAGTGTGAGATTCACACTGTGCAAGTGCATCAGGGTTGACGGAACAGTCACCCCAAGGGTATCGATATCCACATCAGGGAAGATCGTCTGGACGTCAGGTCCGTGGTGCGAGGGAAGTGTGACCGGATCTGGAAGTATGTCGTTGATCGGCCCACGAGTAGTCTCACCGGGATCACCACCGCGGCGAATGAGTGTTGCACGAGCTTTTTCGACGCCGTACTCGCGGTCGATCGGCTCCAAGAGCCGAGAGAGCCCAGTCGTGTTACAGGAGACGACACGAAGTAGCTCCGCACCTACAGCGTCGTTGTAGTTCACCTGGGCGACAAAGCTCTCGTCGACGGTTTCGGGGGACTCTCCGCCCTGGAGAATCGCTGGCGTTTCGTGTTGCTTATAAAGAGAACAGTTCTCCGCACCGACGCCCGAAGGAGTGGCGTCGACAATCACGTCACTCTCGGCAACGAGATCTCCAACCTCTCCGTGGAGATCGAGCCCAGCCTCAGCGAACTGGTGGGACCGTTCGGGGATCGCACTGTACAGTGAGTATCCCTTCTGAATGGCTGTTTCGGCCTCGAAGTTTGGACGGGTTTTCGCCACGCCGATGAGTTGCATGTCGGGCTGGAGACGGATCCCGTCGGCAACACGTTTGCCGATGGTTCCGTACCCATTCACCCCCACACGTATCATGATACTATCTGCAGTGGCTGCACACATAATATTTCCGGTAAGTTTCAGCAAGAAATTAACTCCGCACCGAGTAACACCCTGATTATCGATTGTGAGGGAACGGATACGGGTGAGATTCCTCTCTGCAACTACCCACTGCGTGGTTTGGAGTCCAAGACGTCCGGATTCGCGATATACTGGTGGTCGACATCCTCGCCATTGAGAATCTGAAGCATATTTTTGGCGGTGGTTTCGAGCATCTCGGTCCGTGTTTCGACTGTTGCACCTGCCAAGTGTGGTGTCACCGAGGCCGTCTCACAGTCGAAGATCCGATCGGTCGGCTCCGGTGGTTCGCTGGGGTAGACATCGATCACTGCGCCGTCGATAGTTCCTGTCGTGAGTGCCTCGACCAGCGCGTCGTGGTCGACAACCCGGCCACGCGCGGTGTTGATCAGCACGGCCGTCTCTTTCATCCGGTCGAACGCCGTCGCGTCGATCATGTGTGTCGTTTCCTCGGTGAGTCGGACGTGGAGGCTGACGAAATCCGACTTCGAAAGCAGGTCGTCAAGTTCGACCCTTTTGCCGCCAATTTCGTCGATCCGGTCTTGGTCGACATAGGGATCTGCAACAAGGAAGTCGAGTCGACGCTGTCTGGTCGTCGGGTCGACGGCTTCTGGGTTCCGAGCGCCCCGTTGTCACCGTTATGGGCTAAGAGAGCCACTGATCTCCCGTGTCCATACCAGTGTCGTGTCTGCCACGAAATTGTGCTGGAGCATCCGCACCGACTGACTGTTTCGGAAGATTCGTTCGTTGAAGACGAATAACGTACCGAACCGCACCGATTTAATCAGCACACGTATATAAATCCAGTACTACTTATTTTGTGTAATATTTAACCGGATCGAACAATTGATGCGACAGTATTTAATTCGGCTATCCAATATCCGATCTACAATCAAACACTCGAAAGTTCGTTCTTGACGAATCTCATAGACCACTGTGTGTTACAAATGTGCATGTGTGTGTAATTAACTGTAGAGATTAGTAGTATATACTATTATAAATATGTGTGGGTTGTAATAAAATAGATCTGCAATTTATACTGCCTATTGGAGTCAAAATGTCTTAAGAACCTTCGACTGTCGTCGATTCGTTGATGAGTCCATCTCTTGGCTGTGATCTACATCGAACAAAATTCGTCAGAAACGAATAATGGGTGGTTTTTTCGGTATCCGTACTGTCGACCGAGAATCCGACTTACTCGAAACTGAGTGTCGCTTTATTCAACATTATTGTTAACAATAGATTCATTAGGTAGCTTCTGAATTGCATGCATACAGTCAATGAGTATCCAATGGCTCGAAGACGTACGGTCGACTGATCTTGAAACGGTTGGCGGCAAAGCAGCCTCGTTAGGAGAGCTTACTGGCGCTGGACTCCCTGTCCCACCAGGATTTGTGGTGACCGCAGACACCTACCGAACGTTCCTCGAAACCGCAGAGATCAGCGAGGAACTATTTGTTGGTCTCAACATTGATCCTGATGATGATGACGGGCTTGCGGCCGCCGCTTGGCGAGCACGTGAGTTGATAATCGAAACACCACTCCCAGAGCCAGTCCGGGATGAAATCATCACAGCCTATCGGTCACTCGGTGTAGATGGTGATGGGCCCAACGGGCCGTTCGTCGCCGTTCGGTCGTCGGCAACTGCTGAGGATTTACCGGATGCCTCGTTTGCCGGACAGCACGAGACGTTCCTCAATATTACCGAAGCCGAACTCCTCGATCGGGTCAAAGAGTGTTGGGCGTCGCTGTTTTCTGAGCGTGCGGTCCACTACCGAAACAATCAGGGATTCGCTCACGACGCCGTCGACATTGCAGTGGTCGTCCAACAGATGGTCGACGCAGACAAATCAGGGGTCATGTTTACCCGTCACCCCTCGACAGGCGACCGGCAGATGATCGTCGAAGCCGCTTGGGGGCTTGGTGAGGCCGTTGTCTCGGGCACTGTTTCACCAGATCACTACATCATCGATCCAGAGACAGCAACAGTCGTTGAGTCGACGATTGCCGACAAGAAACAGCAGATGGTCAAAGATCCCGAGACGGGCGAAACGACGATCCAGCCAGTGCCGGATGCTAACCGAACTGCTCGTGTCGTTACTGACGGGGAAATCAAACGGCTCGTCGAACTCGGCCAACTCGTCGAGGACCACTACGACACACCACAGGATGTCGAATGGGCAATCCTAAATCGTGATGAGCAAAGCTCATCTGATAGCCAGACGCAGTCCGGCGATGGGGAAGTGTTCATGTTGCAGTCGCGACCGATAACGACAATCAGTGAATCCGATGAGACCGACTCCGCTGTGGCAAACGGTGGTCATGTCGAAGTAGAGTCGACAGATACCGACCTGGACAGTGGCTCTGTGAATGGTGTCGGTGGTGCTGATGATGTTCTCGTTCGAGGAGTGAGCGCAAGCCCCGGGACCGGTTCGGGAGCCGTTCGGATCATCAAAAAGCTGGATCACCTCGATCAGGTGACCGAGGGCGACATCATCGTTAGCAAAATGACGATGCCAGATATGGTGCCTGCGATGAAACGAGCCGGAGCAATCGTTACAGACGAAGGCGGGATGACCTCCCACGCCTCGATTGTCTCCCGTGAGATGGGTGTCCCGGCAGTCGTTGGCACTCGGGATGCAACAAACGTACTGGAAAACGGGCAAATTGTGACCGTCGACGGTGATATGGGAACCGTCTGTAAGGGTGGCTCTGGGAAAGACGAGTCGGCGATCCAGCCGGATCCCCTCGAAGCAGTCCGTCCCCAGACCCCGGTCAAGCCGATGACTGCCACGGAGGTCAAGGTCAACCTCTCGATCCCCGAGGCCGCCGACCGAGCAGCCGCAACGGGTGCTGACGGTGTCGGCTTACTCCGGATGGAGCACATGGTTCTCTCGCTTGGCAAGACACCCGAGCAGTATATTACAGATCACGGTGAGGACGCCTATATCAACGAACTCGTCACCGGAATTCGAACAGTCGCCGAGGAGTTCTATCCCCGACCAGTTCGGGCACGGACACTTGATGCGCCGACCGACGAGTTCCGAGAACTCGACGGCGGCACAGACGAGCCCCACGAGCACAACCCAATGTTGGGCTACCGTGGAATCCGCCGCAGCCTTGACAAACCCGAGCCGTTTCTCTGTGAGCTCAAAGCCTTCGGTCGACTCTTCGAAATGGGGTACGACAACGTCGAACTCATGTTACCACTGGTCAACGATGCCGAAGATATCGAACGGGCCAAACTCCTCATGGAGGAAGTCGGGATTGACCCCGAGAAAGCCCACTGGGGCGTGATGATCGAAACACCTGCCAGCGCATTGCTTATCGAAGAAATTGCTGCCACTGGCGTCGACTTCGTCTCCTTTGGGACCAACGACCTCACCCAGTACACCCTCGCCGTGGATCGAAACAACGAGTATGTTGTCGACCGATTCGATGAACTCCACCCCGGCGTCCTGAAACTAATCGGGTCGACGATCGAAACCTGCCGTAGACTCGATGTCGAAACGAGCATCTGTGGCCAAGCTGCCTCTAAGCCAGCGATGGTACGATTCCTGGTCGAGCAAGGAATTAGTTCGATTAGTGCCAACATCGATGCGGTTCGGGATGTCCAACATGAAGTCAAGCGCGTCGAACAGAAACTTCTGCTTGATTCGGTCCGGTAACGCCGCAGAATTTCGATCCGCCCTGCAGAGAACAGTTCAGTGCCAAATTTGACAGTCCGAACAGTACGTGTTATTGTTCGTTACTAACGAACCAAACTCTAACGAACCGAATTACCTGCTTTCGAGATCTCACAGTGAAACTGGGACGGTCGACTTATGAAACAGAGTACTCTGTTTCAAACGGTTCTGCCGAGTACCCCACCCAAAGGACATCGGTTAAAATGAAACAAAGACCTTTGTTTCAGCTATTTCGAGTTTTCCAGCTGATTAGGCAGATGTTGGTTCTCGATTTGAGACGACATTCCATTCGTCGGGTGAAATAATGTGCGCATCAAACTCACCGGCTTCGGGGTAGGCGGTTGTAACGAGTGTTTCGGTGGTATCTTCGAGGTACTTGATGAGACTGCGAAGGTGTTCTGAGGCAAGTTGACTGATTCCATCTATGAGGATAATTGGGGTGCGCTCGTCCACGTCGTACACACGGTACCCTGCGAGTGCGACAGCAACACCGATGAGTTCGACTTCCCCTTCGCTGAGAGCGTCGACGGTTGTCTTTTGGCCTCCACGCGCAATGTTGAGTTCGAACCCTTCGATTTCCCCTTGCAGATCGGTTTTGATATCAAAGTGAGCGTGGTCAAATCCGGGTGCAAAGCGGTCAATGATATCGTTTATTGCAGTGTCAAACTCGTCTTTAAGTTCGTACTGGGTGTTCGTCTTTCGGTTCCGTAGTGATTCGATCTCGTCTTGATACTCGTCTTTGCGCTCGCCGAGTGCCTCGAGGTCATCCTTCTGTTCATCGAGTTTGTGCAGTCTCTCACGTGCACGTTCGAGTTTGGCTTCTTTCGTCCTGAGCTCTGTTTTCACATCAGTCAGTTCTTCGTTGTACTGGCTTTCGGTTTGCTCTACTTTGTCGACGAGCTCTTTGACTTCCTTTTCGAGGGTTTCTTTCTTTGCTGTATAGCCCTGGAGTTCGCCCTTTCGATCTTGGATATCAGCGCTGAGCTGTTTTATCTCTTGATCAAGTCGATCTTTCTGTGTGCTTTTTTGTTTGATCGCTCGTTGTTTCTGTTCGAATTCTGTAATCTCGTTTTCGAGATTGTTTTTGTCAGTTCGGAGTTGTTTTAGTGGTTCTTGAAGATCGTCGATATTGGCCTCCAGTTCGCCTTTCATAGCTGTTTCACCACAGAGCCAGCAGGTAATGTCATCTCCGGAAACAGTCCTTGTGACATCGGTTATGAGGTCGAGATCACCGTCTTCGAGCATATTTCGGTTCGCGTGATATAGATCTTCGATGAGCTGGATATGATCGTTCAACTCAGTAATTCGCTGTTGTTTTGCTTCAACATCTACTGTCTCGGAGCTGTCAGAAGGGACTTCCAGTTCATCAAGCTTCGACTGCCTGTCTTTTTTCCGTTCAGTTTTTCTCTCGATCTGGCTTTCGAGTTGTCTAATCTTGTTGCTGACGTTTTGTAGATTGCTCTTCGAGGCACTCAGCTGATCGCTCAGGTCATCTTTGCGTTGGTTGTCGAGGTTTTCGGTTTGCAATTCATCTCGGGTCTCTCGGAGATCTTCGAGGTCGTTTTCGAGCTGAGTAACTTCTTGTTGGACAGCAGGGAGCTCAGATGCTGCCTCTTTGGCATCGGTAATTTGATTTTCGACAGCGTCTAATTTCTGTTTTACCGTTTGAATTTGGGCATCAACATCTTCGATGTCAAGCGGGGCTTGTAAATACTGTGTAAGATCTTCTCCATTTCGAACAGCCTTTCGGATCGGGTTATCTTCACCAAGGAATGCGAACAGTCGGGCACACACTTGGTCAGTTTTATCAGATAAATATGGTGTTCCTGATCTGACTTTACGATTGTCACGCTCACGCGTGATGGTTACTTCATATGAATCCGTATCTGTTTGTAAGACAACAGATCCAGCATCTGAACCCTCTGTCAGAAGGTGATCTTTGTACTGGCCAGTAGAGCCCATAGCGGTCTGTATAGAAGCCATAAAACTAGATTTTCCTCGAAAATTTGATGCCTGAACAATATTTAACCCCGGCTCAATGGTTGCCGAACCGTGTCGAATACCAGCAATATTTTCAATAGTGAATGATTTCATACTAACTACAACTCCGACCCCCTTTGTCATAAAATATGGTGTTTGTATTGGGATTCTGTAATTGATCTTTTCTACCAATTAACAGTAATTTAACCTATTTTATTCAACAATCCACTCTAAAGAGGTATTTGGTGACCACTCTGTGACATGCCAAAGACAGAGTCTCAACAGCAGCTTTTATTTGACGAGTTAGTTTTCTTTCTGTTTCTCAGTACCCATGTGGTCTTTACAGATGTGCCCTTGGTTGTGAGCTTGGAGCACTGTTGATCTTTTCGAGCAGATGGGGCACTTAACAAAAATATCGACCGAAACCCCAGCAGCGGTAGCCTCTGGGAGTTCACCTTTATTCTCCCAAGATTGGAGTACCTCTTGTGTACGATCTGTCGCTAACTGTTTTACGTATCCTATTTTGTCTTTTTCCCAGTCAGTATCGCTACTACCTCTCTTGGTTTCTTTATTGACATTCAAACACTGTGTGAGATGGCGATACAGTGACGACGTAGATATGAGATCATCATCCAACGTACCCGCGTCAATGCCATCCTGTTCAATATCTTCGAGAACGAGCTGTTGACGGTCTTCATCATCGCCAACGATAGCACCATAATCTGCTTCAATTTGTGGTTCAACTGTCTTTCTGTCATGTTCTGCGTAGACCGAGCTCAGTAATTTCTGGTTAAACCAATCTGTCAGCGGTCGAAGAGCAGTGTTTGGTTGCATCCCCTTGCCAAGCCATTTGTCTGTAAGTACGGCATTAACATCATCCGCATAAATATGAGTAGAGAGACTATATTCGCTTATAACACGGCTTACCTTGCAACAGTAACTTGATGTCATATATTCTGAATCGGCTAGAGCTACTCTAATGTATAATCTCCTCACTTATTGGTGTTTCTCATCGTGTTGTTTATTTATAAACTATGACAATTTTTAAATTGTGCCAGAACATCAATCAGTTGTTCTGTGTTACGTTCGCCAGGCAGAGGGCAGGCACGTCACAAATAATCGATTGGATTCTTATAATCAAATTAACAAATTCACGTCAAATGAGGTCTGTTGATTTATTATTCCTCTTTGATAATCTCTAAGTAATTGTATTCCAAT
>Ga0208412_1000138_pt1 | contig 51263 bp, 37 predicted proteins | sample AntDeeMetag02WF4_FD_184758 | JGI IMG/M metagenome (GOLD analysis project Ga0208412, IMG submission 184758) | Saline lake microbial communities from Deep Lake, Antarctica - Antarctic Deep Lake Metagenome 02WF4 (SPAdes) (version 2) | ecosystem: Environmental > Aquatic > Non-marine Saline and... | reverse complement strand
GTGTACCGATGGCTGTGCCACACAGCCGTTACTCCTATCCTCTCCGTGAGGACTCGGAGTTATCTTCTGCCGCATATAGCCTATGTAGAACCAGTTACTTAATAGTTGTGGATTACCGTGGAATATCCGGCCAGAGTGTCATCGGTGGACTGGTCAGCAAGTGTCGGATTCACGCCCGCCGTAAACGGCGGGATTCTCTCCTTGTGAAAAGATAGCAGCGCGCTTCCCGATGCGTTTTGCATCGAGCGTGAAGCCCGAGACAGGAGTTGAACCTGCGCCACCTCCCGAGTCTGCGGGAGTCAGTGGCGGCGAAACGCCCTCGGACACGGGGATGCGAATCCCCAGTGACTGCACGGGCTTTCACCCGTCATCGATGTTGCAGCCCTCAGCCCTATTTTACCCGTGTAGGGGGTGGTGTGACGGGTTGCAGCCCGTTCCAGATCACCACCGTTGGCCTCGCTGAACTCCATCCGGGTTGAGGGTTCGGCGTTACCGTCTACTACCGCCCGTTGGAGATGCCTGAAGCGAGAGTCGAACTCGCAGCTCCCCAGCCACATATGGGGTGATGGCCACGGTGCATCGTTCAGGCGAACCGGTTGGCGACGGGTGTGAATCACCTAACTCCCGTCCCGTGTAGGGGACGGACTTGGATCAGAGCCGTCTTGCCGCCCCGGAGAAGGGGCGACTGAAGCCTCGATGCAGAACTGAATCTGCGGTGACCCATGTTGGCCGTCGAGGCGGGTTGCAGTTACGGGTGCAAGCCGGATGCTCGCTGAGGGATTCGAACCCTCGTCCTCGGCTCGAAAGGCCAAGATGATTGGCCGGACCACACCAAGCGAGCAGGGGGGATACCAGTGAAGAGACATCCCTTCATGGCACCGAGTTGATTGGCGTGTTGCCCAAGCACGCGGGTGGCTCCGCGCTCACAGAGCGCCTATTGTGACGCAACTAAACGTACATCCGGCACTCTAATAAACCCTATGAAGAATTCACTTTCCAGGTGGATTGAACAGGGATTTGTGGCGTTAACTTGTTCCCCGATCAGTCACGACTTCTTCGTATGGGAGAGATTATTGTCCTTAAATGCGATTCGTGCAGAGAAGCAACACAAAAACGAGACAAATCCGGGTTAGCTGGTGGGAGTCACGTTCACCATCTTGGCTGTGATAACTGTGGAAGAACAACGCCGCACACTCCGAACAAAGTATTGGACTGAAACTTCAAAAATCAGTGAACGATACCTGTGTATTCCCGATTCCACGGCCAAACACAGCGTCTTCCAACCGCGACTGCGAAACACGGTAGGCGTCCCGTCCGGCAACGGCCCCGCAGCATTCCCGCCCCATTTCTTTCGACGCGATGCACGCATCACCAGCGCCAGCGAACGGCACCCACACCAGATCATCGGACGTGGTGGTGAGTTTCAACAGTTTCCGCCATGTCTCGATCGTTGTTTGCGTGGGGAGTGTCGGGGAGTCTCCGAGATTGAGTTCATCGAGGCGGTTCTCTGGGGACGGAGACACATCTGTCCACAGTGTCGTGAGCGTTGCATCGGCCTCGAATACTGGGTGGATGTCATCCCATGTTTGTTCGGTCCACTCATCGATTTCCAGTGGAGTCCAGAAGTACGGAATGATGTTCTGTTTCCCGTATTCCGAGATGCAGTCTCGGAGTTCTATGAACACCGAGAACGGGAGTTTGAGTTCTGATTCGCCGGTTAGGTACTCGGCAATTGGGAATTCCGGGATGCGGTCTTCAATAAGACTGCGACTGACTTCACTGCGCTCCCATTCTGACTGAATCCACGATTGAATAGAACACGTTCGCGGGGTCGGTGGGTGATCTCGAACATGCTCGAATACAGGCGGGCGAACGTACCGGGCGCACGTGACAGTGACTTCATCGATGTCGTCTTGTGTGCAAGGCACATCTCCACGGTCTTTTCGCCATGTGAGTGTTGTTCGGTGATCCCATCCGGCAGATTCGGCTTCAGAATGGATACTGGGCCAGTCACCGGTTGGGGTGATGAGCCATAGTGTCGTTCCAGGTGCTGATGACTGCATCCATGTTTCGAAATGCGGCTGTAACACACGGCACGCATCTGAAACAGACTGTGTAGCTGCACTCACCCCAGTGACATCTGCAAGAATTGCGTCTGGGGACGGCCAATTCTCGTAGCACGTGTCTGGTGTGCCGTACTCCAGAGTTACTGGCCCGGATGCGTCCGGGAGCGTCATTTGCCCGGAGTCGGTGCCGAGGAATGGATCAAGATTTTCAGATGAATCGGCAGGCCGGGGGTTCTGAGACGAGCGAGTCATTCGTCGTACACTATTCTCTGACAGGGTTGCTGAAAAACATTCGCAGAAACTCAGCTGTCGAACACCGACGTGAGGATGACTATGGAACGAGAAGCACGGGGAGCGTCCGGTTATCAACAAGAGTTGACGCAACACTCCCGACCATTGCTTTTTGAACAGAGTCGTGGTGTTGATTCCCGATTATGAGGTACTCGAAATTCGTGTGGGCATCGTGCATATATTCTTCAAGGCGATGTGCGATGCTGACACCCGGTCGACCGAGGTTATGCGGGTTATCCAGTTCAGTGAACTGAATTACAACGTCGTCGCCGTATTCGTGGTTCTCAATTGCTGTTTCAACGGACTCTGAAACCAAGTCTGTGACTTCGTCATCGTCGCCTGACGTGACGTACACGATGTGAAGCCCAGTATTCAGGTCATGCGCTTGCGTTAATCCGAAGCAGATAGCTCTCGTACTGGCTTCTCGTCCATCGACAGCAACGAGAATTGGATCTGTCATTCAACGGGTGTGAGAATACTCCCGGTAAAACACTCACGGGGATTCGGAGGGGCGTCTATCCAGTTCGGGGTTCGATGTCGTCTGCATCAAGCAGATACACTTCCATTTCGGACCCGCCACGGCATGGGAAGTCACTGTCAACACCGACTTCGTCAGTGAATTCAGTGACGGTGCCGCTCCACGCCGGGTCCATGTTGAGAACGTCCGCTTCTTCGTACAGAGCCTTCCACAGCATCGCCTGTTCGTAAGTGTCCGTGTTGTCCGGAACCATGTCGAACACGGATTCACTGCCAATGAGACACAGTTTCTCCTGCATCCGACTCATCGCGACGTTCAGCCGATTCGGATTCAATAGGAAGTCCTGTTCGGCCTTCACGAAGTCCGGATCGCTGGCAGTTGCGGATACCGTGATGAAACTTCGTTCACCGCCTTGGAATCGCTCCACGGTGTCAATCTCGACCGCGTCACTGGCTTCTTTCGTCAGGTACGCTTTCTGGGCGTTGTGCGGAACGACAACCCCGACATCTTCCTGTTGCTGCTCGGTCAAGCCTTCCATCAACGCCTTCGTGATTGCAGCTTCAGTCGCGTTCAGCTGCTGGCTGCTGGACTCGTTGTGTTTGATGAGTACCAGCGGTTTCTCCGGCGTCAACGCTGTTCCAACAGCCGTGCCCTGATTTACATCCGGGGCGTCCATGATGTTGTTCACCTTGGACTCGTAGGTGATGTTATCCTGCGAGTAGTGGTGCTTATTCAGGAACTCCGCGACTGTGGGATTACAGCGGTATGTCCACTGAAGCTGACTCATCGCAATCCCAGCCTCGGGGGATTCAACCACGATGTCATCATTCACCCCATCGACATCGTCCCCGCGAAGGAATCGCAGGTAATCCAGTAACGAGAGATGCGGAGCAAGCTCCGCGACACTCCACCGTGACTCCGAATTCCAGTCATGCTGAATGATCGGCGGCATCTGCCGCTGATCGCCGCACACGAACATCTGAGCATCCGGTTTGATGAATGACCCCGCGACAATTGACTCCGGGACGTTCATCATTGACGCTTCGTCAATTGCAACGTAATCGAAGTAGTGCTGGTCCGGTTTCTCAACAAGTTCATCGGGCTGGATGATGTTCCCGTCACTGTCACTGTACAGGCCTTTCGCGTAGTCTTTCATCATCCCGTGGAACTGCCCCGGTGTCGTGAACAAGATTAGGTTCTGTGACTCAATCGAAGTCTGCCCATCAGCCCGCGAATCCGTGATGGAAGCGTACAGACTGTGAAGCAATTCCTCATTTTCCGGGTCGGAACTGTACCGGTCGATGTACGTCACTTCAGCGGTGAGCGCCTCATACTCATCATGCGTATCATCGGGTTCCGTGCCCCCGAGACGAACCACCTGAAGGTCATCGAGATTGTCCGTGTCAGGGTCTTCGCGGTACTGGTGAATGACTTTGGCAGTGTCCGCCAGTACTTCGTCAATCGATGGGTGGGACTTCCCAGTGACTAACCCAGCAGACGGAATCTGATCGCGTTCAAGCGACACGGCGCGCGTCAACACGGCTTTCGAGAGCGCGCCACTGGTTTTCCCGGTCCCGGGCGGGCCTTGCAAGAGACTCATCTGATGGTCGGATTCCTCGATGAAATTCCGTTGGTGGGTGTTTGGCGGATGTCCGTCCGTGTCTTCGCGTCCGAGATACGAATCCATCCAGTCTAACGCATCACTGATGTGATCGTCACTGAATCGGTCTGTTCGGAGGTCTTCGCCATTGAGCAGACGGGTGAATAACTGGTACATCGGGTTATGCCGGGCAGCGCCATCGGACAGCATGTCCCGAGCTTTTTGGCTGTTGATGTCGTCCGTCTGCGGATCCAGAACAAAGTAGTCGCCGTACTGAACCAACTGGTTCCGCCAGCTTTCCTGTCCGGGGTCCGTGGTGACGGTGCGCCGGGTGTGATCGTAGTTGTTCCCGGCCTTCGAGAAGAAGTCCATGTGCCGGAACTGAATCCGGCCACGGTTCTCCTCGCCAGCATTCCAGTCAATTCGGTCGATGGTGACTGGGACGTTCTTCTCCATGTCTTCGGGCGACATGTATTCCGCACCAGACCCGGCGTTGTAATTCACCTGCTGTGCGTTTCCATCCGCATCGTACTCTATCTCATTCATCACCATCCAACTCCCCGTGGAGCTACTGTCACCGCCCTTCACGCGGGAGCGAGCAGCGATGCTGCTTGCATCATCGAAGAACGCATCATACGCAAGAACGCCCTCGAACACGTACTCGTTTTCATCTACCAGCGCCGGATCATCACAGATTGCAACCGGGATGGAACGCCCCGTCCGAACACGCTGAAGCACCGGGAGCGAGTACAGCGAGTGAATGTCGTCTCGCTGGGCGTTATGCTCCATGTCAAGGAATTCCACTAACGCATTCGCAAATTCCGCCCCACCGGTTCCAATTCCCGGTGGGTTCTCGATGTCGATTGGGGCTTTATTGATGAACGTATCTCGGTACGTGAGCGATCGCTCAACAGCCATCACGCCTTTCGCAAGGCTCTCACCGAGAGCTTTCACGTCCGTTTCGTTAATCTCGACTTCGCGGTCGGACATCGAATGGTACCGGAACCCGTTGATCGTCCGGCCCGCGCCATTCGGATCCAGATCCGCAACCCAGTCTGCATCGATGCGGCCAACAGCACACCACACATACTCTAACGGAATCTGAGCGTGCGGACGGATGCGACCAGGGTATCGACCAGCAGCGTTGTCGTGATCGCCGTGGGTGAGTGTGATGTCGGTCTGGTTCGTTGTGTACGGGACTTTGAAATCGAACATCTTCTGCCAGAACGCACTCCGAAGATCATGCGTCTCCCCGGTGTCGTCGCGGTCGTACTTCCAATCGTGCGCGGTGAAGTCCCGTGTCGGCAGCATGTTCATCACGGGAAGCAACCCGGTGTTCGGTGCAGGAAGCGACACATGAGTCGTGATTTCGCGTTGGACCGAGGACACCATCGCCTGATCATCTTCACTGTCGATGTCCCCGGACAGTAATAGGAGGTCCTGAAATTCGGACAGTTGTTCATCGTCTCGGTACTCGCCTAACGACTCATGAAGCGCCGAGAGTTCGTGTTGCCCGTACACGTAGAAGTGAACGAACGCATTATCTCGCCCTAACGCATCCTGAATCGTGGAAACGCTGTCTTGGACATCCGCATACGCATCCCGAAGCAGTTTGCGTTCGTACTCGGTGTCGTCATCAGCAGCTCGCTCAGGGATGTCACTGATGAGGTGCGAGAACTGAATCGGCGTGTTGTTGTTCTCGTACTTGGATGCCGTGACGTACCCGCTCACCATGGCAACATTCTGATTCCGGAAGTCTTCCTGTACGTGCAGGTACACCCGAATCAGTTCCCCGCGTTGTGGGCGACCCATCTCGATTTCTTGGGCTTCCGCGCCGGGCGGCATGGTTTCAGACGGTTCAACTTCACCCGGCATATCGAATCCGGGTGCCGGGTCATCATCCGGGAGATCGCACGACCCAGTTCCGATGAGCCACGGCACACCGTCCGGCGAATACCCACGGGCACTCGGATCGATGAGTTGCACCATCGTCTGCGATCGCTGCACAAGTTCGGCGAGTTGCGGCCCTAATCCGAGATCACTGCGTAGTTTCTGAACGGTGTCCATCTTCGATGACCGGAACGTGAGCGTGTCATGCAGGTACGGACGGGCGTTTTCCTCATCCGGAATGTACGCCAGTTCTGCAATATCCGAGATGGTGTCGATAGCATCGAGATTCAGCAAGCGGCGCTGCTGACTACGGGTGATGCCAAGGAGTGCTGGGCTGCGGTCTTCAACCGCGTTCGTGTAACAGGCTTCTTCGTATGTACACTGTGTACACTTCGAATCCAGTTGGTACAGTACATCTTCTTCGTCTTTCGCATCGAACGAGTCGAATACACTTCCCGGAGACAGGAGGCGCGTCACGTCGTTCTCTCGGGGCCACAGCTCGAACTCCGGGAGTTCCGAAGGTGTTCCGGTAACGGCTTCGTCAGAGCCTTGGTGAGAGACGCCGCCTTCTAAGTGGAATCCGATGTTGGCGTCGTCCGGCCACACTGCATCAAGGAATTTCCGAACGAGAATGGTGTACATCGCCACCTGAATCTGGTGGTACGGCTTTTCGTCATGCCCAGCTTTCACGTCGACAATCCGGATCCGGAAATCGTTCGTCTCAGTGTCGAACCAGATGTACAGTAAGTCTGCGTCCCCGTGAACAGGCCACGTTCCGATGTATCCCGTTAGCGAGGTCTGCGTGAGAACAACCGGGAGATCCGCATCCGGTTCCTCAAGGACGTTGCACAACGCATCGATCAGAACGTCGTTATCCGGAGCAACCAGTTCAGACGGTTCCGTTCCAGAGTCACTGTCTTTGGTGGTCGCTGTCTCTGTTTCCAAGTCTGTGTCAATCGCCGTCGCGTCATCAGCCAGACTCACAACATCGGCTTCGCCTTGGCTGATTTCGTCCACGATTTCGGATTCGAACTGATTCCCTTCTTTTGCAAGAAGCCCGCTTAGTGGCTGGAATGCCTCGCGCCAGTCTTTCCGACTGGACTCTGCGTCACTGATGTCATCCTCGAATTCGTATTTGAAATACTGCGGGCACTGTTCGAGATTGAAGAACTGCGCCACACTGCTCGGGCCGAGATAGTCACTGGGCGGGAGGAAATGCGTGTCACTGTCTGGATGCGTTGCCGTGTCCAGAATAGACACGGGCAGATTCTGTTCCAGTGACTCCCGGAATGCAGACGGAGAGGGAAGCGAGTCAGTGACTTCCGAGGAATCGCTGGACGTCGACTCAGGAGAATCCTCAGTAGACTCGCCGAATTCGGTGAGGGAAGACGGCTTCGTGTCTGTGTTTTCGTCCGGTGAATCCATTATGTTATATCATCCGTTCACACCCATATGAAGGTTCGCCAAAACACAACTCACTGGCGCAGTTGAACAGACGAGATATGGATTAAGAGAGGAATTTGTGGACTTTGACTCGAAAGCCAGCACCGTCTCTGGAGTCGTCATTCACGGGAGTAGATTCAGTTGTGTCTTCGGATTCGCCGGACTCTGATTTCGTGGTTCCAGACTGTGTGTTTAATTCGGAAACTGCTTGTTCAACATCATCGGGGACTGTGTGGATTTGGACCTTGAACGATGTTTCATCGCCAGTTAATCGGTAGATTCCTTCAGACGGAATCACGTATTCTCCGTCCTCGCGTTGCAGATGGTATTTGCCGGTGAACGGCCCAATTTCAGCAGTTAAAACACGCTGATAGTCATGGAAAGTGATGTCGCCAACGGGTTTATTCGGAATCACCCCTCGGGCTAACTCCCGAGCGCCTTGCAGATCCCCGGCTTCAAGAAGTTCGTGTATCCGGTTTTTCAACATATCTACATCGTTACGGATAATCCAGTATAAAGATACTGACCGAGGAACACGGCAAAGAATACCGACGAGTGCCGTTAGTACGACCCGTGAACTGTGCGTTGCCCACCTAAGTCCACGGCCCGTTCATCACGAGCTATGGAGACAGCGTCTTCCGTGAACATCCGACCGGTGTGAGTATCCGCGCAGTCATCACACACGCGGAATGCTTTGTCATGCCCAGTTGCATTGTACTCAACATACAGAAACTGGTTCGGGGGCGCGACAGCGCCGCATAACCGGCAATAGTCCCAGTCCGGAACCCCAGCCACGGACAACGCAATCAAGTCAGAGTATTTCAGATTCGGCTCAGTGACCCCGAGTGACCGCGCACGAGCCGCAAAGAACGAATTGTAGTCAAACCCAGCGACTGACCTGAAATCAACCAGATGCGAATCCTCGCGGCTTAACGCCAACCCATACAAGGCATCACGGTCAGAGTCGTCCACCTCCGGATCCCACTCGGGAGGCAGATCGATGAGTTGGCCTTTCCCCGAACTCAGTTTCGTCGTTAACAGCTTCGATTCCTCAAGTGTCTGCTGTAACTCGGTGAGAACGGTGTGTCGGGACTCCGCAGTCCGAATAACGGCACCCAGTTCCTCGAACGCATCCAGATTCTGTTCCCGGATTGCGTGACGGAGTTCGTCTGGGTGTGGGATTGTGAATTCGATCACGTCATCCGGCATCGAATCACCGGAATAACGAATCGTCTCGTCACACCACTCCTGTTCCGCGCTCGTCAAGTCACGGGTGACGATATTCGCTTCAAAATAAATGGCATTCGCGCCGTGGATCTCGTATTCAGTTCCGTTCCCAATCTGTTCACCAGTCCCTATACGGATTGTGGATTGCCCCGTGATGTCCGTGAATAACTCGGGGTGGTTATACGTGAGAACGTCGGTTTTCAGGGAATCAGCGAATTCCGTCGCTGTACCCGACACAACACGAAGACTATCACCGAGATTATCCACACGACGAATACAATCGCCCATACCAGTGAGTAACACCGGTATGACTTCAATAACAGGAAGACAAACCCATTAAAATAATTAACTGAGCTTATAATTCTCTGAGTTTACTTCAAACACGATTCCATCAGTCTTCATCTTTTTGAATTCCTTTTCGACTTTCCCGGGAGCCATCCCCCGGTCAACAGCTTCATCCATGATTTCTTCAAGAGTAGCGCCGTCGCCTTCACTATCGCTATTCGCTTGTTTGATTGAAGCACGAAGGCTCTTTTTCCGCTCACGATGGCTTTTCGATTGCCCGGTTTCAACAATGTCAGCATCGAATTGCCCGCTTTCACTGTCAATTCCAACGTCAGACAGTGACTGCTGGATAATCGAAATCACATACTCTGCATCTTCCACAGTGATTTTATGACTAAGTCGGGAGCGGGCAACGGCTTCTGAAAACCGAACTAACGCTTCGAGCTTCCGAGCGGTCACTGGTACAGGCGCATCCTCATCCTCCCCTTTCAATCGCAGATCAACATAGAATCCCTGAATCTTTTCCTTTGCAGCGTCCGTCATTACAGGCGAGAAGGTTTCTTTTGCATGTGCCACGTACTTCTGGAACAATTCCGGAGGAAGGGGAGGTTCTACTTCGTCTTCATCTAAGTCTTCAAGGTCTTCTTCATCACCACCAAATTCAGGATTTTCTACTTGGTTTTTGTGAGCATTCAACTGCCCCGCGCGATTCGAATCCAGAATGTGGCCTGATAGCCGAGTGTCTTCTTTTTTATTCGGTTGGTCCTGAATAATGAACAACAAGTCGAACCGGCTAATCAGCGCAGGCTGAAGATCAATCTGTTCACCCATCGGTTCGTAGTCATCGAACCGCCCGTACTTGGGGTTCGCAGCTGCAAGCATCGCGCACCGAGTGCGGAGTGTGGCGTTGATCCCGGCCTTATTCACGCTTACTTCCTGTTGTTCTAAGCCTTCGTGGAGGGCACTCCGGTCCGAATCGGACATTTTGTCCAGTTCGTCAACTCCCACTGTCCCTTGGTCCGCCATCACCATTGCCCCGCCTTCAAGCGTCCACTGTTTATCTCCGCCAAGACTCGATTCGACAGCTGCCGCCGTTAACCCGGCTGCCGATGACCCCTTCCCGCTTGTAACAACAGAACGGGGGGAAAGATTCTCGACGTACTTAATTAGCATCGACTTGCCAGTTCCGGGGTCACCCATGAGAAGAATGTGCATGTCCCCGCGAATCCGAGAACCATCTGCTAAGTGTTTCGTGACGCCACTGAATTGCTGGAGGGCAATCGGGAGTTTGACGTGATTATACCCGAAAATCGACGGGGCGACAGACTGCGTTAAAACCCCGTCATACGCATCTTCATGGTCGTCATCATCTTCATCATCTTCATTTACTTGATTAGGAAGCTTCCCGAAGAGATGCTGATAGATGCTTATATTGGACGATTCGTCCGGTTCGATGATGTCTTTGATCTTGTCGATGTCGGACCCTTTGATTTCGAGATCGCCGTACTTCTGATCCTCTTCCTCAATGTCAATTCCATCAAGGTAAATCCGGTTCCGGAGCGAATCATCACTTCCCTCTAACGGATCCTTGAGACTGATAACACCCGTTACTGTGACTTCGTCACCGGATCCGATAATCCCTGCAAGGTCATCTTCAACAATCACCGGAATGGATTCCGGTGTGGAATTGCCAGTGGTCTGAGACGGGCGCTCTTGGAGCTTCAGGCGCTGATCATCGATGTAGGTGGTGTTCCCCGGTTCGAACGAGTACGGCCCCTCACGCTCACAGCCAGTACACTCAACAGGCGTTTCGTACTCATCGCCTTCCTGCTGAACGTAGTTAACTGTCCCACATCGCTGACACCGAAATGCAGCGGACTTGGTTTTCGGTAAGACCTTCGTGGCTTGCCGAACCATGCCCGTGATTTCGACAATATCCCCGATGTTGTCTGTACGGATTTCGCTGACAGAATACTCCGCGTCTTCCGGATCTAAGTCACTGATGCGGACATTCGCACCGCTGAGATCAACATCATCAGTAGATTCTAACTGAAGTGCTTCCTCGAAACATTCGATGACATACGACGGGTTCTGGATGAGCGAGGAATACACACTCGAATCTTCTTCCCGAATGAGTTCTCCTGAAATCCAGAGAGATGACTGGGTGTCCGGATACCTCTTTTCAAGATCCTCAACTTCAACGTTCATCTGAGGGTGATTCAGAATCGCCCTAATTTTCTTGATTAGGTCTTGTTTATCATCTACGAATTTCTCATCATCCTCTTCATTTTCTTCGTCGGTTTGTTCCTCGTCGCTGGGGACATCAGTGTCGTTAAGTGACATATGTGTTGTGTTGTGGGTTGGTGGCAGAGCCACCCGGTTATCTCGTGTACTATCGGTTTCTCATGCGAACTGAAATACCCTCGGAGTAATCACACCGGGGCACCAGACAGTTCCTGTGATTAGGTAGATGAGATAGGGTTTCAGTGCCGTGAACTGTGGTTAACTGTCTGTGCGTCGGGGCGACCGCGCCATACGGACTTCGGCACCATCTCGGATTTTATCAGGACAGTGCGGGCAAACGCGCGGTTGATCGACATCGCCGGGCGTGAATACCTTCGCATACCGCTCAGTAACCTCCGAACCACAGTTCTGGCACTCAATCATGCATATAGATATACTGGATACTGTGGTAAATACTCGGGGGCAGACGATACGTTGACCAGTGAGACTGGCACTTATTCAGGAAACCCGAAGCGGCGAGCCAGTGCCGCTGTCAATGCATCGTCCAGAGATTCACCATACGCAGTTTTGCGATCTTGTCCTTGCAATCCTAAGCCTTCATCCGTGTGGTTACGAACGGTGTGCGGATATGGTGTTGAATCTGGCCGATAGGAGATATACACGGACCCCCACCGATCGCCTAATTCAGTGAGTTTCTCGTCAATGGACAGTTCCGAATTCAGGTCTGTGAAATCGATGTTGAACTGAACCCATTCGTGTTCGTCCATGTCCCAGACGCCGTCGACGCAATCTTCACGGAGGTCAACGACACGGACAATATTTCCGGGGAGGCGTTTCGTGTGGTACCGGTCACTTCCCGTGAGTACAGCAGTGTCTTCTGAAGCCATGTCTCAATGCAAGAAATGGATGGGGATAAACGCGGGGTAGATTCAACGATCAGTGAGCGACCATGCGCGACGAGTTATAGGAATTGGTCGATGCCGGTTTGGGATTTGTCGACGGAGACGACATCCCAGTCGATGCCGATGGGTTCGATAACGCGGCTAATCGGCTTCTCTAAGGTTTTCTCCAGCATCTTATCCCAGTCGATGTTGAATTCATCGGGGACTTGTTGTTCGTACTCGTAGCAGATCACGTCGGGATCGCGTTTGAAGTCTGCGTAGTGCTTCTGCTGGTACTCGTGTTCGAAGTCCGGGGTTTCGTGGTCTTTGAAGAAGACTGTGTCAACGCTGGTGAGGTAGACGCGCTTGGGCTTACTTCCTTGCCCGAAGTTGGTGCCGAGGAACTGGTTGGCGTAGATTGCGCCTCGGACTTGGGCGGTGGGGGTGTCGTAGTTGTCGAGGGCTTTCCCGATTCCGCCAGGCATTCCGATGTCTTCGAGGTTGACTTCGCCGTTGCGGAAGTCGGTGATGACTTCGGTGAGGTAGTCGATGATTTCGTCGTGGTCTTCGTCCATGACGATTTGGGTGATGACCTTCTTTTGGGTGCGTTTGGTGATCGCGCTTTGGTCACTTCTCTGATACTCAAATCCGGTCACATCGACTTTGTCTACGTCGTTGCCTTCTTTGTGGACGATGTGTCCGGCGTAGCGTTTCTTTTTGCCGCCTTGGTAGAAGACGCGATAGAGTTTCTCGAATTCGATTTGGAAGCGGTGGGTGTCGGCGTTGAGGTTGTCGGTGGCGAAGTCGTCGTAGCGGTTGTTGATGTGGGCTTCGTGTTCGTGGGCGATTTCGATGAGGGCTTCCTTATCAGATGTATCGGGAATCTGATACATAACTGAGTCCGTATCCCCATATGTGATCTCACTATCAAGTTCATTCTCCACGACATCAGCCGTAAACCGAATCACCTCACGGCCAGTCGCCGTCGTCGCCGCCCCAATCTCACTATCATACAACCGGAACTTCTCCCACGACAAAACACCGTAAAGGCTGTTCATAATAACCTTCACCGCGCCCTGCTGCCGATCAAACGTCTCATACAAATCCGTCCCCGGCTCATGCTCCGCACGAAGTTCCTTCTTCTGATCACGCTCATCCAGAAGATTGTCAATCATCTCCTGCATAACGCTCTCCGTGTTCTTCTCGAAATGGATCCCATTCGGCGCAACTAACGTCTCCCCATCGAAGTCCTCCGGATTATCCACCTTCGTTTCCGGAGACGCATTGATTGAGATCATCGACATGGGGTACAGCGACTTCAAGTCCTGCACAACCACATCTTCCCGAACACCACTAAACGGCTCGAATACAGCCCCGCCCTCGAAATCCGGGCTTTCAGACTTCTCCGCAGTCGGGAGAACATACCGAGGTCCAACCGTCTCCGGATCGCCGTACATCTTATGCAAGACGTACATGTCACACGCCTGCCCGGGAATCGGCGCATCATTCAAATCACACCCAATGAAATTCTGGACTTCTTGCCAAAACCCGATTATCTCCTGTTTCCGGTCAATCTCCACACACAGTTCAACGTCTCGGAGATTGTATTCTAACAGCGTTTCCGGGTCTTCCTCCCACAGATCACCGAGCTTCCCCGTGTACGGTTCCTTCCCGACATCAAGTTCCATTTCACCGACCGCATCCAGCCGATACGATTCCAATTCGGTGAATTGCGTTCGCTTGTACCCTTCCAGCAGATCGAACATGACGCGCCCGCCAACATCGACATTCCAGCCATTGTCTGCATACCCGAGGCGGGAGAGACGCCCGGGGTCAATGCCGATGCGTTCCATTCGGTCAATGAGGTACGGCGCGTCGAAATCTGTGAAATTCCACCCCGTCGCAACGTCTGCGTCAACACCGTCCAGATACCCGAGAAACGCCTTCAGCATCTGTTTTTCAGTGTCGAGCTTCGCAACTTCGAAGTCAACATCATCCCGGAGAGGTTCGTAATCCGCTAATTCTTCCGGACCAGTTTCACCGTTTTCAGCATCGTAGTACCACACGACGTATTTGTCCGTGTAGCTGTCGTGCGTGGTGATTGAGATGAGGGGTTCTTCTCCGTTTTCAGGGAAGCCGTGGCGGTCTTCCACTTCGATGTCGAGCATCAACACACGGTAGTCACTGTCTTCGATTTTGTCAGTGACTGCCTGTACCTCATCAACAGGGACCGAGATTTCACCAGAATTCTTGCGGCGGGCAGGGACTTTGATTCCGTTTTCAATGCCCTTGTCGATCATGAACCGGTCGGAGAAATTAATGTCCGATTCGAAATCGTTCTCGACATCCTGTCGAACGCCCCGGATTTCGCCCGGGACGTATGTGGTGACGCGGTGAACTTCTACACCGCGAATCGTTTTGAGTGGTTCATCGGAAATGCGTTTAACGCGGTTGTCGTCTCGCAGTGAGCCGACTTCGTCAGTGGCGACGTAGAAGTACGGTTCGAATCCGAACACACGAACGTGTTCCAATTCTTGTCCGGGGGCGCGACCGAAGATTTCAACAACTGGTTCGCGAGATCCGTCGGGGCGTTTCCGATTTGTGAAGTCGATGGAGGTGATGTTGAGTGTGGCGTAAGAGTCGGCGTCAGGGTGTCCGGGAAGGGAATGGGTTGAGATTGTGTTTGCGGTTTCAGTGGCAGAGTCACTGGGTTCTGGAGGGGTGGGAGTGGGCTGTTGCGCAGACATATTGGCTTGTTAGTGAGTGGTGCATGGTCGCATAAGTATCCCCGGATGGAATTCACGGACCCTCAGATGTAGGTTACTTCTGGGAATAGAATACTTCTGAATATAGGGTTTCAGGGAGTGTGGCGGCGAAAAACAAGCAATCCCCCGAACGCTTTTTAAAGGTACGATAAAATCGCCGGTGTAACGCGATGTTTTCCAGCCTCCCCATTCATGACTAAAGAACGTCAACGCACACCCCCTAAAGAAACCGAAGACGAACAAGAGATTGGACAAGAATACGACGGCGAGCAAAATCCTCGCACTACAACAACCGAACAAGAGGGCTGTCCCGAATGCAGCGGCGACGTCGTTATCGAAAGTGACCGAGAGAACCTGATCTGTGAAGACTGTGGCCTCATCATCGATGACCAGTCAATCGACCACGGCCCTGATTGGCGGAGTTTCAGCGAAGATGAACGCCAAGACAAGAGCCGTGTTGGTTCCCCAATCACAGAACTGATGCACGACAAAGGCTTGTCCACACAAATCGGTTGGCAGAATAAGGACGCCTACGGGCGGTCGTTGTCCACGAAGAAGATTCGGAAGATGCGTCGGCTCCGCACATGGAATCAGCGCGCATCCACTCGCGATTCCAAAGAACGAAATCTCCGGCAGGCACTCACTGAGGTTGAACGGATGTCGTCCGCGCTTGGACTTCCAGAATCTGTCCGAGAGATGACGGGGGCGATGTATCGGCGATGCATCGAAGATGATCTGCTTCGCGGGCGGAGTATTGAGGGCGTTGCAACAGCGTGCCTGTACGCTTCTGCCCGGAAATGCAATGTCCCACGGAGTTACGAGAAATTCGGCGAGGTGAGTCGCGTAGACACGCTGGAGATTAAGCGAACATACCGGTACATCATGCGGGAACTTGGGTTGGAAATCAAGCCGTCCGATCCGAAGGAATACCTTCCGCAATTCGCGTCGAAACTGGAAGTCCCGGACGAGGTTGAACGGAAGGCCCGTGAAATTCTGGATGAGACGTCAACGGCAGATGTTCGCGTTGGGAAGAACCCGGTTGGATTAGCAGCTGCGTCGTTGTATGCGGCATCTCTACTCTGTAATGCTGGGTACACACAGAAGGACGTGTACAAAGTCACGGACATCAGTGTCGTGACGATTCGGAATCGGTACCAGGAACTGTTAGAGGAATACGGTGCGGAGTTCACAACAGCTGAAGAAGCGCAGGAACTGTACGAGTCGGCAGACGGTGATGTTGACTTTTGCAATAGCTAATCATTTTCTGACTTTCGCTGTTCGGTATTCTGAGGTAGAATACTGCGAGTCTTAGACGGCGTGGATGTCAGACTTGATTATCATTGAGAAGCACCGTTCCCGCGAGCATCCCTATCATCTGGGGTTTCACTGCCATCCCCTCCTCGATCCGTTTCATTCGGTGCGCGATCCCGACCGTCTCCCGAGTCAGTTTGTCCACTACGGTCCGCAGGCGCACCACGGTCAGACTCATCTGGTGCGCGGTCCTGACCAGCCTCACCATCAACACCCCCACGATCACCAGTATCATCAGGGGGCTGACCACCGATATTCTGTGCAACTTGCGCTATTTCTTGGCCAGCTGCACCATCTTGAATCGCAGATAGGACACCGAACGAAGGGAGATTCCCATTACGATCGTTATTGAAGACACCTTGTGCAAATCCACTGAGGAAGCCGGGGGATCAGCATCACCATCACTACGTTCCTCAGTTTCTGTGTCACTGGATTCTTCATCGGCACCCTCGTTATCTGCGCCTTCATCATCTACGTCAGAGTAAGATCAGTGTTCGGTTCATGCACTCTCTGATAAAGAAGACGGAGGGGATTAACCCGGATTAAACGGGGTTAAACGGGGTTAAACGGGGTTAAACGAGAGGCAGAACAGCTACAACGCGCTCTGTAACCGTGAGAATTCGTTTTCAATCGATCCAGACTGGATTCCGAGATTGGACACGTACTGTTCTCCGGCACGCACATCAACAGTCACGGATTCTGGCTCCGGGTACGAAGTAGTGACATTCGGAGTGCAGAAGATTCCGCGTAGTTCCTCGACATTATGGATTGACACACCGCGATCTGCAAGTACTCCGAAAATGTCGCCGTGTTCTTTCAATTTCTTCGTTGCAGTCACTGGCCCAATCCCGTGAACACCATCGTTGTAGTCTGTCCCGGTGAGAATTGCAGCATCAACCAACTGATCGTATGATAACTCCGCATCGATAACAGTCTGTGACAGATCCATGATTTCCATATTGTTCTGCCCGGTGAAATTCCGGAGCGTGGTCGGGGAGCCGAACAAAATCGAATCATAATCATCGCTCAACACATGATCATACACGTCCGGAGATGCGGACCGCATATAGGCGGCCTGTGCTTCCCCTGCGGCTGGCGCAACAACAGTCGGGATGTTGAGGCGGTCGCACAGTGTTTTCGTTGTCTCAATCATCTCAGGGCTGAAATTCTGAGCCTGTGCATCGAGCTTCCGAGCTAACACATACTCGCCGTTCTCCCGGGCTTCCTCAGCGGCTTCTGCACGCTTCTGTTTGATTTCTCGGCGGGACGCCTGTTCGTCTGCCTTCAGGTCATGTGCATCGCCGTCGAACACTAACACCGGCGTCACATCTGATTGGAAAAACCCGGGGAGGCCACGGAGTAGACACAAGATATTCGGCAATTCACGGCCATCCGAATCCGTGTATTCCTCTGCGTCCGTGAACTGCGTGGTCGTATGGAGGTACTGGTGAATCCAGTTGAACGCATCAACCGCAACCGTGTCTCCAGACACTTGTTGGTCGGGGATTTCAGTCCGAGTCGCAATCTTCCCAATAGCGGAGCTTCCCATGCTCAACCGTAGGTCAACCCCGTACAAAAACAACGGGTACGATCCGGTGAAAACCAGAAAACGGCGTCAGTTGAAGTCGTCTGTACTGAGTTCACCGCCAGCAGTAACGACCGTGACTTCGATCTCGGCTTCCGTACCATCCGTCGTTTCAATCCGGATGTCGTTCACACCTTGCTCGAACATACTCTTCGCAATCTCGAAGTCGACATCTTCAATCAATGCCCCGTGTCGATTGATTGAGTCCTCGGAGATGTTATACTCAGTCACTTCACCATCACCGGCTTTAACGGAGATGTCTTGGACTTCCGGCTTCGTCACTTCAGTGAACTGCACAGAGAGATTCACCTCAGTCTCCATATTGTTCTCAACCGGCGTGTCAACCGAAATCGTGTTATTCCCGACCGTCAGTGACTCATTCAGGGTGATCGACCCGCTTTCTTCGAAGTCTTCGGGGTACGTTGCCGTGCTGCCATCCGGGAGGCTGATTTCAACGGATTCAGCTTGCGCGCGTTCGGTGTATGCAATTTCCCAGTTGAGTTCACCTTCGTCAGCGGTGAAGTTCAAGGAATTGTCTTCGGTGGTGAGAACCCCATCGGGAATGTTACAGGTCACATCACCATCCGAAACAATCTCGGATTCATCGCACATTTGTGCGCCGTTGATTATGGCTTCCGGGGACCGAGTCCCGCTTTGCACAGTGTATCGGAAGTCCGTGGTAACTGGAGCAACTGCTGTAGACACGTTCCGGTCAACAGTGCTTTGCGGATCGATGCTATCAATCCCGATCGATGTTCGGTCCCCCGGCGTCAACACCCCGGTGTATTCAGCAACAACCTCACCATCCCCGTTTTTGATAACGGGATCTTCGGTGGTGTCGTAATCGCCGTAATCGTATTCCCAGTCATACCCCGGGCCAGATCCGGTTGCATCGACTGTGTGATCGCCCGAGGGAACGGTGACATCTTGGAATTCAGCGGTTTCTCCCTCGCGGAGTAACCCGTTATACTGAACATCCCAGTTCCCGTCGCCGTTCAGGTCAATACGCGGATCTTCCGTGGCGAACGTTTCTTGCCATTCGTAAGCAACATCGACTTCCTGTCCGTTACGCGGGTTCACGGTGACTTCGTGCGTTCCCGGTTCGATGTTCTCGAAGACAACGGTGTCCGTTTCGCCATTGTTGAGGTACCTCGTGTACTCCGTTTGCCCATTGAGTTCCGCTTCCACACTCCCGGTGTCCTTGTCACCGCTCACTTTCGTAACGGCTGTCTCTTCGGAATTAATTTCTGCGTATCCACCTTCGTGGTTGTACATGTAGTAGTGGACAGCTTCACCTTTTTCTAAGGTGACTGTCATCGTCTCATGCCCAGATGCGTCTTCTTCTTCATAGTCGTAGACACTCATGGATTCATCAGCAAGCGTCCGGTCACCCGCATGGAGTTCGAATTCGGTGTCGCCAGCAAAACAACACCCACCCCACAACCCGCCGGAATTCGCAAGTGCGTACCAACTGATGTCAAGTTTATACTCTCCGTCTTCAGGAGCTTCCATGATTGTTCCACGGGATGCGTCTTCGGTTCCGTCACCTGCATCACCAGCGACTCGATCGCCTTCGAACACCCACGCTTCCTTGCTGTGTTCTCGTCCCGTGAATTCCATTTCAACGTCAGTTGCGGAATTCCCATCCACGTCAATAGTGGTGGTTTCCGGGGACGGTCCCTGTTCTGCGGAAAGCGCATCATTAGTCGGGCCGCCCTCGATTTCACAGTTCCAACCGGAGTCTTGACAGTATGCGTCGTATGAGATAGTGGCAGATTCCCCTTCATTCAGATAAATCGAATCTTCCCACACACCGTCTCGGTATACGTCCCAGTACCCAAGCCCATTCCACGACTTCACAGCTTGATCATGATTGATGGCCAATTCGAATTCGCTGTCAGCCCCAGGTTCTTGATAATCCTTATTGAGATCCCACGGAATGCGCACATCATATCTCGCGTCGAAATACGCACTCCCCATATACACATCTTGTTCAGCGCCATCATACGGCCCCACAGCAGGCCGAAGAGCCATTTCGTGGATGATGGTAGGGTCTTGCGTAATTGTCTCCGAGGTTCGTCGCGTACTGGTTTCTTCAGTGCCAGTGATTGTGACATCACCTTCAGACTGATAATTCCCGTCAACGGTGAAACTCCCATCAGCATCCCGGGTTCGATCTAAGACACCGCTCCCGACCAGTAGTGATTCGCCAGTGAACGTCACCCGGTCATTTGTTGTGGATAATGTTCCCGTATTCGGTAACGTGAACGTATCTCCGGATTTATCAACGAACCCACCTTCAGCCATGTCTTCGGATTCGTAATTGTCTTCGAACATCACGGAGACATTACGCGGCTCACGATTCCCATCAACATACAGTGAAACGGCGTCACCGTTATTTTCTGTAAGATGCGTTCCATTCTCTTGCTTGTCAGTGGTGACAACCGGCATACTGAATTCTTCATCGCCCCCACCGCTCACGGTTTCAGTATAGTTACCGTCCACTGTCAGAATCAGTTCTTGGTCTTGCGGAACCGCATTCCCTTCCACATCAATTGTCTTCGAAACATCAGTGCCGTTCAACCAGTATTCATGTTCATCCGGGAGAACCGTATCCGAAATCGTCATCGTGGACGATTCAGCATTCGCCGGGTTCTCATACTGGACGGACGCAGTCATGTCCGACCCGACACCCGAGAGCGTTACCTCACCAAGCGGGTACACATTGAATCCAACTTCACTGTTTTCAATTGTCCCGTCTTCATTCTCGCTCACGGACACCCACCGATCCGGTTCTTCGGTTACGGTAAGATCCCCATCAAGCCCGGATTCAATCACGACCCGACCAGAATACGCAAGCCCGGAGCTGTCTTCCGGTTCAATCCACAGTGTATTCTCCCCACTGCCAACGTTTTCAAAGGAATACTCCCCGTTACTATCCGTAACTGTTTCGCGATTCGTGGATTCCTCGTCCCCATCCGCATTTTCGAGGTGGACAGTCGCGCGACTCACGGTATTCCCGCTTCCGTCTCGAACAACACCGGATAACGCATTATCGCTTTCTTCAACGGTTGAAGACACTGTTCCGGATAATGCGACAGAGGCTTCCTGATTGACAATCAGTCGATTCGTGGATGTATCGACCACGCGGACTTCAACATTCTCGGACTGCACAAATGTCTCATCCAGACGGAACGCTAACACTTCCCCAGCTTCCCATGAGTCATCAGTGAACGCTGAGGACACACCCCCGTCGCGATTATCAAAACTCACCTCCCCGGATGTTTTGGATTCTGGTAAGCGTTGATTCGAAAATGGCAACCCTGTAATCGATCCTTGCCTCCGATCAGGAGTTGTGACCTGAATCTCAAGGTCCTCTGTGTCGAACGCTTCGCCGCGTTGATGCATAATCACGATATTCCCGTTTTCACCGACTTCAGACGAGGAAACCAGCGTTTCAGGGTCCGAGTCTTCAATACTACCGAGATTGAAAAACGCCATAGACGCCACTGCAACCAGAGTCACAACGATTGCGACCGTCATTGCGACCCCGATAGGTCCACTTTGCCCTCGGTTAGTGGGGAAGTCCAGCATTAGTTATGACGTGGTGCAAAGCCGAGGGTTAAAAGCTAACTCCTGCGATAAATAGGAGATTCCGAGCAACTCGAAAACAGACTCGTGACTATCGGAGGATATGCCCCGGGGCTTTCGTTTCACGCACTAAGTCGGACGGGATAATCTCGCCGTCAGATGCCCCGACAACAGTTTCGACTTCATCGAGCGCAACGATGAGTTGACCCAGTACCGCATCGAGTTCTTCAACGTCTTCATCCATCTCGTCATGCCGATTGGCAAGGCGTTCAATAGCGTTCTTTAACGCCATTACCTTCTTCTGAAGTTTCTCTCGGTCCTTTCCCGCTGCTGCTAATTCGGACTGGGTTTTGTTTTGTAGCGATCCAATGTTTTCTTCCGTCGTGTCTAATCGATCGCGGATGTCTTCGAACGCACCGCCGATATTGGTATTGAACGATTCCACTTCATCCTGCACCGTGTCCAAATCGTCTTCAATGCCTCGGAGCCACGAATCGACGTCTTCCGGTAAGTCACTGGTTTTATCGCGCACATCATCCATTTCTTCACTGAGTTCTTTGAACGAGCGGTTCAGTGACGTGACCTCGGCTTGGTACTCTGACTGAAGTTCATCGAGGCGGCGTTCAACAATTGACAGTGATTCACCGGTCGACACCTGTTCGGATTTCAATTCCGCGACGTTGTCTCGGACTTCATCAAGTTCCGCTTCGAAATCATCGAGGCGGTCTTGGATTCCGAGTAATTCGCGCGTCACTGTTTCTAATTGGGACTGTGTAACGGCTTCCTCATCAATCTCATCGACAAAGGCTTCTGCCAATTGCTCCTTGACGTTTTCAGAAATATCGTCTTCTTCTAATTCCTCAAGGAGTTTCTCGCCGACCGTTTCCGCCGCAGAAATCGGGTCAAGACGCTCGGTTTCTATCTCGGGCGTGGACGCCACAAAGTCACTGGAAATACTTCGTTCAGACTCATTGAATCCAAGGAGAGTAACAACTTCTTCACCGGGGTCGATTTGTCTGGTGAAAACCAGATTGTTTCCGTCTTTCTCCCATGATCCACCTTCGAAGTCGTCGTGGCGTTGAAGGTCACTGAAGTCGAATCCGTCCGGTATCGGTTCCGTGATTGTGAGTTCAAGCGGGGCATCTACCCGCGATTCAATATTGTAAAATAACGCGGTGACGACATCGAATTTCGACTCATCAAGGTATTTGAGAATACGCACACCTTGATTGATCAGCTCTGTTGGTTGATCTGGTGGGTCCGAGTCACTCATTTCTCTTAATGGAGGTGTGCCACCCCCCGGAAAAACAATTTGGGTGCTTCAGTCACTGCACGTCGACACCCTGTGCGCCCAGAATACAGGCGTGTAACGAGTCAGTGCTTGGTTTGATAGATTCGTTGCCGATTATTCACGGAATGGAATCCCGAGAGGAGTCGAGGCGGAATTGTTTCGGATTTCCCGATGATGAGGAACCCGCCAGTAGATAACGCATTTTGGATGGATTCGATGAGGATTGGCTCATACGTGTTATCGATGTAGATGAGGAGATTCCGGCACAGAACCATATCGAACCCCGATTTTTCCTCACCGTGAATCAGGTCATGTTTCTCGAACGTGACGAGATCCCGAACTGGGGGTTTGAGGCGGAACACGCCTTCGTTCTCAGTGATGTACTGAGATAACCCGTCTAAGTATTCTAATTGCAGTGGGATGTTCTCCGTTTGCGTTTTTTCGTAGGTTGCCCGGTCAGCGATTTCGAGCGCGGTTTCGTTGATGTCTGTTGCAAGAATATTGATTCGACTGGCATCGATCTCATCATCAACTAACGCAATTAACGCAATCGAATACGGTTCACGGCCATCAGCACACGCTGCGCTCCAGATGTTGATTTGGCCGTCTTTCGAGTCATGAAGTGCTTTGAGAACGCTTTGAAGGTTGTCCCAGACAGGAGGATTCCTGAAGAATTCAGTGACGTTGATTGAGAAGGAGTCGAGGAGTTCAGATTGTTCTTGGGGGCAGTTTTCGAGTTCTTGACGGTATTCGGCAATGGTTTCAGTGCCTGACCGGCGCATCCGACTCCGAATACGGCGGTTCAGATAATCGGTGTTGTAATGACTTGTAGGGAATCCGATGTCAGATTCGATATAGTCGATGAGGGATTGGAAGTCAGCCCCAGAGAGATCCATCATAGTTGCCTTACCGATGATTCAGGAGTCCGGATTATCAACATTCCGGGCGTGGGGTTGAAAATAACGGAGCAAGACCCGGTTGATTCAGATTGAGTTGCAGTGACATCGATATTGAGTTCGTTTAATGTTCGCAACACCTCAACCTTGTTTAATTTCCCGACTGGAGCTAAACACAGATTCTTATGGGACGTATCCATCCCACCGACGACTTTCGCTTCAAGTTTCGACCCATCGACCTTCGGATGCAACACCAATTCTTGGTACATCGCAGTAACCCCGTCAACCACATAGAACGCATCACGAGAAACGCTTGAATCGAAATCGCGGTTGGGTAACACCGAATGAAGAAACCCGCCAACGCCGGACTCAGGGTCATGCATCGACACGCCAACACACGTCCCTAATCCGAACGTGACCAGTGACTGATTGTCTGTGATTTCGTAGTCCCCGAATCCGACACGAATTGTGTCTTCCGTCACGATGAATTCGGGAGCTGCGGTCATTACTCGCCGCCCTCAGATAACGGGAATTCCGGGGAGTGATTCACGGACTCAACACCGTCAAGATTGAGTTCCGATAACGCCAATTCAAGATCGCCTTCCTTGAACAGACTGTACACACGGCAATCGAACGACCCTGCACCCGCAGCAGAGATTTCGGTGTCGAACAGGAATGCGTAGTCTTGGTTCTCGCCGATTTGCGCGACAATACTGTCCATGATGTCGCTTTCGCCGTCACGGACAAACTTCGGGGGGCTGTGATTCAATCCGGTATCGAACAGATTCGCCCACCCATCCAGCATCCCACTGGCCATGATATTCCCTAATTCTTGGAGCGCGGATTTCCCTAAGTCCCCGAATGGCTCTTCCATTTCGCCTTGCATCTCCGTGACGATTTCAGCGGCACTATCTTCATCAAAGACGAAAACCAGGTACCCACTGGGAAGCCCATCGAACGCGAACGCAACACCGACTACGTCGCCTTCTGTGAGTCCCTGCGGAATTCGATGCACAGGAACGAAATTCAGGTGCCGGAGCGTCATTTCGGTTTCCACCCCCGTCATCATATTAATCGTATTCGACGCTTCTTCAGTGCCATCACGAACCATCTGATCGAATCCGTGCAGCTTCTCGAAGTCGAACCGCCCAGTGTCATCCCGGTCGTCACTGAGGAGCTTATCAAGATCGTCAAGATCGGGGAAGAGATAGTGCCGGAACGCGATTTCAGTGCCTTCCAAATCGATTTGGCTTTGGAACACAATCGCGATATTGTCATTCGAGAACGTGTTGATGTCGCCGAAAATCTCCTCGCTGGATTTCCCCGACCCGACAGACGGGGGAGATACGTCAATTGCAGTGTTCAGAACATTCGCCCAGCCATCGATAAACCCGCAATTCATCATATGCCCAAGCTCCGATAACGCCGTGTTCTGAATGCCGAACGTCTGATCGTCCGTTTCGTCATCCAGATGCCCCTCAAGCTCAGTGACGATGTAATCGGTGAGACTGTGAGCGGCATTTTCATCGAACACGATAATGGATTGCCCGGAAATTCCGCCCCCGAGATCAACACTCACACCAAGATGCTCCTCATCTTGGAATTCGTCATTTAACGCATCATGCGCAACGAATTGGATGCGTGTAACTGCAACTTCCGAATTGAGCGTGCTGATGTTATTCAGGCGAGAAGAGGCGCTATTCACGCCCTCGCGAGCCATGCGGTGAAACATCTGGAGAGTTCTGAGATCAAGTTGCATGATTACTCCCCCATTAGGCGTTCATCTGCTGTTGGATGATGTTCACCAGTTCTTCGATTTCCGGAATGTAGTAGAGGTACACGGGAAGATGATTATCGTTAATCACCAGTGCAACCTCGTACACGAATGCGTAGCGGCTACTCGCCTTATTCGCCGTTTTCACGACGATTTCATTCATGGGCGTCTGCATCGTTTCCGGGGCTTTGTGCTGGATGTTCTGATTCAAGAGGTCGGCGAATCCGTCAACATAGTTGCTGATGAGGAGGTTCGCCAGTTCTTCGGCAGTGTCCTGAATCATTTCCGCGTCCGGTTCATCCTCGTACAGATCGGACAGCATCGCTTCAGCGAGCTTCCGGCTGTACGAAGTCGGCATCATCACGAGGATGTACCCAGACGGTTCGCTATTCAGGCGACTCCGAGTTGCAACCTGCGAATCGCTACTGATTCCGCTGGCTTGTTCTTTCACGTCAATTCGGTGCGCGCCACCAAGTTCCACAGCGGAATCTGGAAGCATCGGCACTGAATCCGGGAGGCCGTGTTCCCCGAGTTGCTTCATTGCAGCCATCAATTCGTCTTCGCTGAGAGATGATTTATCGCTCATGATTGTGTGTTGAGTTTGAGTAGTTGGTTACAGCGTCGAAACATCAAGCACGTTCACGACGTTATCCTGTCCAAGAACCACTGCCCCGCTAAGGCCAGTGACTCGGCTGAGAACACCGTCATACGGATCCACAACGACTTCCTTTGTTCGTGTGATGGAATCGCATTCCAGTGCAACTTGCCGGATGCTGCTATCAATCCGGATGAGTTGCGATTCAGCACCGAGTCCATCCGAATCATCGGCGCTCGATGCCCCGAGCGCGTCACTTAATTGGACAACTGGGTACGAGTCACCACGGTGCATATGCACCGGTTCACCATCGACGTTTGTAAGGTCGCCGCCGCCCGTGATCTCATCGATGTTCTTCACCGGAATGCCGAATTCATCGTCTCCAACTTCGATGAACAGCATCTGCGAAATTGCAAGCGACACCGGGAGTTGAATGCGGACCTGCGTCCCAACATCCGGCTCACTATGCACTTCGATGCTCCCATCAACAGCTTGGATGGTCGTATACACAACGTCCATCCCAACCCCCCGGCCAGAAGTCTCCGTGACTTCATCCTTGGTGGAGAATCCGGGGCGGAATAACAGTTCAAAGCACTGTTCATCGCTTAATTGATTGGCTTGCTCCCGGGTGAACAGGTCACGATTGACTGCTTCCTCACGGACACGATCAGCATCAATCCCCGCGCCATCATCCTCGACAATCACCGAGACGTAATCCCGGTTTCGGCGAGCGCGAACCTGCACCGTTCCTTCCGCATCTTTCCCTTTCTTTTTCCGTTCATCTGGCGACTCAACACCGTGGTCAACCGCATTCCGAACCAGATGCATCAACGGATCACCTAACTTCGAAAGGATGCTGCGGTCCAGCTCAACGTCGTCACCTTTGATGTTGAAATCGATGTTTTTGTCGTTATCCCGGGCAACGTCACGCGCAATACGGGGCAGGCGCTGCGTTGCATGTTCCATTGGAACAAGCCGAATATCCATCACTGTCTCTTGAATCCGGGACGTAATGGTTTCGAGTTGGTTGACCTCATGAGACGTTTGTGTGAGTAACTCCCCGGATTCAGACTCGAATCCGTCAAGCCCCTCACGATCCAGATCCCCGATGAGGCCATCAAGCCCGTCAACAGCTTGATTGAGGCGCAAGCGATTGGTGATGAGTTCCTGCACTAACGTGTACAGTTCATCAAGCTGCGACACATCCACCTTAATCGACTGAATATCGACTTCATCATCACTGCTTTGTGAGGTGTCAATATCGCCTTCTTCTTTCCGGAGAATTTCCTCGAACGAGTCCAGTCCCGGGCCATACTCAACATCACCGAAGTCGATGTCCGTGTCAGTCGAATCCACGGAACTGGAGTCATCGTCACTGAATAACGTGTCCAGATCCGTTGCTGGGTTCTTTTCTGCTTCAGTCTGGTAGATGACCTGCCCTTGGTCATTGACAATATCTTCTTTGTCAACGGAATCGCTCGGACTCGTAGCTAACACGTCCCCGAATTCGTCTTCTAAATCAATCCCGGATTCCGCATCCCCAGAACTGGTCGATTTGTCGAAATCAATATCCAGTGAGATATTGTCGTGATTGACGTCTTCAGCGGTGATGTCTTCGTCATTATCCTCGACTGTTTGAAGCGCATCCCCACCCGAGGACTCGGATTCAGCACTATCTTCAGAGTCATCTCCGGACACATACGAATCCGTTTCTTCGAGCAGTTCGTCTGTGTCCACTCCGTCTGCATCATTCGATTTGAAGCTGTGGCCGTTTTCCTCCATTTCCTTCCGCACTTCATCCATGGATTGCTGTTCCACGTCATCCTTCATCGATTCGAAAACAGCAGTGCCGCGATTCCCGAACTCACCACTGTCATCCGAATCAGACTCGTCCGCATCCCCATCGTCACTGTCGCCTAAACCTAACTCAATATCGTCTGCATCCGAGTCATCGCCCCCGCTCAAATCGAGATCACCTTCCAAATCCCCGGATTCTCCGTCATCACTAAAGATTCCGGAGTCCGACTCCTCCATGTCGTCATCGAGATCTAATTCGAAGCCATCATCCGTATCAGACGAATCATCGCTGGAGTCCGAAGCATCGACTGAGTCACTGGACCCTGCGTTCGGGTTGTCTGCATCCGATGCATCATCGGATACGTTGAACATCCCGGAGTCACCGTCATCGAGATCGCCGAGATCGACTTCTGGAGGTTCTTCATCGCTTTCGCGGTATTCCTCCAGACTGGATGCTCCCGACAACAACTCATCAACTTCCGCATCACCAGTGACACTGGCAGACTCGTCAGTGACATCCGCAGTGACATTCTGCACGGCGGAATCATGTACCGTGCCAATGTCTTCGAACGCCGCCCCAAGGTGTTTTTCAGGGAGTTCTGTGGAGACAATAGCACTGAACGCATCACCGAAATCTCCATTCAGGACTTTTGCCTGCGTTGGGACCGTTCCGTGAAGGGTGAATACGTCTTCCAGTTCCTCGATGATAGTTAACCCGTCATCGGTCTGGTCGGGTGTGCAACCAAGTCGAACAAGATAGGCATCACCGTCAATATCGGAGTCACTGACGCCGATTTCACTGATTGCTTCCGTAACATCGCCGTCTTCGATTGTGACGGTTGTCTCTCCGGGGTCTGCCTGAGAATTCGAGGCTTGAACGCTGTCACCACCGACATCGGCGTCTGTCTCGGCATCGTCCGTGATATACGAGCGCAGCATTTCAATCTCGTCAGCTGCATCGACGGTCGGTTCCCCGGAGTCTTTGACTTCATCCAGCATTTCTTCCCAGAGATCCAGCCCAACGAACAGGTCGTCAATCACGTCTCCAGTAACGTCTAACTCCTCGTCCCGGATTTTATCGAGAACGTCTTCCATCGCGTGTGCGAGGTTACTCATCTGATCGAACCCCATTGCGCCAGCGTTCCCTTTCAGCGTGTGCGCGGAACGGAAGATTGCGTCCATCGCGTCGCGATTGGACGGATTATCTTCGAGGTCGATGATACCGTTACTGATCTCTGTGATGTGTTCGTCGCTTTCATCAACGAACCCGTCTATCATGTCATCCATAACAAATCACTCTGGGTTGAGTAGCGACACAATCCCCGGAACCACTTCGTCTGCCGAAAGGACCGTGTCAATGCAGTCTGTTTCAATTGCTCGTTTCGGAATGCCGAACACAGCTGATGATTCTTCATCTTGCGCGATTGTTCGGCCACCGGCTTGCTTTATCATCTGAATGCCTTTCTGCCCGTCATCTCCCATCCCGGTGAGTGCAGCTCCAACACACGGCGATCGAATGTTTTCACCGGCATCCAGCATCGTCACATCAATACTTGGCGTGAAGGATGCTCTCGGATCCGTGTCATCCGTTCCAACCACTAACTCTGTTCCAGTGTCGCGCTTCACTCGCAGATGCTTATCGCCGGGTGCAATCACAACTTCACCAGGGGCCACGATTTGGTCGTCTGTCGCTTCGGACACATCGTAAGGCGAGATTGTGTTCAGGCGTTCGGCGAACCGCGTCACGAAATTCTTCGGCATGTGCTGCACGACAAGCACCCGAGCATGAAGCCCTACCGGGAGATCGCGGAGAATGGACTCAATGAGTCGCGGCCCACCCGTGGACGACCCTAACACGATAACCGGAGATTCCCCGGTTTGCGTTGGGGTAAGTGGTTCAGTTGGTGAATCCAGATCATCTAATGATTTCTGCTGCGGGGCGTGATCTGTGTCTACATCCGCGCCAATCACCGCGCGAATTGTCTCCACCAATTCGTCAATGATGTCGGAGAGATTCCGGGTGACTTCTCGCCCACCGGGTTTCGTGATGAAGTCAATTGCGCCTTTATCAAGCGCTTTAAGCGTTGTATCTGCATTATCGGCAGTGTGCGCGCTTAACATGATGATTGGGACTGGAGTGTCCGACATGATGCGTTCAACTGCCTCGATACCGTTCATTTTCGGCATCTCCACGTCCATCGTCACTACGTCGGGGTTGACTGTCTTGATCGCGTCAATCGCTTCAACACCGTTGCTCGCAGTTTCGGTGTTGAACCCGTTATCCGAGAGTTCAGACTCAAGGATATTGCGGATGAACCGGGAGTCGTCCACGATCAGGACAGTCGGTTCCGTCATAGGTCTATGACTTGTTCAATCGCCTCAATCACGTTCTCTTCATCGAACGGCTTCGTGATGTAGCCTTCCGCACCGACCTGCGCTGCATACCGCATCTTCTCTTCCTGGCCGACCGAGGTACACATAACGACAGTGGCGTCGTTATCGAACTTTGTGATGGCGTCCGTTGCTTCGATGCCGTCTACGTCAGGCATCACAACGTCCATCATGACAAGATCCGGTTCTTGTTCCTTGTATGTCTTCACAGCTTCCGCACCATTTCCTTCCTCACCGATCACGTTCATGTGTTCTTCGAGGATGTTCCGGAGAACTCGGCGCATAAAGCCAGAGTCATCGACAATCAAAACAGTTTGATCCATGTTCAACGGGTGGTGTCAGGCAACCGCGCTTAAGGGACACGGTGCAACCCCCCGAAACCACCGAGGGAACACCAGTCAGTCCGTTGACTGAGTTCCAGCAATATCGATTAGTGCCTTCGGATTCAGAATCCCCGTTAAGTCATCCGGGAGATCCCCATGGAAATCACCAGACGCTAACTCATCAGGAACACCATCAGAGTCCTCAGCAACCGATTCAGAAAGCACCCCGGCAATCACCCCGGATTCAATCCCCGGAGACGACACGTCCCCAAGTTCAGCTGCATCAATCACGGATTCAGCGCCCTCCTCTACAGTGTCTACGACCGAGTCAACAACAATCGCAACTCGTTGGTCATCGATGTCGGGGTCCAGTACCAGTATCGCGCAGTCAGAATCAAGCTCCGATACAGAAGCAGATGCGAGATACGGAGCGACGTTGAGAATCACAACGATCTCGCCGCGAATATCAGTGACTCCATGCACGCCCGGGTCAGTTCGCGGAACCCGAGACGAGTTTTGCCAGTCCACAATATGCTCAGTGAGGGCGATTGGGATGAGGTAATCTTCACCACTGATTCGAACACGAAGGGCTTCAAAATCCCCTCTCTTGGGGAAATCAAGTTGAGTATCTACGTCAGCAACCATATCTGGCACTGGACACGGTCTGGTTAAAGGATTGCCGCTGGTGAATGGCGCTAAGACTTTTCATGGGAGAACAGTGACTTTGATGCAAATGGCGTCTCATCGCGTTCTGCATTTCCGAATTGGAACTGAGCATTACTGCTTGTCGGTACTGGATATTGAACAAGTAGTGCAAGTAACGGACCTCCGTACTGTCCCAAATAGCCCGGATTTCTCGGCAGGTGTTGAGGAACCCGAGGGAATCGGGGAATCGGTTGAATTCTTAGATCCGGGTGTTGCCTTCGGCATTCGCGGGGAACGGGAAACACGGCAGGATGGGTTGGTGTTAGGAGAGTCGTACACGGAGAACGACCGTCGCCTCGGGTGGTTAGTGGATGAGGTTCTCTCTGTGGAGATTGTTGAGCGGGACGACGTTGATGAAGAAGTGAAGGAGGATGGTGTCTTGGGTGGTGTTGAGTTTGAGGATGAGGATGAGCCGTATGCCGTCTGGCTTGATGCTGGTGAGTTGTTCGATCTGGAAACCGAATACGTGACGGATTGATTTCGGAGGAGAATGGGGTCTTACTCAGTAGTGTTAGTGCCGAGCATGTGAGATGTATCTCATCATGTTGAGAAAACACAGAGCAGGAGGTTGGTTAAACGACAGTGCTACCGAAGTTACAGGTCGCGCGGCTGGACCGTAACTCGGTCGTTGTCTTCCGCACGACGAGCGGCATCATCGAGCAGTTCATCGACTTCCGCGTCGAGCGCGTCGTAGAAGTCGGAGGCGACATTCTTGTCTTCGAGTGCTTCCTTCACCGCAGCCTTGACGATAAGGTCAGACATTGCAATCAGGTATAACTGGCACCGTAACTTAAACGTTGGCTAAAAATCGGAGAAGAAAACGGGTTTCGCACCGGTATTCAGCGTTGGAACACCCTTCCAACACAGAATCCATGCCACAAGGGAACATGGCTAATCACTGTGAAGTCCGGAACTGCGATACCAATTCAACCACCGACTCAACACCCAATCTTTGATCAGAACTGAATTCATCGCGAACGCGATTAACAACCGAATCCACCCGTGAAACATCAGCCTTCACTTCCGACTCTGAAATCCCGTACACTGACCCGCCAACACTGACTGCAACATCCAGCGACTCGATATGAGTCACTGTATACAGCACCGCTTCGCGTTCACCCATGTCCATGATGCGAATCAGGTGATTGGCGAATTCCAGCACAGAAAACATCGACTTCACTCCCGCCTCATAGATTGATGCTGCCGGGAGCGGAAAGGAAACCCCATAGATGCTACTTCCACGGTCGATCTCAACACCGAATTTCTCGCGGAGGGATGCCGAATACAGACGCGGCAGTGCTTTAACGTGGTTCCGAGGAGCATCAATCCAGTCGAATTCGCGGCCCCAGACACGGTGCGGAACAGAGAAGAACGCGGCATCATCCCCCACTGCTTCGATATTGATTGTGTTGCGAGTGGCGAAGCCAGACGCGACGGAAAACTGCCCGGCACCGTTCTGAAGTTCGGTTTGGTGCGTTGCGACAACAGACCGGAGATTTGAGTCTGAAATTCCTGTTCGGTTGGATACTCTCACCACAGCCGTTGCCGTGACTGGAATCGGGATTGCAGAGTTACTGTGTCTTGGAGGGGCAACTTCGAGAAATTCTGTACCGGGGTGATAAAGCGACATATTGAGATGGAGTCAGAGTCCGGGGAAAATCGTTCGGGAGGTCGTGAATTCAGGCGGAATGCCGGAGGATCCAGTCGCTGGACTCACGAACACTGAACCATGCTAATCCGCCGAGAACAAGAACGAGAGCAGTGGTGAGATACGCGGTTGAAGGGGCGTTCCCAATTGCTAATTGTGACACGGAATTCGCGGGGTGCTGAGGAAGAACGCCGAGGAACACAAGCGCGGCCAATAGGGCGGCACTGTACAGGAACTGAGCGAATCTTCGCTCGGGGATGACCAATACGATTCCCAATGCAAGAATCGTCGCGAGGAGCGACAGAGCCGCGCCCATGACGACAATCAGTCCGGGGGATTGAATCACCACACCAGCAACGCTCAGTAACCCCATCCACAACGCAACTTGAGACGCCCCGAACAACGTCCCCATAACCGCTTTTGCAGTGATGAGTTCAGGCATTGTCAGCGGCGTGACTTGCAGAATTTCGAACGTCCCACCGTCTCGTTCTTCAGACACAACGTCCACAGCCACAGCCCCTGCTAAGAACACCGGGAGGAACACCAGTAACGGAATCAGGGTCGTGTACAGGAACGTGAAATGCGTATCATCAGGCGCATCACTCGGGAACGACAGAATCTCGTGCTGTAAGTCACCGGCAAGAGAGATGCGTTGCTCTCGCTCCACTTGTTCAAGCACCCGACTGACGTGATCGATGGCGATTGTCGATTTCAGTTCGCCATCTGGGACGTACAGTGTTGCTTCAGTTCGCGGTGACCCCTCGACGTCTTCCAGAATTAAGGCTGCGTCAAGCGTCCCGCCTTCAACACTATTGAGGGCATCTTCCTGTGTCTCCCGGGCGAAAAAGTAGATGTCATCAATCCCGTGGTCTGCATCATGAACCAGTTCGGTGGAATCGCCAGTCACTGCGATCGTGGTTTCATCGGCACTTGTTTCGTACACAGACACCAACCCAACGACCAGGAACCCAGCTAATCCAGCGATTAGGAGCTGGACAATTAATGCGAACACCACGGTTTTTTCTGAGACAAGCGAGGAGAAATCCCGGTGAACAAGTTGCGTTCGACGGTCATTCAGAACAAGGTTGTACCAGTTCTGTGCGCGGTCAATAGCCGATGTGAGTGTGTTATGCATACAGTATCACCACCGTGAGATCGTAGACACCGTGAATCAGCATTGCAACGATGAACCCAGCAGCATACGTTTTCTTTCCACGAGTTGCGCCGATTGTTGCAGCAGTTGACGCAATAATATGGAGCGCGAGGGGGAGGAGGAACAGTGCCACGGAAGCCCCGCCGTCGGCCCCGGTCCCGATCTCAGGGCCGAACACGGCTTCCCCGACCATAATGCGCTCCAAGCCAGCCACTTGAACAAGTAATGTCGATTTCTCCACGACGAAGAAAGAGGCACCGGCAAGAACACCGGACAGAACGCCGTTTCGAAGGGTTAAATCGATGTGATTCCGACTCATTCCAGCGTACACTGGAAGGGTTTTCCCGAGTTCCTCAATCACAGCCACGAGCGCGAACAGAACGGTGAGCGCGAGTTCTGGTGGAAGTGGGATGGCCAGTGGGAGGGAGATGAGTTGCGCGGCGAACACCAGCGGGAACAGAAGCGCAACAACGAACGGAAGTCGCGTCAGACTGGTTGTCCATGCGGCAAGCGCATCGATGCATTTCTCGTGAACGGGGCGTTGTGTGAACATCGTCTCGCCCCGGTACAGTCCAGCGCCGATGATGTACAGGACAACCCCGACGAGAGTGAGTGGGAGCGTTGAGAACACGAATTCTGCGAACGTGACGGTGTTTCCTTCGAGTTGCTCAACAACAACCGTCAGCGGAGAAATAAGCGCGATTGCGTGGAGATTGCTGAACATCGCCGGGATGAACCCGAATCCGATGATAACGACCGACACCAGTACAGTCAGGAACGTGAGTTCCTTGAATGACCGAGAGAGCATCGCGGCGATGAACACCGATCCTAAGAACACCATGATGAACGGGAGAATCGCAAGTGCGCCGTACACCCCGATGCCAAGCGCAGCTGCTAACAGTGCAGTTAACCCAGCCATCGTTGCGAAATACGGCAACGACTTCCCAGTGATGATTTCGATTGGGGTGGCTGGAGTCACTAACGTCAGTTCACCGCGTTGATTCATGCGTTCACGAAGGAAGCTACTCCCGTATCCTTGCGCGATGAAATTCAGGGGGGCGAAAAACACCAGTGCAAGAACCAGTGACTGGAACGGGAACGGAGTATCAACCGCACTCGGTGTTTCCCCCGAAGGCAACGTCCCAGAGATCGCGCCCTCAATCGCCATGTACAGCGCGTAAATCGGCCATAGGAATTGCCCGAAGTTCTCAACGAGCCACTCGAACAGTGACTCAAACAGGGCCATAACCTCGGAGACAGACTCAGTGGTGTCCGTTGTTGAGTCAGAGTCACTGGCGTCTCCCGGTGAGTCCGTGATTTCGCCAGTAGACGGATTGATGTACCCGATGTCAATTGTCACGGGGAATGCAGTGTGGGTATTCGACTCGGTTTCCATTTGCGCATCATTATACTCCGTGATTGTCGATCGGAATTCCCCAGCGGCAGCGTCTCCTCGGGCAGTATCCTGAACCGTGACTGAATCACCCTGAATCAGAATATCGAGATTACCCTCCGCATACTGCACAGAATCAGGGTCCGTTAGATCAAACCGGTCATTTGTGGATAACGCATCATGGTACGGGGAATCCGAAGACACACCAACAGTGTAGATGTCATCGGAAACGCTGAGTCCGCCAGCAACACCAGCAACAATCCCGGCGGAGAGAATGCCGAGAACGATGAGAGCGAGCAGTGTTTTTTCAACAGTGACTGACGGGAGGGTGCGGGAGACTTCCCATTTCGCAATCCGAAGAATGCGTCCCGGGTTCATTCGGAGTCACCGTCAACTGCGCCAGTGACCTCCAAGAAAATATCTTGAAGGGCGCTTTCACGAGATTCTATATCCAGTATTTCACCGTCCAGATTCTGTGCGGATTCACGAACGCGATTCACGCCGTCCATATCCGGAACCGTGACTTGGAACCGATCCCCGTCACGCGAGTCACTGTTTGGAACGGGAACATCGGTTTGGATAGTGTACTGTTTAGAAGCGTGTTCCTCGCGGAGTTCCGCAATTGTGCCTTGTACGATGATTTCGCCGTGATTCATCAAGGCAACGCGATCGCACACGGACTCAACTTGTTGAAGATCGTGTGCGGAGAACAGAATCGCTTTCCCGTCATCACGGAGGTCTTCCGTGAACTGAATGATTTGCTCGGTGGTTGTCGGATCTAACCCGGACGCTGGTTCATCGAAAATCAGGACCGGTGGGTCGTTAATGAGTGCGCGAGCGATTGCGACTTTCCGCTGCATTCCTTTCGAGAGCGATCCAAGAACCGTGTCTCGTTTCTCCAGTGAAAGCCGATTCAGGGTGTCGTGAATCCGGTCGTCTGCAACTGTTTCAGGAACATCGTAGAGATCAGCGAAGAAATGCAGGTACTCAATAGCGGTCATGTCTTCGTACAATGGCGACGTTTCAGGGAGGAACCCGAGGTCATGCGCTATGTCACCAGTGACTATGTCATTTCCGTTGATTGATGCAGAGCCGCTGGACGGGTCAATCAACCCGGCTAAAATCTTCAGTGTCGTTGTTTTTCCAGCCCCATTCGGGCCAATCAACCCGAACACTTCACCGGATTCAACGCGCCATACGCCGTGGTCAGCTGCGACTTCATCCCCGTACAGTTTCGAAAGCCCTTGCACTTCGATCATTTACTGAAACGGTGCCCTGTCACCGCCTAAAACCTATTCGGGCGTGAGAACAGAACAAATATCGGTGGAATACCTCTTTCAATGCGGAAGTCGAACGGCGAGATATGCCGCCTGAATTCCCAGAATCGAATTGTCCTGACTGCGGAGAACTACGCGAATGGCTTTCGATGGATGTCGTTGATGGTGTGGAAACTGTGAAGTACATCTGCCGAGACTGCGACGAGACGTGGGAAGTCACAGCCTGAAGTCTGGTTTCGCTACTGATGTTCGCCGCAGATCATCACCGGATTCATCAGATTTGCTGACGAGACAATCCCGACAACCCTCGAATCGTCCGTTACAACCGGGAGGTGATGGAACGAGTATTCCACCATTTTATCGATCCCATCCGAAATCGTTGCATCCGGGGAGATAACAATCACGTCTTCTTCCATGTATTCGCGGACGCTTGCGTGATCTCGGCCATCATCGAGGAATTCCAGCAGGTCTGTATTTGTAATCAGTCCTTCCAGTGACCCATCAACAGCCACGATTGCAGCTGTGATTTCGTGAGATAACATGAATTCCGTTGCATCGTACATCTGCGCGTCCGGATGAAGAACATACGGAGACGCCGTCATTGCTTCACGGACTGTGATCGAACCCATACCCAAAGTCACTGGAACACCGGGAAAAGAATTGCTCCGCTTCGCTCAAAGCGTGCCGTGGATAAATGCAACCCCGGCGAGGACAATAACAGCGGCTGTAATCCGCAGCCCCCAAACACGGCGCGAGCGCGTTTTCACGCCAGTCCCCGAAATCCATCCCCAAACGGTGATGAGGAGAATGATGAAAAGCGGTTCAATCGATGAGAGTGTTGAAACAATACCAATTGGGCCGAGAGTCACTGCATACATATAGCAAATCAGCCCGGCTAATTCAGCCGATTTCGACGCCAATAACCTCGGGAGTGCTGGGTCAAATCCGGAGAGTGAGTCCATGAGTATTGTCCGGGACGACTCACGGACAACTAAAATCGGAATTGCGACAGCTGCCGCGCCCACATTCGACCAGAATAAGTAGTTCCACAGTTCCATGTGCGAGAGGATGACTTCAACGCTGACGTTCACAAGCCCGTATCCGATGACAGTCGCGAGTGTGAATCCGAGTCCCGGTGAGATGCTGATGTTTTTGAGATCAGTGAAATCCACGGCGACAAGAGATGCGCCGAGTAACACAAACGCGATGCCGAAGTATGACTGAAGACTCAAGAACTGCCCGAGAAGAACTGCTGTGAAGATAACAGTCATCACTGGGATGAGACGCATCATCGTGGATATAACAGACGCATCATCAAGTCTGAGCGCCCTGAAATACAGGTACAACGGAATAAAAAACGAGATTCCGACTCCCACACTTGCAGCGATTTTCCATGCGGCTGGAATAGTGACGTACTCGGTGAAGTACAACGGAAAGAACACAATCGCGGCTAACGGGTAGAACGAAAGTGCGATAAGAAGCGTGTCATCGACATCGGCCATCACCCATTCTTTGTCCAGTGTCACTGAAATCGCGTAAAAGACCCCGACCAGTAATCCAGAACCGATTAATGATACAGTTGCGGCCATTATCCGCAATTAATCGGCCACAGAGAAAAAGAACAGGCCACCCCATCGGCCACCCATTTTGAACTACCCCAAGGCTTTTCGCAAAATAACCAGCACTGACTGTGAAGTATGGAACCTCCCAAAACCAAAACTGAAGCGGAATGTGACTGTGGTGAAATCGCTGAATGGTCCAGTTATACTCAAAACGAAGAGAACGACTACGAAGAAATCTACTTCTATTGCACTAACTGCGGAAACGGATTCGAGAACGGATACTTCTACTGAACACGGAGGCGCTTGCGAAAGTCCCGGGACAACTACGATTCCAAGTGCATTTTCACAAACTCGGTTTGGTAACGACGCGGGAAATTACAATCCGAGCGGATCCGCGACTTCCCGATTTGCAGTCGACCGATTCGATGTGTCCTTCGTCTCAACCCGGATTTGTTCATCAGACGACGACACAACCTCTTTGTTGTGACTGACAACCAGCGTCTGATCAATTCCGAGTTGCCGGACGGTGTCCACAACATTCGCAATCTGGTCTACGTGTTCCGAATCCAGATTCGCCGTTGGCTCGTCCAAGATTAGTGGCGGGAGCGGCGCACCGCCTTCCATTCCTTCAGACAACAGTTTGTAGATTGCACACCGAAGCGCGAGATTGAAGATGTTCTTCTCACCACCCGAGAGATGACGCGGATTCATCGTCTCCCCGCCTTTTTCGTGAACGGTAAGGTGGTACTCCTCGCTGAGTTCGATCCGCTCATACGAATCGCTCTGATACAACTCATCGAACAACTCGTTCAGAACCCGTTCGAGGTAGTGAACGTTCTCACGGCGAAGTTCCGTGCGGAGGGCTTCACACATCGACTCCACGTCCGCAAGTTCGTCTTCCACCGAATCAAGACGCGCCACTTGCGCCTCCAGCGACTCTTTGCGCTCACGGAGGTTCCGGAGATCCTCAACCGTGTTCGATAACTCACCTTTTCGAGTCTGCAACTCCCCGAGTTCCGTTTTTGCGTTCTCGATCTGGGCGTCCAAGCCATCAATCTCAGACACCACTTCATCGTGACTGTCCTGTAACTCGGTGTACTCGTCATCCTCCAACGCCGATTCAAGTTCCGTCTTCTGATCGGTTAGGCCCGACAACTCATTTTCCAGCGACCCAACCGTCGTTTCGAGTTGTTCGGCAGCCTGTTTCGCAGCCTGTAACTGCGTTTCCTTCGTGTTCAGGTCCGTTGCCGTGGACAGCAAATCCTCCAAAACATCCCGCTCCGCCCCCACAGATTCAACTTCCGACTGAATCTCGTCTTTCTTCGCCCGGAGCGTCTTGACTTCCAGTTCGTTCTCACTAATTGTGTCTTCCAACTCGCGGACTTCCGCCTTCGCTTCCTGAATGTCGTCCCTAAGCGACTCTGCCTTCGATACCAGTTCTTCTTTCTCTTCCGTCTTCTCCGTCACTGCCCGCTTCGAATCTTCCAGTGACTGTTTGTTCTCACGGAGTGTCTCGGCATCTTCGCACCGCTGTTCAACAACCTCCAACTCATCTTCCAGTTCGGTTTTCTTCTGCGTCAGTTCACTGATGTGGTCATTCAACTCATCCACATGAGATTGCTGATCCTCGATGTCAAGATGCGACTCATCCTCGATTTCGCGTTCACACGTCGGGCAGATGCCTTCTTCAAGGAGATTCTCGGATTCCTCAAGACTGCGTTCTGCGGCGGTTTTCTGACCCTTGAGATCATTCAGTTCCGCGTTCACTTCTCGAAGCTCCGACTCCAGACGCCCCCGAGTCTCTTCAACTGTTCCAGGGGCGCACTCACTGTCTGCGAACACCGATTCTAACCGGTCGACCGTTTGTTCTGCGCGATCGATTTCCTTCTCATGCGCATTAATGACGGTGCCCAGTTCATCGGCATCAGTGGTTAGTTCGTCAGCCCGATCTTCGTCGCGGTCAATGGAATCGTTCGTGCTTTCGACCTTGCTTTCGTGCGTTCTGATGTCGCTTTCAAGCGACGAAATCTGCTGTTCGATGTCCCGGATCTCGCCGTCCAAGTCATCGATTTCAGAATCAAGCCCCGCCTTCTTCTCTCGGAGGGGCGCGACCGTGATTTGGTCGCCAACCGGGGCGTCATCATCACGAAGTTCCTCGATGTTGTCCGCATCGATACACTCCAGTGACGCCAGCTGCTCACTCGCAGTATCGGCGGTGGTGGTTACTTGGGCAGCAATCGCGTCGACGGCTTCTCGCTTACTGTCTAAATCATCGGCAGTTGCGTCTAACTCCGACTGTTTGTCATCGATTTCTTCCCGGAGGGTGTCCAGTTCGTCTTCCTGATCCTCGAATTCCGCCATGTCATCTGCGATGGCTTCCTTCTCGGACACCTTCTCATCACGCTTGGATTTTATGCGGTCCAATTCGTCTGTAACCTCATCGATTGAATCCTTCACGTCGCCCAACCGCTGTTCCGGATTTCCATCCTCCTTTTCTTCGATCTGGTCTTCCAGGTCATCCACAACGCTCTCTTTCTGATCGTGAACGTTGCTCGCAGCGACGACCGTGCTGTGTGTGCGTTCCCGGTAGTCTTCCAGCACGCCAATCTGGAGCAGTTCATCAATCATGTCCTTCCGGTCGCTGGCAGACGCTTCGATGAGTTTCGAGGCGTCTTCCTGCCGGACGTAAGAACAGTTCGTGAAACTGCTCGCGTCCATGTTGAACAGATCAACAATGAATTCGTCCGTGTCTGTGGGGCCGTCACGCTGGACATCCGGGCCTTCAATCGAGGCGTTGTGTGCAACACCAGAATTCCGTTCTCGGATTTCGCGGTTGACGTGGTACTCGTTTCCGTTGTGAGTGAACCACAGATCGACTTTCATGTGTTCTTCACCGTTCGTGATTGGAGTGGCGAGATTGTCGTCGGACGCGAGCGAGTCCGATCCGTAGAGGGTGAAGTACACGGCATCAAGCAGTGAGGACTTCCCGCTGCCATTCACACCGTGAATTACGGTCACGCCTTCACTGAAGGAGATGTCCTCATCTTCGAAGCACTTGAAGTTGGACATCCGCATTCGATTGATCAGCATCAGTTGCTAACTGGTAGACGGGTTAGACTCTTAATAGTACGGTACAAGCACACGGAAAGACCGGGGAGACTACGACTCAAAACACGGGGGGATCTCCGAGCTACCAGTTCGCTAATCCGGATTGCGACTCCGAATCACCGTTCGCATCGTCACTGGAGTCAGACTGATTAGCACCTGATTGTTCATCCGAAGACTCGGCGTGTTCCTCCCAGTGTTCTCCCCACGAAGAACTACTGTCACTGCCTTCATCCTCGTCTTCGCTTTCGGAGTTGGACTGCGACTGGTCTTCCGTCAGTGTGTTGCCCGCAGAGTCGTCCGGGGAGTTATTGACAGGGCGGTTGAATGCATCCGGGTTGTCTTCCACGGTTTCAGAGAGACGGTCTTGTGAATGCGATTTCAGCCGGGAATCAGGGATGGTGCTGTCATCCCGAACTATGTCCGTGATTTCGAGCGCAGCGTCACTGAGCGGCATGTCATCTAATGCGTCCGTGAGTGCAGCATCCGGGTCCGCGAAATTCACCTCGGCTTCCTGCTCGGTGTTGTCGAATTCACGGGTGTCACGAACCCGGCACAGGAACGCGCCGTTGTCCAATGCGTGTTCCTCAACTGCTTTCACCGTGAACGAATCACCCTCGCCAACGACGGTGATGAAGATGCAGGCGTTACTGACATCACGAGCATCGATTGCGCGCTTCACCTTCGCTAACCCGTCATCGTCATCCAGTTCAACCGTGAATCGGTGGAACGGGCGTGTGTCCAGTTTCTCATGCGTAACATCAACCTCGTCATCGCCGATAGTGATGTCATTGAATCCGCGCGTTGCTTCCTGATCCGATGCCGTTCGGTCGGTCGACCCCGGGTAACTGGCGACCGCGCCAGCGACTTCTTTCGTATTCGGCGTGTGATCATCGCCGAGTAGCACTGCATCGAATGCGATGTTGCTATCGGATAAGACCTCGCGGAGATCCCAACCATGACCGTCAGCAGTCACGGATAACGGATCGAATAGCCCGTGGGCAACAAGCACCGTGTTCGAGTAATCGGAGTCGGTGAAGTTGTAGCTCAGTGACTGGCGTTCAGACCGCGTTTTGTGATCGAGGCCATAGAACGAAACCCCACCCACATCAACTGGGTCGTTATCAAGCCGCGTCACTAACCCCATCGTCTGAAGGATGTCCAGCCATTCCGGGCCACTGCTTTGCCCGTCGTGATTCCCGACCACGGAGAGGAACGGAATCCCAGCTGCTTTGAGGCGCTGAAGCTGTTCAATCGCCACCATGAACGGGTCCGTTCCGGGTTGGCTATTGTGGAACAGGTCACCGCCGTGAACAACGGCATTCACGTCGTTTTCAATGGCGTACTCAATCACGTCGATGAACGCCTGTTTGAAATCGTCTTCGCGCTCTGCTTTGTGGTACTGCCGGTACCCGAGGTGTGTATCAGCAGTGTGGACCACTCGAATCATTACCAGATGATTCTTTCTACTCCGTTAAAATAGCTCGCATCAACGACAAAACACAACGCAATCCAGACGGGCTACGGAGTCAGAGTTTTCTGAATCGTTTCACCGCACGTTTGACATTCCCATTTCTCAATTCGAGCCCCATTCGCAGGGTCCGTCACACCGTTATCGTCAACAACTTCCATCCGCCCGTGACACCGTTCGCTGATACAATCCATGCAGAAACATCGCGCAGCCACAAGCAAAAGAGTGTGGGTGGCACTACAAGTCGTCTTCCGTGCAGGTACACCACCCGGGATCACACGCCCCGGTACACCCACCACTGTAGTCACTCGAAGACGCCCGAGACTTCATGTCAGGGTGTTCGTTAAGCAGTTCAATATCCTCAACATCCAGCGACTCCCCAGCTTGGAACGCTTCATATACTTCTTCCGGAGTGCTGTATTCGCCCATGCAGAGAACTGCAACACGGAACGGGAAAAACGTAGGCTTGCCTTCAGAAACCCCGGTGCGATACTCTGACGCCGTCAGCACTCACTCCAACCACACGATTCGCACGTCTTACAGCCTTCAGAGTAGTAGAGACTCAGGGCACCACAGTCCGGGCACTCGGGGGATTCGCCATTCTGAATCAGTTCACCCACATCCCCGGAGTCGTCAGTGTCAGTCTGACCCGTAGTGTCCGACTGAGATGCCGTCTCGGACTGAGTCGACGTGGACGCAGGTGCGGGCGTGTCAGAATCTTCATCCAGATACCGTTGCATCGCAACGCCGATTGCATCCGGAATGGACTGAATCTGATCGCCGTTATCCCACGCAATCTTCGGCGAGCGCGTCCCAACAAGTTCATCCGCGAGTTCGTTCGGATCAACGCCAGCGCGAAGACCCGTGGAAATCGCCTTCGCAAGCGCCTCAGTGAAGGAATTCGTGAATCCGCCACTGTTGCCGATGTTCGCGAACAGTTCGAACGGACGCCCGTTCTGGTCTTCGTTGATGGTGACGTACACCTTCCCGTACCCGGTTTCGATGCGCTTCGAAGACCCGGGCAGCGAATCGGGGCGCGGGCGCTTCTGCGCCACAGACTCAGACACGGATCCCTGCTCTTCCACCGTTTCCAGCATCGACCCGATTTCCTCGCGAAGGTGCTTCTGGACTTCATCGTGTTCCGCGAACGCGGAGATGCCGCCGAACACGTCCGTGATCTGCTCGATGAGTTGTTCCGCAGCTTCGGACTCATCCGCGAATTCCGCGTTCTGAGCGCGCGTGGTGAGAACCTGCTTCGAGCGCGTGCCGTCGCGGTAGACGGTGACGCCCTTTCCGCCGTTTTCGTAGATGTAGCGGTACACCTCGTCCATGTCCTCGACACTGGCGTCGTTCGGGAAGTTACAGGTCTTGGAAATTGCCGAGTCCACACCTTCCTGACACGCACACTGCACGCCTGCGTGCTGAATTCCGGAGAGGTCGCCGGTTGTGATGAACAACTCGCCGATTGCGTCAGGAACGGTTTCGAGGCCGTCAACGCCATCGAATTCGTTCGCTGCCATCTGCGATTCGGCTTCCTGCTTCACCGCGTCGACGTCGAGTCCGTTCTCCTTTAAGGTGCGCAGGAAGTAGTCATCGAATTCGACAAGCATCTCGTCGCCCTGCACGTCGTCAGAGACGTTCTTGTAGAATGCGACGTTGTAGATCGGTTCACATCCACCAGTTGTGTTCCCGACCATGGATGTGGTTCCGGTCGGGGCGATTGTTGTGGTGTTGTGATTCCGGATTGGGTAGCCGTCTTCCCAGTCGCTGGCGTCTTCACCCGTGTGATGCTCGAACCAGTCCGCGTACTGCGTCGGGTCAGCGTACTTGCTTTCGTCCCAGTTGTTGAACGACCCGCGTTCACCCGCCAGTTCATGGCTGGCGTCTTTGGAGTCGTGGTTGATGTGCATCATGAGTTGGCGCGCGATTTCGTTTCCTTCCTCGGTGCCGTATTTGACACCGAGTTGGATGTAGAGTTGCGCGAGGCCCATGATTCCGAGGCCAATCTTCCGGTTGTTCGCGACGGTTTCTTCGATTTTGTCAACCGGGAAATCGGACATCGTGACGACGTTCTCTAAGAACCGTGTTCCGTACTCGATGCGGTTGTTGAAGTCGTCCCAGTTGATTGCTTCTTCGAGGAATTCGGAGACAGAGTCTTCGAGGGTGGTGGCGTCACTGTCGAATGCTCGCCAGTCGTGGTTGCCGGTGGCTGCGATTGTGGAGAGGTTGATGTGCCCGAGATTGCAGGCTTCGTACTCCTGCAAGGGTTGCTCACCGCAGGGATTTGTCGCATTCATGACATGATCCCCTTCGTAGCCAGCTTCGGTGACATCAACAGGGAACGAGTGCTTCTTATTCACCCGATCAAGGTAAATGACACCCGGCTCACCATTTTCGTGAGCGCCATCAACAATCCGCTCCCAGATGAGTTCCGCCGGGATTGAAAGCTCCTCGCCGACCTCGACATGCTCGCCGAGACCATACCGCTCGTACATGTCCTTCGTTTCCTCCGTGGCGATGTGCGGTTCTTCCGTGCGCGGGTTGATGAACGTGTACGACTCCCCGTTCTGCACCGCGTCCATGAACCCATCCGTGATCCCGACACTGATGTTGAAATTCGAGAGATGCCCCTCAACGGCATTCCGGAGGTGTTCCGGAACCCGTCCCTCATCGTCAATCAGTTCACGGGCTTCCTCAAGCGCGCCCTTGAACGAATTGTGCGTGAAGTCGTCCGGATCATTCAGCCGCAGTGTGTTCGCCAGCGACACGTCCTTGTTCTTCGCGTGGATGAATTCGATCACGCCCGGGTGAGAGACACGCATCACACCCATCTGTGCGCCGCGTCGCGCACCGCCTTGCGCGATTGTTTCACACATCTGGTCGAACGTCCGCATGAACGTAATCGGGCCGGACGCAATCCCGCCGGTCGACCCGACCGTGTCACCGTAGGGGCGGAGTTTCCAGAATGCGTACCCCTGACCGCCACCGCTCTGGAAGACTTCTGCGGCTTCCTTAGCGACTTGGTGGATGTCGGAGATGTTGTCTTCCGGAGAATTAACGAAACACGCGGAGAGTTGCTGAAGTTCGTCTCCAGCGTTCATCAGCGTCGGGCTGTTCGGCATGAAACTCAGGGACTCCATTCCCTCTTGGAACGTGTCCTTCACGTCTTCAACGTGTTCGGCGACCTCGTCCGGGAGTTCCGGGACGATGGTGTCATACGCGAACTTGTTGACGTTCCCCTGAGTTAGCTCCGTTTCGACATCGGCGTCCGCATCGGTTCCGTCTCCGAAGACATCAGCGATGAGTTCATCGCGACGGGGATGGTCCGGTTTCACTTGGCCCGGTGTGACAGTGATGTCCTCAGTATAGTTGGGAGCGTACACTGCCTCGGCGAGTGCGACGTTCTTGGCGACACGGCGGAACAGTTCATCCTGCTGCTCGATGAGGTCACCGTTCTCGTCTTTGAGGAGGTACCGAGCAGGCAGAATGTTGTTGTAAGCGTTACTGGACAGACGCGCTTCGAGTGTGTCTCCTGTGGTTCGCTTCGTGGGGAGACTCACAGAGTCAGCATTGAGTTGCGTTTGGCTCATTGTATGTGATTGATGTTCGGTCGATGCCGAATCAGAAATACACGCCTGAATACGGGGTCGACCGGAGTGTCACGTCGTATGGCGGGGTGATTCATAAACCCTTTGTAGACGATACGGCACTTGAAACCCCTATAAACAGCCGTTTCAGAGAATCAGGTGTGTTGAGGATTGATGAACAATAACGCTGGGGACTTAGGCGGTATATACGTGTTTTTGTCTATTCTCTGAACACTGAATTCACAGTTCACGAACGGCGAAATCGGAATAATAACAGGTGTCGTTGAGACAGTTGTTTATATCGAATCACGGCCTTTGTGTAGACATGAACGCGGAAGATTTCCGAGAGTATCAACGCGAAATCGGTGTTGGTGAAGTTGTTATCGAAGAAGCTGTGGAGTTATTCGAGGAAGCCAACAGGAACAATTACACAACAGGGTACGCTGAGGGCGTTGTGAAAGCAGCGGTGATGTATCTTGCAGCATCGAAACACAACGAACCCCGAACAATCCGGGAATTCGCTGAAGTCGCTGATGAATCCAAATCTATTGTTGGGAAAACGATGTTCAACATCCGAACGCAACTCGGGATTGAAATTGAACCTCAAAAGCCGGAAGACTACGTTCCCCGGATTTGCGATGCAGTTGGGGCTTCAGAAGACCACAAACAAGCTGCGTTCGCCATGATCCAGAATGCACGATCTGGGGACGAGTATCTGAATGGCAGTCCAAACGCAATCGCGGGAGCAGCAGTGTATGACTGTTGCCCGGGCGCGAATCATGAGGAAGTCTGTGAAGAATCGGGGACGTTGCCTGGAACGCTTCGGAATTGGCGGAAACGAATCAATCCGGATTCTAATCTAAGTTGAAGGAGAGTCGTTGGGGAACGTGATTGTGGCTTCGTCACCAACAGAGATGCCGTATGCGTCGACGGATCCAGCTGGGAGTTCTAAAACGTGTTTTGCAACCCCGGTATAGGTATCGGAGGAGTCTGGTTGGAGGTCCGAATAGAGTTCAGTGACTTTGCCGTCACTATTGATGAACACAATATCGATTGCAAAGTCCATGTCTCGCATCACGTATCCGTGAGTCAATTGGATTGGGTGAACGAAGAGCAACCCAGTTGGAGGCTCCGTGTAGTTGGAAAGGCCAGCGATCCGCGACAACGGAGTTGCCGCAACATCACTATCCACAGTAACGTGAGGGGGCTGATCTGATTGCTGAGAAAACGAGATGCGGGCAGAGTCCGGTGTTGATCGGAGTTCTCGGTGGAAAAGCACCAGAAGGGGAAGTGCAACTATGAGTGTGGGGAGAAGCATGGTTCGCACACTGAGTTGGGCAGTGATGAGCGTAAGCATAGTTGGATTGGCATCGCTCTGGTGAAATTGGTGGCGGGGATCTACGCGGGGCTTTCGGCAGTTACTGCAAATTCTGCGAGGGCATTTCAAGCGTCAGGCGTGTAATTGTTGAGAAGTCAATCTAATCGATCCATGTCACGGTATCGTTGACGCAAAGTTTCGATGATAATCATTTTCTTTGGAACGTTTTTCTCGCGACTCTCATTATCAAGTTCCTTGTTGATTTCATCGGGTATCTCGAAGTTCATTCGCCCCATATCAGGTGAAATTAGGGGAGTGCGTTACATATGCTTTTTCAATTCTACCTGATTCATCAGATACTCAATACAATTCTCGGGGTTTTAATGCGGAAACACCCCTACACGGGAGTATGACTTCAGAAAACACGGACTCAGATTCTACTTCGACCGGGGGTGGAACGCCTGATTTCAAGAAGATTGATAAGATTGTATTCAGATACAGTCTTGATGGACTTCGCGAGGATATGAAACGATTGTATGAAGATGAGGGGCAAAGCTACCGCAACATCAAGCAATATGTCAATAAGCGGATTCTGGAAACGGAATTGGAGCGGAGGGGGCAGGATTTACTGCCGGGTGAAGTGGAGAATTATCTCCGAATTCTCAAGCGCGAAGATGATGATATTAGCCGTGGACAGGCTAATGACGCCCGAGAACGCCTGAAAGAGATGGGCATCAATGTAGGGGAATTGGAGGGCAACCTTGTGAGTCACCAGACCGTTGGCAATTATCTGAAAGAAGAACTCGATGTCGATGTGAAACAGCGCGGCGAAGCCAATATTGAGAATAGCCGGGGAACAATCACTGGGTTGGTTGGGCGACTCCAATCAGTTGCGACTCGTGAAGTTGAGAAGTTGGTGGAGAATGAGTTCGTGAATATCGGGGATTTTGATGTAATGGTGAATGTCCAAGTGCAGTGCCGGGACTGTGGGCGGTTGTACAGTGCATTAGATTTACTTCGGAATCGGAAATGCGATTGTTATGATACAGCCCCGGATCTTGAGGAGGCAGAATCAGCCCAAGAAGCCGCGTAGTGTCTTCTGAATAAAACCCGTTATTGGAGTTTCAGCGTTCCAAACCCCTGTTTACGGGCGTTTGGATACTATTAAGTTACTCTGGCAAAGATGTATAGCCACGATGTCGCAGCAAACACTCTCAGAAAACGCCACGCTCGATGTCACCAACATCGGTGGCATCCAACACACCGAAGTCAACTTCGTCCCCGGAGTCAACATCCTCAGCGGACGCAACGCAACCAACCGAACCTCACTGCAACGCGCCCTGAACGTTGCCCTCGGTGGGCGAATGGGGACCATCCACGGTGATGAAACAGAAGCATCCGTCGAACTAACACTCAACGGAGCCACATACACCCGCAACCTCCAGAAAGCAGGAAAAGGGATCAGTTACAGCGGTGACCCATACACAGAGGATAGTGAATTAGTCGATACATTCGCCAGCCTCCTCGAACACAACAAAATCCGGAGTCTCATCCGGAATCAACCGACGAACGACACCTTCGAGAGTGACTTAGAAGACGAACTGATGCACCCCGTTGATACAAGCGAGTTAGATGAGAAAAAGCGCGAGCTTCTACAGAAAAAAGGGGATCTGAAAGACGAGATTAACGAGCTTAAGAACAAGCAAGATAAACTCCCGGAACTCGAACGGGAAAAGAATCAACTCGAATCAGAGTTAGAGGAGGTAAAGGAAGAGTTTGAAGAAAAGCAGGCTGAACTGGATGAACGGGATTTCAGCAAGGAAGAAAAGAAGGAAGCGAAGCGACTGTCCGACAAGCTGGAACAGAAGAAAACGGACATCGCAGATGTGAACGAAAAGATTGAACGGAAGAAGGACTCCCGGGAGAAAACCAAAGAGGAATTAGAAGAAAAACGAGAGGCATTAGAAGAAGCGAAGGAACAGCGAGATCAGTTATCGCCTGACGGAGACATCGAAGGGCGCATCAGCGAGTTACAGAAAGAAAAAGAGCAGATCAAATCGCTCAAGCAGAAACTTGCGTCGATTCAACAGACGATTCAGAGCATCGAGGAAAATGAATCTGGGATGCGGGATCGCTTCCGCAGTGCAGAAGATGCCGAGGATTTGACTGGGCAGCTTACCGAGGGGGACTCGATTGATTGTCCGGTGTGTGGCGAACACACGACAACAGAAAGCATCGTGGATCAAAACGATGCTATTCGCTCCGAATTCGAGGAAGCGACTGAGAGAGTCTCGAAGATTGACTCTGAAATTTCGGATCTTCAAAGTAAGAAATCGGAGTTTGAAGATGCAGAAACCACCGTCTCGAACATAGAACGGTCAATTCAGAATCTGGAAACAGAGATTTCGCGGAGAGATCAGGATATTGAATCGCTTCAGGAACAGAAAACGGAGTTAAAAGACGAAAGATCGACTCTCGAAGAAAAAGTTGAGGAAACAGCTGAAGCTCGGGAGAGTGACGTTACCGATCTTACCTCGGAAGTGTCTGCACTTGAGGAACGAGTCAGAAACAAGCGAAAGGACTTGGAAAAGACGGAATCGGAGATTGAGAAATTAGAAGCGAAAGACGGTGATATTGATGACTTAGAAGCGGAACGAGAAGAAGTGTCGGACAAGCTGTCTGAGATACAGCACCTGCTCCACGACAAACAGAAAGAGTTCGCAGATCGGTTCAACGAGACAATTCAGGAAGTCATCGATGTGCTTGGATACGACAACCTCGAAAAAATCGAAGTTACGCCGTTAGGAGAGAAACGCGGAAAACCGGAAGCATTCGATGAATTCAAGATGGAAGTCGTTCGGGAAATCAATGGGACAGTAAGCAAAGATCAGGACCTCGGGCGTCTCAGTGAAAGCGAACGCGAGGTTGTCGGCCTCATCACGGCACTCACGGGGTACCTCGTGCATGACGTGAACGAGGACGTTCCGATGCTGCTGATTGACTCCATGGAAGCCATCGATTCGGGGCGAATCGCTACGTTCATCGAGGAATTCGAGGGCGTTGCCGACTACACAGTCGTTGCCCTGCTCCCCGATGCAGACGAGACTGTGAATCCGGATTACCACCGGATCGACGCAGAAGACGAAATCGCAGGGTCACTCGCGGCGTAGACCCGTACACCCACTTTTCGGCGTTACAGAGAATCGAGGAGAATGCCTGACCCTTTAGGGTCAGGATGAATCCGACAATCGATGACACAACCCACTGTCGATAGCACGGCTTGATATTCCAACAGATACTTAAGCAACCTCGTACAATTA
>Ga0208412_1000129_pt1 | contig 53844 bp, 60 predicted proteins | sample AntDeeMetag02WF4_FD_184758 | JGI IMG/M metagenome (GOLD analysis project Ga0208412, IMG submission 184758) | Saline lake microbial communities from Deep Lake, Antarctica - Antarctic Deep Lake Metagenome 02WF4 (SPAdes) (version 2) | ecosystem: Environmental > Aquatic > Non-marine Saline and... | reverse complement strand
ATTTCATCAGGATATCGTCGATGCGCGTCGCTGGCGGGGAATAAATAAGAGAGCCGACGAGTCGGCTCAAAAAGGCCGCATCGGGGAACGAACGTCGTTCCTACTCGTTGCCGAACATCTGGCGCATAATAGAATCTGATTCGAATAAAATTTGAATGAGACGGAGTTACTTCTCGGGCCCAACGGGACACCCCGAGTTGCCCTTCTTAAAGGGAGTCCAATCCCCATCGTCTCAGACCAATATGAGGGTGAGGCCCATAGAGAGGGGTCGTTAGACGGGACAAGGTAGTGTCAGACCGTGTTAGTCTCCTGTCAATATATTATGGTCTCAACACGGCTTGACACGGTACACCAATAGGGTGAAAAAATCAATTGTATTATATGGAGCAAATCGACGCTAAATCCGTCCAGTTTCTCAACGCTGTACGGTACTATGGCGGGAAAGCAAACATCACCGAGATTCGCAAGATGACGGGGATGAACCGCAACGAGGCTAACTACCGATTCAGAAAGTTGTTGGATATGGAACTCATCGATGTGACCAGCGAGAAGTCTCCGGGCGACCTCCCCGACCGTAAGGTGGCACACCTAACAGGGACAGCCCGCCGAGAACTTGAGAAGGGGCTCGGGAGTGCAACGACCGCTGGACTCGTAATTAGCGACGAACCCGAAGCAACTGAAGTCTCCCGAGAGAGGTTCCGCGCAATAGAGGAGAAACTGGACACACTCACTACGAGTCAAAAGGCGACCGCCTACGACCAGCGTGGCATCGACGACGTAGAGAAGCGGGTAAACGACCTCGAAGAATATATCTACGAGTGGATGGAAGCCGCTGAAACATACTTCCGAGCTATTCGGAAGGTCATAGAACGGTATGTCCCGGGCGTGGACGATATGTCCGACCACTTTGAGAAAGTAGAACCGAATCAGGACTGAGACTCCACTAATAAGGGTTCTCTGTGTCTATTATTGTATGTTCCCGAAGAACACCGACCACTGGGACGCTGTATGGCGCAAAATAGTGAATCGAGGCTACTTACTACCGGACGAAGCTCCCGACACGGACACAATCGACGAGTTGGTTGAAAAAGGCTGGCTCCGACGAGACGACCACGGATACATATGGCCTGAGGGAGCGATGCAACTCCACATCGAAATGATGACGGATGAAAAAGAGGAGTAACGGTATCAGAACGGTTGGTCGAGACTTCGCAAGAACTCTTCTTCTGCATCCTCGATAGACAGGCGACCTACAGAGACCTCACCGATTAGACGGGTCACCGTATTGTCCACACAGGGGTGGTCAATCTATGTGTCTTGAGATTCGCAGTCGTGATACAGACTGTCCTACCGCCGGAAAAGACGCCTAATCATCCCCACGGCGCAGATTCATCCTGCACAAGTGGGTGATGGCCGCGTTCAACCACAGTATTTTAGCGTGCTGTTCGTCGTTGCAGGGGTTTCAACTTTATACCATAATTCGCACATTTCTATATTAATGCTACTCCGATTAGGTTTCCTTTGGCGTGATATAGTGAAATAATGGCTTGAGCGTAAAGGATTACATCGGTTTTACACCTATTTTACACCCTAAAACCCGCAGACAGCAGGGGGATTTTACACTTTTTACACCAAATCGAGGGTAGGGGTGTATGCCCCGAGGGATATATTGGATGAAAAACTGAACCGCGCGTGAGTACCCCTCTCCTCAATTTAGTGTAAAAAGTGTAAAATCAGTTTCCAAATAGCAATTAGAGAGACTCTCGCTTGTGTATTCGGAACTTTGGAAATCTGGATTAGGTGTAAAACTGATGTAAAACCGGTGTGAAATATTTACACCTACACCAGTACACCACTACTTCAGAGTATGTGTTATTACTGCCGATTATGAGATTAATAACGTCGAGGAAAGGGGAACCGCGCGGTCAGTGAACGAGGCTCATTCGGTCGAACCCATCAACCTGCTCCTCCAGCGCGTGCGTATCGATGGCCACACACCGATTCATCCCTGTCGTGTTCTTCGACACATCGAGGACGTAGGAGCTGTTCTCGTCCGCCATATCACCCATACGGGACTTGTAGTCCCTCGGGGTGTTCAAGAGGTCGTACCCGGTCAGACCGTGTTCACGGATGTACTTCGAGACCGCGTGGTGGGCACGTTCCATCTTGATTCGGAGTTCCTCGTTGGGCTCACCCTCGTGGACGACAGCGATGTCCTGCCCCCAGACGAGCGCCCCGTCTTGGATAGCGTTTCCCATCAAGCCGATGAACTCGTCTACGTGGGATACTCGGTTATCTTCACCCATAGACTGGGCGATGTAGAGGATAGCGTCGTCGATGTTCTCGTTGGTAACAGCGTCGAGGTCGGCATCTACCGTGTTGCTGAAGTGCTGGAACAGCGTCATCCCGAACTTGACCATCTGCAAGGCTTGCTGTTCGAGGTCGCCTACTCCGCTAATTCCACTCTCAGTAAGTAGGTTGTGGATGTGGGACCTTGCCTCGTTCCAGACGCTCTTGGCCTCGTCCTCATCCAACTGCATCACGTACTGATGGACGGCTTTAGCGTGGTTCTTGAGGTCAAGACCTTCGCAGTAGTGGACTCCGGAACTATCCTCGTAGGAGTCACCAGTCAACTCTGCGAACGCACGGGCGCAGGTGGGGTTCTTCGTGGTCGCCTTCTTGAACTGCGTGCGAATCGTTCGCCGTTCTTCTGCGGCCCCTTGTATCGACTGCTCACCGGAGACGAGGATAGGAGCTGTCATCCGGTACGTAGTCACGGTCTGGTCGGCGTTTCCTCGGCTCTCGTCGGCTCCCCGGGTTGTGCGGCGGAGAAGGTCCTGAAACGCATCCTGCTTGTACTGGGATAGCTCGGAGGGCTTGTATTCGTCGTACCAGATGGGGAGGTTCGTCGTACTGCTCAGGAGTTTAATCTGGGCGAACTTCGTGTCCTTCGGGGTGTGTGGGTTCCCGTCCAGTCCAACCATCTCATGGAGAATTTCTAGCGATGTGGACTTGCCTGAGCCAGTGTCGCCATCGACGCCCATCATCGGCATCTGCCCCGTCCACTCCCGAATCCAGTGGGTGACCAGCGTCGAGTAGTACCATCCGACGACCGGGTACCATCGCTCGCTGTTCCGAACCTGCGGGAGCCACTCACAGATACGAGCGACTTCTTCTTCGTCGAACTCGCCGTCATCTCCGAGTGTCCACTTCTCCTCGACCTGCGCTCCTGACTTGATGAATCTGTGCGTCGGCTCATCGTCCTCCCAATCTGCGTCAAACACTCCACTCGGAGTGACGAGTTCGTCGTCGTGGATGCCGAGCTTGCGAGTTCCTGTCCGCTGGGGTGCGTCCTGCTGGCCGACGTGCAGACGAAGTGCGTTTAGGTCGTCTTGGTTTCCTGCGAACGTGGTTGTTCGCCCCGTACAAACTGCCTCTCGGAACTTACGAGGCTCGTTGAACACGTCGGGGGTGACAACCACGTCGTATGATTGTTCGGCGTTGGAGGCGGGGTTGACGGTACAGTCGATGAGCAGGTCATCGGAGTCTGGGTCGTCCAGATAGGCGTCTACCTCTAGCGTGAACGTCGTAATCTGTTCCCACTTCGGCTCTCCGTCCCGCCCGTAATCGACCTTGCCGTACCCACCGTATCCTCCTTCAATCGGGGATTCAAGGAGTCCGTTTCCGTCACCCTCCTCGCTGTCCTCACCCGAGGCCGGAGACGGCGGAGCGATGTCAGGAACCCATCCTGCACGCCGGGCCTTGTAAATCAGCGTCGCAACGGTGATTTCGCTTCCCTTGTCGGTCTGCTTCCAGAACCGCTCTACTTGACGCTTTGCACTCTTGTCGTACTTGCTCCCACCGCTCGACCAGTCGTCGAACAGAGCTTGCCCGATTGCCCCGCTGTCGTAGTCGTGTACGGCGAAGGCGATGTCCCGCCATTCGGCGTACCCCACGTCGGGGTCAAGGTGGTCGAGCGCATCTTCCACGAGGTCGTCGGTAAGCCACTCCTCGTCCGACCCGCTGGTACTCTGGTTGTCGTTAGATGGACCGTTGCGGATGATGTCGGGATACTCCCCGTGGATGACGTTGTATGCCTCCAGAAGCCACGGCGTCGGGTCGACGTCTGCGACTGTCGTCCCGCTGGCGTCAAGTGTATCTCCCGTGAATGCACAGAACTTGTTCGCCAGAACGTCAATTCCCTCGTGGTCTCCGATTTGGCCGTCTCGCCACCACGTCGGCACCTCTCCCCGGAAGGGAATATGAATACCCGTTCCTGACCCCGAGTACTCCATGTATGTCATCTCTTCCTCGAAGCGGTCGAGCGTAGGGAGCCACTCAGCGAGTGACCCATTCTCGTTAACCACACCGTCAAGGTCGATGACGCCGTACTTGCCGCCGTCGTAGCTATCGTTCTCTACTGCGCATACGTACCCGATATACCAGTTATCCCGCTTGTTGGCGCACTCGACGGCCTCATCGAAGGAGTGCCAGTCGCCGGGGTCGGACCAACTGATGCTGTAACTGCCGTCCCAGTGGGGTTGCTTCCTGTCACATTCGGTATCCCAGAGGAGCCACTGGTCACGGTTCTTCATCCCGTCCGGAATTCGTCCTAACCGCTCATCGTGCCCGTCACCGGACTGCGTGTCGGCACTCATCGACCAACACCGGAGCCACCTCCGTTGATTCCGCAGTTGTCATCGCACGTTACCACTCTTGATGCAGGGGTTTGCTGTCGCATCGTATCAGATATGTTTAGTGTCCTAGGTTATAGGCACTTCCCCAAATGGGAGAATTGGACAGTACGACAACACATTAATAATGTAGTAGTTTCATATCCTATATGTCCAGTAAGTTTTCCCTTGCAGGGGTTTGCTTACACCTCTGGGCGGCGCACGGGTTTTCTCGTGCGTCTTCGTTTCAACTTCTCTGGAGCGATGCTTCTCTGTCGTACTGTGTCTGTAATGTGGCGAACCGAATGCGCTCCGGAGAATTTCCGGATGCAAATGAATCGAAGACGAAGGTGCGTGGATAGCTCGTTGGCCACCACACGCCGAAGATGCGGTATCGCTCGGTAATTAGTTGGTTGTTCTGTAAGTGCGACTCCCTCAAGGGGTCACCGCACCATAAGCACCAGTCAGGTAGCCATCATAAGTGGGGTATCACACCGGGGATAATCGGTATTGCTGGCCACACGACTCGCACTTAATTTGTCCATCGTCGTCATCGATGTTTTCACGGGTCGTCATCACGATACCATCGCCGCATTCTGGACAGGTCTGGAATAATGCACGATGTCGGCTGGGGTTAGGCAGTTTATTTGCCATCGACCACCTGTACGCTGTGTCCTGCCATATAATTATCTGAAATCTGATATACGTAGTGGCGTACGTAGTGGTGTACGTGGCTACGTACGTACATACGTGCGTGTGAAAAGGCGGTCTGAATGAGGTGTCCACCCCCACCTCATTCAGACCGCATCCACTCCATCATCCAGCACGGCACTTGCCGCTAATAAATCGGCCTCTGTTCTGAATTCTCGGACATATTCGCCATCACAGAACAATCTATAGACCGTCTCTTCTCCGTTTCCAACCCCGAATCCGATTGTCCGGCTACCTTGGGCGGAGAGGACTACATCACGGTCTCGTATGTCTCTGTTCGCTTCGTCAGTTAGTGTCTGTAACTCGTGGCCGGGGCGAGCGATAGTGTATGTCGCTGGTCGTCCATCGTCCTTCGTGAGTGCCCCATCTTCGACGAGAGCTTCTAACGCACGGTAGACCGTCGATTTGCCTACATCAGTTGCCTCTACAATTTTACTCGATGTGGCCTTCCGCCGTCTGATGATTTCGGCGGCCACCTCGATTGCAGGGGTTGTATCTGTCATCGTTTCATATATGGGCCAAAGAGTGCAAAGGCGTTTTCCCACATATGAAACTTTGATATTAGGCGCGCCCCGCGTCGTGCATCAACTGGGCGGCTAGGTCGTTGGGCTCCCTTCTCTTCGATTCCATCCAGCACGCCCTCAGGAACGTATTTCGATGGCGAAATCTTCGCCCCCCTCTTGCTAAGAACAGTGAAGTTAATCACCCTTGAGTAATAGAATAGCAAGTAATGGGAGACCCGGTTTCGCTGATTGAAACGAATGAAGTCCCCGAAGAGCTACTAAATAGGGTACATGAGATGGATTGTATCGAGGGGCTAAAACAACTTCCCGATAATTCGATTGACTTAGTTATTGCAGACCCTCCTTATTTTAAAACAATCAACCAATCGTGGGATTACGAATGGCGAACAAAGGAGGAGTATGTTGATTGGTGCCGAGAGTGGATTCAAGAAGTATCTCGGGTCTCTAAAATAAGTGGGTCATTTTATTTATTTGGCTACTTTCGGACACTAGCGTACATCGTACCTGACATCGAAGAGAATAATTTCAGTGTGCGCCAGCAACTTGTTGTTGACAAGGGGATGCAGGCAGTTGGTGGGCGTGCCACGAAGGATTATCGACTGTTCCCTAATACAACAGAGATGATACTGTTCTCTGCCTACAATTCCCGACCTGTAGTCAAAGAATTCTTGAATAAGATGAACGATGAGAAAGAATTCAGTTCTACAGAGATTAATGAGAAACTGGGTGCCGAAACTGGTGGTGGTGGCCTCTGGTCAATCTACGCTGGAAACAATATTATGGGAAAAGTTCCACCAAAAGATAAGTGGGAGATTCTTCAGGAAATATTTGATTTCAGTGTACCACATGAGGACGTTCGACACACATTTAATACTGAAATGGGACTGACAAATGTGTGGGACGACATCGACTTCTACAAGGAAAATAAGGACCATCCGACCCAGAAGCCACTACCACTGATGGAACGTATTATTCAAGCAAGCAGTAGCCAAGGGATGACTGTGCTCGACCCATTTGCAGGAAGTGGCTCAACATTAGTTGCCGCTGATAATTTGGACCGGAATTATGTCGGATTCGAAATCGAAGAAGAATATTGTGAGATTGCACGAGGTCGATTAAACCAATCTCGACTGACTAGTTACTAGTATCCAGTAGAGTAGGGTTCCGTCACTGTAAAATAGTTTGTATGAATCTGGTCAGATATGGGTACATCTCATCCGCCCGGTGTTGAGTCTGATAAATCAACTTTAGATACTTCTCCTAGGCAGGTCAAAGAGTGCCTCCACGACCTATATGTTGAACCACGAAACAACCTATATAAGTGGTCAAAAATCACAGAGCAGACTGCACAAGTTCGGCTGGCCTATCCCGGGGAACACCTTGCATGTATTATCACTGGTGTCAAAGGTTCCGGGTCTGCCGCACGTGGTGATGACCTCTCTGATGGAACGGAAGTCAAGGCTTGTAGTCGAGCGGACCAACTGAGTGAGTGTCGGAACTGTGGCGAAAAAGTCCTTGTCTGGCAGGAAGAGTGTCCTACTTGCGGGTCTGAGGACATCAATATCAAAACGGATTCTCACTGGATTTTCAGTATTCGTGATGAGAAAGAACTCAATTTATATCTCGATAAAATACCCCGCCTATTGTTGTTGATGTTTGATAGGGAAAGCACAGATGTAGATGAAGTCCGTCTTCGGGCATGGCAAGTTGACCCCGACCAGTGGTACTATCGAGCATTCGTTCGTGATTACTGGGAGAACAACTTCTTGGAAAAGGCAAATCCTGCTCCGCTAAACCTCCACCCCGAAAAATATGATTTCTATATGATGGAGCCTGAACTAGTGTTTCATGCCACTCTTGACATCGAGGATGATGAGGTCTCTATCGAACACTGGGACTTCGAGAATACAAAGAAACCATCGATGCCTACTCGGTATCCAAATAAGACACAAGTAGAGAACTTGTTTTCAGATGATGAACTCCTCCGGCGCGTCAAAAATGATATACCACGAAATCGATGGGATGAATTCCTCTATCAGAATAACCGGAATAAGCTCAAGAATCTTAGCAAATCCCAATATGTGGAACTCTTCCCGACGATTCCCGATGAAAAGCGTGATAAATTAGAGATGAAAGATAAGACTACCCGAGAGTACAAAGAAGAATATCGTCGTCGGGATTAACTTATTATTCCCATTCCAAATAGCCATATCCGAAGACCAAACACCGTTTTGTGTCTCCTCAAATGCCACCATCGTGTCACTATTCGCACAGAGCACTATTTGCACAGAGGTATGTTTACCCACTCGGGAGAACGGTAATTACTGGTTCTGCCGGACTTGTTCGTCCCAATCTGCAAACGCCGCTTTCGACTGCTTCTGCTCCTCCTTCCGAGACCGGCTGATGTACTTACGGGTGGTGTCGAGCTTCTTGTGGCCCATCAGGTCTGCGAGGATATGGAGCTTCATGTCTGTGTGATTCGCCCGAAACGAGGCATACGAATGACGAAGGGTGTGGCCAGTGATGAGCCACCGATTCTTGTCCGCCGCATCCTTGTACAGTACCTCGTTGACGCCTGCATTCTTGGCGGCCTGCTTCACGATACGGGACGTGTGGCTAGGTCGCATCTGCCCTTTGTGTGAAGTACGGAGCAGGTACGGACTGTCCCGGTGCATCTGATACGATGCACGTTCGTCGAAAATCCACTTGTAGAGGTCGTATTTCAGGGACTCGTCAAAGTACACTTCCCGAGTGTGGTTCGAGTCGCTCGCATCGGTCTTGGCCGTCGTGATAAATATCGAGTTTTCAGAGAGGTCGATGTCACCGAGTTCGTTGTTCTCCCAGTCCGGCCCGTCTTCCTTATTGTTCTCATCTATGACGCGGATATTACACAGTTCAGAACTTCTAACGCCCGTCACCGCCATCAACTTGATAACGAGGCGATTCCTCAGCGCAGGGCTTCCCGGGTTGTCGATGAGCTTCTGTACCGTCTCCGGTGGGATAGCAATAATCTTCTCATCCTTTAGGGACCCACGCGCCCGAAGAACGAGAATCTGCTTCGGGATGTTGCGGTGGATGTCTTTGTCGTAGTCGTCAAGGTCGAACCCCTCCATCGGGTCTTCATCGATGCCAGATAACTCTGTCCGACGCGTTGCCCAGAGGTAGAACACGTGCATCGACGAGATGCGCGCACCGATGCTCGGACCTGAGAGGCGTCCGTGGATGTCGTCAAGGTGGGTGATGATGTCTTCCTCGCTGATGTCCCGCACATCACGCCCAGTTTCGTCACACCAGCGGAACCACGCGGTGAGATTTGACTTCCGGTTGTCGTACGTACCTGTGTTATCTTTGTTGACTTCCTCCTGCACGTCATGCAGGAAGTACAAGTACTCCACGAGGAGGTCTTCATCATCATCATCGGACAGCCTGTACGGTTCATCTCCACCAGCGGCGGCGTGGTCTTGTGTGGCGTGGATATCAGCCCGTACCACCTTTCGGGTCTTGCTCCCACTCATCACTTGACCTCGTAGTACAGTCGGTCCCCTTCGGCCAAAATAGAGTGGACGTTGTTCGGCTCCTTAGCAAGTCGGGCGGCGGCTCGGGCAACTTCGGCGTCCGAGACCTCCCAATCGTCAGCGCGGAGTGCCTCAGCGATGTCGTCCACGTGCCCTGTGATAGCCGAGCGCTCCTTCGGGGGGAGTGCCAACTCCTCTTGCGTACTCACAAACTCACCCGCGTCCTCGACCTGCGGTAGCGTGTTGTGGATAGCCACCATCAACTCCATCATATCGGAGTTTTCACCTGAATTATCCGTCGCCAGTTCGAGTTCCCGCATTTCCCCGGTGAGAGCACTGATGTGGTCGTTCATCTGGTCAAGTCGTTCTTGGATAGGGGTGAAGTCTACATCCGCACGCACCTCTTTCGGCTCCTCCGGCGGGACCATCTCTGCGTGTTCACCACGCATCTCCCGCTGAACGCTCTTGATAATGAGTTGGGTCAGGGATTCAAACTCTCCCTTGTTGTCTTCGACGTGCTGTTTCCAGTCCGCTTTCTCATCGGCGTCGATGTTGATACCGATGTACTCGTCAGACATAGCCCCCGAGAAGGGGTGGGGGCTATTAAAATCTAGTTTTAATCGCTTCCAAACATCTGGCGCATCATCGGATGCATCTCCATCAGCTGCTCTTCTGCGATCTCCTCGTACAGCTTGTACGTGATAGAGACCGCGAGCAGCAGCCCGGTTCCGGAGACCTGACCGATGGTGCCGAGCAGGTTCGCCATGACGGCGAGCAGCCCGACGAGGGCGCCGCCGATGACAGTCACCTGCGGGATGTACCGCTCCATGACCTTCTCGACGACCTGCGGGTTCCGGCGGAATCCGGGGATCTGCATCCCGGAGTTCTGGATCTGTTTCGCCGTCGCCTCCGGGCCCATCCCGGTCGTTTCGACCCAGAAGATGGCGAAGATCGCACCGCCGACAACCATGAAGGTGAGGTCGATGATCAGTCGAACCGCGATCATCCACGGCTCGACTGACGCCGGGATCTCACCCAGGAACCACATCCAGTCCGTACGGGCCTGAATCGGGTTCAGGTAGTAGAACAGCCCGGAGAGGGGCTGACCCTGATTGCCGTAGACGCCGAGCCATCCGGGCATCCCCGCCCACTGCGAGGAGAGGAGTTGCCCGAGGAACTGGATGTTCGCCTGCAACGCGCGAACGAGGATCATCGGCAGAACGGACGCGTAGATGAGCTTCACCGGGAAGCGCCCGCGAGCACCCTTCACCCGCGCGTGCGACAGCGGGATCTCGACACGGACCGACTCCGCGTACACGACGATCCCGAAGATGAACAGCGTGGTGAAAAGCGCCAAGATGTTCCCCGGATCGAACAGCAAGTTCTGGAGCCCCTCCGCCGTGAACGGCGACAGCGACACCGGCACGTCGCCGACGATGATGCCGTACCAGCTTGCGAAGAAGCCGGACGCGCCGAGCGCGGAGAAGCTGAAGAACCCGCCGACGATCTGCTGGCTCACCGCCGCGATGATAAACAGCCCGACGCCGGAGCCGACGCCCCACTTGCTCACGATCTCGTCCATGAACAGGAGGAGGACGCCACCGATGAAGATCTGTACGAAGATCAGCGCTTCGACGCCGAACGTCCCGATGCCGAGCGCCTGTCCGACGGCCGGATCCGCGGGCAGGAACTCGCCAGTGAACACCATCGGCGCGGCCGTCAGCGCCGTGACGATGACCACCAGCAGCTTCTGGAGGCCCTGGTACAGGACCTGATCGCGCGGGTCGTCGGTATCGAGCCCCAGCAGGTTCGCACCACCCAACAGCTGGAGGACGATGGACGCCGTGACGATCGGTCCGATACCGACCTGTAACAGCGAGCCGGACGAGCCGGCAAGTACCGACCGGAACTGCCCGAAGAAGTCAGACCCCTGACCGGCTGCCAACCCAAACGGGTTGATGTTGGTCAGGAAGAAGTAGACGACCAAGATGCCGGCCGTCCACATGAGCTTCCGCTTGAACGGAACGTGACCCGCGGGTCGCTCCACGACGGGCATCCGCGTGAGCACCGGTTCAGCGACCTCCTTCCAACTCATTGGTTACGCCTCGTCGTCCTCGTCGTCGGAAGTGTTTTCCGATTCGTCAGCGGCTTCCTCGGCGCGCTCAGAGAGTGTCGCCTCGCCGCCAGCCTCCTCGATAAGTTCGACCGCACCGGCGGTGAACGCGTCGGCGGTGACGCGGAGCTCGCGGCGGACCTGTCCGCCGCCGAGTACCTTCACGACATCGGCTTCGTAGCCGTCCTCGACGACGTCGCGTGCGTCGATGACGTACGCGTCGCCGTCTTCCTCGGCGAGATCGTCTGCGGCGTACAGCGCCGCATCCTCGTCGAGCTTCTGGACGGTGACCTCGAGGACCTCGGTCTGCGCACTCTCGGGTCGTTTGAATCCGTACTTGCCGAGCGGGCCGTAGTTGTGGAACTCGTGTTTCGCGCGACCGGCCGCACCGCGACCGCCGCGGTGACCGGCACCGCGCCGGTTCTTATGCGTTCCGCCGCCGTGCGTGCGAGAACCGCGCTGTCGACGTTTCTTGTTCGTCATCGCATCGCCTCCAGGAGACTGTCGATCTCCTCCGTGGTGTGGCGACCGAGTTCGCCGCCCTCGATCACCGGGTGTTTGATGCCCTCGTGACCGCCGCGGGGGGCGTGGAGTCGGAGCGTCGGCGAGAGGCCCTGCTCGCGCAGGGTCGTCTCCTCGTCGACGAGCGCCTCGGCCAGCGCCTCCAGATCGGCGTAGTCGGTATTGTCGCCGATCCACTCGTCATCGATATCGGCCGAGCCTTCGAGAGGCTCGCCGCGTCGCGCGATGGTGGTCTTGACGACATCCACGCTCGGTTCCCCGAACGCGACGACATCGTTCACCTTGGTGAGCATGCCGCGGTACGAGTCCGTCTCGGGGACGAACGTCGCGTGGTTGACGCGCCCGATATTCAGCATGTCGAGGGTATCCTCGACGCCGTACTCGAGGTTCACGTCGCCGCGGAGCTGTACGATCGCTTGCATCACTCGCTCACCTCGTCGTAGTGGACCTCACGTGCATGCTGCGGCGTTCGGGACTGCGCAGCGTTCTCTAAGGCGTTGAACGTCGCCTTCGCGAGGTTGACGGTCGTCCGGGTGTTGCCGTCGGAGTTCGTCCAAGCGTCTTCGACGCCGGCGAGCTCCAAGATGTTGCGGACTGTCTCCGCCGCGGCCAGCCCGAGCCCCTGCGGGGCGGGCTGGATCTCGACGGTGACGGAGCCGGCCTTCCCCTCGGCCTTGCGGGTGAGGGAGTTCGTGCCGCCGGGCTGGTCCTCCCAGGACCCGGAGCCGCGGTCGACTTCGATGATGTTCAGCTTCGCGACATCGATCGCCTTCTGGATCGCGCCGCCGACCTGATCGTCTCGGGCCTGTGCGTAGCCGAGGTAGCCGTCGCGGTTACCCACGGCGACCACGCAGCGGAACTTCACGCGGCGGCCGGAGTCAGTCATCCGCTGGACCATGTTGATGTCCAGCACTTCGTCTTCCAGCCCCGGGAGGAGCTGGTCGACGATTTCCGCCTCCTTCAGCGGGAGGCCGGAATCGAGCGCCTGTTCCATCGACGAGATGTCGCCGTTCTGTACCTTGCGGCCGAGTCGCGTCCGCGGTTCCCAGCCGTCGTTGTGTCTACTCATGGTCCTCCTGGATTGTCGCGAGCACGTCGTCGAAGTGCTCGGGTAAGTCGGCCGCGTCGAAATCGCCGCTGTACAGCGGCTCGTCGAGCTGCTCGGCGTACGCGGCGATGTGCTCGCCACGCGTACGCGACCAGTCGGCCAGCACGTCATCGTTGTGCGGGATTTCGAGGCCGGCGTCGATCGCTCCTTCCTGTACTGCGAACGTCTTGTTGCCGGGCGTCGCCGTGTTGAGCCCGATGTCGAGGACGGCCTCGTCGAGGCCGGCGTCGACGGCGCGAGCGCCTGCGAGGTACCCGGTGAGGTACGCGCTGGGGAGATTGCCCGTGGGGGCGTCCCAGCCGTACTCGCCGAGCTCCTCGCTGGAGGCGGCCGCGTGGGTCTCGTCGCCGTCAGATCCGGGAGTCACCAGCTGCGCCCTGACGTGAGCGTTGCTCACCCGGGCGACCAGGCGAGGCTTGCCCGATTTCAGCAGGCGCAACCTCTGATGGTAATCCGTCCGGACCTCGCGGCGGCGCCGCATCGGCACCTTGTATCGTGGTCCTGTGGCCATTAGTCCGTCACCTCGTAACCGTACTGCGTCTGGATGTACGCCTCCAGCCGCGCGACGTCCTCGAACTCGCCACCGCTCGACTTGTTGTAGAGCGTGCGGTATTCGCTGGCGTCGAGAACGTCTTCCTCGTCGCGAAGCTCCTTCAGGCGGGCGCGCTGCGCGCGGATCCGCGCCTTCCAGTCATCTTTCGTGTTCTGTCGTGCGCCGGACTTCCCTTTCCGGGTGCCGGCGCCCGACTGGTGACCGTACGAGCGCTTCTCTGCGCGCTCGCGGGCCCGACCGCGGGAGTTCGTCTTCGCATCCTTCGCGCGGATCGTACCCTGGTCGATGAGGTCGCGGACGTCCTCTCGCGTGATGGCGTCCTCGATCTCCTCCTGTGCCTCGGGGTCGAGCCAGATGCGGCCCTTGCCGACGTCGAGCTCGTCCGCTGCGAGCCGTTTTTGCGCCTTCAGATCACTCATCGTTGACCTCCACTTCGACGTAGGTCGGGTTCAGCACGCGGATTCCGCGCTCCTCCGCCTCGTCTTCGATCAGTTCGCGCTTGCGACCGCCGACCTTCGAGGCGATCCGCACCGCCTGCGTGTCGCCGTCGACGCCCTCAAGATCGTCCGTGTTGTGCACGCGGACCTCCTTGAAGCCGCTCGGATGTAGGTCGCGCGACGCCTTCGGCGAACGGAATCCCGCCTCGACGACGGGGCCTTTCGCCTTCATGCGGCGGCGCTGCTTGGAGAGCCCGCCGCGCGGCTTGCGCCACGACGTCGGGATGCGCTTCTTCTTGTGGTAGTCCTGCCGGTTGAACTGCGGTTTCCCCTCGCGGTGCTTCTGTGCGAGCGCGCGAGCGGTCTCGTCGTCCAGTTCCGGCGTCTTATCGGCGTGACCGCGGGGGCGAAGCTCCGTCTCGACGTCCTCGTCGGTGTCAGCCTCGTCGGCCTCCTCCTCCTCGTCCGTCTCGTCTTCGATCTCCGCGTCCGCCTCCTCGTCGACCTCCAGCCCGCCGACATCGGCTTTGATACGCGCTGCGAGCGCGTTACCGACGCCGTCGACCTGGGAGAGTTCCGACTGGGAGGCGGCCTTCACGTCTTCGACCGTCTCGTAGCCGGCCGCGCGAAGGGCGTCCGCCTTCGAGGGACCGACACCGCTGATGTCTTCGAGTTCTTCGGCCATTGGTTAGGCACCTCCGGTGGGCTTCTCGACGATGTACACGCCGTCTTGGAAGACACGCGTGTCCTTGTCGGTCACCTTCGTCAGCTGTTCGATGTCGGCGGCGGTCTGCCCGACGGCCTCCTTGTCGGAGCCCGAAAGCGTGACCGTCTCGCCGTCGATCTGTACGTCCGTGTCCCCGCGGATCGGGGTGCGTCGCTGTGCTCGCTCGCCGAGGAAGTTCTCGATGACGACCTCGTCGCCCTCCACGGTCACCTGCATCGGGAAGTGGGCGTAGTACACTTCCATCGTGTACTCCCATCCGTCGGTGACACCGTGGATCATGTTGGCGACGTGGCTCTCGAAGGTGCCAACCGTGGCGTTCGTCTTCGCGTCCTCGTTCTCGGAAGCGATCGCGACGACACCGTCCTCGACCGTGACCTCGACGTCGGGGTACCAGAGGCGTCGCGTAACGCTCCCGTTGGGACCCTCGACGGTAAGTTCGAGGTGGTCGGTCTCGGCGGAGACGTCGTCCGGAATCTCGATTTCGACTCTGTTCATTGTTAGTAGACGTATGCGATCACTTGGCCGCCGATGCCCTCTTCGCGGGCCTCGTAGTGGCTCATAACGCCGTGGCTCGTCGTGACGATGAGCGTCCCGTAGTCACGGGCGGGGAGGTATCGCTTCTCCCACTTCTCGAACTCGTCGGCACCCGCGGAGTAGCGGGGCTTGACGGCGCCACACTCGTTGATCGCTCCTTTCAGTTCGACCTCAAACTTCCCGGCTTTCCCGTCGTCGACGTACTCGAAGCCGTCGACGTACCCGCGGTCGTAGAGGACCTCGAGGACGGAGCCGATGATGTTGGAGGCGGGCTCAACCGTGTACGACAGGTGGCCAACGCTCTCGGCGTTGTCCATGCCGGCCAGCGCGTTGGTGAATGGATCGTTTCCCGTCATGATCAGCTGTACTTCTCGAATCCCATGTCTCGGGCGACCTCGCGGAAACACTGCCGGCAGAGGTTAATGTCGTACTTGCCGACGAGTCCCTGCTCGCGGTCGCACCGTCGGCACGTGTGCCGGGAGTCGGTGCGTTTCGACGCGTGCTCGCCCGTGTCGTTGTTCGCTTCGCTCATTCCGTTACCTCAACGTCGAAGTTCGTTTCGAGGAACGCGGTCGCGTCCTCGGCGGTCATCCGGTGTTTGGACGGGATCGAGGCGGTTGCCTTGTCCCGCTTCGACACGCGGTAGCCGGGACGGACGATTGTCGTCGTCACGTCGAGGCCGTAGATGCCGATGTTCGGGTCGTATTCCTGGCTCGGGAAGTCGGTATGGTCCTCGACCCCGAAACTCAGGTTCCCCGTGTCGTCGAACTGGCTCTTGGAGATATCGGCCAGTTCCAACGCGGTGTCGAGGAACGCGTGCGCGTCCTCGCCCCGCAGCGTCACCTTGACGCCGATCGGGTCGCCCTTGCGGATCCCGAACTCGGCGATGGTGCGCTTCGAGGTGGTCCGTACCGACTGCTGGTCCGTGATCTCCTCGATGATCTCCTCGGCGTCGGCGAGCGGCTCACCGCCCTGCCCGACGCCCATGTGGACGACGACCTTCTCGAGGTACGGCTCGCGCATCTCGTGGGACGCGCTCTCGGATTCACTCATCCGAATCCACCTCGTCGGCGTCGTCGCCAGTGAAGTTCTCGTCGATGACGACGAGGTACTCCTCGACCGTCTCGTAGCCGTCCTCGTCGTCGCCGACGAAGACCGTGTTCGAGCCGGAGCCGAGCGTCACGTCGATGTCGGCCACCTCGCCGATGCGGCCGGCGTGTTGGCCGGCGACGGCGGTGACCAAGGCGCCCTCTTCGTACTCGAAGTGGGCGACGACATCCTTCGACTCGTTGTCAACGACGATCGAGTCTTTCGTGTCGTACTCGGTGTCGGCGTCCACGAGGACATTCGTCCCGTCGTGGAGTGTTAGCTGAGCGTCGCCACCGGGGACGACGGACTTGTTCGTGATCTTTCCGAGCCGGCTGCCGGCGGCTTCCTCGTCGACGGAGGTCAGCGCGAGCCGACCGCCCTCGTCGGGGAAGACGCGGAAGAACTCCCCGCGCTCGGGGAACGCCAGGATGTCGAACATCCCGATCGGACGCTGCTCGTCCGAGATGGCGTCCCCGTTGACGAGGACCGAGTCGTTGTTCAGCGCGTAGCGCGCCTCCTTCGTCGAGTCGACGTAGCCGAGCACGTCCCGCAGCAGGACGACGAGCGGAACGCCCGCCTCACCGTGCGGGCCGGCGCCGGCCTTGACGGTGAACGTGTTCGTCTTTCGCTCGACCGGCCAGGAGTTCGGTACTGCCAGTCGCTTCTGATGTCGCGTCATTCGTTATCCTCCTGGAGCCGCGCCTCCCGGCGCTCGTCTTCCAGGTCCAGTTCGGCCACCCGGACGTTGCTCGCCGGGATGGGACGGGGAACTTCCTCCCCGTCCGCCTTCTCGACGGTGACGTCCTCGACGGTGATCCGTTCTGCGGACAGGTCGACCGAGATGACCTCGGCCTCCGTGCCGGCCGCGTCGCCGCGAAGTACCTCGACGGTATCTCCGGCGTTGACGCGGACGTTCCGCTGGCCGTACTCCTCACGGAGCTCGTCCGTGAGGGTGGCCCGGACCTGATTCTGCCGCTCGTGGAGCGGCGCGGTCTCCGACCGTTTTCGCTGTTTACGTGGCTGTTTCGTCATGATTAGACGATCATCGTCGCGGTCGAGGCGATGCTCCCGAATCGTTCGGCGACCTCACGAGCGACGGGGCCTTTGATTTCCGTGCCCCGCGGCTCATCGAGGTCGTCGATGATGACGGCCGCGTTATCCTCGAACTTCACGCGCGTGCCGTTCGGACGGCGGATCGGCTTGCGCTGGCGGACGACGACCGCCTCCAGCACCTGCCGCCGCATCTCCGGGGTCCCTTTGGTGACCGAGACGGTCACCTTGTCGCCGATACCTGCCTTCGGGTGGCGATTCTTGGTGCCGGAGTAGCCGGCCACCGAGATCACCTTCAGCTCACGGGCGCCGGTGTTGTCGGCGCACGTGATGAGCGAGCCCTTCGAGAGCCCCTGCGTGACATCGGCCTTGAGTGCCTCCATCACTGATCACCCGACAGGTTCTCGACGACGACGTGGGACTTCGTCTTCGAGAGCGGTCGCGTCTCCGCGATTTTCACTTCGTCACCAACTTCGAGCGAGTCGAGCACGCCCGGCACGTGGGCCGGGATGCGCGACCGACGCTTCATGTACCGATCGTATTTCGGTACGAACACGTCGTATTCTCGCTCGACGATGACGGTCTTTTCCATATCCGTCGACACGACCGTTCCCTCACGGGTCTGGCCGCGGACGGAGAGCTGCCCGTAAAACGGGCACTTCTCGTAGTCGTAATCCTCCGGGTTGTCTGGCTCCGGAGGCGTGGGTACGTCGATTCCTATCGCCATTGTGTGACACCTCGTTCGGTGCGTTCGGCGGGTCGATACCGCAACCGCTCGCCATCCACCGTCGCGTAGACCACGTCTTTGCACTCGCCGTGTTGGCTCGCCGGGCCCGCGCCGTCACCGGTGACGACACTTGTGGACCCGGACGGGCTAGACTGACGGGGGCGAACCCCCGTAGTATCCGACCCGAGTTGGGACGTAGACCCCGACGACTGGCCGTCGTCGGCGGCTTCATCTGTGCGAGCGGTCGGCGTCTCGACGACGCCGAACTCGAACGTCGCGCCCGACTTGGGCACGCGTTTGTCCCCCGACCTCGTTCGCACCACAAGGGTGCCGAACGTCTCGGACAGCACGCGACCCGCGATACCCACGTGGGCATCGCTGTCGGCATCAGCCACCCGAACCGGGAGGCCGATGAGTTCGTGCCGGACGAGTGTGTCGGGGGAGATCATCGTTATTCGTCGAAGTCGCCTTCTTCCGCTTGGATCGTCTTGATCCGCGCGATCGTCTTCTTCATCTCCTTGACACGGCCGGGACTCTCCGGCATACCACCGGCGGCTCGCTGCGCTTTCGAGTTGAGCAGCTCGGTCTCGAGCTCCTCAAGTTCGACCTGACGCTCGGCCGCGGTCATGTCGCGAATCTCGTCGGTGTAGAGGATCGCCATTTATTCGTCCTCCTCGTCTTCGTCTGCCGCTTCCATCTCTGCGACGAGGTCGGCCGCCTCCGATTCGATCTCCTCGTCGAGCTCGTCGATGTCGTCCGCCTCGGCGTCGCCGACAGGTTCTTCGGCGGCGACGTCGGTCGCCTCCGTAGCCGTATCCTGCGTTTCCTCGACGACCTCCTCGACAACCTCCTCGTCGATGGCCTCGGCCGGGTCCTCGTCGGGGATCTCGACATCGTCGTCGGCGCCCACGTCGGGCACCTCCTCGGGTTCCTCTTCGAGGAGCGACTCAACGCCCTCGTCGGCGTCGACATCGACCGCTGCCTGCTCAACCTCCGGGACATCGGCGTCCTCGCGAATGTCGAAGTCGTCCGGGAGCTGCGCGCCCGGCGGGATGATCTTCACGTTGACGCCGATCGTCCCGAGCTTCATCACTGCGACGCCCTGGCCGTGGTCGACGACCTCCTGTGCGGGCTCGCCGTTGTGCTTGATGTAGCCGCGATTGAACTTCTCGACGCGCGATCGCGCGCCGGTAACCTTTCCAGAGAGGACGATCTCGGCCCCCAGCGCGCCCGCGTCCATGATACGGTCGATCGTCGTGTGACCGGCCTTCCGGAAGTACCAGCCGCGCTCCAGTGCGTTCGCGAGACGGTCCGCGACGATCTGGGCGTTCAGGTCGGGCTCGTCGACCTCCTGAACGTCGATCTGCGGGTCGTCCATATCGAAGCGGTCCTCAAGCTCGGTGGTGATCTTACGGATGTTCTTCCCGCCCTTCCCGATCACCATGCCGGGCTTTTCGGCCTTCAGGACGATCTGCGTGCCCATCGGCGTCTTGGCGACATCCATGCCGCCGTAGCCGGCGCGACCGAGTTCGTCTGCGAAGAACTCGTTGATCTGTGAACGGCGCAGGCCGTCCTCGATGAATTGGTGTTCGTCAGCCATTATTCGTCAGCCTCCGGGTCCTCGATAATGAGCTCGACGTCGGCGAGAGTGGTGTTCCACTGGGTGGCGCCCGCAGCTCGCGGGTTCCGCCCGGGTCGCTCACCGACCTTGTGGGGGGCGACGTGTTTGATGACCATCTCGTCGCCGTCGAATCCCTGTTCGTCCGCGTTGTTCTTGACATTCTCCAGGAGCTTCAGGAAGTCCTTGGCGGCCTTCTCGGGGTAGCGCCCCGCGTCCCAGCCGTCGATGTCGGAGCGGTGGCCCGCGCCCGCGCTGTGCTGGCGCATCGGCACCGAGGTCTCCTCGTCGATGACTTCTTGGAGGAACTCCTCGGCGTCGGCGACCGTCTCGCCTTTGATCTCCCGGGAGATCTCCTTGCTGTCCTTCACGCTGATGGGCCGGTCGCGGAGCATTCCCTTGGCGGTGGTCTCCGGGTCGGCCTCGACGCTGTAGTTGATTCCCATGGGTTACTTGAGGGGCACGAACTTCGAGGACCGGGTCGCGCCGATGCCGGCCTGACCGTGTTCGACGGTGCTTCGTGTGAGGTGGAACTCGCCGAGGAAGTGACCGATCATCTCGGGCTCGACCTGCACGCGCTCGAAGCTGTGTCCGTTGTACACGGAGAAGGTAACGCCGACGAACTCCGGAAGGATCGGCATGTCGCGCAGATGCGTCCGGATTGGGTTGTCCGCCGTCGTCTCCTTGTCGCGGCTCCGAACTTTCTCCAACAGCTTCTGCTGTTCGGTGCCGAGGCCGCGAACGATGCTTCGCCGCTGGCGTGCGGGGAGCAGTTCCGCGACTTCGTCTACGTCCATCTCCTGCAGCTCGTCGAGCGAGTGACCGCGGTAGGCAAACTCCTTGCCCTCGCGGCCGGTGCGGTAGTCAGAACTCATTTGTTGCTACCTCGTCCGGTGCGCTTGGATGCGATGTCACCGACCTTTCGTCCCGGCGGGGCGTCCCGCGAGACCGACTTCGGCTGGCCGGGGTGTTGGCGACCGCCCCCACCGAAGGGGTGGTCGACGGCGTTCATCGCGACGCCGCGCACGCGCGGGTATTTGGTCCCGCGCGCTTTCATCTTGTGGTACTTGTTACCGGCCTTGACGAAGGGCTTCTCCGTCCGACCGCCGCCAGCAACCACGCCGATCGTGGCGCGGCACTGCGGGTCGAGCCGCTTTACTTCCCCGCTGGGAAGCTGGACGACCGCGACGTCGCGGTCGTGGGTGAGAAGCGTCGCCGACACGCCGGAGGCGCGCGCGAACTTCCCGCCGTCCCCGCGGTTACTCTCGACGTTACAGACCGGGACACCCTCGGGGATCTCGGCCAGCGGGAGCGTGTTCCCGGGCTTGATCTCCGCCGAGACGCCGACCTGAATCGTGTCGCCCACGCGCACGCCTTCCGGCGCGAGCACGAGCCGACGGTCGTCGTCCTCGAACTCGATCTCCGCGAGCGGAGCCGAGCGGGCAGGGTCGTGTTCGATCCCGACGATCTCGCCGGTGATCGTGTCCACGTCTTCGAGCTTCTTGTGCGACAGTTCCGCCTTGTAGCGGTGCGAGGGGGCCCGGAACGTCGGGCCGCCACGTCCACGCCGCTGTCCTTGAATTCGTCGTCCCATCTTAGAACACCCCGATGCGCGATGCGATCTCGGTCGCGTCGTCGTCCTCGGAGAGCGTGACGATGGCCTTCTTACCGCCCTGCGGGGTCACCTGCGTGTTCACGTCGACGACGGAGACGTCGTACCGGTCCTGCACTTCCTCGCGGACCTCGGGTTTGGTCGCGTCGATGTCGACGAGGAACAGCAGCTTGTTCTTGAAGTCCATCTCGTTCATCGCCTGCTCAGTGACGATCGGATGCTCGATGATGGAGTTCATCGGTCGGCCACCTCCTCGATGGCGCTTTCGGTCCACAGCGTGAGTCGGCCCGGGTGCGCGCCCGGCGCGAGGTCTTCTGCGTTGACCTCTCGCGCGGTCGCGACGTCGACGCCCGAAAGGTTGCGGGCGGCGCGGGACGGCTCCTCGCTGGTGACGACGAGTACGGACTTCGGCTGGCTGTACTTGCGACCGCGGGTCTTCCCGCGGCCGGCTCGGACCGAGCGACCCTCCTCGGCGCGCTCGATGTCGGCGTCGGCGCCGACGGCTTCGAGCACACCCAGGGCCTCCTGGGTCTTGTTGAGGTCCTCGAACTCGTCGCTCACGACGAGCGGTAGGTCGAGGTCCTCGTCGAACGCGTGACCGCGTTCGGCGACGGTCTCGGCGTCCGCGGTGGCCGCGATGGCCGAACGGATGGCGAGCTGTCGTTCCTTGTCGTTGAGGCTCTTCGTCTGGTCCTTCTCGGCCTTCGGCGGGTGCGCGGCGCGGCCCGAAACGGCGTTCGGGACGCGACGGGCGACGTTCTCGGAGCGCGGGATGTGCGCGAGCCCGCGCCCGGAGCCGAATGACTCCGCGGGGGTTCGCAGCCCGGCGAACTCGTCGGCACCGTAGGCCTGTTTCCGGTTAGCCTGTGCGGCGGAGACCGCCCGACCGATAAGGTCCGGTCGGAACGCGGTCTCGAAGATCGCCGGCAGCTCGACGCTGCCTGCGTCCCCGCCGTCCAGGTCGTGTACTGTTGCGTTCATGGATTATCCCTGGTTGGATGCGGTGGATACGTACCGGACCTCGGGATCGAGGCGCGGCTGGTCGTTCGGCCGGATGGCCGGGCGGAACCGAATCAGGCGCTTGTCCGGACCGGGCAGCGAGCCCTTGATGAGCGCGTACTCACCGTCGACTTCGCCGTAGTTGACGAAGCCGCCGTCGACGGAGGCGTCGTCGCCCTCGCCGAAGTCGATGAGGCGCTTGTTGAGCTCGGTGCGCTGGTGGTAGCCGGTCTGCCCCTGCTGGGGAACGGTAGAGCGAACGCGGGAGGGGTTCCACGGACCGAGGTTGCCGATCCGGCGCCGCCATCCCTGGCGGGCGTGTTTGCCCTTCCGCTTTTGAACGCCCCAGCGTTTGACGGGACCCTGAGTCCCTTTCCCCTTCGTGATACCCGATACGTCGGTGTACTGACCCGCGCGGAAGACGTCGCCAAACTCGTGGGCGCCGCCCTCGGCAACGAGGTCGAGCCCGAAGTCGACGCGCTCCTCGAGGGAGCCGCCGCCGACTCGGGTCTCCATCACGTCGGGCTTCTTCTTGGGTACATTCGCGAGCTCCGAGGGGACGGTGTGCGTGATGACGCGGACGTCGTCGACCGCGCCCTCGTCGAGCAGCGCACGCAGTTCGTCGGCGTCTTCCTCGAAGGTATCTTCCGCCGGGAGGTCGAGCGCGCGGTCGAGCTCCTCGTGGAACTCGGTCGCCCAAACCTCTTCGACCGGCTTCTTTCCGTACGGCGTCTGTTCGTAGGCACGCAGGGCCACCGCGTACATCGGCGGCGTCTCGACGACAGTGACGGGAACGGACGTTTCCATCCCCTCACGCGGCGAGTTGGCCTCGTCGTTGACCATAACGACGTGCGTCATTCCGGCTTTGTAGCCGGCGAACCCCTGCAATGCGGGGGCTCCGTCGTCGTCGGGCCACGATCGAATGCGCGGGACCTCTCGGTCTGCGCGGGTACGCGGGCCGTAGCCCAGCGAGCCTTTTCGTGGTCGGCTTGGTTGTGGCATTTGTTTACTCCGTGAGTGTGAGCGAGCCGAGAGTCACGAACAGAGCCTCCTCCGTTCGGACGACCTCGCTCGCCTGTGCCGGGATCGTGTTCAGCCAGAGGTCGAACCCCGGATCGGGTTCGACCGAGCGGCCGTCGGCAACGGCCGCCCGAATGCCGTCGGGCGAAAGCCCGAGCATCTCCGGAAGCCCTCGTTCGGGCGAGCCGAAGGCGACGGTGTAGCCGCCGGCCTTCCGCGCGTCCGAGACGATGTCGCCGAGCCGCGAGACGGAGAGTTCCTCTCCGTGTCGCGACGTCGCGACGGCCAAGCCGTCGCCGGCGAGCGCTTCCGACAGGTCCGCTTCCACGACCTGGAAACCCTCCTCGGGCTTCCCGGTGATGCGGGCGCGGACCGGTTCTCTCGAAGAGACCCTGATGGTGACGCGCTCCCCCTGCTCGACCTCCATTCCGGAGGGGACGAGCAGGGAGATCGGGTGTTCCCGCAGCGGGGAATTGACCCGGACGCGGCCTTCAGGTCCGACCTCGGTCACGAGTCCCTGTGTTTTCGACTCTTCCCCGCTAGGGGTCGAGCCGGTCCGCCACGGCACGCGGAGCGGCGGGAGCACACCGACGTACCGGAGTTCGTCGCGCTCCCCCCAGAGATCCTTCCGGAGCTCCGGCGGGGTCGCAGCGTACCCCAGTACGGTTCGGACGTACTCACCGCCCCGTCGCCGCTCGCCTTCCCTGTCGGGGAAGACGACCAGTCGATCCGCCCGGAACACCGCCGCCGCACGGGCGACGTAGCCGAGTTTGCGAGTCGCCTCGCGAGCATCTTCGGCCTCCCGGACGACCGAAGAGGGAACGCAGATCGTGAGTCCATCTTCGGTACGCATCGTGGCGAGACTGTACCTCTCGATTTCGGACGGCACCGTAAAAGGATAGCGGTCCCGTTTCCGGGCTGTGGCGCGTTCACACGCGGTTTGGCGGGGGTTTGGGTCAGTCGATCGAGAGACAGAGTCACACGATCCGGGACGGGATCGACTGTCCGAGGGTGGGAATCTCCTCAGATCGGATCGATCCGTGCGATCGCGGGCTCAGACCGGAACGATCCGTGCGATCGGCGCATCCGCGTCGTCGACGGCGACGTAGAGGTGGCCCGTGGCCGGTTCGACCGCGAGTGACCGGATCCGCCAGTCGCGGTCGGCGAGGAGGGAGTCGCGTTCGGTCACCGCGGTGTCGGTAGCACCTGCACCCTCGACTGTGAACCGCCCGAGATACCGCCCGGCGAGCGTCCCCGCGAACAGGTCACCGCGCCAGTCGGGGAAGGCGTCGCCATCGTAGAAGACGGCCCCGCTCGGGGGGAAGCCGCCGGAGCCGCATGGCCAGTAGTGAACGGGGGCGACGACATCGCTGCGCTCGCGGTGGCTCGGGGCGACGCGCTCGTCGGTGCCGTACCGACACGCCTCACTGGCGACCGGCCAGCCATAGTTGCCGCCGCGCTCGATCACGTTGATCTCGTCGCCGTCCTCCTCACCGTGCTCGCACTGCCAGATCGCACCCGTCTCAGGGCGCACCGCCATCGCCTGCGGGTTCCGGTGCCCGTAGCTGTAGATCGCGTCCGCCGCCTCCGCGTCGTCGACGAACAGATTATCGGGGTGGGCATCTCCATCGGAAGTGAGCCGAAGAGTCGAGCCGAGCTCCACAGATCGGTCCTGCGAGACGTGGTCCGGGCTGAAATTGGTGTCGCGCCGATCCCCGACTGTGACGAACAGCGCGCCGTCCGGGCCGAACGTCGCCCGCGAGCCGAAGTGGAGATCAGAGTCGACGAACGGCTCCGCGACGTGGAGCGCCTCAAACCCGTCGAGCGCGGGAGAGTCGTCGGCGGCGAGAGAGAGTTGCCCGCTTCCAACGTGCGTCGCCGACTCGCCCGCGTCGTTCGTCGCGGCGTACGTGAGGTACACGCGCGCGCCGCCCGGGAACTCGGGGTGGACCGCGACGTCGAGGAGCCCGCCCTGTCCGGCGGCGTGGACCTCGGGAATCCCCTGGACGGTCGAGCGCGTCCCGTCCTCGGGGTCGACGAGCGAGAGCCGACCGGGGCGTTCGGTGACCAGCAGCCGCCCGTCGTCCGGGAGGAACGCGAGTCCCCATGGGTTCTCGAACCCGTCCGCAACACGCTCCACGGAATACCCGACGTCTTCGTCGTCGATCGCTCCGCCGCTGCCGAGACAGCCGGCAAGCGAGAGCGCCGTGAGGCTACCGGTGGCTCGGAGCACGGTGCGTCTATCGGCGGCGGGATGTGTGACGTGACGCGCCATGGGAGGGAGTGTCTCTATGTCGAGATTGGTCGCGAGGCCGATGACGCTTCCGGCGACTGAGGTAGGAGTTGGCGGGAACCGACGCCACCACGACGACCGTCGTTCGGAACCCTTATATCTTCGACTCGGGCTATGTAGAAATGCGAAGCACGCACCGGTAGTGTAGTGGTATCACGCAACCTTGCCATGGTTGCAACCCGAGTTCAAATCTCGGCCGGTGCATTTTGCGAACGAAGCGAGCAAAATCACCGAGAGGAATTTGAACGCAATCAGCCGCGCGCAGCGAACAGAGTGAGCGAGCACGTCTGATTCTGAGTTCAAATCTCGGCCGGTGCACTTCCGACTGACTTCGTCAGTCGACGTTTACTTCACTTCGTTCAGTAAACTCCTTTCAGTCGTGCACCGCCCTGACTCCCCGCTCGTTTCATTCGCGGGGAGTCTCGGCCGGTGCATTTTCTATTGCCTCTGCCAGGTAGCCTTCGCTTCAACTTCGTTCGACAAACGTCAGAACGACGTGAGCGAGATCACCACGGTCCGTCGTAGTTCACGCGCGGGCGGTCGACGTCGACCCCGATCTCGTGAAGCGCCGCGGTCGCGTTCTGGACGGGCGAGGGCGCCGGGCGGTCGAGCGCGTCCGTCGTCGCCTCGGCGAACCGCACCGTCCAGTCGCCAGCGATGACGACGACCGCCCGGCGCGGAATGTCCGAGTGGCCCTCCCACGAGTCGGCCAGCAGGTCGTACGATTCGGCGATCCCGCCGTGGAAGTCGGAAACGATCGGGAAGGGGAGATCGAACTGATCGGCGTACGCGAACCCCGCGTACAGCGAGTCGCCGGTGAGCGCGACGACGGCAAGGTCGGCCCGATCGTGCCACCCGGCGTCGCGGATCGCGGCGAACGCGGCGGTGCAGGTCGGGACGAACGTCGCGGGCGCGAAACAGAGGACGACCGCCTCGTGTCGGTCGACGAGCCGGAACAGCTCCAGCTCGGTCGCCGTCCCACCGGCGACCGCGGGAGCGATGAAGTCGGGCGCTTTGACGCCGGTGTCGATCATCGGCGGCATCTGCGTGTGCGGCCGATAAATACCCACCCCAACCGATCGTCGCCGGGGGTGCACAGAGAGGGCGGCTCGACGGCGCGAGTCGCTGGTGAGAACAGAATAAGCGGTTTAGCTTCCGCTATGACTCTTGAGAGCATTGTTCATAGTGTAAGAGCTTTACGCATCCGCGACCGAGGTGAGGCGTGTTTGACCCGTCCGTCGCGACCGCGCTCGCCCTCGTCGAGAGCTACGGCGCCGTCGCGGTCTTCGTCGTGTTCGCGCTGGAGGGCGCGCTCGTCGGGAAGGTGCTCCCGGCGCGGACGCTGTTCGTCGCGTCGGTCGTCGCCGTCGGCGTCGAGGCGGTCGCGGTGCTGCCGGTGTTCGCCGCGGCGGTAATCGGCGCGACCGTGGGCCAGTCGGTCGTCTTCGTTGCCGTCCGTCGGTTCGACGCGGATCCCACGTCGCTTGCGGTGGTCCCGGTCGGCAAGGAGCGGCTCGACGGCGCGAGTCGCTGGTTCGACCGATGGGGCCTCCCCGCGGTGGCGGCCTCGAACGCGGTCCCCGGCACGCGCGGGTGGCTCGCCGTCCCCACCGCGAACGCCTCGTCCGTCTCCGCACCGCGGTTCGCCGCCGCGTCGCTGGTCGGATCCGCCGCGTACGTCGGCGCGCTGCTGGCGGTCGGTATCGCGGTGGCCCTCGGGTTCGGGGGCGCTCTCGGGCTGCTCGGCCCCGAGTGGGCTACGGCGCTATAGTCCGGAGAGTCAGAGGATCGTCCCGTGTTTCTTGTCCGGCAGGTCCTTCTCCACGTCCTCGTAGAACGCGAAGCGGGCAGCCAGTTCCTCGCGGAGCGTCGAGGGCGGGACGATCTCGTCGATGACGACCTCGCTCGCCATCCGGTGAATGTCGATATCCTCGCGGTACTCCTCACGCAGGCGCACCTCGGTCTCGGCGCGCTCCTCGGGGTCGTCGATTGCGGCGAGCTTCCGGGCGTACACCGCGTTGATCGCGGCCTCTGGCCCCATGATCCCGATCTCGCCGGAGGGGAGCCCGATCACGCTCTCGGGGTCGTAGGCGGGTCCGCCCATCGCGTAGATCCCCGCACCGTACGCCTTCCGGGTCACGACGGTCTGTTTCGGGACCGTCGCGGAGGAGGTGGCGTAGATCATCTTCTTGCCCTTCTCCAAGATGGCGTCTTTCTCGACCTGCGAGCCGGCCATGAAGCCGGGCGTGTCACAGAGGTACAGCAGGGGGATCTCGTAGGCGTCACAGGTCCAGATGAACTCGGCGGCCTTCTCGGCCGCGTCCGGGAAGATGGCGCCCGAGCGGACGGTCGGATCGTTGGCGACGACGCCCACGGGGCGGCCGTCGATCCGACAAAACGCCGTGACGATCTCCTCGCCGTACCCCCCCTTCAGCTCGAACACCGACTCCGCGTCCGCGATCCGGTCGAGCAGGTCGCGCACGTCGTAGGGGCGGTTCGGCGATTCCGGGATCAGTTCGTCGATCCCGTCAGGCGAGAATTTCGGCGGCTTCGTCTCCCGTTGCGGGGGCTTCTCGCCGGCCTGATCGGGGAGGTAGCCGATCAGGCCGGCCACGAGCTCCCGGGCGTGTTCCTCGTCGCGGGCGACAAGATCGGCGGAGCCGGACTCCTCGGCGTGGACGCGGGGGCCGCCCAGATCCGCCATCTCGATCTCCTCGCCGGTGACCATCTTCACCATCCGCGGGGAGGCGATCGCCATCGCGGACATCCCCTCGACCATCACGGTGAAATCGGCGAAGACGGGCGTGTAGGCGGCGCCGGCGATACAGGGGCCGTACAGCACGCAGATCTGCGGGACTGCGCCGGAGAGCATCGAGTGGTTGTAGTAGTACTTCCCGATCCCCTCACGGTTGGCGAAGAACCCGGACTGCTGGTCGATCCGGCCACCAGAGGAGTCCATCAGGTAGAGCACGGGCTTGCCCGTCTTCAGGGCGCGCTGTTGCATCCGGAGGAACTTCTCGACGCCCTTCGCCGCCATCGACCCCGCCTTCACGGTGAAGTCGTTTGCCATGAAGTGCACGTCGCGCCCCTCGAACTCGGCCGCGCCGGTGAGGAGGCCGTCGCCGGGGAGGCGGTCGTTCTCGTCGTGCGCGTCGCTGTCAGGTGCGTTCGGGTGCCAGTCGTCGAACGCGGCGAACTTCCCGTCCTCGAAGTGGAGGCCGGCAGGGTCGCCGTCAGCCGCGCTCGCGTCGCCCGCGCCGCGCGTCCCGCCCTCACCGCCGAACCAGAGGTCGAGCCGATCGCGGACGAACAGTTTCCCCTGCTCGGGAAGTCGGTCGCGGTACTTCTCCGGGCCGCCTTCCAGAATGTCGTCGATCTCGGCCTGAAGGTCGCGCTCCCGATCAGTCGGGCCGAGGTCGTCGTCGAGGGGGTACTCGATCGCCGGCGGTTCGGCGCTCGCGGCGGGCTCCGCGCTCTCTCCGACGTGGACGTCGACATCGACGCCGAGATGCTCCGCGAGCGATTTCGCTATCGCCTCGGCCTCCTCCGGCGTCGCCGCCGCGCCGACGTGAACGTTCATGGGCGCAAGATTTGCGGTAGATCCTAAACAGTTTTCCATGTAGGTTCCGGCGGGGACCGAGGTGCGATGTCGGTCACCCCCGATCAGCAGTCCGGTCAGCGGTCCGCCTCGCCAAGCAGCGCGTCAAGCTGCTCGGCGACCGAGTCGAGGTGGTGGCGGCCGACGACGGCGACGACATCGCCGTCGTCGCGGAACTCGGCGAGGCGGTCGGCCATGTGCGTCTCGCGCACGTCGTCACCGAACGAAGTCGCCCGAGAGGGCTCGAACGCGTCCATCACGGCGCGAGCGCGGGCGATCTGGTGGCGTTCGTTCTCGGCCTGCCGCCCGGGGCTATCAACTCGATCGATCGCGTACGTGACCGGCGAGTCGACCTCCAGCCGGATCGAGGTCATCGCGGCGAGTGAGCCCGCGAGACGGCATCGGAGCGTGTTCTTCGTCACCGATACGAGGCCGTCGAAGACGCCACGAACCGTCTCGATCGACCCACCCTCGTGATACAGCGTCGCGGCGAGCCGGCGGAGGAAGGGGAGGGTCGGCCCGTCGATCCCGACGACGTGGTCCGCGGTCGACGCCTGGATCGCGGCGCTCGCCTCCCCTCCGAACACCGGCGGAGTGCGAGTATCCTCGGCATACCGCTCGAAAAGCGGGAGCGAGAGCGGCGGCAGTTCGAGCGCAAGGATGTCGGGATCCCGGTCCGTGACCACGGTTCGAACTCGGAAGGCGCTGGCGGGGTGATCGTGGACGACGCCGACCAACGTAACGGTTCCCGTAGGGGTGTCGATCGAACGGAGGTGCTCGCCCGTTATCCGAGGGTCGTCGTAGTGCGCGTCCATGTGGTGGCCGGTAGTAGGCGCATACCGGACTGTACCGACCATCAGGATCCGCTTAATATAAGGATTTCTGTTAGTAACACTACAAATAATTCAGATTATCAGTGAGAGACTTTAAAATTATATGAAATTGGGAGAGATATCTGCACGACTTTTCGATCTTGTTCCAGAATATCCGGAATCAGGTTGTTTCGAGGGTCATGTATTCGTAACACAAAAACGAGCCGCGTTCGGGTGTCGAAGCCGGGTTCCAGTCAGGACAGAGCCGAACTCGTTCGAGACGGAGCTGAGCTATCGGCCGGAGCAGAACGGTCCTATCGGTTGAGTTTGATCTCGTCGTCGTCCATCGACTCGATGTCCGACTCGTCGACGGGATACGTGTCCTCGTCGGCGTCGCCCCAGCCGAGTTTCGATTTGATCGTGTCGGTGATTCCCGGATCCGGATCAACGTAGGCGTGGTTGCCTTCGACTCGGGACACCATTCCAATCTTCTTTCCTGCCTTGTTGACGACGTGTTTGCCTTCGTCTTTGTCTGAGAGTCTCATGTGTGGTTTCCTCCGCACTCGACACTCCGCCGAGACTGGACATTGTAATCAGGTACATAGCCAAGTGTAAGCCCGGTCAAATTCCGGTAACTGCAGCCGACGGGTCGACCCCGTCTCGTTACCGTCGGGTACGGACGGCTTACGGCGTCAGCACGGCTGGGGGATTCGCGGACCGCTTATTCGTCCCGCACCCGAATACCGCTTATGACCGTCCTGCTCACCGGTGCACACGGCACCGTTGGTACCGCGGTAACCGCGACCTCGGCGTACGACCACGTCCTGCTCGATCGGGAGCCGGCCCCCGACGAACTCGGTGACGGGAGCCCGCACCCACACCGCGATCGCGAGACTGTCGTCGTCGACGTGGGCGCAGACGGCGCAGTCGAGGCCCTCACGGACGCCATGACGGAACACGAGGTGGCGGCGATCGTCCACCTGGCCGGCGACCCGACCCTCTCCGCGACGTACGCGAGCGTCGAGCGAAACAACGTCCGCGGGACGCGGAACGTCCTCGAGGCCGCGTCGCGTGCCGGGGTCGGAACCGTCGTCTTCGCCTCCTCGAACCACGTCGTCGGGATGTACGAGACGGAGCACGCGCCTGCGCTGTACGCCCCCGATGAGGGCCCGACCGTCGACCACCGAAGCCCGATCCGTCCCGACTCCGACTACGGCGCGTCGAAGGCGGCCGGCGAGGCGTGGTGCCGGCTGTACGCCGAGCGGGAGGGGATCGACTGCTACGCCCTCCGGATCGGCTCGGTCAGGGGCCCGGCGTTCGACCACCCGTTCGGCGACGCCGAGCGTGCGGTCGCCGCGGGCGACTGCGAGCGCGGCGACGACGACTACGAGACGGCCGTCGCCCGGATGCGCTGTACGTGGCTCTCGCGGCGCGATTGCGCCGCGCTCGTCGACGCGTGCCTCGACGACGGAACCGACGGCGACAACACGTGTGGACCGAACCCCGACACCGTCGCTGGCGGCGCATTCGAAGTGTTCTACGGGGTCAGCGACAACCCGAACGGGTGGTTCGACCGCACCCACGCTCGCGAGCGGGTGGGCTACGAGCCGGCCGACTCCGGGAACGCGATGACCGAGCCGCCGCGATAACCCGACAAAGACGCGGCGAAGTCCCAGAATCGCTGCCGTCTCGGGACCGTCGCCGGGTCACTCGTTTGCGAGCGCGTCCTCAAGCCGCTCGACCAGCGCCTCGTTACCGACGTAGAGCGGGATGCGGTCGTGGACGCCCTCGGACTCGACGTCGAGAATGTCGGTCTCACCGTTCGAGGCCGCCCCGCCCGCTTTCTCGACGATGTACGCGATCGGGTTCGCCTCGAAGGAGAGCCGGAGTTTCCCGTCCGGCGCGTCGACGAGGGCGGGGTACGCGAAGATTCCGCCGTAGGTGAGCACTTGGTTCACGTCTCCGACCATGGCGCCGCCGTAGCGGAGCTTCAGCTCGTCTTCGATCTCACGGGCGTAGGCGGTGAAGTCGTCCGGCCAGTCGGGGACGCGCCCGCCGAACCCGTACACGAGGGGGTCCTCGGGGAGCCGCAGGTCGTCCTCGACGACCGAACGGGAGACGCCGCCGTCACCGTCACCCTCAACTACCTCCTCGCGCACGCCGTCGTCGTCGGCGACGATCATCGTCGTGATGGGGCCGTAGAGCACGTAGCCGGCGGCGACGAGGTCGCGTCCGGTCGCAGGGAGCGGCGCGTCGTATACCCCGACGACGGTCCCCATCGCGTTGTTCGACCGGAGATTCGAGGAGCCGTCGAGGGGATCGATCGCGACCGCGTACGCGTCCTCGCCGACTCCGCCGCCGGCGTCGACGGCGGCCTCGCGCTCCTCACTGACGAACGAGCCGACGCCGTCGACCGCGGTCAGCGCGTCTGCGAGCAGTTCGTCCGCGTAGAGGTCGCCGGCCATGACGCTCTCGCCGGAGGGGTTGTCCGTCCCGCTCTCGACGCGTCGACCGGGGAGCGCGGCGCGGATCTCGGGGGCCGTGACCGCGACCGCGTCGAAGATCGCCTCGACGATCGGGTCAGTCTCTGTCATCAGTCGTCGTCGGCGATCGCGATCGCCTCGTCCGGCTCGACCTCCTCGAAGACCACGGCTTCGAGCGCGTCGAGGATACGCTCGGGGTCGTCGCGCTGGAAGACGTTCCGACCGACCGCGAGCCCGGTCGCACCCGCGTCGATCGCGTCTGCGACGTTCCGGAGGAACGCCTTGTCGTCGCGCATCGTGCCGCCGGACATCACAACTTTCGTGGGGCCGGCCATCCGGACGGCCTCGCCCATCGCCTCAGCGGAGCCGGGGTACTTCACCTTCACCACGTCGGCACCGAGCTCTAACCCGAGCCGGGCCGCGTACGAGATGGTGTCGGGGCTCGTGTCGTTTTTGACGCCCTGCCCGCGCGGGTACGACCACATGACGACGCCCATGTCGTGTTCACGGGCGCCCTCCTGAGCTGCCTTGAACTCCTCGGCCATCTCGACCTCGTGGTTCGAGCCGCCGTAGAGGGTGAAGCCGATCGCGTCGGCGCCGAGGTCGGCGGCGTACTCGGCCGAGCAGTTGACGGGGCTGTCGGGTTCGCCCATCCAGAGGCTCGAGGTACCGTTCAGCTTCAACAGGAGGTTCACGTCCTCCTCGTAGTCGGGGTAGTACGCCTCGGCGATCCCCTTCTGTACGGCCAGCGCGGTGACCGCGTCGTGGCTGGCGAGCTCGAACAACCGTTCCGGGTCCGCGGTCGACGGATTCGGGTCGAAATCGACCGGACCGTGTTCGAGCCCGTGGTCGTACGCGAGGATAAGCGACTTACCGTCCCGTGAGATGGCGTCGTCGGCGTGAGGAAGCATCAGTTCATACTCCAGTTACATCCGTAAAAAAGACTAGGGTCATTCGAGTGGTAGTGACGAACGTTAAACGGGGCTTACCATGCGTCTTTTCCGCACCAAAGGCCAATTCAGTCGTGAACACAATTACTACTCAGATAGTTAATTACCGGCAGCCATCACAGATCGCGGCTCTCCGTTCTCGGAGTCACAATACTTACCACCTCCGGCGCGACAGCCTCCCGCATGCGGGAGCTATCTGACATCGGCGTCGTCGGCGTGGTCGGGGCCGGCACGATGGGCAACGGGATCGCACAGGTCGCGGCGACCGCCGGCTACGAGGTTGTGATGCGCGACATCGAGTCGGAGTACGTCGAGCGCGGGCTCGACAGCATCGACGACAGCCTCGCCCGGCTCGACGAGAAAGGCCGGCTCGACGAGGACCCAGCGGCGATCCGCGACCGGATCGAGGGGACCACTGACCTCGACGCCCTCGCGGCCGCGGACGTGGTCGTCGAGGCCGCCGTCGAGAACCTCGACGTAAAGAAAGACATCTTCGCCGACCTCGACGGGGTGACCGACGACGACGTGGTGCTCGCGACCAACACCTCGACGCTGTCGATCACGACCATCGCGAGCGCCACCGACCGCGCGAGCGACGTGATCGGGCTCCACTTCATGAACCCGGTCCCGATCATGGACGGCGTGGAGGTTGTCGTCGGGGAGCGCACCGCCGACCCCGTCGTCGACTTCGCGCACGCCTTTGCCGAGGACCTCGGCAAGGAGACGTGGGAGGCCGACGACAAGCCCGGCTTCGTCACGAACCGGATCCTGATGCCGTGGATCAACGAGGGCGTCCGCGCGTACGACGAGGGCGTCGCCGACAGGGAGGACATCGACCGCGGGATGACACTCGGCACGAACGTCCCGATGGGACCCCTCGAACTCGCCGACCACATCGGGCTCGACGTGGTGTTGGACGCCAGCGAGACGCTCCATACCGAGCTCGGCGACCGGTACAAGCCGGCGTACCTCGTCAAGCGCAAGGTGGAGGCCGGTGACCTCGGCAAGAAGACCGGGAAAGGGTTCTACGAGTACGAGTAAGCGCGATCAGGCTCCCTTAGCGCCCTCGGCGTCCTTGTCGTTGCTCGCGGTCCACCGACGCGCGCCGGGAAGCAGGCCGACGAGTTTCGTCACGTAGCCGAACTTGAAGAGGCCGAACTGAGAGAGCGCACCGAGCGCGAACACGGCGAGGAACGCGGGCGCGGTCACGTCGAACAGCAGCGGTTCGACCGACGTTTGCGCGGTGGCCGCGTCCAGCGTTGCGGGCGTGATCGACCGCGACGCGAACGCCGCGCCGATGAAGGCCGTCGAGACGACGAGCGTCGTCCGGCTCAACACGAACCCGAACAGCGCGCCGACCGCGACGCCCGCCAGCGTAGCGCCGACGAGGAGGAGGGTCCCCTCGATCCCGGCCGCGTCGGCCGCGTACATCGGGCCGACCGCGAACCGCCCGGCGAAGCCGCCGACGAGCCCACCGATGGCAACGACCGCGAAGGAGAGCCCGGCGTACGCCAGGAAGCCGCCGACTGCGGCGCCGACCGCGACCGCCGCGCCGGTGAGGACCAGCCCGTCGACCGCGATCAGTCCGGCGAGGTTCGGCGCGGCGAGGTAGCCCGCACCGGCGCCGACGAGGACCCCGGTCAGCGCAACGGCGTAGACGGAGACCGCGGCGCCGACGAACGCGAGGAGCAGTCCCGCGACGACGAGTCCGGCAGTGAGTGGCGTAAGCATGTCACCACGTGGAGACCCGTCCGACTTAAAAGGTCGCGGGACTGGACGACGGCGACGCGGGGCCGTCCGTCGGACGCGCTCACCGCCCCCGACGCCCGGCCTGCCGATCGACGTATCGGGTGTAGCCGCCGACGGCGAGGCCGAACCCGACCACGATCAGCCCGAGCCCGAGCATGCGGGTCGTTCCCAGCGTCATGAGTGCGAGGATCACGCCGAAGACGAAGGCGAACACGCCGGCGACGACGACGCCGACGTCGAGGAGCGGCGACGGTTGGACGGTCTCGCAGTGGGGACAGATCTGCGCGTCGCTCGGGATCGGCTCCCGGCAGTCGACGCAGTGGACGCGATCGCGGGACACGCAAGGGCGTTTGCGAGTCACCGACTTATAAGCGATCAAGTACTCGGGAGCGAGCGCTTCCACAGACGCAGCCGGTGTTTTATGAGAAGGAGACCGCGGATCGACGGCGGCTACCTCCAAAGCCCGCACCGCGACCGCACCTCAGGCCTCCCCAGCCTCGGCGGACGGGTCAGCGCGGCGCCGCCCGCGCTGACCCGCCGCCTCCCTCGCGGGCCCCTCGCGGCCGCCAGAGGCGGCCGCTCGGAGGCGCGCCACGAGGTACGGATCTCATAAATCGCGATCGACGGTCGATCGGTGCGCTGCTCAGCCCGCCCTCAGTCCGCCGTCGCCGCGGCCGCGGCGTCCTCGCCCGCGCCGAGCGTCTCCTCGACCTGCGTCACGACAGTCACGAGTGCGACGACGGCGAGCGCGGCGCCGACCGCGAAGGGCACGACGAAGCCGAAGCCGACGAGCCAGCCGGACGCGAGCGGCCCGACCGCGACGCCGAAGCCGAACCCCATCGTGAGCACCGACAGCGTCGTGCCGGACTCGCCCTCCCGCGCGAGGTCGCCCGCGAGCGCCAGCGACGGCGCGAACACGCACGCGACGGCGACCCCCTGCGCCAGCCGGACGAGCGTCATCACCAGCGGGTCGGTGACGATTCCCTGCAGGAGCGTCGTGGGGGCGAGCAGCACGAACCCGGCCAGCAGAAAGGGCCGGCGCCCGATCCGGTCGCTGGCCTGCCCGACGGGCACCTGAAACAGGACGTTCGCGATGGTGACCGCCGCGAACTGGAGGCCGAACCACACCGGCGGCTGGTCGAGTCGGGCGTTCACCTGCGTCTGGAGCGTCGCGTACAGCGCGATACAGATCCCCATCGCGACCGTCGCCAAGCCGAGCGCGAACACCGGGTCGAGCAGGCGGCCCTCACCGCGGACCCGGATCGAGAGGTCGTCGCTCGCCTCGCTCGACTTGGCGGCGTCGCGCACGAGGAGGAAGACGAGGGCGAAGCTGAGATACGCGCCGGCGCAGGCGGCCGCGAACGCGGCGTCGAACCCGTCGAGGACCGGGAGCCCGATCGCGGAGAGGTCGTACGGGCCGCGCTCGACGACGACGCCGGCGAGGACCGGACCGAAGCCGAAACCGATCAGCCGGAACGTGTTGTACACGCCGAAGTTCCCGCCGCGGTCGGCGTCGCTCGCGGCGTACTCGTTGACCAGCGCGACCGTCGCCGGGATGATGAGCGCCGCGCCGAATCCCTGGGCGGCGCGGAGCGCGATCAGCTGCCAGTAGGCGTCCGCGATCATGTAGAGCCCGCTGGCGGTTCCCAAAAGCAGGATTCCGGCCAACACGAAGGGCCGGCGCACGCCCATCCGGTCCGAGAGCCGACCCGTCAGGGGCTGTGAGAAGCTGTTGAGAAAGCCGAACAGCGAGAGTACGACCCCGATGAGCAGCGGCTCGGTTAGGGTCACCGACGCCGCGCCGACCCCGACCGCTGTTCCGAGAAGCGACTCAATATCGATCAGGTCGCTCGCGATATACAGCGGCAGGACGACGATGAGAAAGGAGTTGCCGGCGGCGCCGACCATCCGGGCGAGCGCGAGCACGATCACCCGGCGATCGGTGTCGGCGACGCCCGAGAGCAGTCCCATCGGTCGGGAGTTCGCCCGCGAGGACAAAGGCGTTTGCGAACGGCGGGGATCGATCCGGTTCCGGCGGCGGAGTGCGGTCCCGCAACGACCGATTCCGGTTCCGGCGGCGAGACGCTACTCCGCCGACGCCGGGCGTCTGATCCCCCGGATCTCGAACCGCGCCCCGCCGTCGGCCGCGTCGACCGCCTCGACGGTCCACCCGTGGGCGGTGGCGATCTCTTTGACGATCGCCAGCCCGAACCCGGTGTTCCCGGAGACCGCGCTCGCGCCGGGCTCGAAGAGGTTCTCGCGGACCGTGTCGGGAATTCCGGACCCGTCGTCCTCGACGAAGAACCCGTCCGAGAGGTCACCGACACGGATCTGTACGTCGTCGCCGGCGTGTTCCACGCCATTACGAATGAGGTTCTCGAACAGGTTGCGGAGTCGGTCCGGGTCGGCCAGCGCCTCGCCGTCGACCTCGACTGACAGCGAGGCCGGGCCGGTGTCGACCGTCTCCCAGCTGTCGGCGACAACCTCGGCGACGGCGACCGGCTCCGGGTCGCCGACGGTCTCGCCCTCGCGGGCGAGCGTGAGGGTGTGTTCGACGATCGACTCGATCCGATCGAGCGCGTCGGCCGCGGCGTCGAGATGCGATGAGTCATCGGCCAGCTCCCGCGCGAGCTCGACGCGGCCCTGCGCGACGTTGAGTGGGTTCCGAAGGTCGTGCGAGACGATGCCCGCGAAGGAGTCGAGCCGATCGTTCTGGCGTTCGAGCGCCGCCTCGCGGTCCTTGAACGCCGTGATATTCTCCTGGAAGCCGACCCACTCCGAGACGGACCCGTCGCCGGCGCGGATCGGCGCGACGCTGACCCGGTTCCAGAACGGCGTGCCTTCCTTCCGGTAGTTCAACAGCTCGACGCTTTCCGGCTCCTCGGCGTCGATCGCCTCCCGGAGCCGGGCGACCGGCCTCTCGTCGGTGTCTTCTCCCTGCAGGAACCGGCAGTTGACGCCGACCGCGTCGTCACGGTCGTAGCCGGTCATCTCGACGAACCGGTCGTTGACGTACACCATCGGGTTGTCCGACAGGGCCGGGTCGGAGATCGTGATGCCGACGGGGGCCTCGTCGAGCGCCCGCGTCTTCGTCTCCAGTTCCTCGCGGCGCGCGCGCTCGTCGGAGACGTCTCGGAGGATGCCGACGCTCCCCTCGAACTCCTCGCTCTCGTACGGGAGCGCGGCCATGTGGTCTCGACAGGGGATCGGCTCGCCCGCCTTCGGAACGATATCTACCGAGAAGTGCACCACCTCGGGCCCAGTACTCGAAAGGACCCGACCCAGCCGGTCCTCGGCCTCGTCGACCGCCGCGTCGTCCTTTATCAGTCCCGGGGTGCTGCCGATTATCTCTTCGCGGTCGTAGCCGGTCAGCTCCGCGAACGGCTCGTTGACGAAGCGGAAGACGCCGGTCTCGTCGACGACGTACACGGGGTACCCGAGCGCGTCGATGATCGTCGAGTAGCGGTCGGCGATCTCGCGGGTCCGGTGCTCTTCGACCGCCTGCTCGACCCGGTTCGCGAGCCGGCGGAGCTGCTCGGGACCGCCCTTCTAGAAGTACCCGGTGACTCCCGCGTTAAGCGCTTGGCTGGCGATCTCCTCGGACCCCTTCCCGGTGTAGAGAACGAACGGGAGCCGGCGGTGTGCCGCGTGAACGGCCTCGAACAGCTCCAGCCCGTCCATGCCGGGCATGTCGTAGTCGCTGACGACGCAGTCGAACTCGCCCTCGTCGAGCGCGTCGGCCGCGGCCGACGGCTCGGTGACGCTCGTCACCGCGACGGACGCCAGCTCGCGTTCGAGGAACGCCTCCGTGAGGTCCAGCACGGACGGGTCGTCGTCGACGTGTAACACGTCGATCCGTTCGGACATGGCGCGGTCTTCGGGCCGTCCAGATAAACGGATATCGGCTCAGCTATCAGTTCTGAGGATCGTCGGGCGTCGACGGCCGCGGTCGGAGGCGTTCCGTCCACGAGCGAGGGTCGTTTCACTATCGCCGCGCGTGGCTGGTTCTTAAGGCCGCCCGGCGCGGAGCCTCGGGCGATGGCGGGCGGAACGCTCCCCGGGACCGACGCGGACGACGACGCGGGGAGCGACCGCATCGTGTTTCACGTCGATATGGACTGCTTTTACGCCTCCTGCGAGCGCCTGCGGCGCCCCGAACTGGCCGACGAGCCCCTCGTCGTCGGCATGGGCTACGAGGCGGGAGAGGCGATCGGCGCGGTCGCGACCGCGAGCTACGAGGCCCGCGCGTTCGGCGTCGAGAGCGCGATGCCGATCTCGGAGGCGCTCGATCTGCTCCCCAGGCGGGTGAACGCCGACCCCGACGACCCGGACGCGCCCGACCCCGACGAGGCGGGTCGGTACCTCCCCGTCGACCTCGACTTTTATAAGGAGGTCGCGAGCGACGTGAAGACCGTCCTCCGCGACTGCGCCGACGTGCTCCGCGAGGTGAGCGTCGACGAGGCGTACCTCGACGTCACCGACCGGACGGCGTGGGATGCCGCCGGCGGGGAAAGCACCGCGACCGGCCCCGCCGAGACCCGGACGCTGGCGGAGGGGTACGCCAGACACATCAAAGAGCGCATCGAGCGCGAGGCCGGCGTGCCCGCGAGCGTCGGCGTCGCGCCGAACATGTCGACCGCGAAGATCGCCAGCGACGCCGACAAGCCGGACGGGCTGGTCGTCGTGCCACCGGGCGAGGTGGAGTCCTTCCTCGCGTCGCTGCCGACCGCCGAGATCCACGGCGTCGGCCCGGTGACGGAGCGGACGCTGGCGGAGCTTGGGATCGAGACCGCCGGCGACCTCGCCGCCGCCGATCCCGACCGGCTCGCCGACGAACTCGGCGACCGCGGTCGGGAGCTGTACCGGCGGGCGCGGGGCGACGACGACCGAGAGGTCACGCCCACGGGACTCCCGAAGAGTCTCTCGCGGGAGTCGTCGCTGTCGGCGACCGCCGACGAGGAGCGCAAGCGCGAGACGGTGCGCGCGCTCGCCGCCGACGTGGCCCGTCGTGCCCGCGAGCGGGGCTGTCTGTACCGCACCATCGGGATCAAGGCGGTCGAACCTCCCTACGAGGTGAACACTCGCGCCCGGAGCCTCCCCGGTCCGGTCGACGACCCCGACCTCGTGGAGTCGGTGGCGCTCGACCTCCTCGGCGAGTTCGCCGGTGACCGAGTCCGTAAGCTCGGGGTGCGCGTCTCGAAACTCGACTTCGCCGAGAGCGATCAGGCGACGCTCGGCGGGTTCGACGCGAGTGGGGGCGGCAGGGGCACCGCGGGAGGGGACAGCGGAGCCGACCGCGACCGCGAGTCCGAGGCCCAGTCAGTCGCCACCGACGGCGAGGGCGGGAAGCTCACCGACTGGGTGGGAGGCGAGCCGAACGCCGGGGACGCGGGCGAGGCGGACGAGACCGGAGACCGACCGACGAGCGAGACCGGCGACGGACAGGCATCGCTCGGCGACTGGTCGTGAGCGCTGGCGCGACCTCCTCCGGATCCGAGGGGAGCATTCGCCACCGAGTGCGGGGATTTAGGTGCCCGAGTGTTGACTCCGACGCATGGACGATCTGGCGTGGGAGACGCTCGACACCGACATCGACTACCGCTGTCCCGGCTTCGACGTGCGCCGCGACGAGGTGCGCTTCCCGGACGGCGAGACCGACGGGTACCACTACGTCGACGAGGCGCCGGCGGTCGTGGTGCTTCCGCTGACCCCCGACGGCGACGTGGTCGTCATCGACGAGTGGCGACAGGCCGTCGGTCGGGTCAACCGCGGGCTCCCCGCGGGGTCGGTAGAGCCGGAGGACGCCGACGACCTCGAACGCGCCGCCGCCCGCGAGCTCGCCGAGGAGACCGGGTACGAGGCCGACTCCTTCGAGCGGCTGACGACGGTCGAGCCGACCAACGGAATCGCGGACTCGGTTCACCATCACTTCCTCGCGACGGGGTGTGAGCCCACCGCCGAACAGGACCTCGACCACAACGAATCGATCGCGGTCGAGACGGTGCCGTACGACGACCTGCTCGAAGCCGTCGTCGACGAGGGGCTCCGCGACGGTCGGACCGTGACCGCCGTGCTGTGGTACGAGCTCCTGCATCGGTGAGGTGACGGCCGTCGGAATCCGGCGACCGCGGGGACGACGGACAGGTCTTTGGGCGATCGGTCCGTACGGGTACCAATGAGCGATCCCTCCCGGGGTGATGCGGGCCCCGACGACGACGGCGGGACGGCACCCGACGCGACGACCGCAGCGGATGCGACGGTCGGCGACGGCGGCGAACCGGCCGGCGCCGACGAGGTGGTGGACGCATCGGCGTCCGGATCTCCTGCCGAGGACGACAGTGGATCCCCGCTGCGGGCGATCGGGACAGCGTTCGGGCTCGGTCTTCTCAGTATCCTCATCCTCGTTGTCGTCGCCATCGTGGCCGGTGGAGGACTATCCCTTATCGGGACGGTCACGGACTGGCAACCCCCGTTTGTGGTGCAGGTCATGGTGCCGTTCGCGCTCAGTCAAATCGTCGCGTTCGTCGGTCTCGGCCTCGCGTACCTGCGGTGGCGGGGCCTCGACACCGACGACATCGTCGCGTACCTCGGTATCCGCTGGCCCAGCCCGCTGGAAGCCGTAATTGCCGTCGTCGGGCCGTTCGTGGCGATCGGAGCTGTGTTCATCACCCTTACCGTCGTGACCGGCTTCGTGACCGAGCCGGCCCCGAACCAGGGAGCGCAGGTGGCGCTGGAGAATCCCTCGATCATCCCGGTGATGATCGTGGGAATGCTGCTGGTCGTCGGCCCGTGCGAGGAGTTCCTCTTCCGCGGCGTCATTCAGAGCCGAGCGCGGGAGACGTTCTCCGCGGCCCCCGCCATCGTCCTCTCTGCGGCCGTATTCGCCCCGATCCACATCGTCTCGCTCGCCGGCGGCGGGTTCACGGCGATGCTGGCGACGATCAGCATTCTGTTCGTGCCGGCGCTCTTCTTCGGCGCGGTGTACGAGTACACCGGAAACCTCGTCGTCGTCGCCGTGATGCACGGGCTGTACAACAGCCTGATCCTGACGATGATCTACATCGCCATCACGTACGGCCCCGAGATGGAGGGTGCGGGACAGGCGGGCACAGCGCTCATCGGAGTGTAGGCGGCAGGGCGTCGTCAGTGAACGCGAGAGATGCCATCGCGATCGGTGCTTCCGCCCTTCTTACAACGCCGTTATCTCACGGCCCCGTATATCACGGTCACCGACGGCGGCGACATTGAGAGGCGACGTTAAGGGGCGACCGGTGGCGGCGTGACGCTGTTTCCTTTATAAACGGTCGAGCGGCCGAGTGCGTCCCGAACCGCCGACGCCGACATAGCTGTTTATGACTGAACGAGGCGGTGGCGTGCGCCGGTGAGCGGCCCGCAGGGCCGCGAACCGCGAGGGACCGAAAGTTCCTCTGGCAGACGGTGCTACGCGCCGGCGACGACCGCACGAGGGAGTCGGCCGGCGTTTATAAACGCCGGCCGACGAGGCTGGGGAGGCGCGAGGTGCGGGTGCGGGGCGGTGGGGATGCGGGTGCGGGGCGGTGGGGGTGGCGGTGCTGGTGCGGTCGGGTCGGGACTCAAAGGGGCAGGCGGGAGGCGGGCGCAGACGACGGAAGCACCGTAGGGAGCGAGTGAAACGAGCGACTGAGGAGCGCAACGAGTGTGCGCCCGCCTCCCGCCTGGGGCTTTGGAGGTGCTCGCCGTCGAGCTGCCGGTAGCCATTTATAAGCGAGCGGCTGGAGCCTTCAAACTCACCACCGATACGTCACCGCCGGCCGATAGCGAGAGATCGAACGTCCGCACTCGATCCGACTTATAAACGACGACAGCAACAGCGACACCGTTGACATCCTCCCCGCGCTGAAGCGCGAGGCTTTCTCCTTGATTCTCCGTAACTAACGAGTACGAAAGCGGACTGAGGGGAGTAAGCCCCCTTCGGTTCATCCCGACATTCGGCTAAGCGTCCGCGCCGTGGCCGGACTACCTTGTGGCGCGGACTTGCACCGGCGAGGATTCGCCGTTCCATCCGTTCCCACCCGTCGATCCTCATCGGGTTAACTCCCTTCCCTTGCGGGTCGGTTCGCGCGGTCGCGGGTGATCCCGCGGCCGCCGCGATCGCCGAAGCGATCGCGCGAATCACGGGTCGGGGTGGGGGGTGTCGTTGCTGTTCCAGAGCCAGCCGTCTCCGACTCCGGGCGTGTGCCCGGTCGCCTGTCCGGCCGGTGGGGGGACTTTCCTCATGCCAGAGGCACGGGAGTCGGGCTCCCTCTGTCCGGTCGCGTCTAGCCGACGCCCGCGAATAAGGCGTTCGGTCGTCGAGGGGAGAGATCGACAACCGGAGCGATCGTTCGCCGCTTCGCTCCTCCCGTCGATCGGGTGTGAACGGCCGGGTTCTCAAGGGAAGCGTTCAAGTCGTCAGCAACGTAAGGGTCTATTATGTCCGAGGCCCAGACCGTTCAGCTGTCGTACGACGACGGTGCACGAGCGGTCGAACTCGCGCGGGAGGCGGTCGAGTCGTTCGTCCGACACGGACAACGCGAACAACCCGGGAGCATGCGCGAGGCGTTCTATGCCCGAACTGGCGCGTTCGTCCGGTTGGAGTCCACGAGAGGTCGCGGCCGGCTCCGCGGCTGTGCCGGCGCGTGGGAGACCTCCGATCAGCTCGGTCACGCAATCGTCGAGGCCGCCATCAAGGCCGCCTCCGGCGATTCCTGCGGCTCCGAGGTCGAGCCCAAGGAACTCGACAACATCACCGTCTCCGTGTTCATCGTCTCGAACACGGTACTCACCAACGATCCCCTCGCTGACCTGAAAGTCGGCACCCACGGCGTCGCCGTCGACGGCGGCAACTCCCACGGCTGGCTCTATCCGACGGTCCCCGTCGAGAACGGCTGGTCCGGCGCCGAGTTCCTCTCCCGCGCCTGCCGGAAGGCCAAAATCGCCCCGAACGCGTGGGAAGACGACGAGACGATGGTGACGCTCATCGAGGGACAGGTGTTCCGAGAGCGCGCCGACGGCGGCGCGGTCGAAGAGCTATAACCGCCGAAAGCGACGCTTACTTCTCCGAATAGGCAATTCCTACTCGTTCGCTCCGTAGCCAAGGCCGTCCCTACTCGTTCGTCCCGTAGCCGACGGTCTCAGCGTCCGCAAGCGCGCGCTCCGTCGCGGCCGCGAGGTCGAACGCGTCGTCAGCGACGACCTCGCCGTCGCGGATCACCGGCTCCATGAGCGACTCGGCACCGTCGGGACCCGACCGGTCGGCTAGTCCGACAGCGTGGACGCCGTCAGCGGTGCGATACACGTCCTTCGCGCCGGAGAGCTTGCCGCGCTTGGCGGCCGGCTCCCCCTCGACGGCGACGATGTCGAGCGCGAAGTCGACCGGGTCGGCGTTCGAGACGTACCCGCCCACGCCGAAGCCGTCGACCACATCGCGGAGTTCGCGGAGGTCGGCCGGCCCGAGCCCGCCGGAGACGTACACGTCGACGTCGTCGTGGCCGCGAACGTCCAGCTCCCACTGCACTTCCCGAATGATGTGCCGGAAGTCGCCGCGACGCGAGCCGGTGGTGTCGAGCCGGACGCCGTCGAGCCGATCGCCGAGCGCGTCGACCGCTCGGAGTGTTTCGTCGACCTCGTCGGAGTAGGTGTCACAGAGGGCGATCCGCGGGACCGCCTCGTCGACGGCCTCGTTGAAGGCGCGCCACGCGGCCTCCTGCTCGCCACGGCCGAAGCAGATGGAGAGCGCGTGGGGCATCGTCCCCGAGGCCTCCCGGCCGATCAGGTCGCCGGCGGCGACGTGCGAGAACCCGTCGAACCCGCCAACCAGCGCGGAGCGCTCGACCGCCGCGGTCATCGACGGGTGGACGTGGCGCGCGCCGAAGGAGAGCACCTGCGAGTCCGGCGCCGCGACCCGGCAGTCGAGGGCCGCGGTCGCCATCCCGGAGGCGTGCGAGAGGAAGCCGAGGAGGGAGGTCTCCAGCCGCGCGAACGTGAGGTACGGTCCCTCGATTCGCATCACCGGACCGCCGTCGAATAGGCGGCCTTCCGGAATCGCGTCGACGTCGATATCGCGCCCCTCCAAGAGCGCGACCGCGTCTTTCAGCCCGGCGAACAGCTCGAAGTCGCCGTCGGGGAATTGGTCAGCGGTGACCTCGGCGACGACGCGGGGGTTTCGTCCCGCGTGTTCCAAGGCGGCCTCGGTCCGCTCGAAGTACGCGTCGGTCGCCCGGCCGTCGCGAATCGCGGCCGCGTCGACGATATCGAACTCGGTCATACCCGACGGTTCGGCCGCCGGGGAGGAAAAGCCACCCGGGTCGCGCGGGCGTTCGTCTCCGGTCGGTCAGGGGCGATCACGGGGCGATCAGGGCGATCACGGGGCGATCAGGGCGATCACGGGGCGGTTACGGAGTGTTCAGGGCCGTACGCGGCGCACAAAGAGCGCTACCGTCGCGAGTATGCCGACAAGCGCGACGAGGGGACCGAACCCGGGCACGTCGTCGCCGGTGGCAGCGTCGGAACCGGCGGAGCCGTCGGCGTCATCGCCGTCCGGGTCGATGTCGTCTCCATCGTCAGAATCGGTTCCGTCGTTGGTCCCGTCCGCGTCGTCTCCGTCGGTTCCGTCATCCCCGTCGGTCCTGTTCGCGTCGTCGCCGTCGTCGGTCGAGGAGAGTTCGAGGTCGGCCTCCGGCCGGAGATCGAGCACGTCGGCTGGCTCGGGGGCGTGCGCGATCGTCACCGTGGTCCCGTTTCGCTCGACGCCGTAGGCCCCGCGGAAGTCGCCGTCCGCGATCTCGTACACCTCGCCCGCGGCGTGGTCGTCGCCGCCGTGGGCGGTCAGCATGCGCAGGTACGCCTCGCGGAACTCGGTCGCGTCCGCGGGCGTCTGCCACTCGGTCACCCAGACGTAGCCGTCCTCCCCGTCGGTCGCGCTCGCGTCGTCCCCGTCCGCGTTCCCGTCGTTCCGGTAGGGGTACAGCTCGTCGCCCGCCCAACCGTCGGTCGCCTCGTGGGCGTAGTTGTAGTTCGCACGAGTTCGAAGCCGCTCGTCCGGCTGCGTGTGAATTTGGATATTATCCCGGATCGTCGCGTCCGGGTCCAACACCGCGTGGCGGTACTCGTAGCTCTGGTACCAGAACATCACGAACATCGACGCCTCGCCGGCGGTTTCCGAGCCGTTGACCCCCTGATTCGGATACGTCTCCCACCCGCCGGTGGCCGTGTCCTCGAACGTTACCTCGGTCGTCTCGTAATCGGGGTTGCGGTGGATCACCTCCGAGGTCGCGTTCGGCGGCCGGTTCATGGTCTCGTTGACGGCGCTCCACCCCTCCTCGTCGACGAGCGTCTCGGCGTAGAGCGCGCCATCGGCGTACGGCTGAAGCACGGTCTGGAGGATGCCGAAGTTGTAGTCCGCCGCCGACCCGCCGCCGCCACCGGAGTCGGGCGCGGCGAGACAGCTCCAGTTGCCGGCACAGCGCGCGTCGTACACCTCCTCGATGTGGACCGCCTCGCCCTCGACGATCCCGTCGACCGCGAGGTCGGCGTCCTGCGTAGTGCCGACGTAGCGGGGCCGGGTGAGGTCGTGGTACTGGTCCTGCATCGCGTGGACCAGCTCGTGTGCCAGCGTCGACGGGTTGATCTGCGGGTCCTCTCCCTCCGGGACGACGAGGACGATCCGGTCGTCGGCCGGCGAGTAGAACCCGGAGACTGCACCGCCGTAGACGCTGTCAATCGCGTCGGAGGCGTTCTCGTCCTCGCCGACGACGAACAGGGCCTTCCACACCTGATCGTTCCAGCGGTGGAACTCGGGGTCCGAGCCGCCCGCGCCCGCGCTCGCAGAGTCATTCATGAACGCCGAGCGGGTGACGGTCTCGACCGGCACGTCCTCGCGGAAGGGGCGCTCCCGAACGTGTTCGACGCGGGCCATCGTCAGGTGAGTCAGCTCCTCCAGCTCCGCCTCGGTCAGCCCGTCCGTCTGGTTGAAGGCGAGCTCCTCCTCGTAGTGGGTCCCGTTCCAGCAGCCGACGAGATCGGTTCCGTCGCCGGCGTCGCACTCTGTGGCAGTCGCGCTGGCCGGAGCGTCCCCCGGAATGGCGGCCGTCGACCCGGCGACCGCTGGCCCGGCGGCAACGGCTCCGCCGGCACCGATCGAGAGAAGGGCAATCACGGCGACGATAACCGAGAGGGTGAGAACCCGTCGCATAGGTTCGATTACGGCCGACCCGATAAGTAGTTTGTCGGTGGAGGGGGGTGGGAAGGTGGCGACACGGGGCTGCGAGAGGCGGCGGTGATTTTTGAGCCCAGGCGTCAAACTCCCGCACATGCCGTACGACCCGACCGAGACCGCGGTGATCGTCGTCGACATGCAGAACGGGTTCTGTCACCCCGACGGGAGCCTCTACGCCGAGCCGAGCGAGGCGGCGGTCGAGCCGGTGACGGCCCTCGTCGACCACGCCCGCGACGCCGGCGCGAGTATCGTGTACACCCGGGACGTGCACCCGCCCGAGCAGTTCGACGACACCCACTACTACGACGAGTTCGACCGGTGGGGAGAACACGTCGTCGAGGGGTCGTGGGACGCCGAACTCGTCGCCGAGCTTGACGTGCGAGACGAGGACCACATCGTCGAGAAGCACACGTATGACGCCTTCTACCAAACTGATTTGGAGGGGTACCTCGACACGCACGGCATCGACGACCTGCTGATCTGCGGGACGCTCGCCAACGTCTGCGTGCTCCACACCGCCGGCAGTGCCGGGCTCCGCGACTACCGGCCCGTCGTCGTCGAGGACGCGCTCGGGTACATCACCGAGGACCACCGCGAGTACGCGGTCGAGCACGCCGACTGGCTGTTCGGCGAGACGGCGACTCACGAGTCGATCGGGTTCGAATCGGCCTGAGGACGGGACGATCGACCCCGTTATCAGCCGCGTGAATCGGCGTGTAACCCTTTTTACCACCGATGGGGACCGTCGCGTATGGAACTCTCTCGACGCGGCATGCTCGGCGGGGTCGGGGTCGCGCTCGCAGTCGGGGGCGTCGGGTTCGCCGGCGCCGCCTCGGTGACCGACGGCGAGGCTATCGACGGCGGAACCGGTCCCGACGAAGGTGCGATCGGTGGGGATGCGATCGGCGGGGACGAGCCCGGAAACGACGAAGACGGCCAGACCGGGTCCGTCCCCGTCGATCCGGACGCCCCGTTCGAGGCGCGGCTGCTCCGCGACGGCGACGACGACCGGCGGCTCTTCGGCACCGGCGACTTAGACCGCGTCCAGGGCGTGATCACCGAGGACGACGAACACCTCGTGTACGTCTCGCTCGGCGACGCGGGGATCGACGCGCTACAGACGGGGCTGACGGACGCCGGCGCGACGGACGACCCGGAGGGGTTCACGGTGTCGATGACGCTCGACGAGACCGAGGTCAGGCGGGTCGATCTGGACGAGGCGACCGTGTCGGCGCTGACCGACGAGGAGTGGGGCGGGGTGTTGACGCTCCCGTTCGGCGAGGAGTCGGTCGCGGCGTCGGTGTACGACTCGCTGGCCGACGCCTAACCGGCGCGCCGCTCCGTCGAGGAGAGCGGTTATGTCGACCCAGTCCGTTCGAGGCGATATGAGCGACGCCGAGGGGTGTGTGGACGACGCCGAGGGGGGTATGGACGACGCCGAGGGGGGTATGGACGACGCCGAGGGGGGTATGGACGACGCCGAGGGGGGTATGGACGACGCCGAGGGGGGTGTGGACGACGCCGAAGACGAGGCGGCGATCGGCTCCGGCGGGCGGCCCTGCCCCCTGTGCGAGACGCCGATGTACCACCGCCACTGCAAGTACGTCTGTCCCGCACACGGGGTCGTGTACGACTGCTCGGACACCTTCTACTGACGCCGGCAATCGCGACCCGTGAGCCCGATCGTCGGCGATCGGCGAGCCCGTTCACTTGCGCTCGGCGAGCGCGTTTACCGGGTACCAAACCACGCTGTGCGAACTGTTATGTTCTTGCAGTTCGACTCGTATGTTATGATCGGCGACCCGCTCTCGATCCTCCCTGCCGACTACCAGAGGTCAGCATGGTAGACAAGACGCAGGTTGCCCGAGGAAAGCGGATCCAGCGTCGGACCGGGAAGACGTTCCACGTCGCGACCCGGCTGCTCCCGGAGCGGATCCGGCACCCGACGTACGTGCTGTACGGCTTCTTCCGTGTCGCCGACGAGGTCGTCGACGCTGCGGAGACTGCGCCGCCAGACGAACAGCGGGCGGAGCTCGATCGACTCCGTCGGGCCGCGCTGGCTGAGAGAGACACCGACGACCCAGTGTTGGAGGCGTTCGCCGCGGTCTGTGACGAACACGAGATCCCGGACGAAGACGTGCACGCGTTCGTCGACGCGATGGCGAGCGACATCGAAACCGACCGGTACGAGACCTACGACCAGCTTGAGTCGTACATGGACGGCTCCGCGGCCGCCGTCGGCCGGATGATGACGGCGATCATGGAGCTCGACGAGGAGGCCGAGGTGAAGGCGCTCCCCCACGCGACGAAGCTCGGCGAGGCGTTTCAGATGACGAATTTCATCCGCGACGTGCGTGAGGACGTGGCCGAACGCGACCGGGTCTACCTCCCGCTGGAAACACTTCGGCGGCACGGCGTGAGCGAGGATCAGATCCTGAATCTGGAGTTCGACGACGACGTGGCGGCAGCGATCCGCGAGGAACTCGTCCGGACCGAGCGGCTCTACGAGGAGGGCGTCGCCGGGATCAAGTACCTCCCGGAGGACTGCCAGCTCGCGGTGTTGCTCGCGGCGGTGCTGTACGCGGACCACCATCGGCTGATCCGCGATCTGGGGTACGACACGGTGTCGACGACGCCGGAACTGTCGTTCGTCCGCAAGATCTCGCTGCTCGTCCGGACCCGCTGGAAGTGGCAGTGGAACAGAGACCCCGAAGCGGTGTTTTACGAGATGTGCGGCGGCTTCGACGCCGCCCGCGAACACCGCGAACACGGATCGCACGGACCGGGTATCGCCCAGTCCGACTGACCCGGGGGCATCGTGAACAGATCCCGGTTTGTCGGCCTCGCACTCGCCGCGTTCGGGCTGGTTTTCCTCTCGTTCGTCGTCCGCGGCACGACCCGCCTTGTCGCGCCCTACGAGGTCGCCGTAGCGCTTTCGGCGCCAATTCTCTTCGTCGCCGCCGCGCTGTTGGTCGCGCTGGTCGCGCTCGCGACGCTGGACGTGATTGGGATCCGCCGGTTGGAGTAAGCAAAGTCGGAACGCCCTTTTGACCGCGGCCCCGAGAGCGCGTATGGACGTACGAACCGTCGCTGACCTCTCGCCGGCCGAGCGCCTCGCCTTCTTCGAGCGCGACGCCGGCGTCGACGCGGTCCGCGACGACGTGAGCGAGATCGTCGATCGAGTCCGGACGGAGGGCGACGTCGCGCTCCGAGAGTTCTCCGAGGAGTTCGACGGCGTGGCCGTCGGCAACATCGACATCACCGACGACGCCGAGCGCGCCCACGCCGAATTCGACGACGCAAACGATCCGGTCCTCGACGCGGTCCGCGACGCGGCCGCCAACATCCGCGAGTTCCACGAGCGACAGCACCCCGAGGACTGGCGCGATGAGTTCGGCGACCGCGAACTCGGCCGCCGGTTCCGCCCGATCGACCGCGCCGGGGTGTACGTGCCCGGCGGCGCGGCGGCGTACCCCTCCAGCGCACTGATGGGCGTGATCCCGGCGGCAGTGGCGGGCGTCGACCACGTCTCGGTCGCGACGCCGCCGGCCGAGGAGATCAACCCCGTCACGCTCGCGGCGATCCACGAGGCCGGCGCCGACGCGGTGTATCAGGTCGGCGGCGCGCAGGCGATCGCCGCGCTCGCGTACGGCACGGAGACCGTCACGAACGCCCAGAAGGTGGTCGGGCCCGGCAATAAGTGGGTCACCGCCGCGAAGGCGATCGTGCAGGGCGACGTGGAGATCGACTTCCTCGCCGGGCCGAGCGAGGTGCTCGTCCTCGCCGACGAGACCGCCGACCCCGACCTCGTCGCGAGCGACCTGATCGCGCAGGCCGAACACGACCCGAACGCCTCCGTGGTCGCCGTCACCGACGACGCCGCCCTCGCCGAGGCGGTCGCAGAGGCGGTCGACGAGCAGGTCGCGGGCCGTAAACGCGAGGAGACGATACGAGCCGCCCTCGACAACGACGCCTCCGGGGTCCTTCACGCCAGATCGATGCCCGAGGCGGTGTTGTTCACCGAGGAGTACGCGGCCGAACACCTCTCGATCGCGGCCGACGACGACGAGGCGCTGCTCGCCCGGATCTCGAACGCTGGCTCGGTGTTCCTCGGGGCGTACTCCCCCGTCGCCGCCGGCGACTACGCAACCGGGACGAACCACGTGCTGCCGACGAACGGCGGCGCAAAGCGCTACGGCGGGCTCTCCGTCGACACCTTCCTCCGGTCGTCGACGGTTCAGCGACTCGACCGCGACGCGCTCGACGGGCTCTCAGAGACGATCACGACGCTCGCGGAGGCCGAGGGGCTGGAGGCGCACGCCGAGAGCGTTCGGAAGAGGTTCGAGTAGCTGCGGTTTGAGTAGCGCGGTTTGAGTAGCGCGGTTCGAATGACCGCGGTTCGGTAGATTCGGTCGCCGACTGCCGCCCGCCGTAGAAACGGTTATCTCGCGGAGTCGCATCGAGACGGTATGATCCCGTCGCTGTCCGCGCTGTTCGAAGGACTCTCAGCGGTCGAGGCGACGGTCGCAGTTCTCGTGGTCTCCGTTATCGCCGCCGTGGGGATGGAGTTCATCGTCCTGCGAGTCGCCCGCCGGTATGTCTCGACCACCGACTCCGCGTACGACGACATCGTCATCTCCTCGCTTCGCGCCCCGCTCGTCGTCACCGCCGCGCTCGCCGGCGTCTACGTGCTCACGCAGGTCCCGGCGGTTCGATCGTCCGTGCTCTTGGACCCGCAGCTGCTCGACGCTGTCTTCGGTCGGCCGTCGCTTTCGGTCATCATCCTCGTGTGGGCACATGCCGCCAATACCGTCGTGAATCGGCTCGTCGCCGCCGTCAACGAGGAAGGCACCCGGTTCGACTTCGCGCCCGTGTTCTCGAACGTCTGGACGCTCGCGGTACTTATCGGGAGCGTCGGGACGCTGCTGTGGCTGTGGGGCATCGAGATTACGCCGCTCCTCGGCGCGGCCGGGGTCGCCGGCATCGCGGTCGGTTTCGCCGCGAAAGACACGGTCGCGAACTTCTTCGGCGGCATTGCGTTGTACTTCGACGACACCTACAAAATAAGCGACTACATCGTTCTCGACGACGGTACCGCGGGAACCGTGATCAAGGTCGGCGTGCGCTCGACGACGCTGCTCACCCGCGATGAGGTGCTGGTGACGGTCCCTAACGCGGCGCTCAACGCCGCGAAGGTGACGAACGAGTCCGCTCCACAGAGCCGGCGTCGCGTCCGGGTCCCGATCGGCGTCGCCTACGGGACCGACATCGACGAATTCGAGGCGCTCGCGGTCGAGGCCGCGCTGGCCGAGCCGCTCGTCCTTGATTCGCCGAAGCCGCGGGCCCGGCTCCGGTCGTTCGGGGACTCGGCACTCCAGTACGAGATCCTCTGTTGGGTCAACGGCCCGACGCGTCGCCGGCGCGCGCAACATACACTCAACCGCGCGCTGTACAAGACGCTGTCCGCGGCCGATATCGAGATTCCGTACCCCAAACGCGACGTGACGGTCACCGCGGCGGACGGATCTGCCACCGATGCCGCTAGCGGACAAATGGACACCCCGTCATCCACCGACGACGGGACTGCCGCAGCGACGCGCAACGGCGACCGGGGCCGGTAAACGAGCGCGGTGATCGGACGTCGGTCGGTGGTGCTTCCGGTTCGCCGGCGACCAGAAAGCAGACCCAGCGGCACCGGAACGACCTCAGGATCGGTCGGCGAAGACGACAGCGTCGCAGTCGGCGCAGGCGCGAACGGCACGCTCAGGATTCCCGCTGACGCCGCCCGGCCCACCACAGCAGTTCCGCAGGGTCGTGTCGCGGACCGAACCGTCACAGGCGGGACACGTATCGAGGAACGCGCGGAGCGGTCGCGCCGCCCCTCGGGCGACGCCGTCGTCGACGCCGCGCTCGCGAAGCGTCTCCGCGGCGGCCGTCTCCGCCAGCGCGATCGGTCGGCTCAGCCACGCGTCGCGCTGACCGGCGAGTAGTATCCGTCCGTCGTGGACCTGGCCGTCGGTGTCGGGACCGGCGACCGCTGCTGCACGCTCGGCGAGCGTCTCGTCGGAGCCGCGACGGAGCGCGGCGATCCGGTCGTACATCGCCGTCCGGAACGACTCGTCGAGGCGGAGCGTCTCACCGTCGTCGACGAGGGCACCCGCGTCGATAAGCGTCGCCATGAGCGTCTTCGGG
>Ga0208412_1000122_pt1 | contig 55843 bp, 49 predicted proteins | sample AntDeeMetag02WF4_FD_184758 | JGI IMG/M metagenome (GOLD analysis project Ga0208412, IMG submission 184758) | Saline lake microbial communities from Deep Lake, Antarctica - Antarctic Deep Lake Metagenome 02WF4 (SPAdes) (version 2) | ecosystem: Environmental > Aquatic > Non-marine Saline and... | reverse complement strand
GCGATCTGAGTCCACTCGGCGAACCCGCTGGCGCCGTCCGGCGCAGCGGGTTCGTCAGGGTTATCCACGTGCTGTTTGGCAAGATTCTTACACTGCCGTATGATCGGTCGTTTCGACCTCATATCGCAAGACGGCGTCCAATTCCCCACAAGCCTCACGGAAATCAGCCGAGAACAAGGCTGAAACTGGTGCTATTCGACGCTGCAACAGAGCAGATCAAAAGGGATTGAAAACTGCCAACGGCTAAGGACTTCACCTCCGCCGTCGCAAGCGGCTCGATACTGGTGAATAAGTCTCGAATCGCGATCAATGCTGGTCGATCGAGCGGTCCACGAAATGACTGCGGTTCCGACTGTCCGCCCGCCCTCGGTCACGGGGACACTGCAGGTTCGGTGTTCGACCGCTAGTCAGTGTCGACAAATTTCTTGGCGTTTGCGATCGATAAAGCGGCGTTTGCGAACGCGAGGTTGCGTCGCGTGGTTTTCCATTCGCGGATGGTTTGCTCGTCGGGCTCGTCAACGCGTTCGGATCCGGTGAGCAGTTCGTTCGTTCGATCAACGGTCAATTCCGCCGGAGATTCCACGCCGTATTCCTGCCGAAATGCCGCGATCTGGTCTCTCATCTCGGAAATTTGCTCTTGGAGTTCCTCCGTCGAAACCTGAGATAGAATGTCGGCTGCCTGTTCGACGACGAGGGATTCTGCTGATCGTCGGTAGAGCGTGGCACCGTTGGGCCCAGTCACAGTCGTAATGAATCCGTCATCGACGAGCGTGGCGAGGTGTTTCCGAGCAGTTTTCGGCGACGTAGCAGCACGGTCTGCGACGGTTTTTGCGTCGATAGCGGTGTACACTCGGCTGATGACCTCTCTGATGCGTTCGTATGGTGTCGTTTCCGCCACCCATTCCTCACTGACTGCCTGATTGACGTCCTCGTAGGGGTCCGGTTCAGTCGGATCAGCCATGCGTAGAACGCATCTCTGGAGGAATATAGATCTTCGCTAGAGTAGTATATTTCTGCTCTAAGCAATCAATTTGGATCAAACGGCACTCAGTCGCGCCCATCTATCCATAGGTAGATTGTGTCACTGGGTATGTGAAAATAGCAATCTCTTGCCCGTGCAAAGAAGCGTGTTTGGTGAATGACTAACATGGACCTACAGCCGTTGGGTTGTGTTATCACGGCCCTCGCAAATCGTTTAGTTGAGCCGCTTATAGGGACTACATCGACTTTGAAGCAATCACATACTACGCAATAGTAACATGACAAAGATAGAAGACGTGTTGTTGTTTGGTGCGCTCGCACTTGTCTGGGGAACAGCCTTCACAGCGATCGAAATCGGGCTCGAAACACTGCCACCGCTCCTCTTCGCAGCGGCCCGATTAGATATTGCCGCGGTCATTTTTATCGGGGCGGTGCTGCTCAGCCGACTCCGGTGGCTCCCCCGGACGAAAGCAGACCTCGCTCTTATCTTCTCGAACGGCATCCTCGTCATTGGAGCGCACTTTGCGTTCTCGTTCATTGGACAGAGTTACGTCACGAGTGGTGTCGCTGCGATCATCCTCAGTTTCACACCGATCATCACGCCGGTCATCGCTATCCGTGTCCTCTCAACAGAACGGATCTACATCACGGATATCATTGGACTAGGTGCTGGGCTCGCTGGCGTGATCGCCATTGCAATTGCTGGTGGATCCTTCGACGGACAACTCCTCGGCATTGGGCTTCTCTTGGCGTCGGCAGTCGTCTTTGCGCTCGGCTCCGTACTGACAGAACGTTGGTCAGCGGGCCTCCCGACGATGGCACTCCACGCGTGGTCGATGGTTACCGGGGCGATATTCCTTCACGCGACAGCGTACGCCTATTCAGGAGCAACGTTCCAAAACGTGACGTGGACGCCGTCAGCGGCCGTCGCGCTCACATATCTTGGGATTTTCGCAACAGCAGGCGGGTTCCTCCTGTATTTCACTTTGTTGAACAGAATCGGTGCAACGAATATTAGCCTCATCAACTACGCAGCACCCGTTGTGGCGACGGTTTTCGGTGCAGTCCTTCTTGGTGAGCAAATTACCATAGCGACCGTCACCGGATTCGCGCTCATCGTTGTCGGATTCGTGCTTTGCAATATCCGGCCGCTCTGGCGGCTTGTCCAGTCCACTCGGACTAGAGCCGGAAGTGACCGAGTGCTTGAACGCGATGAAGTCTGCGTCCAAGGTGATGTCTACAAGGCTCAGTCTGACTCACAGAACTACCTGCAGCCGGGTGATTAACCGCTCTTCTTTAGGTGGCTGCATACTCGTGGATACGAGTACTGATTTTCAGGATGTTCTGCGAGATGTACAGTATAACGCGATTGGTGACAGCATCAGTCAACTGGACGGCGTCATCGTGAATCCGACGTGGCCTGACCGACAACGACTGCGAAGAGGGAGGAGTCCTCGAACGTGCTGATCTGTTCTCCGATCGTGAAGTTGTCGCTGACTCGGAGGTGCCTGCGGATGATGCGACCGAGAGACTAGACCGATCGTGACGTGAACGCCGCAGTGAACGTGTTTCAGCGCGGACTAGAAGAGCTAGGAGTGGTTCACTCCGAAGCAACGCCTGTGGAGACTGTGACCGCTACGTCCACTGACGAAGGTTTGTCCTTCGTTGAAGTGGATGCAAGTCGCGTCGTCAAAGCAGGAAGCCCCACCCTCAAGGAACCCGCAGCAGCGGGTGAGTAGGGCGGGGTAATTCACGTATCGACAGCCGGAAGCGTAAACGAAAACGTCGACCCCTCTCCGGGTTCGGAGTCGACCCAGATCTCGCCGCCGTGGCGCTCGACGACCCGCTGGGACAGCGCGAGGCCAATGCCCGTTCCCGAGTGCTCCTCGTAGGTATGCAGTCGTTGGAACACCTCGAAGATACGCTCCTGTTCATCAGGATCGATCCCAATACCGGTATCCTGCACTGAAATGAGCCATCGTTCGTCATCACGCGTGGCGGAAATGTCGACCTGCGGTGGCTCGTCGCCGCTGTATTCGATCGCATTACTCAGCAGGTTCTGGAGGACCTGGCGCAACTGGCTGACGTCGCCATCTACACACGGGAGATCGTCGGCTGTGATCTCAGCGTTACTCTCGTCGATCCGCATTTGGAGATTTTCACGAACGTCATCGAGGACATCGTCGAGGTCGACCGGTTCGAACGGATCACCACGCGTTTCGATGCGCGAGTACTCGAGCAGTCCGTCGATCATGTTGTGCATCCGCTCGGCGCCGTCGACGGCGAATTCGAGGAACTCTTCACCGTCTTCGTCGAGCGCATCGCCGTACCGATCCTCGATTAATTGGAGGTAGCTCGTGACCATTCGCAGTGGCTCTTGGAGGTCGTGGGAGGCCGCGTAGGCGAACTGCTCTAGCCGCTCGTTCGACTCCTCGAGTTTGCGCTGGTACTCCTGTCGTTCGGTAACGTCTTGGACGACGAGCATCCCCGCAAACACCGCTCCGTCATCGTTTCTGACGGGCAAGGTGTAGATGAACAGATGTTGATCGTTGTACTCGGCCTCGAACGAGTTCGCCTCGCCCTCCAGCGCAGCCTCGAAGTACGGTTCGACCTCATCGATGATATCGTCCGGATAGACGTCGTAGACGCTGTTTCCGATCCGATCCTCCGGAGAGACACCGGTCGCGTCCATCAACTCCCCACCGACGACCGTGTACCGCAGGTCATCGTCGAACAGGCCAACCGCACCGTTTGGGAAGTTATTGACGAGCGTCCGGTAGCGCCGTTCGGACTCCTCGAGCGCACGTTCGCGCTCTTTTCGTTCGGTGATGTCGGTGTAATGCTCGATGCGGCCGCCGGCGTAGAGCCCAGACTCGATGGGTTGGCTCCAGTGGTTTACCCAGCGTTCCTCGAGGCTCCCCTCCCCGAGGACGTGGCTCTCGAACTCCTCGGTGTAGGTGTTGTTCTCGTAGGTGGCGGTCACGCGGTCGGCGAACCGTTCGGGCTCCTCGAAGATACCTGCGATCTCCGCCTCGATGAGAGCTCGTTTGTTCCGACCGACGATCGCCTCGCGATCGAGGCCAAAGAACTCCTCGATGGCCTCGTTGATCCAGACGACCTCGAAGTCGGAATTCAGGATGAACGTTCCCACGTCTGATGTGTCGAGGACGTCATTCGTCAGCGACCGATAGCGCGCCTCGCTCTCACTGAGTGCCTGCTCGCGCTCCTTGCGCTCGGTGATGTTTTCGATGGCGAACACAGCACTCTCGATCTCTCCGTGGTCGTCGTAGACCGGCGCTCCGTTGATAGAGATCCAGACTCGTTCTCCACCCGGGCTGGATGTTCCACTGACATGATCGAACACGGGTTCTCCGGACTCCATAATTTGCGGGAACGGCTTCTCGTCATTCGGGAGTGGTTCGCCGTCAACGTCGACTTCGGTCCACTCGGAATCGTCAAAGCTGAGGTCGTTGATCTGGTCTTTGCTCCGACCGTAAATCTCCTCAGCGCGGTCGTTGGCGAACTGCATTTCGCCGTCACTGTCAACGATCGTGATGCCGATTGGACTTGTCTCGACAATCGTTTCGTAGCGGCTCAGTTCTTGTTCACGTCGCTTCCGTTCGGTGATGTCGCGGGAGTAGACCGACAGGCCCGATTCTGAGGGATAGATGGCGTTCAGAAACCACTTGTCCCACGGAGGATAGTAGTCTTCGAAGACTACGGCCTCTTGTGTTTCAAGAGCCTCATACAATGCGTTCTCGTACGTCTCCGTGAGATTCTCGTCACGAATGTCCGAACCAATTGCGGCCTCATCCAGTCCAAAAAGGTCTGCTGCGGTGTCGTTCAGATAGCGAAAGCAGAGTTCTTTGTTGAGGGCGTAGAAACTGTCCGAGATTCGATCGAAGACCTCGCCGAGGTCGCTGTCTACCGCATCTCTTTCACGCCCCTTCGTGAACGCTTGTCCATTCGTGGATGGCTGCCACCACACGCGTCCGTTTCCCCCGACTTTCTTTGTTTCGAGCCGGTCGTGATCGACGAGTCGTTCCAAGCGCTCGTAGGTGCTCCGGCGGCCGAGGTCGAGTTGTTCGGCCACCTCGGTTGTCGTCATGGGTGCCCCTCCCGCTTCGAAGAGGTCGAGGGTCTCTCGAAGTATATCCGTCAATTGTGAATCGGTCACTGCTTCAGTTACTCCCGACACAGATGGATAAACACTCCGCCGTTGGAGGCGATATTATAAGACGAGGAGAATTATAGGTGCTCTTCGCGCAAGATACATCTCCCCCATACAATCGAACTCTCCTCGTCTGCCGCCGCCGTGAGGTGTTCCTGACCCCACTTGGCCATCTCCTGGATGACCGGTTGGAGCGATTCGCCGTGCTCGGTCAGCGAATACTCGACGCGCACCGGTTTTTCGCTGATGATTTCCCTATCGATCAACTGTTTCTCCTACCGGTATGATCAACCGGTCCGATTCGGAGCCGTCGGTTCGTTCCACGACATGACCACTCGGGCGGTAGTCGTCAATCGGCCGCCGGAATGATGATCAGCGGTTGATCGACGTTCGTGGCCAGCGTCGCGAGCACGTTCTGCGAGAGCAGTCTGCGCCAGATCGATCGCTCACGCGGCGTCAGTACGATTGCGTCGGCCGAGTAGTCGTCGGCGGCGTCAAGGATCGTTGGCGCTGTTCAGATAAGGTCTGAAAAGCGAGGCGGTCAGAATTCTAGGTGTCCATGCCCGAATTCAGCCGCCTCAACGTCGCTAGTAGCGGCATTCAATTAGATTTTGTGGAGCGAGAAGCGACACCGCGCGAGCTGATGCGATTGAGTATCCAGCTCCATTTGTCGAGATTGTCACTTTCGGATACTGTTTCTGTCTTAGAGAGATTCGGTGACGAACGGGCGAGATCGACGATCCATAATTGGGTACAGAAAGCCAATCTACAGCCGACAACGGGAAGCCAACGGGATCACGTTGCGCTCGACGGAAACTGTGATCCAACTCGACGATCAGCGCTACTGGCTGTATGCTGCTGTCGATCCTGAAACGAACGAATTTCTTCACGTTAAGCTCTATCCAACGCGTACAACCGCACTTACGGAGATGTTTCTGAGTGAACTGAGAGAGAAACACGATATCCAAGATGCCGTGTTTCTTGTCGATTCAGCTCCGTGACTTAAAGTCGCACTCCATCATCTTGGGCTCCGATTTCGATACGAAAAACATGGAAATCGGAATGCCGTCAAACATCTATTCAAAGAGATAAAACGACGTACCACTCAGTTCTGAAATTGCTTTAGAAACGCCGATCCAGCCACCGCTGAAACATGGTTGCAGAGCTACGCATACTGCTGGAACCAGCTAATCTGAACAATGCCGCAGTTGCATGTCCAAACTCGCTCTCCGACCTGCTCGCTTCTCAAAAGCGCGTAGACTGACTCGATGAACTCGAGCTCCGAGTGCTCGTCCGTGTGAATCACGTAATTCCGCTCTCCTCGCAGTGGTCCTGCAACGTTCCGGGCCACCCATCCTCCGTCTCGGAATCGTTCAGGTGGCCACCGGTACCCGTGTGATAGCCGTGTCGACATACCGGGACGCGAACATCGCCGAACCAACAGTAGTCACACCACACCGAGGTGCCCTCTGTGCCACGAAAAGCGGAAATCGCATCTGAGTACCCGGTTCGAGACACAGGCACTGTCTCACTACGCCTCGTTCGAATAGAGGACGGTAACCGACCTGTATCTATATATTCCTCGAGTAACGTTTCAGCACGTGATGGGGTGGCAGCACACGATATACGCCTATCCGATCCTGTTCGCGACCGCTGTCTCACTCGGTCTGGGGGCGTACGCGATCAGGAGTCGACGTGAGCACGGCCACAGCCCAGTACTCCTCATATTCGGGACGATGAACGTTGCAGTGGCTATCTGGACCGGATTTTCGGCGATTAAACTCCTGAGTACGACCCCGGAAGTGAAGTTTCAACTGTACAGACTGCTGTACGTTGGAAGCGAGTTGATCGCCCCGTTGCTCCTCCTGTTCGCGCTCGCGTACACTGATCGAACGGACTGGCTGCGTCGCCGCGTCGTCGTCGGGTTATTCGTCGTTCCGGTTGCGTTCCTGCTGCTCCTCTTTACGAACCCGTACGATCTCGTTATCGTCGAAACGCGGATCGTCAAGACCGACGGGCTAGTTGTCTGGCGGGCCGAAAACGGCCCGGCATACGTCGTCCTCAGTTATGTGTACGTGTTGACCCTCGCACTGCTCGCGCTCGGAATCATCGCCCACCAAGCCGTCCGTCTCGGCCGTTCCTATCTCCCACAGGCCGCGCTACTGGCGATCGCCATCGTCACGCCGATGACCGCGAGTTTCCTCACCTCGGCCGGCGTAGCACCGTTCGACCACGACGGTGTCAACCTCGTGCCCGCCACGGCAGCAGTTTCGTCCATCGCCCTCGGAATCGCGACGTTCAGGTACCAACTCCTAGATCTCCCGCCGATCGCGTACTCGACTGTCGTCGAACGCTCCCCGGACGGCGTCCTCGTTCTCGACTCGGCCGAGCGAATCGTTCACGCGAACGAGACCGCGTACTCGTTGCTCGGACTGTCTGCGTCCATCGTCGGCCAACCGGCCCATGCTGAACTGCCGGCGCTCGACGTGACTACTGCGTCGAGTCGTACGGTCGAGTTCTCCTCGGACTCCGGACGAACGGAGTATCTCAACGTGCGGTCCCAACCGCTTCGACAACACGACGACATCGTCGGATGGGTACTCGTCCTCAGGGACGTCACCGAACGACGGCGGCGGGAACGCGAACTCGAGGCGTTTACCGGGGCGATTTCCCACGATCTTCGGGCACCACTACGAACGACGGAAGACTACCTTCGCCTGCTCGATGAGTCGCTCGAGGAGACGGCCGACGAGGACTGCGAGGAACTGATCGCGGTCGCACGGCGAAACAATCGACGGATGCAGGAGATGATCTCCGGGTTGTTACAGTACTCCCGAATCGGGCCGTCGGCGACAGCCTTCGATTCGGTCGACTGCGATCGGGTCGTCTCGGCGGTCCTCGAGACGCTCCGGTTCGAAATCGAGGAACAAAACGCGACCGTCGTCGTCGGGGATCTGCCGACCGTTTCGGGCGTCGAACACCTGCTCAGGCGACTGTTCCAGAATCTACTGGAGAACGCACTGACACACGCCGATAGCGGATCGCCGGAAATTCGCGTGACGGCGAGTCGGCGAGACGACGGGTGGCGGTTCCGCGTCCGCGACGACGGCAGCGGGATCGAACCGGACGAACTCGATCGGGTCTTCGATCTCTTCATGCAGGGCTCTGGCACCGACCCCGAATCGGGCACCGGGATGGGGCTCGCGATCTGCAGGAAAATCGTCGAACAACACGGAGGGACGATCGACATCGATTCGGAGCCCGGGGAGGGGACCGAGATCGCGTTCACGATTCCCGACGGCGAACGGGCGCGAACGCGGGAGTCGTGGTGAGGCCGACTCGCGGATTGCCAGCCCCTAACCGGTCGTGAGCGGTCGGCGTCGCTACGATCGGCGGACCCGCTCGAACGTCGTCGTCACCGTCGTTCCGGCGGCGTAGGTGTCCTCGACCGCTATCTCGCCGTCGACGTCCTCGAGGACGGTCGTAACGAGATACAGTCCGATCCCCATCCTCGCTCCGTCTTCGTATCGGGAGGGCGGGTTGACGAGCAGTTCGCGCTGAGCGTCGGGAAGCCGAACCCTGTCGCCGGCGATTGCCACCGATACCCGGTCGTTCGACGCGTCGACGCGTACGCTCACGGGTGACGACTCCCGGTGTGCGCTATCGACGACCGTCGACAGGAGGTGCGTGAACGCCGACTCGAGCATCGGCGTGCCGTAGACCGTCATCGGGTCGTCAACGGCGTCGGTTCGTTCGATCGTGATTGGGACGTCGGACTCCCGCCGGACTCGCGTGACCGCCGCGTCAAGCACCGCGTTCAGATCGCGTGGCTCGCGTTGGAGGTCGTCCGGCGACAGGACGTCCATCAGGCCCGCGGACGTGTCCGTGAGTTCGACGAGGTGCTCGGCCGCGTCGAGCAACGCCTCGAGGGCCGCTTCGTCGCTCGAGTCGACTCGGTCCCGAAGCTGGTCGCCCCGACCGACGATCATGCTCGCGTCGTTTCGGATGTCCGTTCTGATGATCCGATTCAACAGTGCGAGCCGATGGTTTCGGTCGAGGAGTTCGCGCTGATTTCGCTTTCGTTCGATGGCGTACCGGAGCGTGCGAACCAGCACCGTCGCGGTGATCGATCCCTTGACCAGATACTCCTCGGCGCCGCGCTGGATCGCCTCGACGCCGATTTCGGTCTCGTCGTGCCCGGTCAGCACTACGATCGGCACCGCCGGCGCGCGCTCGACCATCCGATCGACCGTCTCGAGTCCCGAACTGTCGGGCAGCATGAGATCGAGAAGGATCGCGTCGGGCGTCCGTCGCTGCACTCGATCGAGTCCGTCGACGAGGCGATCGACGTGATCGAGCTCGTCGATCACGATCGGCCCCGTGGTCTCTCGGGGTTCGGTCTCCGACTGGTAGTTGCTCACCAGCCGCTGGACGAACCGGGCGTCGTCCGGGTTGTCCTCGACCAGCAGAAGGTCGACGCCGCGTTCGTCCCCGGCAGTCATAACCCCGTTCGCGTGACTCGAGTGGGGAGCCGCCGCGAGACGATCGAAGTCCGTGTGCGCAAGCGGTTGACGAATGTCCGACTATTTCGTTGTCGCACCATTAACTGACACCATGTAGAGTTTCGTGACTGTTTTCACAGGCAACAATTTTATAGCTAGGGGTGAAACGAGAAGCATGGGCCGCCCACGGGTCGATGTCTCGGCCGATGCCCGCGTGGCACTCGACGCCCTGTCGCTGCTCTCGAATAAATGGCATCCGGTCGTCGTCGTCGCCTTGACCCACCACGGTCCCAGCGGATTCAACGAGCTTCTGGACGTGATCCCCGACATCTCGGGAAAGGTCCTCTCCGAGACGCTCGAGACGCTCGTCGAGGCGGATCTGATCGAGCGGACAGTCATCAGCGAGTCTCCGCTTCGGGTCGAGTACGGACTCACGAGCGCTGGCAAAGAGATGGAACCGATCTTCGCGGCGCTTTCCGAGTGGGGGACGCGCCACCTCGAGACGAACGCGCCGACGGTCCTGATCGCGGACGGTGACCGGCGGCTTCTGGACATGTACGGCGACTGGCTGAGCGACCAGTACGAGGTGGTGCGCGCGCCCGACGGACGAGCGCTCGAATCCGCGCTCGAAGACGGACCGACCGTCGTCGTCTTCGAACTTGGACTTCCGGGAGCGGCTCCCGACGACGTGATCGAGTCGGTCGGCAACCGCTGTCGGACGATCGCTCTCGTCGGTGACCGGCCGACGTTCGATCTCTTCGCGCTCGAGTGCGACGACGTGCTCCGGAAACCGATCGTTCGAGAGACCGCACTCGAGGCGATCGAGACGCAATTATCGCGGATCGACGAACCCGACGAACAGCGCGAACGGGCGGCGATCACCGCCAAACTATCGTTGTTTCGGTCAGTGTACTCTCGAGACACACTCGAGTCGAATCCGCAGTACCTCGAGGCTCGTTCTCGGCTCGAATCCCTCGAGTCGGCGGCCGACGAGTGATGCGGGATCGTCCCCCTCGACGAACCGACTGGCCGGCGGTTTCCGTGATGGTCGTTCCACTCGTATCGGTTCGTCTCACTGGTGGCTCTCCACCCGTGCTCGGCCCGGATTCGTCGACTGCGTTTTTCGATACACTATCGGATGCGATATGCTCTGCGAAGTAACTTACTTCAGACTCAGCTTGGCGCTTACGGGCTGGTTAGCTTGCGTTTAGTATGCTTCAATTCGTGTGACTGTCACGAGGGAATGGGAAAATGGCACGATCACAGCTCGAGCCAGTGACGGAGCGATCTCGGGGTGGGAAATCGGGAGACCGAACCGAGTCGACGACCGATGATCGAACGGCGAGCGGAGACGCGTCGATGGTATCGAGTGATACGGCGGAGCGATCACCGACACTGCCGGTCGACGACGTGTTCGGAATTCTGTCCAATCGTCGGCGTCGACACACGATCACGTATCTCAACGAAAACGGGAGCGACCCGGTTCCGATCCGCGAGCTCGCCGCCTCGGTCGCCGCTCGCGAGAACGACACCTCGGTCCAGGACGTGACGTACAAGGAGCGAAAGCGAGTGTACACGTCCCTCCACCAGTTGCATCTGGAGAAGATGGACGATCTGGGTATTGTCGAGTACGACAGGGACAGAGGGCTGATCGAACGGACGGAGACGACCGAACGGTTCGGGACGTATCTCGACTCGGTCGCCGTTGACGGTATCGCGTGGAGCAACGTCTCCCTCGCGGTCGCAGTCTGCTGTCTGGTTGGTGTCGGTATCGCCTGGTCCGGGGTGATCCCGATCGTTTCCCGCGCCGGGTTCGCCGTCGCGTTCCTCGTCGCAGCCGTCTTCATACTCGTCTCGAGCGCCCACGCCGTCGACGCGCGTCGAGAGCAGTGACGAACGAGGATCGCTCGTCTAGTAGCCACTGCAAGTCACTGCACGCCCGATACCTTCCGAACGGGGCTGCGGTACTCGAGGATCGATTCAACGGCCGGTCGGTGAGAGCCACGCCAGTGTTTCAGCGGGTCCCTGACGATCGAAGCACCCGCAGTAGCGACCCGCGTTTTTGCCAGAGTTGATAGCCCGTCGAGAGCCCGAAGAGAACGAGAAACGCGACCCCCCAGAGGAGCGGATCGACGATCGCCACGCCGGGCAACTCCCCCAGGGACGCGACGACGACGAAGAGTCCGACGACGCCGAGCGACCGGTAGTATTCGGCCCAGCTGAGGCCGATCGGGGTCTCGACTTCCATGTACAGCGAGATATGACGCGCCCCGTCTCGGGCCGTGACGATCTTTCGATCATCGTCGTACTCGACGACCCCGAGCTCGTCCAGTCGCGGGAGGTGCGTTTGATGGAGCGAGTTGTAGACGCTCTCGCGGACGTTTCGCGGGGCCGGTGACGTGCCTGACTCCGCCGACGCGACCCGCTCCGAGAGTTCGCGCACCGTGATCGAACCGCCCGCCCCCCTGAGTTGCTCGAGCGCTTCGCGACGGCGCGCGCTGCTCAACACCTGATGAATCTCACGTTCCGGAACTGCGAGTGTTCTCGATAGCATCTGTCGACATCCTCCCCAGTGGGGAGAGTGAATCGGGGTTCCGTATGTATGAGCGATATACCGGATCGGAGGACCGTGTTGCCGGTCGTGACTGCCCCCCTGTACTCGAGTATACCGGGTATACCCCACCGAGTCGGTCAGCTGTTGGCGGAAGCGAGAACGGTTCCTTCGCAGTCGTCAGTCGCCCGTCTCAGGCCGTCTGCCTCGGGATAACGACCGATTCAATCGATAAAATCGTCCGTTCGAGACGTGGAATTCGAGAGAGAACGCACCGAATCGGTCGTTGAGTGGTATCGAACCGACTCATAGATAAGAGGGTGTCCCTCTGTGGAATAAACCAGCCCCTCCGGGCCGGATCGGCGGATTCGATCGCGGACACCGGGCGGGGAACCCAACCATGACGGACAAACAGATACACTCGCTGTCCAGGCGGCAGCTCCTCGGTGGCGTCGGCGCGATCGGCGTCGCATCCGCGGGGGCCGGCCTCGGCACGACCGCGTACTTCAGCGACGAGGAATCGTTCGATGACAACACGCTCTCCGCCGGCGAGCTCGACTTGCTCGTCGACTACGAACTGTCCTACGATCAGGGAAGCGCCGGCTCCGGCGGGACGAGCGGAACGATCAACGGCGACGTGCAGGTCGTCGACGAAAACGGCGACGACGTCGCGGAGGGTGATGCGGTCTCGCTCACGCTCGACGACGTCAAGCCCGGCGACAGCGGCGGGGCGGAGTTCTGTTTCCGGATCATCGATAATCCCGCGTACCTGTGGCTCAATGGCGAACTGACCGCCAACGACGAGAACGGGTACACGGAACCGGAACCCGAGACCGACAGCGCCGGGGATGTCAACGATCCCGGCGCTTCGGACGGTGCCGGCGAACTCGCCGACAGCATCGAGGCGACACTCTATTACGAGGGCGACGATCCGGCCAACGGCGTGATCGTCGAGGGAACGCTCACCGACGTTCTCTCTGCAGCGTCGGACGGCGTGTTGCTCGACGGCGACGGGACCTACGGCGTCGAAGCCGGGGAACAAGCACCGTTCGACGGCGGCGAGGATGCGGATAACCCCTGTATATACCTCGACTGGGAGATTCCGGTCGGGGTCGGCAACGAGATCCAGACCGACCTGGTCGAGTTCGAATTCAGCTTCTACGCGGAGCAGTCGCGTCACAACGACGGCACGAACAACCCGTACAGTAGCTGATCGAACCGCGTCCGAATCACACACCACCTTCCCCACGTGACGGACCGAGCGCCTGCCCGGCAGGCTGCTCTGGCCGATATCGGCCGTTGCGGCGGTTCGACTCCGCCGGTGGGCTTCCCCCTAACGGGGAGAGACGAATCATGACAGAAGACAAATATGGTCTGTCGCGGCGCCAGCTCTTGGGCGGACTCGGCGCGATCGGAGTCACATCAGCCGGTGTCGGCCTCGGCACGACCGCGTACTTTAGCGACGATGAAATGCTCGGAAACAACAGTCTCGCATCGGGAGAGCTCGATCTCCTGCTCGACTACAAGACCACGTACCACGGCGGCCCGGGCCGTCTGGAGGACATTCGGGAGATGGGGTACGACGATGCGACGGAACTCGAGGGCGAAGCCGGGACCTACCTCCTCGAGGAGGTGCCCGACACCGGCGATATCGACGAGTGGGACGAGTACATCCTGAACAACGGGTTCTGCGGCGAAGACGCCCGTGAGATGCTGGTCAACGGTCAGGAAGTCTCACCGATCCATCTCGAGGACGTCAAACCCGGAGACTCCGGCTGCCTCTCGACGAGCCTCCACCTCTGTTCAAATCCGGGGTACATCTGGATGAACGGCGAACTGGTGGCAGACGACGACAACGGGTTGACCGAACCGGAATCGGCGGTCGACGACACCGGCGGCGAGGGCGACGGCGACCTCGCCGACGCCGTCGAAACTCGCGTCTGGTACGACGAGAACTGTGACTGCGAGCTGGATCGGGAGGGAGCGGACGGCGGCGAGATCGACGTCGTCCTCGTTCTGGACCGGTCCGGGTCGATGTCCGGATCGATGGGTGCGATGATGGACGCGGCGAACGGACTCATCGATGAACTGGGCAGCAATGCGAACGTCGGTCTCGTCAGTTACTCGACCAGCGCGTCGCTCGATCAGGAACTGACCGGCAGCCACGGCGACGTCCAATCGACTATTAACGGGCTGTCGGGAGGCGGGCAGACCCACATCGTGGACGGTGTGGAGACGGCCCAAGACGAACTGCACAACGGCCCGAACGCTCGGAGCGGTGCCGACAAGATCATGGTCGTGATGTCCGACGGAGAACACAACCAGAGCGGCGATCCCGTCGTCGCTGCGGACGACGCGAAAAGCGACGGCACTGAACTCTACACCGTCGGGTTCGGGTCGGCGGACGCCTCGACGTTACAGTCCATGGCGAGCAATCCGTGGGACGTCCACTACTTCGATGCTGCAGACGACGACGAACTGATCGACGCCTTCAGTCAGATCGGTCAGGCCATCGCCGGCGAGCGAGTCATCTTCGAAGGGACGCTCGCGGAGCTCATGGGAATCCTCGAGACGGACCTCGGAATCCCGCTCGATGGCGACCGGGAAACGGAGTACAACGAGGTCGAAGCGGGCGCACCTGCGGCCGGCGACGGCGAGGGTCGTGCGTGCTTCGAACCGGGCGTAACGACGTGCGTCAGTCTCGAGTGGGAACTGCCGGTCGACGTCGGAAACGAGGTCCAGACCGACTCGGTCGCGTTCGACGTTGGATTCTACGGCGAGCAGTGCCGGCACAACGACGGCGCCGGATCGACGGCGGACTGACTGACGATGCGACCCACTCGATGAGCGGCCGTTCGGGGTCGGTGTCCGGACCGGTCTGTATCCGGTCTCGAGCCGGTATATTCGGTATATGTGTCGGTATACTCGGTATACGCGCCGGTATAGGGATCATACATATCGGGTAGTGGTACCCAGAGACCCGACGAGAGCGACACCGAATCAATGGAAAGGAATCCATGTACGAGATGATCGAACGGCGGAGACGACGTGATCCGATGAGTGGCGACGAGTTGCTCGTGAGCGGCGACGAGGCGACGGTACAGCCGACCGGGACGAAACTGGACCGATCCGAATCGATCTCGAACAACCATAACGCGGTCGGTAGTCACCGCGACGGACGGGGACCGGAGACCCATGACCGATAAACGAACGTCAGATTCCGATACCGACGGAGCCGACAATCGGGGAACCGACGGGGCCGCCGATCGAGGAACCGACAGGACCGGAAACCGGGGAGTCGTTTCCCGCAGGCGACTTCTTTCCGCGCTCGGCGCTGCCGGAGCGACCGGAATCGGAACTGGAGTCGCCGCGGAGCAGTTCCTGGGCGATACCGAGCGGGCCGGAATCGATCTCGAGGCCGGAGCGTTCGACTTGCAGGTCCACTGGGACGTCCTCGAGGGGGCCAGGACGGGGCTCAGTGGTAGCAGCGACGGAGCGGTCCGGATTCCGATCGAGTACGACGCCGATCACCGGAGCGGTGGTATCCGACTCCGCTTGGCTCACACGGCAGTCGACGGGAACAACCCGGCGGCGATCTGGCTCCGGGGATCGTGTCCGGAATCGTTCGGAACGCTCGGCGAAGTCGCGACGGTCACGCTTTCGTCCGCCGATTGCGACACCGGTGAGCCGACTCGCCTCCTGGCGAGCGGCTCCATGCGCGACGTCTTCGAGGATCTCACGACGGGGCTTGCCCTCGACGGGGCTCCCGAATCCGACGGGACGGACTGCTTGCAGCCGGACGCGCCGGTGTGCCTCCGCCTCGAGTGGGACCTCGAGGGCTACGTCGGCGGTGAGTCGGCGACCGTCTCGCTCGCGGCGATCGGTAGTCAATGTCGCCACGACGGGCGGTCCTTCCCGCCGTTTTCGCCGGGAGCCGGCTGCCCGCCCGCCGATTCGTGTCCATGCTGTCTCGATGTCGGAAAACTCGAACTCGAGGCGGGCGGCCCATCGGGGATCGGGGAGAACGCGATCGAACCGGGCACCTACTCGTTTACCGAGGGAACTGCCGAGTACGAGCTACGAGTGACGGATACCGAAACGAAAGGAAGCGGCGAGACGGTCGCGATGGCGTTCGAACTCGTCTCCGACGACGGCGCGTCAGCTCCCGATCTCTGTCGCGTCGATGTCGCTGGCGGTCCAGGGTTGGGCCCCGGTCCCGGAACGGTAACGTACAGGCCCTCGAGCGAGGGTCCGTTCGAGGCCTCGACAAGTGCTCTGACGGACGCAACCGGCGGACTGCTGTTCGCCCAACACCGGACTGAATCGGGGAGCGACCCGGACGACTATCATGCGATCAGCCACGTGACGGTCGCGATCTGTGCGGCCGACGGGAGGTGCGACTGAAATGAACGACAACGACACGACCGATGGACCGCAGCCGTCCGATGTCGACGGGTCGGCCGAAATCGAAACTGAGAGCGATGAGCCGACCGAGAACGACGAATCGATCGACCCGACCACACCTCGAGGACTCGCGGATCTTCGACCGATGGTGTGGCGGGCAGTGCGAATCGTCGGTCTGATTCTCCTCATCGCGCTCGTTCTGCCGTTCGTCGCGTACGCCGTCCCGCAGGTCGCCGGCGCGGAGCACAGCTTCGTCGTGCTCTCCGGCAGTATGGAACCCTCGATCTCACCCGGAGACGTCGTCCTCGTCGCCGGCGTCCAACCGGACGCGGTCGAAGAGGGAGACGTAATCACTTACCAGCGCTCCGAGGGCGAAAGTCCCACGACCCATCGAGTGATCGAGGTCGACGACTCCGGTAATGAGGTGCAGTTCCGAACGAAAGGGGACGCGAACGATGACCCGGACCAGACCGCGATTGCCGCCGACCAGCTTATCGGCCGGGTGACCGTTACGATCCCCGAGATCGGTCACGTGATCACCTTCGTCAACACGCCGGTCGGATTCGGATTGCTCGTCGCGCTCCCGCTCGTCTCGTTCGTCCTCTCTGAGGCCTGGGAACTCCGTTCGAAGCGTCGGGGCGACGACTCGGACGACCCAGAAGCGTCGGTCGATCCCCGGTCGGGCGGCAGGGACGAACCGGCCGAAAACGGGAGCTGCGGGTCTCGAGACGGCGGAGTGATCGTGACGGAAGGTGACGGTCTGACCCAGTCGACAGATCCGGCACCGTCGTCGCAGTCGACGGACGGATACGTCGTCACGAAATCGGACCTGCTGTATTCGATCGGTGTTCTAGCGGTTCTCGTGGGTTACAGCGGGTGGACGACCTATACGAGCTTCCTTCGAACCGGAGCACCGGCGGTCGTCTCAATAACGGTGTTCACCGGTTCGACGACGACGCTCGTCCTCGCACTCGCGGCGCGCTCGAGGCTCCCCGACGGGTCGGGACTGGACGAGACTAAATCGAACGACTCGGAACCATCGACCTCGGCTGATTCGGACGCGTCCGATTCGGACGATGTGGTCGAACTGGATGCGACTCGTGGCGAATCCGACGATCACGATGCTGCCACGTCGGAGGCGGTCTCACAGAACGGACCGTCCCCGTCGACGTTCGACTGGCCCGATCCGGACGAACCGGCGGAAGTTACACGAGCCGGGTCTCCGGAACAGACGGAGGCTGACCCACCGAGTCCCAGGACGGGGACGGCCGTCCGCGGCGATGCGATCGATAACGGAGGTCCCAGCGGTGATACCGATGACGAGTAAGCCGCTGGTAGCGACGCTGGTTGCGATCGTGTTCGTCGGCAGCGCTCTGAGCGTCGGCTACACTACGGGCGCGTTCACGGACACCGAAGAACTCGAGGTCACCGTCGCCGGCAACGTTTCGGTCGACGAGTACGAGGGTGGCCCACCCAACGGTGACGCTCGTGGTCCCCCTGATGACCGCGGTCCGTACGACGCTGATACGGAGAGTGCGGCCAGTTCGACAGTCACAGCAGGATGTGGTGGCGACGAACGCCTCGAGAACGGAACGACGAACGGTGCGGCAGCTACCACGCCGAATCCCTGTGACGGGACTCGCACCGAAACCGACCCGAAGACCGGCTCCAACGAAAGCAGCGGCGACGAAAACGAGACTGAAATAACTAGTCCCAAAACGGACGACGGATCGGGTGAAACGGATGGTGGCGCTGTTGGATCAAACGATAGCGATGCTAACGCGACAGATGCGGCGGAAAATGCGTCGGTCGGACTGACCGACGCACCCGACAGCACTCCGACGAACGACACCGTCTCGGATACGTCGAACCGAACCGAAACTGCCGACACTGTGAACTCGAGTGCCAGTGAATCCGACGAGGTGCAGACGAACACGTCCCATCGTGCGGGCGACTCGACCGCCGGTGACAGCGACGGAGACGGGGAGACCGCTCTCGGAAACGTAACTGACGGCGGCAATGAGGGCTATTCCGTCGGCGAAAACGAATCCAGTGATGGAACCGAGTCCAGTATCGGGAACGTATCCAGTGACGAAAATACGTCCACCAGTGACACTGAGACCAGTAGCGCAAGCGAAGACGAGTCCGGTGGTACCGGGACCGATTCGAGCGCCCCCATCATTGCGGGAGAAGCCACTGGCGGATAATATAGGGTCACCGCGGGCAACTGCTTATCCTGATCGTCTCTTCGTCGGACGAGGACCGCTGAACCGACCGGTTCCGCAGTCCCGGTGGCTCCGGGAATCAGGGGCCCTCGTGTGCTGACTCCCGCGAGAGAAATGCCGAGAGGATCGCGGTGTGGACCGTCCGGAGGTCGGTCTCTCGGATCGTGGCGGCCGCCTGAAAGCGTTCGCGAGCGGCGGCGATCGTCTGGGGATCGGCTGCGAGATGGGCGAGGACGAACGCGTCGGAATCAACGCCTCGAGGGGCCTCGAAATCCGCCTCGTCGTACAGTTCCGCGAAGTCCGCCACGACCGCCGAGACGAGCCTGTCGGTGGCATCGGCACCCGGATCGCCCGCGGGGACCGTCGAGGCGGTCGGATCGAAATACTCCTCGTAGTCGACGACGCCGGCGTCTTCGTACAGGAATTCGTCGAGTGCGTCGAAGACGTCCTCCGAGAGGTAGACACCGAACAGTTTGTATCTATCGGCGGCCATCACGCTGTGATTTCGTGTCGAACCCCATCAAAGGTTGCCCTCGAGAACCGTGACAGTCGTTGGACGGTCGTTCGTTGGGTCGTCGTGGTGTCGTGGCGACACGAGCGAGCAGTTCCGACAGATATCGACGCGACGCACTCGAACCCGCGCGGATCGCGACGGGCTCAAGTCCGACGGGATGCCGATCGGTGGCCGAACGGAACTGCAGGATGCGACTCTGGCGGCCGACCGATGCTGGCCTCACCGACCGACATACTCAAACGGCTATGTTGCCTGTAGTACGACACAATGATGCTGCCAACGCACGCGCTCGTCGGGTTGGCCCTCGCCCTCCCGCTTGTCATACTCGCCCCCGAATTCGCCGGCGTCGCTCTCACTGCCGGCCTGCTCGGTGGTATTCTCCCCGATCTGGATATGTACATCGGTCATCGGAAGACGCTGCACTATCCCGTCTATTATTCGGTGCTCGGCGTCGCGGCCGCCCCGTTCGCGGTGCTCCTCCCGACGGCGGCGACGATCGCCGCGACATTCCTGTTGCTCGGTGCGGCCGTCCACAGCGTCATGGATATCTTCGGCGGCGGGTTGGAACTGCGGCCGTGGGAGGCGACCTCGAGTCGCGCCGTCTACGACCATCGTCGAGGGCGGTGGCTCGCGCCGCGTCGCTGGGTCCGGTATGACGGCGCGCCCGAGGACTTGCTGCTCTCGCTCGGTATCGCCGTCCCGCTCCTGATCGCTCTCGACGGCGTCCTTCGGTTGATCGTGGGAGCCGCGCTGGTCGTCGCGGTCGTCTACACTGCCGTTCGACGGCTTCTCCCGATGATTGCGGAAGTCCTCGTGGTCCGGACGCTTCCGGATCGCTTCCTGGTACTGCTCCCCGCTCGGTACGGACCCGAACGCGGTACGTGACCGACTTCCGCGCTGGTAGCGACCGCTGACCGACGGCAACCGCGAGCTCGTCTCCTTTCAGTATCGTTATGAACCTCGACTGCAATCTGCCACCAAACCAATGCAGACATCGGTAGCCAACGAGGCCGATCGCGGTGTCCGGTACGCGATTCTCGCCGTCCTCGTCGTCGGTTTCCGGCGACGGGATCCGGGGGCGGTTTTCAACGCTGTCGTCTCGATCGCGGCGACGTACCTCCCCGGGGCCGTCGAACGCCGGTACGACGTGACGTTCAAGCCGTGGCAACGTACGTATCTGAGTACGGCGATGCTCACTCACGCAGTCGGAATGCTGGGTCCGTACGATGATATCTGGTGGTGGGACCACGTGACCCACACGCACTCGGCGACGATTCTCGGTGGCGTAACCTTCGCCGCGGCCCGTCGCCGCGGACGCGACCCGCGGCTCTGGGTCGTCGCCATCGTCGCCTGCGCCGGGGTACTGTGGGAGATCGCCGAGTACGGTATTCACGCGACCGCCAATCGCCTCGGACTCGAACCCATACTCGTTTCCTACGGGACGGCCGACACGTTCTTCGACCTCGTCTTCGATATCATCGGCGCTCTCGTCGTGGTCGTAATCGGTGACTCCCTCCTCGGGAACCTGATATCGACTGACGAGAACCCGCCGTCGGCTCCCGATTCACAGCCCTGACGGCGGACGGTTCGTCCGCGTCACGGTCGGCCGCCTCTGGCCGCGACCGCCGATCGTCGATCGGAGCGAACTCACGCGCTGCACGCAGCGGCTGTTTCGTCCTGACGGTACCGTGCGTTCACACGAGATCGCCGCTTCCGCGTGCGGACAGATTGGCCTCGAGCGACGAGCCAGCCGCCGCCCAATGCCATCGCCCCGCCGACGAGCGACCGGTCGCTCGCCGGGACAGTAGCGGCCCATCGGTCGGTGAACGCGCCATCTCCCTCGATCGCACCGGTACCATCATTGAACGGACCCGTGTCGGTCTCGTCTCGGAATAGGTTACACGACAAACAGGTCGGCAGTGATATTGTAGCTTACAATTGCAAATCCAACGTACACCCGTGTTCGGTCACCGACGATGCCAGTACCCAAGCCGCTCGAGTCGCATCAGACCCGTGTACTGTACACACCAATCCGATGTCACCAGTTGACCGTTTCGTGAATTTCTCTCGATCTGATAGACTATTCAGGCCGCCGACTACTTCCTCCCACCATTCATATGAGAAATATGATTGCTATCGTACTCCACTATTGTTCATATTTTACAAAAACCCTCGAGGGAGAGTCCCTCGGATGGGGAGAGAGAATACGAGACCGTCGAGACAAATCGATTCGACGACGAATAACACCGACAGAGAGGGGTGTTTTTATCGGGTTTCACCGATCAGACGGCCATCGACCACCGGATAGAGGAAAAAACCTGAACTATCTTCGCTTGTAGTACTATCATAAATATGTTGTTTATGAGATACTGTCGGAAGCATCGAACGAATTGCACGAACCGATTCAGTCGTTCCGAATCGGCATCGGTCAGCGGCTTATATCTCCCGAACGTAGGCGTACTCGTCCGAGAGCGATTCGGCGTCCTCGCGGAGCAAAGCGACGACGAGACAGTCGACGTGCTCCTCGAAGTACTCAACGAGATCGGCGATCCGGGTCGAGTCGATCGCCTCGAGCGAATCCAGCAGCATGAACGGAACGATTTCGTAGACGTCGTGAACCAGATAGCCTGCGAGTGCGAAGACCAGTCCGGTGACTTCGCGTTCGCTCTCCGAGAGGTGGTCGACGGTATCCTCGTACGTCGCTCCGTCGTCGGTCGACCGGACGATGTGCAGGTCGAACGCGGTTTGCGTGACCTTCCGCCGCCCCTCCCGGACCGTCTTCTCGCGACGATCGATCCAGATGCGGTCGATGTTTCGGTACTCGAGGATCGATAGGATCGACTCCATGTGCTCGTTGAACGCGTCGACGGCGTTTTCTTCGATCCGGTCGACGCGCGTCCTGAGGTCGGTCAGCTCTGCTTCGACGGTCTCGCGGCGGTCCTCGAGGTCACTGCGCGCCTCGATCTTCCCCTCGATCTCTTCGATTCGGGCCTGCACGTCGTCGCGGTCGTCCTCGAGTCCCTCGAGTTCGAGTTCGAGACGGTTCAGTTCGCGGTGGGTGTCGATAACGTCTCCGTACTCCGCGTTTTCGAACGTTTCGGCCTCGGATTCGAGCTCGTCGATACGCGTCCGTTGCTGTTCGACTTCGGTCTCGAGTTCCCCGATGCGCTGTTCGCGGCGCTCGAGCTCGTCATCGATCGCCGACAGCCGCGTTTCGATCTCTCCTCGTCGCTGCGTTCGCTCGCGAAGCTCCTTCCGACGCGAGGAGAGGTCGTCGATCTGTGCCTGCAACTCGCTTCGTTCCTCGAGTTGGTCCTGGCGGAGCGATCGCAATCGCTCGAGCGTCGACTCGATCCGGTCGCGACCGACCTGCGAGCCACACGTCCAGCAGACGACGTCGTCGTCCGCGAGGAGCTGTTCCGTGATGTCGCCGTCGTCTTCCTCCCCCGACTCGACGTGGTCCTCGAGATCCAGCTCGAACCCGTCGTCTGCGAGCCGTTCCTCGTTGAATCGGATCACGCTCTGTAGTTCGCTCACGGTCGTATCGAGCGACCGCTTCCGGGCGCGAAGTTCCTGGATCCGGCCTTCGAGCCGATCCGGCGACTCGTGATCATCGTCGTCGAATGCCTCGAGTTCTCCCTCTAGCTCGTCGCGTTCCCGCTCGAGTTCGGCGTGGCTCTCCCGTTCGGTCTCGAGATCGTATTCGATAGACTCGAGTTCCGTCCGCGCCGTCTGGAGGTCGGCGAACGCCGATTCGATCTCCGCTTTCCGGTCGCGGCTCGCCTCGACATCGAGATCGAACGCCTCGAGTTCGTCCTCGAGGTCGGCGATTTCCTCGGTCGTCGTTTCGATCTCGTTCTCGAGTTCCCGTTTCTTCGACTCGAGCCCTGGGAGTTCGGAATCGAGTTGTTCGAGGCGCTCGAGGCGATCATCGAGGTCGCGTTTCTCGGCCTCGAGGGTGGAAATGTCGGCTTCGATCTCGTCCGTATCGATCGGACGCATGATGAGTTCACGAAGCTCGTCGCCGCGTCTCACTGCTCGGCGCGCTTCGTTGGATTCGAGCAGGAAGGCAAAGAGGTCCGCGAGTTCCGGATCCTCGAGATAGGGATCACCGTCGAAGACCACTTCACCGTTGCGTCGCTCGAGGTATCGCTCGTACCGTTTACCGTCGAATTCCAATTCGGCGCGACCGGCGTCCGCATCGCCTTTCAACGAGGAGCGCCGACTGCCCAGCGCGGCCATAATCGTCTGGAGGAACGACGTTCGATTCGTCGCGTTCCGTCCAGTCAGGACGTTAACGCCGGGTTCAAGCGTAACCTCGCTACTATCGATACCGCCGATATTCTCCGCGAGAACGGTAATCGACGAGGTGACTGACTCTGGAGATGACACGACGGTTATTTCACGCCGCCGGCTATAAATGCTATGCGGTAACAGCCGATTTTCCGACGTGTCGCGTTACGACGTCTTCCCGGCCTCACAGTCGCAGCCACCCTGATCGAGTAACTCGGCGACGGAATAGTCGGTTCCGCAGTTCGCGCAGATGGTCCGGACATCGACGAAGACGTCGTACTCGCGGTCCGTAATCTCCTCGGCGTTTCTCAGTTCCTCGAGCGTAGATTCCGTGACGACTTGCGTTCGGCCGGCGAGTCGCTGAACGGTCTCTTTCTTTCGTTCGAGTCGGTCCTCAGTGTCCTCGTCGGGAAGGGACGCGTCGCGAACGTTCGTCAGATACGTATAGATCGTCTGGTGAGTGACGAAATCGGAGCGGACGGCGTCGATGTCGATCCCCGACCGTTCCAGTTCACGTCGCTTTCTGACCGCGTCCGAGCGCGACACGTCGTCGTCCGTGAGCGTTCGATACAGAATTTCGATATCGGAATCGAGCACCGACCCGCCCGCATCGCGGAGAGCCGCTCGGAGGACGGCCTTGTTGAACTCGGTCGCGAGGTCGCGGAGACTCGTTCGATCCGTTCCGTCGCCGACCCACTCGGTCTCGAGGCGATCCCCCCACGACTCGAGGTTGTACTCGTCTATCACTCGCTCGACCTTGGTTCGACGACCGCCGCTCGAGTCGTCCGTCATACCGGTAGTCACTGACGCCTATCGTACAAATGTTACGGTTATCGAACTAGATTTCTGGCCCTTCAGAAACTCAACTGACAGATACCTATTGGGGATGGTATCTACCGTTGATTTATAATTAGGGACATATGATAGATTTAATATGTGGGTGGCGCGGTAATAGTATTTTTAATTACTGGAAATCAGTGGAAAGTGATCTAAGAGTGCGAATGAGGCGAGATTGGTCGCGGACCGAGTTGGTGAAATTAGTATAACCAATCACGCAAGACTGCCTGGACGCTGATTTTTCAACTGGCGTCTGGTCCGTCGGAGCAATCAGCGAGTCGCCTGTTAGAGTGTACCGAAACGGTCCGACCTTGAATAGTCCGGTAACCGCTCACCGTCTGCTGGCTATCGACGGTTACAGAGTTAGGGGTGTAATTCTGTTCGGTCAGCAATGGTTTCGTACGCGAAACGGTTCGTCGCGGTCGGCAAACGAACCGCCGTTTTTGCCGTTCGGACGCAGATTCCTCTATACACGATTTCGTTCCGAATCCGCTCGGCTACTGGCCGAAACGAACGATGTGTTCACGGTGTCCGAACAGGGTGTCGTGTTCGTTCGTCTTCCAGTCCAAGCATCCCGTTCCCGATGGGAGACACTGATCGGTCGATAAGCGAACAGTCTGGCGGCGAGGACTGTCCCGCAGGTTACCGGTTCAGTTGTCGTGAGCCGGACGCCCGGTAGAGACAACTGTTCTCGCTACCACCGACTGGCTCACGAGTGAACGCGGCGAGGCGAAACCGATCGGTTTCCAGTACCGAACGAAGTGTAACTCCGCAGCTCGAGCCGTCCGCCCCGATTCGACGGGATAACCCGTGACGGCCTTCCGATGACTGGCGACGGCGGAATCCCCGCGCGATACCGACCGCCAGTTTCCGTTCGTCGTCGTGGGACTCTCGTTCGAACGGCGATCGTGAGAGTGTGTCGATTGCGCTCACGTTCCGCGTCACGCGGCGGATTAATAACGGATTTTCGGTACAGATCGGCCCTCTGACGGCGCAAATCGGTCGATCAGAAGCGTACACTTTTGTCGATTCGCTGGCGACACACGAGTACAACAATGGACGAAGACGCACTCGAGTATCACCGTGCCGATCCGCCGGGTAAGATAGAAATTTCGACGACGAAACCGACGAACACGCAACGTGACCTCTCGCTGGCGTACTCGCCGGGCGTCGCCGCGCCGTGTCGAGAGATCGCTGCGGACGCGGACGACGCCTACCAGTACACGACGAAGGGAAACCTTGTCGGCGTCGTCTCGAACGGCTCGGCAGTGCTCGGACTCGGCGACATCGGTGCACAGGCGTCGAAACCAGTCATGGAGGGCAAAGGCGTCCTGTTCAAGCGCTTCGCCGACATCGACGTGTTCGACATCGAACTCGACCTCGACGAACCAGACGCGTTCGTCGAGTCGGTCGCCGCGATGGAGCCGACGTTCGGCGGCATCAATCTCGAGGACATTGCGGCTCCCCACTGCTTCGAAATCGAGGAACGCCTCCGCGAGCGCCTGTCGATCCCGGTCTTTCACGACGATCAGCACGGCACCGCGATCATCAGCGGGGCCGCGCTGCTCAACGCCGTCGAAATCTCCGGCAAGGACCTCGAGTCGCTCGAGGTCACGTTCTCTGGCGCGGGTGCGGCCGCGGTCGCGACGGCCAAGTTCTACGTCTCGCTGGGCGTCGAACGAGAGAACATCACGATGTGCGATATCGATGGGATTCTGACCACTGAACGGGCCGAGTCCGGTGACCTGAACGCGTACAACAAGGAGTTCGCCAGCGACGTTCCCGAAGGCGGTATCGCGGAGGCGATAGCGGGCGCGGACGTCTTCGTCGGCCTGTCGGCCGGCGGCATCGTCAGTCAGGAGATGGTCCGATCGATGGCCGACGACCCGATCATCTTCGCGATGGCTAACCCCGATCCGGAGATCGGCTACGAGGACGCCAAAGACGCCCGCGACGATACGGTTATCATGGCGACTGGACGCTCGGACTACCCGAATCAGGTCAACAACGTCCTCGGCTTTCCCTTCATCTTCCGCGGCGCGCTGGACGTCCGCGCCACCGAGATCAACGAGGAGATGAAGGTCGCGGCGGCGTCGGCGCTGGCCGAGCTGGCCAAACAGGACGTGCCGGACTCGGTGGTGAAGGCGTACGGCGATCAGCCGCTTCAGTTCGGCCCGGACTACATCATTCCGAAGCCGCTGGACGCACGCGTCCTCTTCGAGGTCGCTCCAGCAGTCGCACGCGCGGCGATCGATTCCGGCGCGGCCCGTGTCGACCTCGGCGTCGACGAGTACGTCGAAGCGCTCGAGGCACGGCTCGGCAAGTCCCGTGAAATGATGCGGGTGGTACTCAACAAGGCGAAATCCGATCCCAAGCGTATCGCGCTGGCCGAGGGGACTGACGAGACGATCGTTCGGGCGGCCGCCCAGATCGTCGAACGAGGCATCGCTGAGCCGGTTCTGATCGGCGACGAGGACGAGGTTCGAAGCACGGTCGCGACCCTCGGTCTCGAGTTCGAACCGGACGTCGTCGACCCCAAGAGCGGCGAGTACGAGGCGTACATCGAACACCTCTACAATCGACGGAAGCGCAACGGCGTCACTCGCCGCGAGGCAGCGTCGATGATCCGCGACGACACCAACTACTTCGGGAGCGTCATGGTCGACCGCGGCGACGCCGACGCGATGCTGACGGGGCTGACGAACCACTATCCGTCGGCGCTCCGGCCGCCCCTGCAGGTGATCGGCACGGCCGACGACGCTGACTACGCGGCCGGGGTCTACCTGCTCACGTTCAAGAATCGCGTCGTCTTCGTGGCCGACGCGACAGTTAATCAGGCTCCCGACGAGGACGTCCTCGAGGAAGTCACTCGCCACACCGCAGCGCTCGCTCGCCGGTTCGACGTCGAGCCCCGCGCCGCCTTGCTCTCGTACTCGGACTTCGGCAGCGTCGACAACGACGGGACGCGGAAACCTCGCGAAGCGGCCCGTCGGCTCCGTGCCGATCCCGCTGTCGACTTCCCCGTCGACGGGGAGATGCAGGCCGACACCGCCGTCGTCGAGGAGATGCTGACCGGAACCTACGAGTTCAGCGACCTCGAGAAACCGGCGAACGTGCTGGTCTTCCCGAACCTCGAGGCCGGTAACATCGGCTACAAGCTGCTTCAGCGACTCGGCGGGGCCGACGCCATCGGACCGATGCTGGTCGGCATGGACGAACCGGTTCACGTCCTTCAGCGGGGCGACGAGGTCAAGGATATCGTGAACCTCGCGGCTGTGGCGTCGGTCGACGCACAAGTCGACGAGTCCTGATCGGCGGACTGGCTCCCGCCGTCAGTCTACTCGAGCGCGACCGGTTCACCTCGTTCCGCGGAGTCGTGGAGCGCTTCGATGATCCGCATGTCCTGCAAGCCGTGTCGACCGTCCGGATAGAGATCGCCGTCGCCGAGGAGGCAGTCCGCGAAGTAGTCGAACTCCTCTTCCATCTCGCGCTCCGCGTCGAAGCTTCTGTGCTCGACCGTGACCGACACGTCGCCGCGCGAGAGGTGCAGCGAACACTCCCCGTGGAACGCCGGCCGGAGCTCGATCCGTCCCTCGGTTCCCGTGATCTTGAGATGCGTATCTTCGTGGGCGTGCTGGCTCGAGGTCGAGATCATCTGCACGTCGTCTTCGAAGATCAGCAGCGACGAAGACCGCTCGTCCGGGACGTCGGCGAACGCCTCGTGATTCGAGACCATCTCGGCCTGCACACTGATGGGGTCGCGTCGGAGCAGGAATCGGGTCGTGTTGATCGAATAGATTCCCAGGTCCATCACCGAGGTGCCGTACCCGCTCAGATCGGCGTCGAGCCGCCACTGGTCGGGGTCGGGAATCATCTCGAGCAGTGACTGGGTGTTGTGACCGTAGACGGACACTGGCTCCCCGAGGAAGCCGTCGGCGATCAACTCGCGGGCCCGTTGCACTGGCGGATCGGTTTGCATGCGATAGGCGATCATCAACGGCACGTCCGCGGCGTCGCAGGTCGCGACCATCCGCTCGGCGCGCTCGACGGTCGCCTCCATCGGCTTCTCACAGAGGACCGCCTTGTCCAGTTCGGCCGCGGTCTCGGCGTACTCGAGGTGGTAGGCGTTGGGCGTGCCGACGTAGACGGCGTCGTACTCGTCGGCGGCCGCGCCGTCGTGGAACTCGTCGTAGCTGATCCCGCCCGCGATGTCGTTCTCGTCGGCGAGTCGCGTCGCCTTGTCGGTCGAACTGCTGACGAGCACCGTCACCTCGCCCAGATCGGACGATTCGATCGCCGGCAGTGCGACGTCGATCGTCCACCAGCCCAGGCCGATCAGGGCGTATCTGACGGTCCCGTTCTCTGTCGTCTGCCACGCTCGCTTCTCGTAGCTATCGATCCAGTCGCGCATACCAGTTCTAGATCCCGATCTGATAAAAAATGACCGATGGCAACGTGTGACGACCGCGGGAATCCGGCCGCGACGACGTATGATCGTCGCGGCCGAGGAGAGGGGTTCGACCTCACCGCCGGCGGACGGCTCGAGAACGCGCCGACTGATCGATTCCGCTGTCGATCCGTTCAAGAAAACCGTTCGCCGATACCGAACTACCCTATCATGTTTCTCGACGTTGGGACCGGTGTAGTACTCCAGCAGACACAAATGAACGACCGCGCACGCCGATCCCCTGACCGACGAGGGCATCGCCTGAAAACGGTACGGGAACTATTCGTACGCGTGGGTGATGGTTTCGGTCGAAACCCCGCATCTGCCCAATTTTCGCCGTTATCACATAACTTCTGGAGAGTTCGTTGAAACGAGAACGTGTCCGGACGAAAGATGGCCATCAGACGGCTCGTAACCGGTTGAGAACACGGTTTCCAGTCGAACCGTCGATCGCTACCCGGTACCGGCGATGTTTCTATTACAGGCATAGTGCTGTAAGTTACAGCGGGCGACCGCAACGACCGATCCAGAGGAGATCCGATCAAATTCTATAATAGAATATCGACACTACTCTGATAAGATACTATTATTGTCATAATATCGAGTTTGGTGTTTTCGATCACATACGCTCCGCCGTAATATGCTATTAGCGGCTATTAGGACCAATTTAGGGACTATTAGTTCGGAGGTGCATCCCCAGTTCATCGATTCCTCGTGCTCTCGGAGTTATCGCTGAGTGGCATTGGTTTTGAGCTAAAATCGGCTTGTTTCGTCTTTTCCTCCCCCTCTATCGTGCGAACTTCTGCGATTGCCACCACATCAGCCGAACAAATATATAGTACCTTTCATATTTTAACGTATAATAATTCAGAATAGGGTATTCGGGTCAAAGCTTTAGAAGTCGGGTACGATAGCAATTGACTCCTCGAAGCGATTCGTCCGATTCGACGGAACGTTCCGCCCCCGTACCGATATCGTTTCAACTTCACTGTACATCCGTATCCCGTTGTCGAGATCTTTTCGACACCGATCGTTATCGAGGGGTTTCGGCTGGATTCCCGGCCCAATCCACTCGTACAACAGAAAACAACTCATAGGTAGTTTCTGACAACTGGATGGCGTACCGCCTACACTTTTATACTCGCTACTATTACCGTTGGAACATGCGAGCAGCCGTACTCGAAGAACATGGGGAACCGCTGACGGTCAAAGACGTCGACTATCCGGAGCCGGGAGCCGATCAGGTAATCGTCGAGACCGAAGCGTGTGGGATCTGTCGGAGCGACTGGCACGCCTGGCAGGGCGACTGGAGCTGGATCGGCGCGGGCGTCCCGGAAGGGCAGATCCTCGGCCACGAGCCCGCCGGCGTCGTTTCGGCGGTCGGAAGCGACGTCGAGACCCTCGAGGAAGGCGACCGCGTCGCGGTGCCGTTCCACCTGGGCGACGGCACCTGTCCGCACTGCCGTGAGGGGCGGGCGAACAACTGCGAGACGGTGCTTCCGCTCGGTCTGTCGGAGTACTCACAGGGCGCGTTCGCGGAGGCGTTTCCCGTTCGGGAAGCCGACTTCAACTGCGTGAAACTCCCCGACGACGTCGGCTTCACGGAGATGGCCGGTCTCGGTTGCCGGTTCATGACGGCCTACCACGCGCTGGCCGACCGCGCGAACCTCCGTCCCGGCGACTGGGTCGCCGTCCACGGTTGTGGCGGCGTCGGCCTCTCGGCGATCCACATCGCGGACGCGCTGGGTGCCCACCCGATCGCGATCGACCTCGTCGACGACAAACTCGAGCGCGCCGAGGAACTCGGTGCCCGGGCGACGGTCAACGTGACCGAGGTCGACAGTTCGGCCCAGGCAGTCCAGGAGATCACAAACGGCGGAGCGGATGTCTCCATCGACGCACTGGGCGTCGCCGATACCTGCAAGAACTCGGTCAACAGCCTCGGCACGCGGGGTAGCCACGTGCAGGTCGGACTGACGACCGGCGAAGAGGAGGGCCAGATCGAACTCCCTGTCGACATCATGACGATGCAGGAGATCGACTTCCACGGCTCCTTCGGGATGCCGCTGGTCCGCTACGAGGAACTGTTCAACCTGATCGCACAGGGCACCCTCGAGCCAGATAAGATCATCGGCGAGACGCTGTCGCTCGAGGAGGCTCCCGATACGCTCGCCTCGATGGACGACTACGGAACGGTCGGCATTCCGGTCATCACGGAGTTCTGAGCGCGAACCGGGATCGTCGTCCCGCTCGGTTTTACTGCTGGGCTCCGCCCCCGAGAGCTGCGGCTGTCCGGTTTGCGTATCATGAAACCCGGGCGGGCGGGAACCGCCCTGGGCGTGAGAGACATGAGCGTACTCGAAGCGGGGGCGAGTCCACGTCCGAGCGATCCGGGCACGAACGCACGCAATCGGCTGGTCAGCGCACAGATGGGCCGAGCGCGTACCCGGCGGGGAGTTACCACCCCGCAGGTCGAACATTGTACGTGTTACCCATTGTTATGCATCCGCTTGGCTCCCGGTAGCGACTCCGAACCGAACGCAGGCACCGTCTACTCCGATCGTAGCACCCTGCTACCGGTTGGTACACCCCGGCCGTTGGTACTCGCTCGCGCTGACGAACGGAACGGACTCGCGTGGACGAACGGAACGGACTCGCGTGGACGAACGGAACGGATCTGCGTGGACGAACGGACTCGAGTAGCGGATCGGTCGAACCCTCGCCCGTCTCGAGATCGAACTCGAATGATCGACCGGGTGGAGATACTTGCTTGCGATGCCTCCAGAGGGATGGGACTGCAGCCCGTACGGGATCGTATGAGTGATGACGACGGATCGCGGCCGATTCGGATCGGTATCGTCGGACTGGGCTACATCGGAACCACCGTCGGTGGCCAGTTTCACCGTAACCCTGACGCGACCGTCCGCGCGGTCTGCGATCTCGATGCGGCGCTCCGCGACGAGGTTGGCCGCGGGTTCGGCGTGTCCGCAGATCAGCAATACGCCGAGTACGAGGCGATGCTTGCGGAGGCGTCTCTCGACGCAGTGCTCGTCGGGACGCCCCACACCCTCCACTACGAGCAAGTCGTCGCCGCCCTCGATCGGGGCCACCACGTCTACTGCGACAAACCGCTGACGACCGACCTCGAGCGGGCCCGCGACCTCGCGGATCGAGTCGATCGAAGCGATCGGACCGTGATGGTCGGCTACCAGCGCCACCTTCAGACGGCGTTTCGAACGGCGCGCGACCGATTCGCCGACCGTCCACCGGAGTGGCTGACCGCCTCCATCACGCAGGGGTGGATCGACGATTCGCGAGGGACCTGGCGGCTCGATCCCGACCTGTCCGGGGGCGGCTTTCTCTACGATACCGGCAGCCACGTCCTCGACGGTGTTCTCTGGACCACCGGCCTCGAGCCGGCGTCCGTCGCCGCGAGCATGGCGTTTTACGACGACGAGCAGCGAGTCGACCGCCGCGCTCACCTTGACGTTCGGTTCGAAAACGGTGCGACGGGCACGTTTTCGTTTCACGGCGACGCGCCGTCGGTCCGCGAGCACATCCACCTCTGGGACGAGGAGGGTGCGATCTACCTCGAGGGAACGCAGTGGGGGTCCCGAAAGGTCGTCGAAATCGATTCCGACGCCGGGGAGTACGTTCCCTACATCGATCCCCGCGATGAACGGACCCGGGCTGACGCGTTCCTCGAGAGCGTCAGAAACGGAACCGAGCCGCTGGCGACGGTCCAAGACGCGCTCCGGGTGACGGCGCTGACCGAAGCGGCCTACGAGGCGGCTCGAACCGGTGATCGGGTCTCCGTCGATCGATAACCGAATCTCCGTCGACCGATGATCGCCGCTCCGCTACCGTCTCGATCGGTGCGTCCGTCGGCGCAAACCGGTCGCGCTTCCCTCGACCTCGACTCGCCTTTCGGCACCGGTCGTTGTCGCTCGGTTTCACCTCGATAAGTGGGACGATAACCATTTCATTACGGCTGGAAAAGCGGCTTTTCGACGGTATGATCGTCATCGAGCTATCGGGACGATCCCGCCTCCGTCCCGAGGTACGAAACAGTTACTCTCGCTCGATCGGCCGCGAACGACGGGGCGAGTCGCCCGGATCCCCGTTCGATGGCGGTCGGCGGGTAAGACCCTCATAGTCGTCTTTGCCTTTCGGTTACAAGCCGGATAACTACATCTGGTGCTGGCCATCAAACGAGTATGATCACCTGCACTAACTGCGAGACCGCCCAGTTCCTGCAGATCACGCAGAGTCGCGTCTACTTCGAGGACGGCGAAATGATCAACGAGATCTCCGAGACGTACGAGTGCACCCTGTGTGGGGCGACCGGCCAGTACGTCTACGACGACGATAGCGAGGAAGAGACCGTCACTGGCGAGGTCGAGCACACGACCGAACGTCCAAAGTACGCCTGACCACTGTCCCCCTCCGGGGGGAACGGAAACGGACGAACCGAACTGGGTCGGCCGGTTACGTGCAGAGCAGGCGTAACGCCTCGCCGTTCACGCCGGGGAAGATGTTACGAATGCAATAGCGGTGTTTCTCTCTCCGTCGATCGCATCGTCCCGTCGTCGTCACTTCGTTCGGCCGTCCCTCTCCTGTCAGCAGTCTCGAGTCAACAGTCTCGAGCCCGCAGTCAACCCGACGGCTCGTCTCCGGCTTCGGCGTCCTCGTGGGAGCGACCGACACCGAGTTCGTCGAACGGGTCCTCGTCGAGTTCCGACCGATCGTACTGGCGTCGGCTGACCGCTGCATTCCGGCGGGTGGCGTCCCACTCTTCGAAGAGGCCGTACTCCGTCATCGTCTCCATGCCGGCGATGGCCGCCGTGAGCTTGATCCCGACCAGCGGAATGTCCGCGACGGAGACGATCACGTCCGCGCGGAGGATCGCACCGTCTCTGAGCAACACGTCGAGCACGTCGACGAGCGCATCGTCGTTCTTTTGCGGTCTCATGGCTGTGGATTCGCCCGCTCGTCCGCGGCGGTCCCGTCATCGCCGAGTTCCGGTGAGAACGTGTACGGCGGCCACGGTCCCGTGAACCTGACCTCGAGTCCGTCGTTCGCCGCCACGTCGTCGAGTATCGAGCCGATGGCTTCCTCGTCGTCCTCGTGGGCCAGCACCGTGAGCCGACAGAGGGCTTCGCCGTCACTGGACTCGTCCGATCCGTCGCTCGAGTCTCTGACCGTTTCCGACTCGGTGTCGGTTATGTCGTTCGAGAGTTTCGCGCTCGGGGATCGCTCGAGCGCGTGGACTTCCCGCGCTTTTGCGGCCAGTCGCTCCTCGAGGTCGGCGGTCAGCGATTCCCGTCGTGCGGCTCGGAGTTCAGTCAGCCGCTGGTCGAACTGCTTCTCGAGCAGGAATGCCGTTCCCTCCCCGGAGCCGCCGATCTGCTCGTCCAGTTCGCGCAGCCGTTCGTCGCGCTCGATCAGCGCCTCGTCGCTGATCGGATCGACTTCGACCACTTCGACGCGGTACTCCCAGTGGTCGACCAGCCCAGAGAGGGCGCGCTCGAGGGTTTCGGACTCCTCGTGGAGCCACTCGCGGACGGCGGCGTCGTCGCCGCGCAGAATCGTGTCGAACTGGAACGGGATCGGCGTTCCGAAGGCCTGCCCTGCCTCGTCGACGACCGTCTGGTGGCGGACGAGCCAGCGGCGGATCTGTGCGAGATCCGCCGAGTCGTAGATACCGTCACACGCGTGGACGACGGCACCGATTCCGTTTTCAGTGACGATCGAGACCGGTTCATCGTCGACGCCTGTCGTCTCGAGGGCGGCGTCCTCGTCGGCCCGTACGAGACAGTACAGGTAGCGCCCCTCGTCGATAGCCGGTGTCTCGGCGTGCTCGTCGGCCGGCTGCTCGTCGAGCGCCTCGAGTCCCTTGGCGGCACCGTCACCGTCGTTCGCGCCGTCGGAGCTCACTCGCCCTCACCTCCGAACACGGAGTAACCGGGGTTCTGCGTGGCGGTCGGCTCGCCGTGAAGCTGTTCGATCGCGTCGTTGACCAGCCCGTCCAGATCGCCCCGGAGATCGTCGACGCCGTCCTCGATCTCCTCGTCGGCTTTGAGCTGTTCGATCTCGGCCTCGATCGTCGCGAGTTGGCTCCCGAGGCGTTCTATCTCCTCGTCCGACAGGTTACCAGACTCCATTCGACGGACCGCCTCGCGCTCGAGGGCGTCGATTAGGATTTCAACAACGGTTATGACAAGGGTAACGAGCCCCTGTCGCGCGTCCTCCCCGTCGCCGACGTCGATAGCCGTCATGATCCCTCACCCTCCGGCTCCGCTTCCGGAGTGGCCTCGTCGCTCTCGGAACCGTCACTCTCGGAGCCGTCAGTTTCGGAGCCGTCGGCTTCCGATTCCGCGTCGGATTGGCCCTCGTCGGCCGAGTCGTCGCTGAGCAGGTCGAATCCGCCGCTGGTCGGTCTGTCGGGGTTCGGTCTAGCTCCGAGGCGTTCGCTCACCAACTCTTCGTCGCTGCCGGCGGCGTCGCGCTCGCTCGCCTCATCGCTACCGACGTTGCGCTCGCCGCTGTCGGCGCTCGCTTCGCCATCAGCGTCGTCTTCATCGGCGGTAACGTTGACGCCTCGAGTCGGATCGATAACCGGGTTCGGCCGGTCCATCTCTGCGAGTTCGGGATCATCGACTGCCTCGGCGACGCGGCGCATGTCCGTCCCCTCGGGGAACTCGAGGCCGTACTTCGCCGCGGTCTCGAAGGAGGCGATCGCGGCCCGGACCTGTACGCCGAGCAGTTGTGTATCACCGATCGAGACGGCGATGTCGGCGTTGATGACGATCCCCTTGTCCAGGAGCATCTCGACGACTTCGGCGAGGTCGGCCTGCTGCCGACTGGGCTGGAACTCATCGACCATGGCGCTCACCTCCGGCGTTGCTCCGCTCGGGGTCGAAGTCAGTCGTCCTCCCCTCACAGCCGTTCGATCGCTGCAGTAATGGGTTACTCATTGTTCTTCCTCCGTTGTCGTTCCCGCTCGAGTTCGAACCGGCGGCCGTAGATTCGCTTTCGAGTCGGTGCCGTCGAGAGTTTGACCTCCTGTGGCACCGTCGAATAGCGGGTGCCGCTGCCGAGGTCGAGCCGATCGGTCGAAATCGTCGACGCCGCCGTCGGATTTCGCGAGTTCGTACTCGTGTCCTGCCGGCGCATCTTCTCGCGGTTGAACTCGTAGAGCTTCTCGAACGTCTCGTGTGTCTCGAGCAGCGCCGTCCGGAAGGCGTCGATGCCTTCCATCGCCTGCTGCTGGATTGCGGCCTGGTAGGCCTCCGGGTCCTCGGCGACATCGATGTCGCCGAGCGCTTCCTTCGCAGCAGAGCCGACGTCCATTCCCGTGTCGAGCACGCCGTCCTCGTTTTCGTCTTCGTCTCCGAGCAGGCCATCGCCGTCCTCGTCGGCGTTCGCGACGTCCGACACGGCGTCCTCGACCATCCCGGCATCGTCGCCGTCCTCGAGCTCGTCCATGGCGTCGTCGAGTTCGCGTTTGTTTTCCCAGAGGTCGGTCAGATCCGCCGCGTTCCAGGCGTTCAACAGGTCGATCGCGTCGAACAGCTCCGTGAAGTCGACGAGTTCGCTCACGCCGTCGTCCTCGTTCGCCAGCACGTCGGGAATCTCGCCGAGTTCGATGGCGTCGAGGAGCTCGTCCCCGTCGACCGCCTCCGGCAGGTCGCTGAGATCCATCGCCTCGAGCAGTTCGCCGACTTCCTCGGCGACTTGCACGAGAGTATCGACATCGCCGACGACCGTCTCGAGGGTATCGTCGTCGAGGTCGTCGATCGCCTCGCTCTCGCCGACCGTCTCCTCAAGTCGGCCGAGACTTTCTATCGCGTCCTCGAGCAGCGCGTCGAACGTCTCCTCGGACTCGGCGTCGCTCATTCGTCGCCCTCCGGCTCCTCGGTGCCCGTCTGCTCCGTCGTTGCCGGCCTGATCTGGACGGTAAGCACCCCGTTGTTCATCGTCGCCTGCGATTCCGTCTCCCGCCAGGGGACCTCGATACGATCGAGTTCGGATCCCTCGACGACGATGACGAGCATCGAGTCGTCGAAGCCGACCGTGACGTCGTCCGGATCGGCCCCGGCGACGTCCGCGGTGACGAGCAGTTCGTCCTCGTGCGTCCGGATCGCCACGTGGTGGTCGCTCGAGGGACCAGACGATCGAATACGGCGCTTTCGCGACCGATCGCTGTTCCTCCCTCGCGATCCCTCGTCGCCGAACGGATTCTGCCCGAGCGACGAATCGTCCGCCGAGAGGCCGTCGCCCGATCGGATCGAGATGTCGTAATCGAAGACCGTTCGATCGCCGCGGTGACGGCCCGAGCGCGACGCCGGGCCGTCGTCGAGCGAATCCAGGACGGACAGCAGGCTCGAGAGCCAGTGATCGTCCTCGTCGATCTGACTCTCGTCGGTTCGATGCTCGTCGGATCGGTCGTTGTCGGGCGATTCGCCGCGGTCGTCGTCCGGGGAACTGTCGGTCATTTTTTCACCTCTACGCGGCCGCTCGAGAGCTGCTCGTGAACCTCGCGGGCGGTCTCGAGCTCCGCCTCGAGTTCGTCCTTGCGGCGTCGGTACTCAGCCTCGGAGCGCTCGCCGAGTTCGTACAGGAGCTGATTCTCTTTGAGTTCGGCCTCGAGACCCTCCACATCGTACATCTCGTCGAGCGCGATCGTGTGGAGCGCGTCGACGATGCCGACGAACGGCCGGAACAGGAGGTCGTCGAGGATGAACATGGTTACTGTTTGGCTCCGATTTTCACGTCGACGAAACTGTACGGTGCGAACGGCCCCGTGTACTGGATCATGAGCTCGTCGTGGTCCTCCTCGAAGTTGGCGACCGCGTCGTCGAACGCCTCGCGTTCGTCCTCGCCGACAAGATACGAGCGGTTCAGGACGAGCCGGTCGCTGAACAGATCGTTCTCGACGGACTGTGCGGCGATGGGCTCGAGGCGGTCCGCGACGTCTGCCTCGATCGCCTCGCGGTCGACGTCGGCGTCTTCCTCGCGGACGAGTTTGAGACCGAGTTCGATCTTGCCTTCGATGTCGCTCATCGCACGTCGGAAGGCCGGTCGCGCCCCACGAAGAACGTTCTTCAGCGCTCGATCGCTCTCGAAGGCCATCCCGAACTGCATGGGAACGACGGTCGTTCCGTCGTCGTACGCCATGATTTCCCGAAGGACATCGTCGTGTATCTGGGCGTCCTCGTCCGTCTCCTCGGGATCGGTCGTGTCGATATCCGAGACGACGGCACCGAGTCGCCGGTGTGAGATTGTGTAGACGCGGTCGGCACCGGCGACCGCGTCCGTCTCGAATTCGACGGTATCCGACTCGACGACGCCGTAGACGTACCGGTTATTCATCGGTAGATCACTCGTTGACTAATCATATCGTTGTCTCGTCGCTGACTCGAGTCCGTAGTTGACGCCCGTTCCGATTCCGTCAGTGAGACCGACGCGGTCGTGACACGCGTTCGTATTCCGTCGACTCGGTCGGTGATGGGACAGCTGGATGACATGGGGGCACCGTTAGCGTTGCTCCTCACGGGTACCGCACTCGCCGTGACGGGCACTCGAGTATCGTCACGGACGATTCGCTTCCGTAGCGGGTTATTGTGGTGCTTGCAGTCGCAACCTGCCGTATCACTTCGGTGGCTCGCGACACCGATGACCAGTCGCCGGGATAGGGCGACTTGCAGTCGCAGTGCAAGCCGAGTTACGAGACGCCGCTCAAACGCAAGACGGTATGTCACAACGAACACCCGATTCATCGAGTCTGGCAGAAGTACTCGACCGCGTCCTCGACAAGGGCGTCGTCATCGACGTCTGGGCGCGCATTTCTGTCGTCGGGATCGAATTGCTGACGATCGAGGCCCGCGTCGTAGTTGCCTCGGTCGACACCTTCCTGCACTACGCGGAGGAGATCGCAAAAATTGAGCAGGCCACGGCGGAGGGCGACCTCGACGAACTCGAGGAACTCGAGGTCGAGCCCCGCCCCGAATCGTCGCCGAAATCGGCGGAATAACTCCCCATGGCCGACGACACTTCGCGCAAGCGCACGGTCCGTGGCAGGAAGATCACGGCCAGCCGCGAGCAGAAGAACGGTCGCAAAGCGAAGAAAGAGCTCGCGCGAACGGCATCGAACGCAGGCGAACGAAACGGCGACAGTCCCCTCTCCGATCCCGAAGCGGTCGTCCCCGAACCGTTCGTCGAGACCGACGCAATCCGGTCGCTTTGCGACCGGATCGACGGCTGGCTCGAGGCAGACCAGCCAGTTCACCTGATCGGACCGACGGGCTGTGGCAAGACGGCGCTCGCGCTGTCGGCCGCGGCGGAGCGGGGCCGGCCGGTCGTCTGGCTCAACGGCGACGAAGCGGTCGACACCGCCGCGCTCGTCGGCTCCCACACCGGCGGCGAGCGCTACGAGAAGAACGATCAGTTCGTCAGCGGCGTCAGCAAGAAGACGGAGATCGTTCGCGAACGCTGGGTGGACAACCCACTGTCCGTCGCGGTGCGAGAGGGCGCGACGCTCGTCTACAACGAGTTCTCGCGCAGCGACCCCGCCGCCCACAACGTCCTGCTCTCGGTCTTCGAGGAGGGCGTCCTCGAGCGGCCGGGCAAACACGGCGACGATCGGACGATCGACGTCCACCCCGAGTTCCGGGCGATCCTCACATCCAACGACGTGGAGTACGCCGGCGTCCACGAACAGCAGGACGCGCTGCTCGATCGGTTCATCGGCGTCCACGTCGACTACTACGACGACGAGACCGAACGCGAGATCGTCGCCGCCCACGTCGACCTCTCCGAGGACGAGATCGCGACCATCGTCGACACGACGCGGGCGCTTCGCGACGAACTCGAGATCGTCATCGGCACGCGCGCGGCGATCACGGCCGCGAAGGGACTGACCGTCTTCGACGGCCGCGCCGAGACCGACGAGGACGGTGAGTTCGACGACGAGACGCTGGCAAACGTCTTCACGGACGTCCTCGCGCCGAAGCTGGTCGGCGAGAACGACGGCGACATCGACGACCTGCGATCGCGGATCACCGAGACGATCTAACCACACGGAGGCGAACGGATCGATCCGAACGAACAACAGACCAAACCCAGGCCAATGGCCGAAGCCGACACGCAATCACCGGAGCAGTGCAAGGCTCTCACCATGGACGGCGAGCGCTGCTCACGGCCGGCGCAGGACGACGGCTTCTGCTTCCAACACGACGAGAGTGATCACACAGTGAGCGACAGTCAGACAGCCCAAGAGGAAGAACAGGCCGAACAAACGGACGACACGTCCGAGAGCGGCGACGTCGAGCAGCCCCAATCCCGCGGGACGACGGCGATGACCGCGGAGGAGAAGACCGATCCCGAGGAGGTCGACGAGGCGGCCGACGTCGAACAGGAGGAGATCGCGGGCATCCTCGCGGTCCGCAACACCGTGCAGTCGACCGCCGGGCAACTCATCGGCCACGAGTTCGACGGCGTCAGCGAAATCTCGCCGACCGACGACGGCTGGCGCGCGGTCGTCGAAGTCGTCGAGCGCCGAGCCGTCCCCGACACCCAGGACATCATCGGCCGCTACGAGATCGAACTCGACACCGACGCCACCGTTCACGGCTACCGCCGACTCGACCGCTACCGCCGCGGGGACACCGCCGAGTTCGAGTAACGGCCGATCAGCGCTCGTCCGCTCCGAACGAACGAGCCTCGATTGAGACCGCTCGAGCGAGACCCGTTCGCTCGAGGCCGCTCGAGTGGTAACGCCGGCCGCTGTCGCTCACTCCCGTCGACCACTTTTCGTCGTGATTTTCACCGTGTGATCGCTCAGTTCGAGGAGCCGCCGTCGGCGGCGAGTGTCGCTCGATCGCCGGTACCAGGTGAATCGGACAGCCGGTGTGCACAACTCCGGGTCAGATACGGACGGCTCTTGACATCGATGCAGCGATACTCGTGAACACAATCCGATACTCCTCGGTATTTCGGTTTTCTCGAGCGATTCTGGTTATACATTCCGTCGTCAGACTCAGTACAATGCTGGGACATCAGACGATCTCGAGTTTCTGTACACACGACGATCGATGGCTCGTGTGTATATTCGGAGATCAAATTCTATCAACGTCCAACCCGAGGACAGTTGAATCAGAATAGCACTCCACTACTTTCTATTCACTTGGTGATCGGCCGAACGCCCTAATAATTACAGAGTGCAAACTGACCGCAAACCGTTCTCGCAGATAGAACCTATTTTGGAACGGTCGTTACTACAAAAAGTATTTATCGTGATAGTCGGCGATCATCATATGGTCTTTTACTCACGTCGTTCTATTCTTCGAACTTCTGCTGTCAGTGTGGGTGTTCTTGCAGCCGGCTGTAGTACTGAGAAGCGAACTGATAGTCAGTCAGACGATGATCGGCGTAATCAATCCTCATCTAGAGACGAGATACTGCCACCAGGATCCCCACTTCTGGAACCGAATGGAGAATGGCCATTGCCTCGGTTTGATACCGGAAATACTGCGTCGAATCCCGACGGTACAGGGATGCAAACTGGAACAGAATATTGGCGACTTACTGTCAATGGTGGAGGACCAGCAACGGTCGCAAACGGGACTCTGTATAATACCGCGCGTATCCGTGATCAAGACGGCACATACTTGACGTGTCGTAACCCAGCAACAGCTGGCATTGAAACCAGTAGTCGGGCCGGCCGATCGGCAACGCAACCAATCGTTACGAACAATAGGGTGTTCGTCACGAGCGGAAATTCATTGTTTTGTTTTGATTCAGAGACAGGTAAACAACAGTGGCGGTGTTTTGCTAACCGAGAGATTGTGAGTAGGCCAATGGTTCACGATGGGATAGTCCTCATCAACATCGGTATCTCTATCCACGCCTATGATACGGTCAGCGGAGATGAACTGTGGCAGTATAAACTGTGGCAGTATAATATGAATCAGGATTCGAATTCAATACCTGCTGTGGGTGGAAACAGGGTATTCATCAGTAGTGGATGGGGGCTTCATGCTATTGAATTTCTATCCGGTAATGAAGTGTATACCGTGCCAGGAGAGATGGACAGTGGAGAGACGCCAGTATACCATGGTCAAACAATCTATGTTATGAACTCAAATAATGAACTCATCGCTGCTAACGCCAGTGACGGAACGATTCGCTGGCGGATTCCTGTTCAGTCTGTTGAAGATCCTCCTGTGGTTACTCGTGACGTAGTATACATACGTACTGCCGATGAGATCATTGCACTCGACAGTGAAGATGGTTCCATCATCAGTTCGGGTCCGTCGAAAGTTCGACGACTGATGGGTCTGGTTGGCGATGTATTATACGGAATTGGTAGTGGCGACTTGTTCGCACTTGACGTGGCAAACGATCTCCGACAGCTTTGGACGCTCTCGACCGGTAGCGTGAGGATGGAAGATGTTGGAGGCCCCGCACGCGTAAGCCACGTCACGCCGATCGACGGTGCTGTCTATATGAACGCTCGCGACGGATTCTACGGGGTTGGACCAAGAGCCGACTGATCACTATAACACCTGTACTTACCGCCCAACCGTGGTCCATTTCTTTCCGTCCTAAGCGGACTCGACAAGGCGGGTTATCGAGGTACCGCCCAGGCCTATCAGTGGTATAGGGGTGCTGTGATGTCGAGTATCGGCTAACTCAATTTTTCACGAGCGCGGCGCGCAATTGCCTTGCCCCCTTAGGGACACTATCGTTTCAGACGAACTCACCCTCGAGGCCAAATCACACTCCCATCCAACCATAACACCGAAGCATCCGCTAGCCGTCGAGCCACTCGTGCAATCGATCGGAGGCCACACGGTCCACGGTGTCGACGTCGGTCCGGAAACCCGGTGTACTCACTACGACACCGACCGCGACGTGGTCGCGTTCAAATTCGCCTGCTGCGAGCGCTACTATCCCTGTTTTCGCTGCCACGAGGAAACGACGGACCACGAGGCCGTGCCGTGGCCTCGAGTCCGGTTCGACGAGCCGTCCGTGCTGTGTGGCGGCTGCGGGACCGAACTCACCGTCCCCGACTATCTCGCGGCCGACTACAGCTGTCCGGCCTGCGACGCTCCCTTCAATCCCGGCTGTGCAAAGCACGCGGCGCTGTATTTCGAGACGACGGATTCGGACCGCAAGTGACCAGGCCGACTCGAGAGACCCGCACGCCTCGAGCGACCGAACTCAGTCGTCGGCCGGAACCGCTCGCGAGTCGGTTTCGGCGGCCTGCTCGTCAGCCAGCGCCGCCTCGACCCGCGGCGGCAGTTCGTTGACCGTCGAGCGACCGTCTTTTTCGCGCACGACGAGTCCGTCGTCCTCGAGCGCAGCGAGGTGGTGGGACACCGTGCTCGGATCGCGCTCGAGCGCGTCCGCGAGCCGGCCGTTGGGCGCGCGCCCGAACTCGGCGATCGTCTCGAGCACCTCGCGTTTTGCCGGCTCCGCGAGGGCGGCCAGGAGTTCGGCGTCGTCGTCCTCGAGGAAGTAGCGGCGCTTGCCGTTGACCTTGCGTGCGGTCACCAGCCCCTCGTCCTCGAGGACGTGGACGTGATGGCGAACCGTCGAGAGGGGCACCTCGGTTCGGTCGCTGACCGCCGAGAGGTACGCGCCGGGTTGCTTCCGAACCGTCTCGTAGATTGCCGCACGGCAATCGTGCTCGAGCGGGTCCGAATCGTCGTAGCGGCTGTACCGGAAGAGCGGCAGGACCTTCCAGAGGTCCGCAGCTGCTCGTCGGAGCTGGTCCGTCTCCCGGAGGTGACGGAGCCAACTGGCGGTCGCGGTGCTCGCACCCCCGGCGGCCCCTGACGCGCCGGCCCCGGCGGCTCCGCCGGCTCCGCTCGCTGCGACACCGGATGCGGAGATTGCACCCAGCATCCCGACGAGGATCGCGTTCGTGGCCGCTTCGCTCGTGCTCGGCGGATCGACGGGAGCGGCGGCACCGTCGATCGCGTGCTCGAGCCGTCCGCCGATTCCGGCTACAGTGCCAGTGGTAGTCTCGGCCGTTTCGCCGACGGTCTCGTTGATGGCCGCCGTCGTCTCGCTGACGGTCTCATTGACGGCTGCCGTCGTGTTGGTGACCGTCTCGTTGGCAATCGTCGTCGTGTTATTGACGGGTTCCGTCGTGCTCGAGACGGTGTCGGTGACCGTCTCCGTCGTCTCGCCGGTCGTGTTTTCTACGGTATCGGCCGGGTCGGTTGTCGTATTCTCGAGGCCGTCGGTCGTCTCGTTGGTACTGTCCTCGAGGCTGTCGGTCGTGTTCTCGGTCGCATTCTCCGTGTCGTCAGTCGTGTTTTCGGTGGTATTTTCGAGGCTCTCAGTCGTACTCTCGAGGCCCTCGCTGGTGTTCCCGGTCGAATTCGTTGTTCCGTCGTCGGTCGTTTCGAGCGAGTCCGTCGACGCCGGCATGACCGAGCCGACGCTCGCCGCTCCGGCGACGGCACCCGTGACTGCGCCGCCGAGGAGCATGGCGGCGACGAGACACGCAAAGATGCGGACCGCGACCGGCAAATCCGACTCCATAGCTGTTGTGAACCCATGAGCGATGAATCGTAATACCTCTTCCCGTTTTTGTGACAGTCACGTGATCAGATAGCTCTCGTTGCCACTGACAGTTGCTTCACACCCGATCGCACGATAGTAGCGCGGTTCGGAGCGAGCGTGGTTCGGAGCGAACGTAGTGAGCGAGAACCGCGGGAATGCGAACGGCGAGCAAAGCGAGCCGTGAGCGAACGCAGTGAGCGCTCACCACGAGCGAGAACCGCGGACTGTGCGATCGGTGTGTAAACCGATTCAGTCGTCACTAGCCGCTCTCGAGCCCGAAACGCGGCCGATCCAGCAAGGTATTTCAGCGTCGGGCGGCCGAATTCACGTATGGATCCGGCGCTTGGCCCTCCCGAGGAGATGGCCGAGATACGCGACGAGTTGACGCCGATGATGCGCCAGTATCACGATCTCTGCGCGCGCTATGACGATGCGATCGTCCTCTTTCAGGTCGGGGACTTCTACGAGACGTTCTGTGGCGCGGCCGAACGGACGGCGCGCCTACTCGAGATCGCGCTGACCAGTCGGGAGGACAACACTGGCGAGTACCCGATGTCCGGCATTCCGATCGACAACGCCGAGTCGTACATCGAGGAGCTGCTCGAGGCCGGCTACCGGGTCGCGGTGGCCGATCAGGTCGAAGAGCCCGGCGAGACGTCGGGCGTCGTCGAACGCGCAGTGACGCGCGTGATCACACCCGGAACGCTCACCGAGGACGAACTGCTCGCCAGTGACGACAACAACTTCGTGGCCGCGGTGGCTCGCGGCGACGCAGCCGCCGGCGAAGACCCCGAACTCGCGCTGGCGTTACTCGATGTCTCGACGGGTGACTTCCTCGCCACGAGTTCCACCTCGAGGGAGTCGATCGTCGACGAGGTGAGTCGGTTCGATCCCGCAGAGGCTGTCGTCGGCCCGGACGCGCCCGCCGATCTCGTTCCCGATAACTGCATGGTCACGCCGTACGACGAGAGCGCGTTCGACCGCGAGCGGGCGGGCGAAAAACTCTCCGCGTACTTCCGCAACCCCGATGCGCTGCTCGCGAGCGACGCCGAGATTCGGGCTTGCGGTGCGGTGCTCGCCTACGCGGAGTACGTCCGCGGCGGCACACACGTCGGCGAACGCGGTGAAGCGGACGACGAGATCGAGGACGAATCTGGAGCTGCGGACGGTATCGAGAGTGACGACGCACACCTCGAGTATCTCACCCACCTCACGCGGTACGATCCGCGGGAGTACCTGCTGCTGGACGCCGTCGCCCTGCGAAGTCTCGAACTGTTCGAACCCCGCGCCGTTCACGGGCGGGACGAGGCGACGCTGGTCGGCGTGCTCGACGACACCGCCAGCGCGCTCGGCGGCCGAAAGCTCAGGGACTGGCTCCGGCGGCCGCTGCTCGAGCCCGACCGGATCGAGGCGCGGCTGGACGCCGTGGAGGAACTCACGAGCGCGGTCCAGACGCGCGAGCGGCTGCACGACCGGTTGCGGTCGGTCTACGATCTCGAGCGGCTGATCGGACGGATCTCTCGCGAGCGGGCGAACGCGCGGGACCTGCGCTCGTTGCGGGATACCCTCGCCGTCGTTCCCGACGTTCGCGAGGGACTCGCTGACGCGGATTGTGAGCGACTGCAACGGCTTCACGAGGCCCTCGATCCGCTGGCCGGCGTCCGCGAGCTGATCGAGGACGCGATCGTCTCGGACCCGCCGATCGAAATCACCGAAGGGGACATCATCGCGGAGGGGTACGACGACGATCTGGACGACCTGCGCGGGACCGCCCGCGACGGCAAACAGTGGATCGACGACCTCGAGGAGTGCGAACGCGAGCGGACCGGAGTCGACTCGCTGAAGGTCGGCTACAACTCGGTTCACGGCTACTACATCGAGGTGACGAACCCGAACCTCGAGTCTGTGCCCGAGGACTACCAGCGTCGCCAGACCCTCAAGAACTCCGAGCGGTTCGTCACGCCGGAACTCAAAGAGCGCGAGGATCAGATCGTCGGCGCGGAAGAACGCGCGGATGAACGCGAGTACGAACTGTTCTGCGAGGTCCGCCGAGAGATCGCAGACGAGGTCGAACGCGTCCAGAGGCTCGCCGAGGCGCTCGCGACGCTGGACGCGCTCGTCTCCCTCTCGAGCGCCGCGGCCCAGTACGACTACTGCCGGCCAGAGATTCTCGATCGCAACGGGAGTCAGACCCTCGAGATCGAGGGCGGTCGCCATCCCGTCGTCGAGCGCACACAGGAGTCGTTCGTCCCGAACGACGCCCGATTCGCGCGCGATCGGCGGCTTGCGGTGATCACGGGGCCGAACATGTCGGGGAAATCGACCTACATGCGGCAGGTTGCCCAGATCGTCCTGCTGGCGCAGGTCGGAAGTTTCGTCCCCGCTAGCGCGGCCCGGATCACGCCGATCGACCGGATCTTCACCCGCGTCGGGGCCAGCGACGACATCGCTGGCGGGCGGTCGACGTTCATGGTGGAGATGGACGAACTCGCAACCATCCTGCGGGAGGCCGACGAGCACTCACTCGTCCTGCTGGACGAAGTCGGGCGGGGGACCTCGACGGCCGACGGGATGGCCATCGCGCAGGCGATCACCGAACACCTCCACGACGCGGTCGGCGCGACGACCCTCTTCGCGACCCACCATCACCCGCTGACCGAACTCGCCGACGACCTCGAGGCCGCGTTCACGCTGCATTTCGAGGTCGAACAGATCGACGGCGAGGTCGTCTTCCACCACGAAATCGCGCCCGGCGCGGCGACGGGTTCGTACGGCGTCGAGGTCGCGACCGCGGCCGGTGTCCCCGCCGCCGTCGTCGACCGCGCGCGGGGCCTGGTCGCGGACGAAGCGGACGATGCCCTCGAGACGGCAAGTGACGACAGGCCGACCGCTCGTGATTCGAACGAGGATGCGGTGCCCGAAGCAACCGAGATCGCGGAATCGGCAGCTACCACAGACGGAGGAGACGTGCCGACCGACGTGGCTGCAGAACTCCGCACGCTCGATCTCGCACACCTTACCCCCGTCGAGGCGCTGACGGAACTCGATCGGCTGAAACAGCTGCTTGAGGAGTGAGGCTGGCGCTTTCTTCAGTCGTCGTCGACCAGTGATTTCCGATAGACGAGGAGTTCGACGGGATCGTCGAACGCCTCGATCCGTTCGCGGTGGACTTCTTCGAAGCCCTGCGCCTCGTAGAGTCGGCGCGCTGCGGTTTGTTTCGCCATCGTGTCGAGAACGATCTGTGTGGCACCCTGCGACCGAGCACGCTTCTCGAGTTCCGCGTAGATCCGGCGGCCGTATCCTCGTCGCTGATAGTCGGGGGCAACGCGCATTCGAGTGAGTTCGATTGCGCCGTCCATCAGATCGGGACCGACCTCCGCGATGTAGTCCGTTTCCTTCACCGGACGAAATCCGCCCATCGCGACGACGCTTCCGTCGAGAGCGCCGACGAGGAACTCCCCATCACCGTCAACGTACGTCTCGAAAACTCGCTCGAGATCGGTATCCGAAACAGTGTCGACGTAGGCTCCCGTGTCTCGCATGGTCGTCTCGTGTAGCTCACGGACCTGACCGCCGTCTCCCGGCCGATATCGACGGATCGTCGGGTCGTTCTCCATATTCGAATAGTGTGTTCCCAGTCTGAAAATGACACTGGCTTGGTGCATCTCCGGGCTGCAGTGACCAGCACAACACACAACTATCGCGGTGATGTCGTGGGTTTCATGACATATCGAACGACGATCGGATGGTCGCTCATTACCTCGGGTATCGTCACGCTGTTGCTGGCGTATCTCCCAGGACAGTCGTGGATGTGGGGAGTCGGACTGCTGGTGCTTGGAATCGTAATATTCGCTGTTCGCCGGTAGCACCTGTTTTGACTGGAAACCGATTCGATCGCAACGATTTCAGTGGTCCCTGTCGCGACCCGGAGGAACTGTAAGTTTCTTCTATTCCGGTGGTGAACGGCCGACGCGGAAGTCACACGAGGTACAAATCGACATGGAAGAGTTCACACTCGAGAGTCCTGCTTTTGACCACGGCGACCGAATCCCGGAGGAGTACGGCTACACGAAAGACAACGTCAATCCGCCCCTCGAGATCGACGGCGTTCCGGACGACGCCGAGGCGCTCGCGCTGGTCGTGGACGACCCCGACGCGAAGGAACCCGCCGGCAAGGTGTGGGACCACTGGGTGGTCTGGAACGTCTCACCGGAGACGGAGACGATTCCGGAAGACTGGCGTCCGGACGAGGCGACCGTCGGAACGAACGATTGGGAGGAGCGCGACTACGGCGGTCCGAACCCGCCGGATAGAGAACACACCTACCGGTTCAAACTGTTCGCGCTGGATACGACGCTCGAACTCGGGCCCGACACCGGCGCGGACGACCTCGAGTCGGCAATGGATGGCCACGTCCTCGAGCGAACGCAGCTCGAGGGAACGTATCCGGCCTAACAAATCGGCGTGACTGGACCGAGAGTCACAACGCAGTACTCGGCCGGGAACCCCGACGGAATCACTCGGCTGGCGGCTCGAGCGAAACGAACTCGAGGCCGTGCTCGGTCAGCAGCCGCTGGGCGCGCTCGGTCACTGACGGAGCGACCAGTATCCCGCGAACGGCCGCATCGGCGTGTAAATCCCGCTCGAGGGCGTCGACGTAGCGTCGAAGTTGGCTCACCGCATCGGGGCCGACGCGGCGGCGCTTCAGTTCGACCACGACCGCCCGGCCCGCTGAATCCTCGCCGTAGATGTCGACCGCACCGGCCGGCGTCTCGCGCTCGGTCGCTAGCGGTGTAAATCCCGTCTCGAGCAGCTCGGGGTCCTCGAGAATCCGCTGGCGGAGGTCCTCTTCGGTCCCCACGAGGGCGAGTTCGTTCTCGTCCGAGCCCGAGAACGCGGACACCTGCAGGACCTCCTGAAATCTGACGCGCAGCCGTTCGTCCGGCGTCGACCGCAGACTCTCGAGGACGAGCGTTCCGTCCTCGCAGGACGCGTCGTGGTCGCAGCCCGGCGGCTGCCAGTTGACCGGCTGCTGGCCCTCGTCGGTGTGGACCAGCGCCGCCCCGTCGGGTTTGAGCATGACGTGACGGTCGCCCGCCTCGAGATAGCTCGTCGCTCGGCCGTCGTAATCGACGGTGCAGCGACCGTAGACGGTGACGATGGCGTCGCTATCGATTCCGCGGGCGATCACGTCGCGGGCCGCTGCCGGTGTCGGCCCCTGGAGGGTTTCTGTTCCGTGGCCGTACTCGGAGTCCGTCACTGGTCGTGGTAGCACCGGGACGGATAAAAGGTGCCCGCTGTCGTGCGGATTCCCCGTCGCTTCGTCGCGTTCGAGTGCAGCCCAACGCAGAAGGTATATCCTCGTTCATCCCCGCGCAAGACACGATGTCGAACCTATCGACCCGTCGGGGGTTCCTTGCACTGACCGGCACCGGTACGGCCGCGTCGCTGGCCGGGTGCTCCCAGCTCGAGTCGCTCACACAGAACGATTCGGAGAACGGAGGCGACGCAGTGACGGTCGCAGTCCAGCCGGACCGGGAGGCGCTGACGAGCCTGCAAGAGGAGGTGCAGAACAATGCCAGCGACGAGAACCTCAGCCAGCAGGAGGCCCAGCAGGTCTATCGAGAGCGACAACGCGAACTGGTCGCGGAGACCGCGACGGCGTTCGAGGAATCGGCGAGCGAACGCGACTTCACGATCGAGGCGTCCGAGACCGAGTACGGACTCTTCCGCGTCACCGGCTCCGACGGCGCGATCATGGACGCGCTCCGGAACGGCGATATCAGTGGGATCTATCCCGGCGAGCGGTACGAGGTGATCGTCCAGCGACAGGAGCGCCGAGCGTTGCTCGAGCAACGGCGGTCTCAGGTCGGCGAAGCGAACGAGTCGACAGCCGAAAACGAGACTGCCGTTGGGAACGACACCGAGAACGGGTCGACCGCCGGGAACGAAACGGACGGCTAATCCCGTTTCCCGTCGCTTCTTCGCTTATCGTCCCGGAAGCTCAGCGATCGAGCGAGAACGGACTCTCACGTTCGGTCCAGTTCCAGCCCGGGAGTCGCTCCTGAAAGCCGGCGGCGAGCGCCGCCTCGCAGTCGTCGATACCGGCGTTTTCGCTCGCATCGCCGTGGACCTGGAAATCGGTATAGTGGAAGGTCGCCTCGCCGAGCGTCCGCAGTGGCTGGTTGCCGGCGATCGTCGCGGCCAGTTCCCGGCCGAGGAGTTCGTCGACCACGAACCCCGGGTAATCGTTCTCCACGTCGAGGTCCCTGAGGATGGCGACCAGGGCGGCGACGTTGACGGCCAGATCGCCGTCGGCGAAGACGGCGTCGACCTCCTCACGATACCGGTCCGTCGTTACCGCGTCTACGTCGGTCCCGAAGACCTCGCCGAGGTCGTTGCGAACGTCGTTGATGAGGGGGACGACCCGATCGGCACGGTCGACGACCCAATTTCGTTCCTCGCGGACTCGAGCAGGCGTGATGTGCATGAAGGGGAGGACGATATCGGTCCCCAAAACGCTGTATCATCGGTCCTAACTGCGCCGTCGTCGAGTGCGATATAGTAGCCACTGAAACGATTCACACACTGATTGGACAGCTGTCGTTCGATCAGGCATGCAATGACTTTCAGTGGCTACTATAGTACCATACCGCGATCTGAATGTGACCGGATTGTGATCGCGACGCGGTCAACCGTTCAGTAACTGTCTGCCGACAGTATGCTTCCTCTGTGGTCAGGTTTTGCGAAGGCTTTTATACTACGCAAAGAATAGCCTCGAGTAAGCGGGTTCTCCCTGGAATTGTCCCGCACGAACCAGGATAACCGATCCGGGAGCGTCTTCGTCAGGCACGGAGGAGGATACGATGATTCGGGAGACGAGGCGGAGTGTGAGCTACGTTGTCCCATTCGGACGACGCTCACACGTGGCGTGGCGGCTATCGGTCAGCAGTCGTCACGGTGCTGAAACCCGTCGACGGTCTCCTATCGCTTCTGTTCCACCCGGCGGCGCACTCGATCCCGGGCGGCGAGTTCACGCAAGCCACATTGGCGACCTATGAGCACTGTAGAGCAGCAACTCGACGATCTCGAAGCACAGATCACGAGCGAGTTACCGAGCGATATCTCGGTCTCCTCGGTGAAATACGAAGGCCCCGAACTGGTGGTCTACACCCGCGATCCGAAGAAGTTCGCCCAGCAGGGCGACCTCATTCGGCAGCTCGCGAGCAAGCTCCGCAAGCGGATCACAGTTCGACCCGACCCCAGCGTCCTCTCGCGACCCGAACAGGCTCGCGAGGAGATCATGAACGTCGTCCCCGAGGACGCGGGGGTCACTGACCTTGACTTCCACGCCGACACCGGCGAGGTCGTCATTGAGGCCGAAAAGCCCGGCATGGTTATCGGCCGCCACGGGTCGACGCTCCGCGAAATCACGAAGACTGTCGGCTGGACGCCCGAAGTCGTCCGCACGCCGCCGATCGAATCCTCGACCGTCTCGAACGTCCGCAGCTTTCTCAAACAGGAGCGCGACGAGCGCCGCGATATCCTCGAGAAGGTCGGTCGACAGATCCACCGCGAGGAGATGTCCGACGACGAGTATGTCCGCATCACGACGCTGGGGTGCTGTCGCGAGGTCGGCCGCGCATCGTTCATCCTCTCGACGCCCGAGACGCGGATCCTCATCGACTGCGGTGACAAACCCGGCGCGGAGGGCGAAGTGCCCTATCTCCACGCGCCCGAAGCGCTCGGCGCTGGGCCACAGACCATCGACGCGGTCGTCCTCACGCACGCCCACCTCGACCACTCCGCGCTGATTCCGCTGCTGTTCAAATACGGCTACGACGGCCCGATCTACTGTACCGAACCGACGCGAGATCTGATGGGGCTGCTGACACTGGACTACCTCGATGTCGCGGCCAAGGAAGGCCGGAGCCCGCCCTACGAGAGCGAGCAGGTCCGCGAGGCGATCAAACACTGCATCCCCCTCGAGTACGGCGACGTCACCGACATCGCGCCGGACGTCAAGCTCACGTTCCACAACGCCGGTCACATCCTCGGCTCGGCCGTGTCGCACTTCCACATCGGTGACGGCCTCTATAACGTCGCGTTCTCCGGCGACATTCACTACGACGACACCCGCCTGTTCAACGGTGCGGTCAACGACTTCCCCCGCGTCGAGACGCTCGTCCTTGAGTCGACCTACGGCGGTCGAAACGACTACCAGACCGACCAGCAAGACTCCGAGCGGAACCTGGTAGAGGTCATCAACGACACCCACGATAAGGGCGGAAAGGTCGTTATTCCCGCCTTCGCAGTCGGTCGGTCACAGGAGATCATGCTCGTCCTCGAGGAGGCGATGCGAAACGGGAAAATTCCCGAGATGCCGGTCCACCTCGACGGGATGATCTGGGAGGCGACGGCGATCCACACCACCTACCCCGAGTACCTTCGGGACGATTTGCGAGACCGGATCTTCCACGAGGACGAAAACCCGTTCCTCGCCGAGCAGTTCAACCACATCGACGCCGGCGAGGAGGAACGACAGGACGTCGCCGACGGCGAGCCCTGCATCATCCTCTCGACCTCGGGGATGGTCACCGGCGGCCCGATCATGTCCTGGCTCGGCCACCTCGGTCCGGATCCGGACTCGACGCTCGTCTTCGTCGGCTACCAGGCGCAAGGAACCCTCGGCCGCCGCATCCAGAACGGCTGGGACGAGATCCCCACCAGCGAAGTCGGTGCGATGGGCTCCGGTGACGGCCGCGGGACCCTCTCGCTGAACATGGGCGTCGAAACCGTCGACGGCTTCTCCGGCCACGCCGACCGCGCCGGCCTCGAGAACTTCGTCAAAACGATGAATCCACGCCCCGAGAAGGTGCTCTGCGTCCACGGCGACGAACGCTCCACACAGGACCTCTCGAGCGCCCTCTACCACGACTACGACATGCGAACCTTCGCGCCGAAGAACCTCGAGACCTTCCGCTTCCTGTAGCACGTCTCCGAAAACGCGAAGCGCTTTCGAGAAGCCAACACTCGCGGAGCGATTTTTGAGGTCCCACGCGATCACCTGGCAACGATCGCTTCGCGGCTTCGCCGCTTCGCTTCGAGGGCGCTTTGCGACCTCGAAGCGCTCACCCGTTTCAGATCTACGGGAGCGCCGCAGGCGCTCCGGTCGACCGGGAACCTTCGATTTCCGCAAGCCGCCAGGACAGACGATAGCGCGGCGCGCGAACCTGTGCGTCGCGCGGTCGACCCCATATTCGAACCGCTGTACTTGCTCTCCCCCGTGACGCGACGTGACAGATCATTCCTGGAGCGCTATGTGACGCTCCTGTTGAGCCCCGGCTTTCGGGAGTTCGACGACGAACGCTGCCCCACCTTCCTCGGCAGTTTCGACCCACACGTCGCCGCTGTAGCCGTCGACGAGGGTATCGACCAAGTAGAGGCCGATGCCGGTCCCCTCGCTCTCGAGGCCTTTCTGACCGCGCCCGAAGATTTCGTCCCGCTGCCCCTCGGGCACACCGGGGCCGTTGTCCGCGACGCGGATGAGAACCGTTCCGTCACGTTCCTCGATCGAAAGCACCACGCGTGGGGAGTCCGCGTCGTTGTGGAGAACTGCGTTGTTGAGGAGGTTTGTGAACACGGAAGACAGCATCTCGTTGGCTCGAACCGTAACGTCAGCCGGCAGCTCGTCATCGACGCGGAACGACGCGTCGGGATAGCTGGTTCGCGCTTTCTCGAGTTGGTTCCGGACGACAGGCAGCAAGTGAACGTGCTTGAGGTCCAGGTCGCCGTCGGTCGTCAGTGTTTCCACGAGATCGCCGATGACCTGCGTGAGATCGATGACGTGATCGCTGCTCTCGAGTATCAACTCGAGGTGTTCCTCGCCGTCGGGGTCGACGTAGTCGGCGAGGAGTCCGCCACGGCCAGTGATAACGTTCATTTCGTTTCGAATGTCGTGGCGGATGATCCGATTGAGGACGGTTAGTTCCTGTTCCCGGTTTTTCAGTTGTGTAATGTCTCGGAGGACGATCAACTGGCCGGTCTGTCTCCCTCGGGAGTCCGTTAGTGGCGACAACTGGATGGCGAAGTGTCGCGTCTCTCCGTCGATTTCGAACGTACATTCCGTTCGGGCGTCGGCGATTTCGTCGAGCTCGGGAAACTGGGACGACGGAAACGTCTCCGCGAGCGAGTCCCCGATCGATATCTCGTTGCCGGCGAGTCGTTTGGCCGAGGGATTTGCGTCGACGATCCGATTTGCCGCGTTGACGACGAAGACGGCGTCTTGCATGTTATCGATCACTTTCGTCCGCGCGACGGGGACGATATCGAGGAGCTGTAATCGGTCCACTGCGACGTAGAAGCCGACGACCTTCACCGTACTCGTCAGGGCGAGCGTATCGACGGGGACGAATCCGAACCACCAGACGATCAGTCCGACTGTGACGAACAGTATCGTCGCGATGAGGACTCCCGCTTGTCTTTCGAACCCCGGAAGCGAGCGGAGCAGTCGGAACAGGAGGTAGACTGCGAGACCCAGATACGCCATCATCGTGACGGCGTAGATCCAGTACAGCGGTTCGAACGTGGGGACGAGGAGGCCGGTCGCCGGATCGATCGACGCGGTGTACATCCACTCGTGACGATAGTTTGTCCACGCCGCAAACTGGATCAGTACCGGGATGACGGCGAGTACCGCCCCGTTTCGATACGTTATATACTCCTCGTTGTTGGTGTACTCGATCGCCATGAGCAGATAGCCGATCGCCATGAACGCTCCCGCGACGAACCGCCAGTTCCACCAGAAGAGTTTCGTCGACTCCGCCGTCGCGAACAACTGAAGCGATACCGTCACGGAGAGGATGATCACTCCAGCGATGTCCAGAATGAACCCCTTCGCCCCCCGCCGGTCACGGTGTCGCCAGATCGTACTCAACAGCACGATACAGACGACCGCCGCGGCAATGTACGGGAACGCTATCGGGGTGAATTCGTACGTCATATCCGGGTAGAATCCCTATATTTATCAGGTTCGTCCACCCGAGGAGTCGATTTCTGTCCCGTGTTTCTGTCGACCGGTCGGCGGCGCTGGCCGCCCGCACGCGGACACACTCGCGGTGTACCAGCCGAGACAAGAGACATAAAATACGATGTTTTTCGTCTGACACTGAGTGTCCATCTTCGAATGCCATTAACGTTGTGGCAGCGATGGGTGGTGCTGTTTCGTTAAGCGTGAAAAGTGAGGCGGTACGATTTTGTGGTGCTCTATGCCAAAAATCCACCGCCTCAGTGGATGTAGCGACTGGGTCGATTTGAGTTTTGTGGAGCGAGAGCGGACA
>Ga0208412_1000116_pt1 | contig 58067 bp, 47 predicted proteins | sample AntDeeMetag02WF4_FD_184758 | JGI IMG/M metagenome (GOLD analysis project Ga0208412, IMG submission 184758) | Saline lake microbial communities from Deep Lake, Antarctica - Antarctic Deep Lake Metagenome 02WF4 (SPAdes) (version 2) | ecosystem: Environmental > Aquatic > Non-marine Saline and... | reverse complement strand
TAAGCGACCTTACCCGTGAGGGACGCGCCGCCCCAGCGTCCCTCCCCGAAGGGGGGGTAAGCGACCCCCTCACGGGGACCCCCCTACGGGGGGAGGGATATGGGCAGGAGACCCGTGAGGGGAACCTACAAAAATCCGAGCGCTTACCCGTGAGGGACGCTAAAGCGTCCCTCCCCGAAGGGGGGGTAAGCGACCCCCTCACGGGGACCCCCCTACGGGGGGAGAGCGGACCTAAAGATTTTAAATATCCCTACAGGATATTTAAAACTTCGACTTTATCGAATAAATTTATATATAAATTTATTCGAGAAACTCGAAGATTTTCCCCCCTTCGGGGGGGAAAACTTCGACTTTTCATTTGAAACAAACGTATTATGCATAACTAACATCCTTTAGCGTTGTGTTTTTGGTTTATAGTGAGAGTATGATGCTTGAGCCGGATGCAGGGAGACTTGCAAGTCCGGATCTGAGGGAGTTAGATACTTTGCGGTGTTTTTCTACCCGGCAAATTCACCAATAGAGATACAAATTGACTTACCGCGAAGGAGAGAGTGCGGCAGTGCACGCGCTTGTTTTAATATTTTAATATTATAATATTAAAATATTTTAATATTATAATATTAAAATATAGGGGAGGCTTTTTGTCTCTGCCTCCCTCCTATATATCCTATATATAGGGGCCGCCTTGTCGTGAGGCGCGTAGCACCACACCGGAGCATGGGGCGTATAAACTTAAAAAACTTAAAAAACTTAAAAAACTTAAAAAACTTAAAAAACTTAAAAAACTTAAAAAACTTAAAGGCCCCCCTTGTCTTTGGAAATGGATTGTAGTAATACAATGTTCCGCAGCAGTGTGGGTATGGTTAGTAAGTATTCCTACTTACTAGCTGCTAAGGTCACTTAGGGTACTCGGCAATGGAAGCTGTATACACTCACAGTCTTTCAGTCGTTGGAGAGATAAATTAAGCTCCGCAATCTGGTACACTAAATAGCCAGCTAAATCACGTCACTTGGATATACCGCGCCCCCCATGTTACCCTGGTATGGTAACCTCAGTCTTTGCTGTTTTACAGTCTGATTGAGCGAGTTGGTCCTCTGTTCTTTCTTCCAGGGAGCCGCCACGACACTCAAGGGAGCCTGGATTTTCGGACTTCCCCCCCCTCAGCCTTCTCTCCTTTTTTGCTTCAGAGCTTTATATTTTTATATTAGCATACATTTTGAAAAAAATGAACCTCTTTTTCTTAAAGAAAAAATTGGGACTTCAACCCATATTTTTTTACCTTTTCAATACTATTTTCTATGCAATTCATTGCATCTCTAGCTTGCATAAAGAGTGGACTGCCGTATCGCAAGATACGACAGCCCACTCTTTTAGTTCTTAGTTCACTTTACTTTTCAGTTCCTTTCTATATTGACTCTAGCATAAAAAATTTCGCTTTTGTGCGAAAGTCGCGACTTTCGCAGTGTAGGAATACGCCCTAGGATTAGGCCGCGGCCTTATACTACTTTAGCGTAGATCGCATCCTTTGCCCTCCCCCCGTAGGGGGGAAGGACGCACACCCGTGGGTGATGCGCTAGCCATTAGCTATCGCGATCCCGTATTACGACTCAGCGCTTCCCCGAGGGCGCTTATACGCGAGGGAGGCGTACCCTTACCCGTGAGGGTAGCGCACCCCCGTTAGGGGGACCTTTTCAACACAAGTACTACGTAATTCGCTACCTTATTACGCTATAGCGTCCTCCGGGATCTCCGGGGGCCGGAGCTCCCGCAGGAGGACCCACGAATGGGGTCCCCCTCCCTTAAGGGAGTCACTTTATGCACAGTTTGTGTGATAAGGACCCGCAGGCTAAGAGTAGACGAAATTTTAGTCTCCTAAAATCTCCCCTACTGCTTCCTGCGTATGTTCACTTGGGACACGATTGTTGTCACGACGAGCTGCTTGCAGCACCTCATTCGACATACCTGCCCTTTGTTTTATTGTTAAATTCGAACGTGAGGAATTTTGGGTAGTAGACACATTTACGTGGCCTACCATTTGGCGAGCTACTTCAATACCAAATTTTTCTACATAACGTGTCACATACGAAATACGACAACTATGCGAAGTCAGCTCTTTGTTATGCTGTTTACCGTATGCACGTAGGTGCTCATTCAAACGTCGTGTTAGATGTTCTCGTGACAGAGAACATAAATAACTACCCATGCCTTGTTTACTTATTACTTATAAGGGCTTCGATGTCGTCCGAAACGAGCCTTAACAGAATATTACGCGATTCCTCTGAGGGGACTAGTTGCTGCTTTATCGGACTATTCGATTTGCCTACTGTTATGTCGATTCCTTTTAGCTGTGTGTACCCTTTTATATCTGAGAGTGTTAACTCTTTTAGCTCCGCTACGCGAATACCTAATAGATAGAACAAAGTTATACATACACGATCACGTGCCATCGCGAGGCTAGTCGCATCAGGCGACGTACGTAACCCTTTTAGAATTGCCTTTAAATCCTCGTAAGAAAAACTATCACGTAAAGGTTTTCTATGTTTCTTCAATTTCTTCTCGCGGCGAGCCGCCGATTCCTTATCTTTGCGTTCGCCCGATTCACGCAGTGCGCGTACTTCGTCTGTAAGGTTCCCTATGACTGAAGTCATACTTTCCTCTTTCTCTTGCATGATCTTATGATTTAGAGACGTTTCGTCTTCATATTGTTTCAGTAAACGAGCCGTGTTCGTTTGTTGTTTATCTAGCGAATCGAATGATGTTTTAAAGAAAAAAGACATTGCTTCCATCAGAGTCCTTTGGGCTCTGGCCCTTTCTAGCAATTTCACAATGTCTACATCTCGTAGGTTTCCTGTTTTCTCAAACTCTTTCGTTCATTTCCCTAGCATTGGATCTAACGCTTCATTTTCGGCCGACAATTGCTTTTGGAGTTCATCCGATTCCTTTCGCACAACCATAAACTCCTTATAATATTTTACCCATTTCCCTTCTGGAGTATTGGGTGTTGTCATAATGTCATATTTATGTGGATGATCTTCTAAAAGATCATACATTACTCGCGGCGTTCCTTCGGTCCAATTCGCGGGCTTCTCCTTATTGATCTTCTCTATTACGGAGTTTACTAAATAGTTTATATCTCCGCGTTGCGCCTTCAAAAACCTACGTTTGCCCGAGTCCTTATTAAACCAACCCAGTTCATCTAAATAATCCCACAGTTTCCTATTGATACGCTCAATTACTTGATTGTCAAAGTGCGACTCATTTCAGTCCCGGTGTGAATGTGTTATTCCTTTATCTTTTAAGAATCCTTTTCAATCATTACTCATGTAAGCTCCACCACAATCCGTATGGAAAATTTCTGGTATTACCTTATATTCCTCCATACCGCGTAATAATACTTCGATTATATCTTCCGTGTTAGGCTGCTTATCATGTATAGATGAACTTATTATTAGTCTAGAAGCTAAGTCTAATACTAATAAGATCGATAGCTTCCCATCATGCCCTACCGTCCAATCCGAGCACCATACTTTATTGGCATCTGAAACCACATAATGGCCTTGGACTTTGTTTACGGCTTCTTTTTGAGAAGCTATTTTTCTCTGGTTGGACCAGATTTGATCCGCTTGGTAGTCTAGTTCTAGATTATAAGCGGATATGTCAAATGAGTCGTGTAACACGACCTCAGGAGTCACTTCCAAAGGAAGTGAGTTTGGGTCTGACCCCTTCGCTTCTTCTGTTTCCCCTTGCGGTGGGGCTTCGCCTCCCACGCCTGACTCTATATTAGAGTCCTGAGATATCACTTTACCTTCAGTTTGTGTGATAGGGGGTGGACTCGTCGAGTCCACCGATTCTACGGGCTCCCCTTGGCGTGGGGCTTCGCCTCCCACGCCTGATTCTATATAAGAATCCGACCGCTCCGCCCGGATCACTTTATGATGAGAATGTGTGATAGGGGGAGGACCCGACGGGTCCTCCGATTCTACACCTTGCCCTTGTAAGGGGGCTTCGCCCCCCACACTTTCTTGTGTGGTGGCAGGAGCTCTCACGTCCCCTTCTTTAGAAAGTATCGTAGGCTGGGGGCTCGACGATTCCTCCCCTTCTACATTTTGCCCTTGTGGGGGGGCTTCGGCCACCACGCTTCCCTGTGGGAGGGCAGGGGGCCCCACGCTTTCTGGTGGGGGGGCCCCCCCTCCCACGCCTGATTCTATATAAGAATCCCCCGGTATCACTTTATGTACAGATTGTGTGACAGGCGAAGGACCCGTCGGGTCCTTCGGATCCACAATTCCTGATTGTTCTTCTACTTGCACAATTTTTGCCATCTCTTTTAAGGTCGGTGATTGGCTCTTTTTAGGGCGCCCTCTTTTTTTAGAGTTTTCTGTCATTATTCAACACCTCCTTCTTCTGGAGATTCTGTACGTGGTTTTGCTTTTTTACCTGACGGTGCTGACGCCGCAGTAGGCGGTGTTTGCCCGCTTAGGCGGTCTTTCCCATACTCACTAAGCGCCTTGTTTTCTTCCGCTGTTTTTTGACCAGCTACTCGCGTGTAGCCTACACATTGTACAGCACGTACACCTAATAAATCATTTAATACATTTTCCTTCGGTACAAAACGTATTGTACGGTTACTAACATCCGGGACTTCAAAGGCGTCCCCCAACTCCGTACACAAGTTACTAACGTTTTGATTTTGAAAAACAGTTTCCGATGGAATCGTTACACCACGCAGTAAAAATCGCGAAGGTCTATCTGAGATAGACGTTGCCCTAAACGCCGTTATAGGGCTTTCAGCATATTTTCAAAATGACAATGCGCGTCCATTTGGTGCCCCTTTGGACAAACCTGTTCAACCATTTGGACTAATGAATGAATAATTTTCCGTACGACGGCGCGCTCCTAGCGGAACTGCCCCTAGTCCTGCATTTACAGGTGGATCATACACACTTACTTTAACTTTTTTAAATAAATAGTCGCGCCCTATCATTTTGCGTAAGCTCATACCGTACCAACTGTCAATTCTTGTACCCAGAAATACACTAGATATAAGTAGAGTACGTCCTGCGTAAAAACTTGGTAGAGGAATACCCCCTGCGCTAGCCGCACCTCTTATACCCTCAGCATCCACCACTTGCATATTTGCTTGGCCACTTATAGAGGTAGCTTCACTTGCGTCCGGGGCCGCATTCGCGGCGGGAGGTACTAGTACCTCCACAACATTGTTAACTACGCTTGAGCGACCTCCTTTCATGGAACCATATTCTATACCTATGTCTAGCACCGTACCATTTTGTACTGGTATAGTGACTGGACTTTGAGGCGCAATAAAATTTCTTGATTCCGTTTCAGATTTTATAGTAACTGTCATTCTAATTCTTTTTTTAATACTTTGGCCTAGTTTTTTTAGTTTGAGAGCAGACGAGGAGCCTGGCCACTATTAAGCACTCTAACTGCCTCCCAAAGTATAAGGTTTGTTCAATCTTACGGGTCAATTAGACTACACCCGTCGTCCCAATCCGCCGGCGTCCCCCGCCCCTGGCGGGACGGGTCCGACTCTACGAGCGAACCTACCCCCCCTATATATATATATATAAGGGGGGGAGCGACGATCCCCTATATATATATATATATAAGGGGATCGTTCGCTCGTACGAGATTTAGCCTTATATATAATATATAATATATAATCTTTCTATCATCCCGTATGCGATTCCGGGACCCATATTTGGGTCCAGAGGGGAGGAGCTGAGTACGCTGAAAGGTGTATGCTCGGTTCTGAAGAGGGAAAACCCGGCATATGTAGTAGAGTCATCTACAAAGCACATGTCACGGTCTACCGACTCTTGCAGAAACCTAGCGGTTTCTTTCTACCCGGCGGAGCTTTACCGTAGCACTTGCGAAGCCAGGCGCGTCCCCCGCCCCTGGCGGGACGGGGCGGTCGTGCCCGGCATTTAGCGCCGGCCCCCCTCACGGGTATTGCGCCCCTCCCCCCTGCGGGGGGGGTTAATAGAGTAAATCTATTCAATATAGGGCCGTCCGTAACAATTCCGACGGGCGATGGTCGCCCCCCTCCCATATATATAGGTATAGTAGGTATATAGGGACGGGTTGTCGTCTATAGGTCAGGTCACTTAGGACCTGACCTTTCCTAGCGCATCCCTCACGGGTCCGCTTCAGTGCGACCCCCTCACGGGTACCCCCCTCCCATATAGAAAGGTATATAGGGACGGGTTGTCGTCTATAGGTCAGGTCACTTAGGACCTGACCTTTCCTAGCGCATCCCTCACGGGTCCGCTTCAGTGCGACCCCCTCACGGGTACCCCCCTCCCATATAGAAAGGTATAAAGGGACGGGTTGTCGTCTATAGGTCAGGTCACTTAGGACCTGACCTTTCCTAGCGCATCCCTCACGGGTCCGCTTCAGCGGACCCGTGAGGGATGCGCCCCCCTCACGGGTACCCCCCTCACGGGACGGGTTCCCCCGCCCCTGGCGGGACGGGGACGTTTTTTCCCTGGCACTAGGTCTCATTTTCCAAATAATCGCTCATTTAGTATTGAGACCCTCAAGCTATTTCACAACCTAGTTCGAGATGGGGTAGGTGTGGGTCCAACTTGACATGGAGCACCAAGGGTGGTGGGAACAAAACTCGAAGATTTAAAACTTCGAGTTTTGTTCCCCAAATTACGACTCGATTTTGGAACCGAGATTTTTTTTAGATCAAAATCAATTGGTCTTTAGTACGTCTCAGCTCAAGCCATTACTGACTGTAGACCTAACGCCTATTAAACGGGTGATCTTCCCGCGACCTAATTAGAGAGCACTCATCTTGAGGTGAGCTTCAAACTTAGATGCTGTCAGCTTTTATCGTCTCTGTGCATAGCTACCCAGCGTTTCCCATTGGAATGAGAACTGGTACACAATTGGCACATTCTTTCAGGTCCTCTCGTACTATGAAAGAATCCTCGCAATGCTCTTACGCCAATACCGGATATGGACCAAACTGTCTCTGTGACCAAGAATAAGTATTTGCAACTTTATTCTTAGACCTACCTTAAGTTTCCTTAAGGAACTAGACTATACCTTCATCTTTTCAATCATATCGGTTTTTCGTCGTCTACTACGTAAAACGCGGACATGTCCGCGTTTTTCCTATATATAGGAAAAACGCGTACGAGCGAACGATCCCCTTAGGGGATCGTCGCTCCCCCCCTTCGGGGGGGTAGGTTCGCTCGTAGAGTCGGAATTGGCGCACGCCAATTCCGAGCGCATAAATTGCGTACGCAATTTATGCGACCTCCGTCGGATTTTTGCGGACGCAAAAATCCTAGCGTCGGATTTTTGCATCCGCAAAAATCCTAGCGCTTATTACGCTTTAGCGTAATAAGCGACCTTATTACGCTTTAGCGTCCCTCACGGGTAAGCGACCTCGACCCCCCTACGGGGGGAGAGCGGACCTAGAGATCTCGAAGAAAATCCTATAAATATAGGATTTTCTTCGACATGATTTGAAAAGAGTTGCCGTGTTATAGCTAACTTTTCTTCTTAATTTTTTTAAGAAAAAGAGAAGAAAGGTAATAACTATCCTGCGAATAAACGCAAAGTCGTTACGGGGTCAAAGACAATTTATTATATAGAAATGATTAATAACAAAGTTTGTCTGGAAATAACTCTGGAATTCAATCAATCTCTGTAACTATATTATGAAATTTATCATAATCTTCAGAATTAATATTAAAAGTCCATTGTTGTGTACCAGAATTGGTAAAACCAGCTTTATTAATATGAATAGAAATGTCGTAATGTGTTTTAAATAGTTGTTTTATGATTTCTTTTTGTTCATCATTAAAACAAGTAGCTTCAATTTTTGCACCACGACTACCAATGATTTTTGTACCATCACCAGCATACCAAACAGATAGAAAAGTTTTGCTAAAGAAACAGTTAATACTTTTAGGTAAAGTTTGAACATATTTTGGTTTACCAGTTCTTTTGTTGATATGACTGACTTTATACCACATGTAATTCAAACCTTTTAGTAATCTTCTAGTGAAAAAGCGATTAGAATAGGTAGAACTATTGGTTCTTCTGTCAAACCTTTTAACATCCTTTATTCCTGTACCTGCTGTTAAGTGTTCTAATTTTGAATACATCCATTCAACTAGTCTAAGCTGCTCAGTACTTTGTTCAACAGTTAAACTACCATTGCGTAAATATCCATTACGAGCGAACTAGCCTCGCTAGTCGCTCCCCCCCTTCGGGGGGGTAGGTTCGCTCGTAGAGCTCCGTCGGATTTTTGCGGACGCAAAAATCCTAGCGCTTATTACGCTAAAGCGTAATAAGCGACCTCTGCGAGCGGACCTACAGACATCACATAACCATGAATAATATCACGAACTTCTTTAGTGATTTTAACATTATTTTGTCTTGTAGTCATAATTTTTCATTTTTGTTGGTTTTTTTTTCTGTTTTTTTTTCATTTAATCTATATAAACATATATTTTTCTATCTTTTAAAGAGTTTTTATTTATATATGTTTTAAATAATCTCGACTTCCCTCGATATTGTCAAAAGTTTTAATATTAAAACTTTAGAGCTTCATCGATATGAGGCAATTATTCTTTCTTTTTTGTAAATTGCTTTACAAAGTCGCGAGACTTCACGACGTTCTGAACCCAGCTCACGTACCACTTTAATGGGCGAACAGCCCAACCCTTGGAACGTACTACCGCTCCAGGATGTGATGAGCCGACATCGCAAATATGTTAGGATAAACCTTGATTTTCAAGAATATAATATGTGTTTTCATAAAAACACACCAACAGCCTTATTAAAGATTAACATCATCTTGAAGAGTTCCACAAAAACCATTAGGAAATTTGGAGTAAAATAGTGGTAAAAGTCGATCTTTTACAATAAAGAAAAGAGGACCATAACTGTCTTCTGAGGTTCCTAAAACCCAGCTGTTTGTTCTTTTACTTTGTGTAGTAGCTTTAATATCATACACAGCAAGAGCTTTAATAAGCTTTTGCAATTCTTCAGTAGAAAATGAATCTGTATGAAATCTTACAGCGTTACTATGACCTTCCCACTTTAAACTCCCATCATCTTGATACCAAATAGTAATTACACCTGGAGTTAAGATATCTTCTATACAATCAGGTATAACTTTACAAGCTTTATTAAGCTTGTTATCCCAAACATAAAAGAGTTTAGCCAGAGGTTTTAATTCTGGTCTAGTAAGAGTATTAAAAGAACTTCTATAGTATGTCTTTTTTGTACGTTCATCATAATAAGATGATGGTTCAGGTTTAGTACCAACCATGTCTTTTACAAGATTGTACTTCCAGTCAAGGTACTCAGCTTGCTTCTTTCCATGAAGAAAACGAGCTCTCCACGTACCAGCAGTTTTACTTGCTGTCTGTAGATTTAAGTCACCTAATAAACCTCCTACTAATAATTCAGCTTGTTCTAGTGATAGATCTGGGCATAATCGTTTAAGATTAGCTTCTTTTTCAGCACCTATTGCTTTTATTTCATCCATTTTGGAAGATCTTAGAAACAAACTAGGGTCTCTTAACTTATTTGTTTGAAAATTTTTGTCTTGGTTATTGTTAATGTTGGTCATATTTTATAAAGTTTGTTTAGTTTTTTACACACATTTCGAAGAAAATCCTATATTTATAGGATTTTCTTCGAGATCTCCGCGTTTTTCCTATATATAGGAAAAACGCGGACATTGTACACATAAATCTTTTGTTTATCCATAGATTCCTTTCTTGTAGGTAATCTATTCTTAACGTTAACGTTAAGTTCAGACTATATCATGACCTTTTAAAGGTCCTTAGCATGTAGTCGTTGAGGGATCTTTGATGATTTTCAATCTTCCGTAAGGGATATTGAGAGCTTCGAAAGACTTCCCTGCTGATTGACTCAAATGTTTGAGTCATTCCAGCATATAGCTAAGTAAACAGCCTCATTTTCCTGAAGCTGTCCCCTGACGAGGTGCCAAACCTTCCCGTCGATATGAACTCTTGGGGAAGATCAGCCTGTTCAGATATGTTATCGTATAGTTGTTTATACTATACTTCTTACCTTTTAAGGTAAGCTCAGACTATGTCATCAGCTTATGGTTTCCAATTTTCAACAATACCAGGTGTTGTAAGTTGACTTGACACGCATGCTTCAAAAAGCTCAGATGTCATGTAACCCCATCTTGATTTTGCTACGCGTGGTGTAGGTAATTTTGATTGAAAACAAGGATCAATATAAGGTCCTACTATTTCAATAAAGCGATCATAAGAAGCTCCTGCTGTATCGATTCGATATTGTTCAGGACTACTACTATCTTTCTTTACTAAAGCTTCAATTCCAAGGTTCTCAGAAAGAGCATCACATAAGATTTGACATTCTTCTTTTTTAAACCCTTGTGTATTAAATGGAATACCTTTACCTTGATTTTGAGTAAAATCAGCTTTTCCACCATCTCCACAAAACCAATTTGCAACAGTTACAGGATTAATCCAAGGTTTGATCGAAGGCATTATGCCTTTAGCACCTAGATTTCTCGAGTTAATAGAATCTTTTGAATGAAAATACTGAAGGAGCTCAAAAAAATAAGGACATTTCAAAGTATCCAGCTCGATCATGTTTCTTGATTCTGCTGTTTGTCCAATTCCTTTGTCTGATGCTGTAAGTTCAAGCAAAGACTTTTTAACGTTAACCAGCCATTCCTTATAACCAGTTTTTTGTTGAGTTTTTAATCTAGTCGCTTTATTGTTAAAGTTAACATCGAAGGATGCATCTGATAAAAGAAGACCTATACATAAAGATATCTGATAATCGCTTAATGCATAGTTATTACTTAACATAAACTCGATATACTCATTTCTTTCGTTAGAGTTTCCTTTAAAAGCATCAGCGTTAACATCTAAATAACTCGATCTTTTTTCAAGAACTTCTTGTCTTTTTATAGTCATGTTTTATTTCTTTTTCATTTGGGTTTAAAGATTAACTAGATTGTCTGGTTAATACTTGCTCCGTCATTTTAATTAAAACAGCTCACATCACTGTTACCTTACAATCTCCTAGTTTATAAGAACAACTTGGAAAACTTTTTTTAAGCTGTCGGGTTTTCGTGGGAATTTTTATTCCTAGTCGTTGAACGTTCTTACTTTTGGAGTAAGCTTCGCTGCAAATTGGCTTACTAACATTAGGATATTATGGAACCTTTCTTTGCATTTTACCCGATTTTGTTGTTTCTTAGATTTCTCTAAGATGGGACTAACATTAATCCCTAGAGTAACTTTTGTCCGTTGAGCGACGGCCCTTCCACACGGCACCGTCGGATCACTAAGGCCGGCTTTCGCCCCTGCTCGACTTGTTGGTCTTACAGTCAAGCTCTCTTTTGCCTTTACACTCAATGTCTGATTTCCGTCCAGACTGAGAGAACCTTTGCACACCTCCGTTACGCTTTAGGCAATAGGTTAGTTATTTGAATTGAATTTAAGCATTTGTTTAGAAAAGAATAGTTTATTTAGCACCTGTTTCTGTAACATTCTCGGGAAGATTCGGACTTTTAGACGAAGTTTGCGCTACCTTCTTAGCAGAAGAAGCCGTAAGTTTTGCAACAAAGGACGTGTCATCTTTAGACAATACAGGTAAACCTTCAAGCCATGCTTGGAAAACCATAAAAGACTCTTCTTTTGTTGAAGGACTTAACAGTTTGTTTTGAACTGTTTTCAGAATACGAAGTAAATACTTGCCGTTTTGACTAGTAAACGCATTAACGTCTGACATTGGAGCCTTTAGCGTATCTATTGGATACGCCCGACTTAAATCGAAACGCAAGTACCCCAAAAGCTCCGATTGTGTAGGTTTACCATAAACCGAAAGGACAGCTTTTGCTAGTACAGTTTGAAAAGAAGTAGGCGAGTTCGCCACGAGAGATGCATGAACTTGAGTTGCTTCCTTGCCTTTAAAGGTGAAGAAGGTTCTCAGCGACATTACATTCTCCGGCGTAGTTGGGGCTACGCTTGCTACGATTTCGTAGTAAGTTGTACTCGACTTACCACCTACTTGTAAACTCCCTTTAGCCGACACGCCTAGCTTTGGTATGCGTTTCTCTTGTATTGTCGCCGTTTTGTCTACCGCGTTTAAGAATAACTCCTTGGTGCTGTAAGCAGCTTCTGGAGGACAAACATGTACCCCACTAAACTGCGCCGCAACAAGATCGGCAATAACACTTGTACGAGCGAACGATCCCCTTAGGGGATCGTCGCTCCCCCCCTTCGGGGGGGTAGGTTCGCTCGTAGAGTCGGAATTGGCGTACGCCAATTCCGAGCGCGTAATTTGCGTACGCAAATTACGCGTCCTCCGTCGGATTTTTGCGGACGCAAAAATCCTAGCGCTTATTACGCTTTAGCGTAATAAGCGACCTCGACCCCCCTACGGGGGGAGAGCGGACCTACGTCCTTTGAGCCTAAAAATACAGTGTCCTTGTCCTTGTCCTTGTCCTTGTCCTTGTCCTTGTCCTTGTCCTTGTCCTTGTCCTTGTCCTTAAAGGTCTCTACCGCGGAACCTATAGAAGCGCCTTGGAAGACAATCCTAAATGAGTCCAACGTTTGTGAGTGCCCAAGAAATATTGTACCATCATTCGTAGATAAACCCTCGAATGCCATTACCCCCGCGTAAAGACTTTTTTTTACGGTTAAAGAACTATCATATATTTTTTTGAAAAAGTCATAAGTCTTTTTCTCTTTAAAAGTATAAATAGCAGTATTTAACGTAATGCCTTTTGATGTGACGCTGTTCCCTAAACTGGGCTTTGCTTCTTTTTTTAGGTAAACCTTTATTTAATCTCCCTTTAGAATGACTTGTCTCTGACTAAATACGTGCTAAATAGAACTCTAGGTTTTATTTAACAATATATATAAGGATATTTTTGAAAAAGCTCGCAGCCCCGTAGCCGCTACGCACGATTAAACCAAGACTTTGTACCCAACTTTTTCAACTTATACACACCGTATCAAAAAGTGCCGATTACTTGCTCCGTCATCTCAACTGTGGATACCAAAAACCACAGCTCGCGGCTCAGATCACCTACGGACACTCTTTTTTGATTCAAGCCTAGTATCATTTACTACTAGTATTAACCCATTTGACCGGTAGCTTTATACGCGCAAACTGCTTTACGGCATAGGTTAGTCCTTTTTCTACTCGTCAGGACAGTCAATGAAAATCGAAAGGTCTTCTTTAAAAGGAGCATCTTTGTATTTTTCATAAAAGCAGTCCCATGAGCGTTGGTCGACGTTGGTTAGCTCCCTAACATGAGGATTAGGTACTTTATAAACGAAGTCAGGTAACATAAAGGGTAACATGTTCGCCGTTAAAAGAGGTAAGCTGTGACCTGAAATGTACACATTGTATTGTGTTTTTTTGGTACTATTACGAGCTGTATTGTCTGCTTTTTCGTACCGAGTAGGACTAGCCATAATACCAAACCGCTCATAAAGAGCTAAGCACAGCCGCGCTGTTGGAGCAAAACCGTCAAAACCTTGGGTGTGTATTTCAATACCTTTAGACTGATCTGATTTAACTGACCCGTCCTGCATAACCAAGTAAGCTAATCCTTCCCAATCGAGGTTGTCCTTTAAAAAAGAAACCTTAGGTACAGTTTTGTCTTTACCGGCGCCTCCAAAATGAGGAATTAATCGTGTGAATTCTGGATGAGCCCTTGTTGTAATGTTTAAAGTATTCACCATATTATTACTGGACGGTGATTTTCTTTGAGCAGGGCGCGGAGTTGCGCGTATATACTCCTTAAACATTTCAACCCAGGCCTCGATTAATTGTTTATTTTTAGTGGACTGGGTTAAACGAATCTTAGCGTTTTGGTTAGGCGTCGCGGGCTTCGAAATCGAACCGTCGCCTAAAAGCGTACCTATAAGAATCGACTTCTGTTGAGAAGTCAGTTTTAGGCTAGGGTCTAGTCCGGGTCTTCCTGTCATTTATAAGGAGGATTCTAATCAAACTTTAATTAACTAAACAAATTTCCCAACTCTTTTCATAAAACATCCCTTTGAAAGGGATCTAAAACTCTCGTTTTAGTTCAGACTATATCTTAATCTATTAGAATAGATTCCAGCATTTAGTCGTTGAGGGGTTAATTTTTTTCATTAACTTCCCTGCTGATCTTCAAACAATTTCAATATCGAGTACGAGCGAACGATCCCCTATATATACTATATATATAAGGGGATCGTCGCTCCCCCCCTTATATATATAGTATATATAGGGGGGGTAGGTTCGCTCGTAGAGCTCCGCCCCCATATATATGGGACCCGTGAGGGGGACCTACAAAATTCAATCCATTTCTTTTCGACACGTGACGTTTCTTCGAAAAATATGCGTAGTCTTTTAAAGATTAAAGATTAAAGATTTGACTTAACTAAGTTGACAACCACTAAGGGTTTACCAACTTTAGAGGAAGCTTTTCAGAGGTACTTGCTTACTTTTCAAAAATAATTGCTTGTAGTTCCAGCATATAGCTAGTATTCTTTACGTAATTGCTTACGTAACACCCCATAGTAACGAGGTTCCCGCCCCAGGAAAACTGCCCACCTGAAACTGTCAAGTGTCTCGTTTCAAAGATCACCATTAGAACTCTAGCTCTTCCAGAGTGGTCTCTCACTGATGGCTCTAGCCCCCCCGGAAGGGGACCTTCAACGCCTCCCACCTAGGCTGCGCAAGAAAAGCCCGAGTTCAATTCCAGGATACAGTCAAGCTTCATAGGGTCTTTCTGTCCTAGTATTGGTAGTCCGCATCTTCACGGACATGTCTATTTCACCGAGTCTCTCTCCGAGACAGCGCCCAGATCATTACACCTTTCGTGCAGGTCGAAACTTACTCGACAATGAATTTCGCTACCTTAGGCGATTTATCCTATTACTTTCGCGATAGGTCGGACTATATCTTCAGCTTAAACATATAAGTTTAAACCGGATGACGTTTAGTCTCTGAGGATAACATCACTAGATTTTATTTATTTATTAGGATTCTTAGCATAGGCTTGTGCTTCAGCTAAAGAAGCAAACGTTTGATTCTTTTGTCCCGTTTGCATTCTCATTGAATCCCATAGAGGTAGTAAGTCATTTACTAATATATTTAAATCTTGATGATTTTTTTTTTTTATGTGTATTAACATTTTTTCAAACTTTTGTATACGCTCAGCTTTAACTGCCGATCCAATTGAATTAACGTACTTTTTGTAAAAAGGAACTACCTTGTCTTGTAGTTCATCACGATCTTGTATAATAAGTATAAGTGTAGCGTTGCTACCTGACTTATAACGTATACGCCCAGTTTGAAATAGAATTAAAGCTAATATAAGTAGTTCTACGCCATTTACATGTTGAGTTAGACTAAACTCTGGATCTATATGAATTCCATGAGGAGCATTTCGATGCTTTTTAGCACTAACATTAATTGAACCATCACCTTCAATAAAACCACCCAGGAAATATTTTTCACGTATTCCGACCTTTCTTGAAGAAAGACCAAAGATTGTTTTTAATTCATTAATATAATTTGAATGATCTTTAGTTGTAGTTAAATTAGAATTAGCCGTGATTAGCCCATTTTTTATGGTTTGTGGTAACTTTTCACCTGTTTTCAAATAAATGTTCATATCGAAGAAAATCCTATATTTATAGGATTTTCTTCGAGATCTCCGCGTTTTTCCTATATATAGGAAAAACGCGGACATAATTTTTGTTTGTATATATTTTGTTTTTTGTCAATTTAACAACCTCCTTAATAATTTTCTATCTAGGATGATCTTTCCTGCTGGTTTTCCTTCTTAACTAGTTAAATAGGGTGTTCCAGCATATGGTCATCTTTTTAAACGGCCTATAAGGTTGACCGTTATAGTTACGGCCGCCGTTCACCGGGGCTTCGGTCGTCAGCTTCGAGAGACGAGCTCTCTAACCAACTTCCTTAACCTTCCGGCACTGGGCAGGCGTCAGCCCCCATATATAGTCTTGCGACTTTGCGGAGACCTATGTTTTTGATAAACAGTTGCCTGCATTATGTTAAATAAACTATGGAATTGAATAAAAACATACGTATTTAGTAAGGAGTTTTTCGTCGCAATACTCTGATAGTATGTGTACCATCACTATCAAGAAGTCCAACAATTGTATAATCGTTATAAGTTCATTTTTTATTCATACTTTAAATGTTTTTGTTTTTTATTTAGATTTTTTTCTACGTCCATAATTTAATCTCTATAAATTTCTTTATAGATCAGACTATATCATCAGTTTTATTTAATAAAACTGTCGGGCACTCCTAAAAATATAGGTGGAAGATTATTAAACAGACACTTTTCACTTCCTAGTCGTTGAGCTTTCTTGCTTAAAAAATTGTCTGTTGAGCAAGCTTAGCTGCGGATTGGCTTTAAATAATTCTAATATTTAAAGCGTTCCCGCATTTCACCCGATTTGCAATCCCTCAGTTGTTCATTTAGTAGTATTAATTTATTATTTTAACAACTTTAGATGGGCCCAATTGGGCCTGGTCACTGCGACCTTTAATTGAATTAAAGGCGCCCCTTCTTCCGAAGTTACGGGGCCAGTTTGCCGAGTTCCTTAGAGAGAGTTATCTCGCGCCCCTTAGTATTCTCTACTCACCTACCTGTGTCGGTTTTAGGTACAGGTAATTCTATTGTTATGGAGTGCAAGCTTTTCTTGGAAGCATGACATCACTGACGACAACAACCCCGAAAGATTGTGCCGGGATAACGCCTCAGCTCAAGTATAGTTTTTCTTCTAACTCTCAACACCTTGAACGCTTCCACTATAATCCATTAGTAGTCTCAGTTTAGTCTCCTTCGTCCCTCGTTCCCAATAGAATCAGTACAGGAATATTAACCTGTTTGCCATCGACGACGCCTTTCGGCCTAATCTTAGGACCTGACTAACCCCCCATGGACGAACCTAGTGGAGGAACCCAACAGTTTTCGGGGCATTGGATTCTCACCAATGTTTTCGTTACTCAAGCTGACCATTTTGTTATTGATTAAGATGTGTTTCTACCTTTCCTTAAACCTTTTCTCGTACGATCCCCTATATATATATATATATAAGGGGATCGTTCGCTCGTACGAGAAAAGAATTCTAACATATATTATAAAACCAATATCAGATTTTCTTAATATGCCACTTGGCATAAAGAGCATTTAATCTCTTTCGTTCTTTAGGTTTCCCTAAAGATCAGACTATGTCATCAACCTAGATTAGTAATATTAGTCTAGGTTGTCGAGCACTCGTGGGAGGATTATTGATCCAGTTCTCACCTCCTAGTCGTTGGACCTTCCGGCTACGCTAAAAACTTCATTTCATTTAAGTTTCTTTTGTACGAGCGAACTAGCCTCGCTAGTCGCTCCCCCCCTTCGGGGGGGTAGGTTCGCTCGTAGGGCTCCGCCCCCATATATATGGGAGCGGACCTACTGGTTTGCGCGGCTTGGCTGCAAGTTCGCATGGCAATTGCCTTAGCTTTCTCGTCAATTCACTCGATTTTTTATAGTGAGAACAATTGCCTTATTCTCACTTCCGTTTTGTCCATTCTCAAATTAATGATTTTGGTTTTCACCATAACTTCACCCAATAACGGAACGCTCCCCTACCGATTCTTATATAAGAATCTCACAGCTTCGGCAGGTTTCTTAGTCCCGGCCATTGTCGGCGCAAGAACGCTTTACCAGTGAGCTATTACGCACTCTTTCAAGGAATAGCTGCTTCTAAGCTAACCTTCTGGTTGTTTCTGCACTCTCACATCCTTTTCCACTTAGAAACCATTTAGGGGCCTTAGCTGGTGATCTGGGCTGTTTCCCTCTTGACCGAAGATCTTATCACCTTGGGTCTCACTGACTAACGGTAGGCTATATCATGCATTCTGAGTTTGCCACGATTTGGTACCGCTCTCGCAGCCCGCATCGAAACAGTAGCTTTACCTCATGATAGCTCTTCGTTGTCGCTGCGCCTCAACGCATTTCGGGGAGATCCAGCTAGCTCCGAGTTCGATTGCAATTTCTGCGCGTAATCACAACTCATCCGCCGATTTTTCAACATCGGTCGGTTCACACCTCCACTTAGTGTTACCCAAGCTTCATGTTGGTCATGATTAGATCACCCGGGTTCGGGTCCAGAGGAAATGACAAGTGCTCGCCGAATTTTCGGACTCGCTTTCGCGTTGGCTCCGGATGTATCTCCTTAACCTTTTGCCACTCCCTCTAAGTCGCCAGCTCATTCTTCAACAGGCACGCGGTCAGCTCTTAACCTCCCACTGCTTGTCAGCGTACGGTTTCATGTTCTATTTCACTCCCTATACGAGGGTTCTTTTCACCTTTCCCTCGCGGTACTATTTCACTATCGGTCACCCAGGAGTATTTAGCCTTACGAGGTGGTCCTCGCTGATTCACACGGGATTCCACGTGTCCCATGCTACTCGGGATAAGACTTTTCGATTCTTTTCTTTTCATTTCAACTACTGGACTTTCACCATCTATGGTACAGGATTCAGCTGTTTCGTTTTTTGTGTTTAAGGCCCCTCCCCCCATGAGCGGGGGACGCTGCGCCCCTCACGGGTAAAGTCGGAGATGCCCTCACGGGTCTCGTACTCGCTATATGCGCCCCTCCCCCCTGCGGGGGGGGGTAATTGGCCCCCCCCCCGCAGGGGGGAGGGGGACCTACGAAATTTCTTCGATAAAGAATTTTTCTTTTAGTCTTCCCACTACCCCTATTCCCTTGCGAAAATAGGTTTAGGCTGTTCCCGGTTCGCTCGCCGCTACTACGGGAATCGCGTTTGCTTTCTTTTCCTCCAGCTACTAAGATGTTTCAATTCACTGGGTTGCCTCTTTCCAACTTATGAATTCTGTTGGAAGTTGTACAGGTTGCCCTATTCGGGGATCTTCGGATCAAAGTTTGTTGCCAACTCCCCGAAGCGTTTCGCCGGTATCTGCGCCCTTCATCGTCTCTGGGTGCCTAGGTCTCCACCGTAAGCCTAAGTTCATTTGACCTATTTCTTTTTTCTCTTTTCTCTAGGAGCGCTCAGTCGGAATTCGAGATCGCGACCCTCCCCCCTTATATATATAGGGGGGGGGGACCCGCCGGTACCGGCGGACGGAATTCCTAGCGCCTCCCTCCCCCCGTAGGGGGGGGGGAGGCGACCTCCGCTGACGCTTCGCAAAGAAAATTCTAAATACGAAATCGAAGATTTCGTATTTAGAATTTTTCCCATAAGATCAAGATTTCTATAAAATCGAAGAAACTTATATATAATATATAAATTTCTTTCCCCGACTCTACAAATCTCAATTCAGTAATTGTGGAAATGACAGGTTTCGAACCCGCGACCCTCGCAATGCAAATGCGATGCTCTACCAACTGAGCTACATTCCCTTAAACCATCAACACGGATAAATACATAATAGCAATTTATGTATTTTTGTCTTTTCTCGTACGAGCGAACGATCCCCTTATATATATATATATATAGGGGATCGTCGCTCCCCCCCTTCGGGGGGGTAGGTTCGCTCGTAGAGTCGGACCCGTGAGGGTGGCGTACGCCAATTCCGAGCGCGTCCCCCGCCCCTGGCGGGACGGGTTTGCGTCCCTCACGGGGCAAATTACGCGTCCTCCGTCGGATTTTTGCGGACGCAAAAATCCTAGTGTCGGATTTTTGCGTCCCTCACGGGGCAAAAATCCGAGCGCTTACCCGTGAGGGACGCTTTAGCGTCCCTCACGGGTAAGCGACCTTATTACGCTAAAGCGTCCCTCACGGGTAAGCGACCTCGACCCCCCTACGGGGGGAGAGCGGACCTAAATATTTTTTCCCCCGCGGATATAAGGGGTAAAAAAATTCGACTTTTTGTCTATTCGCCCGGAGCGCAATCTCTGTCCCCGGTCACTTTGTTACCGGGGATGCGCAGTTTTTTTTTTCATTTGGATATACCCATAAAAGAATGTCCGCGTTTTTCGACGAAAAACGCGTACGAGCGAACTAGCCTCGCTAGTCGCTCCCCCCCTTCGGGGGGGTAGGTTCGCTCGTAGAGCTCCGCTCTGCGAGCGGACCTAGAGATCTCGAAGAAAATCCTATATTTATAGGATTTTCTTCGAAATGTAAAAATAAGGGTGGGCTATAGAAGATTTGAACTTCTGACCTCAGACTTATCAGGTCTGCGCTCTAACCAACTGAGCTAATAGCCCTTTTAGTCATTTTCTTCACATCCAGAAAGGTTACATAAAGATGTCTCTCCTCACACCTTTTAACGTACGAGCGAACGATCCCCTATATATATAAGGGGATCGTTCGCTCGTACGAGAAAACTCGAATATTTTCTCCCCCGAAGGGGGAAAAAATTCGACTTTTTGTGCGAAGAGAGTCACCTTTATGTTGTAATCTCGTCTTTTTCACATGTCGCAGACAATATTAATCCTAAAAAGGATTAATATTGTCTGCGATATGGTTAAAAACCGCGGACATAGGATAAAAACCGCGGATATGAAAATGACGAGCTTAGTCATTTCGAAGAAAATCCTATATTTATAGGATTTTCTTCGAGATCTCTAGGTCCGCTCTCCCCCCGTAGGGGGGTCGAGGTCGCTTATTACGCTAAAGCGTAATAAGGTCGCTTATTACGCTAAAGCGTAATAAGCGCTCGGATTTTTGCGAACGCAAAAATCCGACACTAGGATTTTTGCGTCCGCAAAAATCCGACGGAGCTCTACGAGCGAACCTACCCCCCCGAAGGGGGGGAGCGACGATCCCCTAAGGGGATCGTTCGCTCGTACGCGTTTTTCCTATATATAGGAAAAACGCGGACATTGTACATTGTATAAGTACAAAACAATGATTAATCAACTACTTTATTTCATTACACTTTATAGACACGATACTCCTTTTCTCGAATATTTTCAATATCTTTACTGACCGCTCCGCTATAAATTTATATATAAATTTATTCGAGAAACTCGAAGTTTTCAATATCCTGTAGGGATATTGAAAACTTCGACTTTGATATTGAAAATATTCGAGAAAAGGAGTATCCGTCTAACGCGTAAGAATGTCCGCGTTTTTCCTATATATAGGAAAAACGCGGAGATCTCGAAGAAAATCCTATAAATATATGATTTTCTTCGAAATGAAATTGTCAATTGATAAAAAGAAGGAGGTGATCCAGGAGCACCTTCCAGTACCCCTACCTTGTTACGACTTCATTCCGATCAGTGGTTTGTGTTTAGGCGCTGTCCCCCCAAACAAGTTTGGGTTAAACTGACGACTTTGACACCCACTACCTTTCGGAATGTGACGGGCGGTGTGTACAGAGACCAGGAACGTATTCACCGCCATATAGCTGACTGGCGATTACTATAGATTCCGGCTTCATGTAGGCGAGTTGCAGCCTACAATCCGAACTAGGGCTGAGTTTAACAGATTGGCGTGCCCTTGCGGGGTAGCTTCTGATTGTCCCAGCCATTGTATTACGCGTGTCGCCCAGGGTGTAAGGGGCATGCTGACTTGACGTCATCCTCACCTTCCTCAGCGCTTGCGCGCGCAGTCTCTTTAGAGAACTTGGAAAGTAACTAAAGACGAGGGTTGCGCTCGTTGCAGGACTTAACCATACACGTCAACGCACGAGCTGACGACAGCCATGCACCACCTGTGTTATAGTTCTTTCTTTCATAGAAAGAAAGCACTTTTCCATTTCTGAAAAATACTATACATGTCAAACCCTGGTAAGGTTCTTCGCGTTGCATCGAATTAAACCGCATAATCCACCTATTGTGTGGTCTCCCGTCAATTCCTTTGAGTTTCACCCTTGCGAGCATACTCCCCAGGCGGGAAACTTAACGCGTTAGCTACAGAAGGGGGTTACCCCCTCTTAGTTTCCATCGTTTACAGCTAGAACTACTAGGGTCATAGCCAGACCTTTAAATAGATGGGTCTTGGCGATGGACTATATCATCTTCCGTTGATTTCTTGTTCATATCGAAGAAAATCCTATATTTATAGGATTTTCTTCGAGATCTCTAGGTCCGCTCTCCCCCCGTAGGGGGGTCGAGGTCGCTTATTACGCTAAAGCGTAATAAGGTCGCTTATTACGCTAAAGCGTAATAAGCGCTCGGATTTTTGCGAACGCAAAAATCCGACACTAGGATTTTTGCGTCCGTCCGAGCGAATAGCCCCGCTATTCGCGAGGCTAGATTCGCTCGGAGAGCTTCGCTCGCTGAGCGAACCTACAAAAATCCGACGGAGGACGCGTAATTTGCGTACGCAAATTACGCGCTCGGAATTGGCGTACGCCAATTCCGACTCTACGAGCGAACCTACCCCCCCGAAGGGGGGGAGCGACGATCCCCTAAGGGGATCGTTCGCTCGTACGCGTTTTTCCTATATATAGGAAAAACGCGGACATAAAAGTTTTCCACATATTCGCGGAATTCTGGTTGAACAAGTTCTTTTATTTCGGAAGCCCAGCGTTGCAACAATTCTGGATTGTTTCTTGGAACAAACAATACTTTATAAATCATTTCTTCTACAGGTACTAACGGCGCAACAAGGCGCAAAAGTTTTAACAAACTGTCTTGGTTCGATACAAATATTCGCATACGTTCACGGCCATCGGTCATTGTATAACCAGTTGGGGCTACATGTGCTTCAATATACCAAGCTTCTTTAAGATAATCACAAAAGATTTGTTGTTCTTCATCTGTTGAAAAATCAAGACAAATACAACCTTGGTAAGAATGATATAAAGAACCATCATCTAGCCAAACACACATAAGAAAATAGCTAGACATATGATTTAACCATGATCTATCTATAAATTCTCTGCCATCTCGACAAATAATTCTATATAAATTTGTCAAATCTGGACGTGCTTTTGAATTAATATGAAGTTTTCCCAATACTTCTCCTTCCATTGCTTCTGTTTTTTTTTGATAGCCATCAGTAACTTGATATGTAATTGAACCTAAACCATTAGTAAAACTTTCTAAAGCCACCAGTAGGTCCGCTCGCAGAGCGGAGCTCTACGAGCGAACCTAGACTCGCGACTAGCGAGGCTAGTTCGCTCGTACCATTTCCAAAAAAACCACGTGTATTGTCGAGTTGAATGTCGATTTTGAATACGCGCATTTTTATATTTTGTTGGAATTCTAATTGAGCCGTCCGCAAGGATAGTTCCAAAAAGAATCGATTTTTGGGGTTCTGGTATGTTAAGCTGAGTTATGCTATCTGATGTGTTTGTTAAATTTTGAATATTTGAAGGATATATTGCTTCTGGTGCGAGCGAACTAGCCTCGCTAGTCGCGAGCCTAGGTTCGCTCGCAGAGCTCCGCTCTGCGAGCGGACCTACAGACTTTTTTTAATAGAGCCCACGTAAAATGAATATTTTTCAACAAATTTTCGATTAAAATCCATATCCGCGTTTTTCCTATATATAGGAAAAACGCGGAGATCTCGAAGAAAATCCTATAAATATAGGATTTTCTTCGACATGAGGATTTGGTCACGTTGTTCTTTTGTCATAGTAATATAAGTATAAGTATAAGTATAAGTATAAGTATAAGTATAAGTTTTATAATTTAATGTTTTCTTAAGTTTTTTTTTGGTTCCAACAAACTTTTTCTCAACCTTTTGCCTTTTTTGGTTTTAAGTTGTATAAAACTTCATCTAAAAGTTTTATAATTCCAGAGTGTTTAGTCTCTAAGGGGTATCATTCTAAGATTTTATTCCTAAAATTGATACTTCCCTCGGGATCATACATGCTAAAAGCATGTCCTTCCCCGATACAGCTAGGTTCGCACTTCACCTTTCAGTGAAGTGAGGACACGTTTGGGGTTATTTTATATAGCGCCCCGGATTTATCTAATCCTATTCGCTACTCTAGCTTTCGTCTCTCAGTGTCAGTATCGGCCCAGTAGAGCGCCTTCGCCGCTGGTGTTCTCCCTAAAATCTACACATTTCACTGTTACGCTAGGGATTCCCTCTACCTCTACCGAACTCTAGTTCTTTAGTACTCCACTGCCTGCCGTTGGTTGAGCCAACGTATTTGACAGTAGACTTAAAAAACCACCTACAGACGCTTTACGCCCAATCATTCCGGATAACGCTTGCCCCCCCCGTATTCGGTAAAACCCTATTTTTCAATAGGGACCAGACTATATCTTATCCTTAGCAAGAATCCTTAGGTTGTTCAACCATGTGTAATTATATATAAAGATCTCTAATTTTAATACTGGTTCAATTCCTCTTACGAGAGCATAAAAACCACCATCACTTTGGGTTAAACCCATTAAATAAAAGATTTCATTAATACTTATAGTCATAAATTTAGAATTGTTTATTTATCAAGACAAAATTATTCTCCAGTTTTTTTGTTACACAGTCTTAGACTTCTTTTTCTTTTCTTATGCTAAGGTTCTGCGTGTTACCCATTTTGTTTAAATATTATAGATAAACAATAATAAGTCTCCCCTTTCGGGTCAGTCGTTAAGGGGCTATCTCTTTAACCTTGTCCTTGTTTTATTTAAACATAAACAAGTTAGAGAGAAGCTTCCCTTGAAATTACCATACTTATTGCTTATTGCTTATTGTAAGGCTTCTTCAATATAAGCAGAATTCTTAATATACCTTTAAGTATATTGCGGCAATTTAGCCAAACCGCGGCTGCTGGCACGGAGTTCATGAAACCCAAAGTTTATCACTTCGGCATAGACTATACATTCTACTTTCTTTTGAAAAGCAGTCGGCGTGTTATAAGAAAGAGTTTATAAAACTCTTTTCTCATCTTGTACTCAGCTTTACGCTTTTCCTCAGTCGTTACAGGGTCTTACGTAATTCATTTAATTTATAAATCATAGAAGGTACCTCTTTAACAAAAGGTTCAATTGTACTAATTAATTGACCAAAAGTATGCGCTGGAATAGTTATATACCATTGATCACTTTCTTCTGTATGTTTTACTACATGACAATCAATATTAAATTTTCGTAAATAATCGCAAAGAAGCTCATTCTCTTCGTATGTAAAACCTTGAGTTGAAATTTTTCCTGTACTCGCGACTAGCCTCGCTAGACGCGAGTCTAGGTTCGCGAGTAGAGCTCCGCTCTGCGAGCGGACCTACATAACAATCATTACGAATACTACCATCGTCCATATACCATACAGCGATTACCAATGGATCAACAGGTAAATGTTCAATTGTTTCCTTCGTTATTGTTTTTCTATATCTTCCATTAGGAAGTTTTTTATACAATAAGTCATGAATTTCTTTTAAATACATTCCTGAATCAGTATAAAATTCCGTCGCTTCATATCTTCCTTTGCTAGGGTAGTTTTTAGGTGGCTGAGTTCTTGTACACTTGGATTTCAGCTTTCTATGTTTCCAATGAACATATTCAGCTTGTCCTGAGCTATGTTGAACTCGATAACGATATGAACCATCGCGTTTAACAATGTCCGCGTTTTTCTCCGAAAATACGCGGAGATCTCGAAGAAAATCCTATAAATATAGGATTTTCTTCGAAATGATTTCATCACCTAATATGCCGCCAATTAATATTGCTTTTTCTTCGTTAGTTAGTTTTACCATAATTGATTTTTTTTTAATTTTTTTGATTTTTAAATGATTTTTAAATGACTACGTTTTTAAGACTTCCCACGGCATTGCCCAATTTTTTATTAGAAATTTTGTAACAGTTCTGCGAACCTATAATACAGTTCATTAAAGCCTATCAGAGTGATGACGACACCCGACGACACCCGACGACACCCGACGACACCCGACGACACCCGACGACCCCTTTTAGGGTGTCATGGAGTGTCATGGAGTGTTATGAAGTGTCATAGAGTGTCATGGAGACTTAATGAATCTTATTAATTCTATATTAATAGGACTATTTGTTGTTACTTGTCCTCAACAATTTTTGGGATTCACCGTTATGAGCCGATATTTTCCCTTTCTCTCACGAGAAAGGAGGCCAATCTCTTAGCCGGGGCTTATTCCTCAGATACCGTCAGATCTTCTTCTCTGAGAAAAGGAGTTTACGATTCACGAACCTTCTTCCTCCACGCGGTATTGCTCCATCAGGCTTTCGCCCATTGTGGAAAATTCCTCACTGCTGCCTCCCGTAGGAGTCTGGGCCGTGTCTCAGTCCCAGTGTGGCTGATCGTCCTCTCAAACCAGCTACTGATCGTGGCCTTGGGAGGCCTTTACCCCCTCCAACTAGCTAATCAGCCGCAAGCCCCTCTTTTGGCGCGGTAAACCGCTTTCACTCCTCAGCTATTACGGGGTATTAGCATCAGTTTCCCGATGTTATCCCCCTCCAAAAGGTAGGTTCTTACGTGTTACGCACCCGTCCGCCACTAGGAAAAATTTAAACCTTTCCCGTACGACTTGCATGTGTTAAGCATACCGCCAGCGTTCATCCTGAGCCAGGATCAAACTCTCCATTGATATTTTTTATCGCTCCCCCCTTATATATATTATATATAGGGGGGGTAGGTTCCCGAGTAGAGCTCCGCTCCCATATACCATATATATGGGAGCGGAGGACGCCTTATTCTTTTCTCTAAGAATATTATATATAATTTTCTTCGAGAAAACTCTAATTTTTTCTCCCTCGAAGGGGGAAAAAATTCGACTTTTAAAACATTTTTTTTTGAACATTCCCTTGCTTTCTAATTTATCAGAATTGTTTTGTTTGTCAATTCCCATCTTTTTCGTTTTTATTCCTATAAGTACCCTTGTTTTTTATACCCTTTTTATCGGAGCGCTTTTACAGGACGGCTGCGGATACCCGTCCCGCCAGGGGCGGGGGAGGCCGTCCGGATATTTTCGCGTCATACGCTAAAAGACTCCACCCTTCCGCCCGCCGGGGACCCGCCGGTATCGGCGGATGGGGGAACCAGTCGCAGACTTCGAGGACGGCCCCCCTCCTAAAGAGGAGGAGGGGGGCCGTCCTCTTTAGGAGGAGGGGGGCCGTCCTCCTCTTTAGGAGGGGGGCCGTCCTCGAAGATCTGCGAGTTCCCCTCACGGGTCCCTTCGGGACAGGACCCCGTGAGGGGCGCTCCGTACCCGTCCCGCCAGGGGCGGGGGAAGCGACCTTACCCCCCCTTCGGGGAGGGACGCTGGGGCGGCGCGTCCCTCCCCGAAGGGGGGGTACGCGACCCCCTCACGGGGACCCCCCGTAGGGGGCCCGTGAGGGGGGCAGGAGACCTCATATATAAGGGAGGGGGACCTACAAAAATCCGCTCGTAGATATTTTAAACTTCTACTTTTTCTTATTCCTTTTCTTATTCCTTTTCTTATTCCTTTTCTTATTCCTTTTCTTATTCCTTTTCTTATTCCTTTTCTTATTCCTTTTCTTATGTACACACAAATAGAACGGTTCTTTTTATGCGAAGCGTCTGTCGTAATTTATCAGATTTGTCTATCGTCTTGTCCCCGCCCGTGAGGGGGTCGCCTAATACTAATAATTAATTGGGTCGGATTTGTTCCAACCTTTCATTCCACCCACAAGGTGGTAATTTAAAGGTTGAATGAAAGGGTCGAATGAAAGGGTAAAATGAAAGCGTTAAATGTAAGGGTAGAATGTAAGGGTATAATGAAAGGGTACAATGTAAGGGTACAATGTAAGGGTATAATGTAAGGGTATAATGTAAGGGTGGAACAAATACGACGAATTCCGGGACTTAGGTTCGTCTCCCATATACCCATATACCATATACCCATCTACCATATACCCATCTACCATATACCATATATATGTATATTCGTCTCCCATATACCATATATATGTATATTCGTCTCCCATATACCATATATATGTATATTAGTCTCCCATATACCATATATATGTATATATATGTATATATATGTATATATATGTATCTATATGTATCTATATGTATCTATATGTATCTATATGTATCTATATGTATCTATATGTATCTATATGTATATGTATATTCGTATCCCATATATACATATATATATGTATATATATATATATATGTATATATATATGTATATATATATGTATATATATATGTATATACGTCTCCCATATATATGTATATACGTCTCCCATATATATGTATATACGTCTCCCATATATATGTATATACGTCTCCCATATATATGTATATATGTATATATGTATATATGGGGGATGTAAAAGAGCCTTGGCTTGATTAATAATGGGTTGGTGAAGAAAAGGGGGATGAAAAAGAGCCTTGGCTTGATTAATAATGGGTTGGTGAAGAAAAGGGAGATGAAAAAGAGAAAAAGGTACCTAATAATGTGAGAAAAAGGAACTAGGCTTTTTTACATACATGTCCCGATCGAAAGGCTTTACATTGCTTTTCCCCATATCACTTTCAGCCGCAATTTTTTCGTTAAATAAGTCTCTATATAATAAATTTATTCTATAAACTCGAATATTTTCAAATTATAGGTAGGTCCGGATCCCCAAAGGGGATCCGGACCTACGGATTTAGCCGTAGGCTAAATCCGACCCAATTAAAGGCTTGGAATGGTCCGCTCCCATATATAAGGTATAAGGTATACGGGAGCGGACCTAAAGTTTTACTTGTTATAAATACATTTAGTAGAATTTTTATGAGTTAGCACCCATTCATTTAATGCGCGAACAGTATATGCTTATGCTTAAGATTCGTATGTCAGGTTTTAAGATCTAATAACGATTACATGGTTATTAGATCTTAAAATGTCTTTTGATGGATACTTTGCGCTCATAAAAAATGCATTGTTTAATAGATTATATAGCGGAGTAAAAATAAGCCCCTCTCACGGGTTCACCTTATTTGGTTTTCTTTTTGTTAAATCAAATATGTAAATATCCGCACCTGTTTTCGTACAAGCGGACCCCTCACGGGACCCGCCGGTACCGGCGGACGGAGTCTCGTGCCCCTCCCCCCGCAGGAGGGGGGTCGAAACGTTCAAGCGGACGATTGTGGTAAATAAAATCTCACTTGCTTTAACCCAACCTAACACGACTCCCTGACATTCCTACATTAAGTATGTTGGTATTTTGGTAAAATTGGTTTAGGTTTACAACCTACGGAATTTTAAATCTAATTAAGCGGCGACTTTATAAAAAAGAAAAAAGAAAAAATTTTTATAACTTGTTTTTGCCACAACAATCCATTGGTGTTGACCACCATTATGTACTGGAGTCGGTAGACCTTGACACCACGCAATATGATCAATAACCAAGTATTGACATACCTGTCAGCCAGGTTGTCCCTCCACAGAACCGAACGTACACGTTTCCGCGTATTCAGCTTATCCCCTACAGACCCAAGAGCTACAGGTCTTAGACCCAGTGACGCCTTATATATTATATATAAGAGAGATTATAAGCGATAAATTAATAAATTTTATTCTAGTATGTCGGAGAAGTGACTTTCAAAGAGCTGATAATAGCCTTTTTAAGAGACCCTTGTACGTATAGTCCATGATCGCATCACGATCGCCTGATCTGCACGCACGAGTGATGTCTCTATGGCAATGAAGACAAAGCACGATCAAGTTAGTATAACTTGAATCACCGCCCTTTATCTAAGTATCTAAGTATCTAAGTATCTAAGTATCTAAGTATCTAAGTATCTAAGTATCTAAGTATCTAAGTATCTAAGTATCTAAGTATCTAAGTATCTAAGTATCTAAGTATCTAAGTATCTAAGGGCGAATGTGATAGAATTCGAAACGCTCATCCGATCCTACCAGATCCCATATATATTGGGCAACACTGACACTTGCAGTTTGCGCGGCGAAAGATCGTCCCACGCAACGCAGGCTTCCAGTGGACAGCCTTTTGAGCCAGTAGTCTGCGATCCTCTGGATAATAGCAACTTAAAGATCCAGAACCATCTGGACGCTTTAAAAGAATTTGTGGATAAACGTTTTTTGTCTTTTGCGGCATGTGTAGGAATAAGTCAATACCATAAGTACGCGGTGTTCTTCTAGCTTTACCCGGAAGATACCACCACTTGCTTGCGCCGTTGTGCTTCTTAAGATGTGTATGCCAGACATAAGCACTAAGCTTACGAGCGTACACACCAGTGGAGCTCTTGCGAAACTGGGGTAGAACACGATATTTCCTATAGAAATATTTATAGAGCCTCTGCCAAAGCATTGGGCCAATAAGGCTGAACTGTTTTTAAGTATTTGCCGTGGTATAAAAGTTGTACCATCTTATCAACATAGAATTGAACTTCATAAAGAGGCTTTCGCCCCTTTCTATAGTCCTAAGTTGGGCGTCGATTATAGAAACAAAACCTTTCAATTTTTCTTGAGGCACGTATATATATAAGAATAAACCTTATTCTTCCCGTGTTTGACTTTAAAACCTGTTCTAAAACCGGCGAAAATGAAAGAATCATCTGGGATGCGGCGAACTAGCGACTTTTTCACATTTAAATCCAAACCTCTGGGCTTTAGGAATTATGCGGCGGCTGTGTCCGTGAGGTCGGCAACTTCAACAGCCTCCTCAGTGTTACACATAACCACAAAGTCATCCGCGAATCGTGCCAGGAGGGACCAGCCTTTATTAACGTCCCCCTCACGGGGCGGTAAAGATCATATAGAGTGACTACTTTTTCCAATGGTCGAGCACGCCAACTGGCGCAGACATGCCATTTAGCGCTATAGTCAGTTAAGAATAGCCCAACGTGAGATATATCTGCATAGAAGCCCAGGTTGGTCCCAAAAGACTGAATTGCGTCGGATATGACCCCATTTGTCGCGCTAGGTAGATTGCAGAATAATTCTTTATGTTTAAATGAGAAAACATAAGACAAACCCTTGATGGTGTCGCGAGTCCTACGACCGCGTCCTATAGAGGGCTTTTTCACAGATTACGCGATGCGGCCCGTGATGTGCTCCTGAATTCCATTCATAACTAAGTTGCAAACACAAGGCGAAATGGGACCTCCCTGAGGGACTCCTGTTGTAGGAAGGATATTAGTAAGATCCTCCTCTAAAACATAGACGCATTTTAGCCACTGATCCATGATGTGAGAAGAAATGATGTCCACCCTCGTACCCTCGTACCCTCGAACCTAACAGATGCGACATTTTCAAGAATAGACTTGTGGAAAATAGTGTCAAAGCATTTCTTGGCGTCGAATTCAATAATAAACTTAGGAGGACCAAAACCTTTTCGTTGCCAAATACACATAACAACAGCCTTATTTGCCTAATCTGGGGACCTATACTGACGATAGCCGAAACTATTAATGTCAGCAAGTTCTTCTTGGACCCTTATACCCATATACCCATATACCCATATACCCATATACCCATATACCCATATACCCATATACCCATATACCCATATACCCATATACCCATATACCCATATACCCATATACCCATATATATGGGTCCAAGAAGAACCGATAAAGATGCTGTAAGGCGCGATCTAAGTAAGTGGGGACATAGATTGGCCTTATATATAGGGTCGCCTTTAGGTTTCGGGATAAGAGTCCGCTTTAGCGGGGAAGCTTTATAAGCTTCCGGCTTCTTAACCAAGCACCACACCTTGTAAATCAGATCCGCATAAACTTTAACCGTTTTTAGACGTTTTTCCGACAAGCCCCCATATACCATATATATGGGACCTAGCTCCCTTCTTTGAAACCGTCATATAGACCGCGAAAGCGCGTAAAGATTCTGTAGGTCCCCCTCACGGGTCCCATATACCTTTTACCTTTTATAAGGGACCCGTGAGGGGGACCTACAGATAAGCCGTCAGCAAAAACAATAGGGTTTTCATCAGATACAATCTGACTTTTAATGAAAACCGAACAGCACTCGACGAATTGGTTTTCAGAGCCAAGAGTATGACCCTGTTGCCATACGAACTGATAAAGTACATCCACCAAGTTTACCCCCATGGATGAGCAAAGCCCATGCACCAACCCACATAAAGTTTCAAAAGATAAAGTATTGATGGAGTGACCTGCTATTATGTTGCCAGGTGAGAACACAGGGTCCCACTGCCAAACACCGCGGATTTTAGCGGCAACACCACGTAAGCACGTGTGGGCCTCTTCATCGGTCGAAACCTGATAAGGAGCCATAATTTTGCTGGGACCACGAGAATCCCTAACCCCATCTAATACATCCTCCATAAAACTTGATCTTTGAGAGGGTTCAAGCTTTGCTTAACTAGGGGCGTAGTAGAAAGCCATTCTAAAGATGGCTAAACCAAGGAGAAAATCAAGCACGTAAGAATTTACGAGTTAGCATCTTAGCAGCAATCAATTTGTTGGTAGGAAGACCCTGAACATCTTTCTTATAGCGCATTGAGGTTGCAGCCGTCGAGTCTATTAGTGCCCGCCATACCCCGCAGAAGCACACCAATAGGACAGAAAAACCTGGAGCTTTTACGAAAGTGTAAACGTACTTAAGAGCAGCAAGCCCAAAGTCGCCAGGGAAAATGATTTTACCTTTTACTTTATGTACAGTTTCATGAATAGCACTAGGGGTAATAAAGACCTCCGGAGAAGAAGATTCACCTTCCGGTGACTCCTCTTCATCAGGGTCCGCATCCACACTAGTTTCCCCCTCGGGGACTTCAGAATCTGCCGAAGGAACAGGATCTGCTACCTCCTCAAAAGGAGAAGAGGATCCTGTATCCCCCTCATCAACCGCTGAGAGAGAAGTTTTATCAGTCGTATAAGCGTCTCCAGGATCCACCGCCCCCGTGAGGGGGGCTGCGCGATAGGGGCCCCCTCACGGGAACCTGTTCACCACTAGGAACCAAAGCCTGTTTCGCACCTTTCTCCGGTGGGGGAGAAGATGCTGCGGAAGAAGAAGAACCCTTCTTCGCTAAAGGAACAAAACAATTTCTATTTAAAATAGTACTCATATGCAATAATAGTTTAAAGATTTATGCCAAAAATAGAACACCAAGATTTCAGGCAGAGAAACAACAAACTGAAACAAAGCAGGGGCTGAGCGTGAAAAGGGGTGTGACTAGGCGAGCAATACTAAATATACAAGAGGCAAAAAGGAAAACAAGATTGTTAGGGAAATTGATTAAGAAAAAAGGGGGTAGAATACGAGAAAAAGTTACGCATTGAAGAATGCTCCACACAATCCCAGCAAAAGGGGAAAGGCTTCAAAGCTGGAACCACAGTTTGATGCAACAAAGATACGAACAGCTGATCAGGCTGTTCCCATATACCTATATATATGGTGTCAAGTCTAAAGTAAGCGGCCATTACTGGCTTTATTGTCCGTACCTTCTGACGTAGACTAGAGAGACTCCGTTACAAGGAATGCTGAGACTATGCTCAGACAGTAACATCCTACAAAGTTCGATTTGAAATCGCTTCGACCCGGCGCCCTCACGGGTCCCGGGGGCTTATGCTTATTATCCCGTGACTAACCCTTTCTATATACTATATAGAGGAGTGGGGCGTTTTGCAGTTTGCAATTTGTTTTACGTTTTACATCCTTATATAGGGTATAGGGGGGTTAGCCCCCTTATCCCACACGGCGCTATAGCGCCTGTCCCTTATTGGCACGATTTTCCCAATAAAAAGGTCAGAATTTTTTGAACGGATGTAATTGCGGAACAATACCGCAAATTGCTATTTAAATTTATATATAAATTCTAATGAATTGAAATTAAAAGAAAACTAAACATTGTTAATGTTTCTCAAATACGTCATATTGAAATCGTGTTTGTGGATTTAGAGCAGGATCGCAAAAAGGAATTAATCCAATTATGCTTTAATCGTATTTCTGAACTATAAATTAACCTCGAATCCATTCAAGTTACTCGTTTCGTAGCTTTTCTTTTGAAAAATCAACTCCACGTTTTTATCTCTTACAAGCGCACTAATAAAAAAGGAAAAAAGCAAAAAAGCAAAAAAGACACTTCCACTAGCAAAAATATGTCTATGCGTGCAGCTCCATTATTCGCTCACTTTTCTCCACCTTTTAATAATCCAGCCACTTTCAAGATGGAATTTTACACTTACAACCTACTGGATTGAAAATTGTCCTTAATTGACTCTTTACTTTCAAATAATGTTGATAAACAAAGTTTGAAAGTTTTCAGCAATCCCGCAGTTTCCGATAATAGTCTCTTAACTCCTGATGAAGCTCTTTTCTTATTAAAAGCTTATCCACCCGAAACCGTTTGCAGTCTTTTCCCTGAAAGGACTTGAATTATTCAAGGTCTATTATTAAACATTGCCGCGGGCAAGACCGATTTTATCGGCCCCAAAAAACTAACTCCTGAGTTAGTTTCTCTTTCCAAACAATATCTTGCCACTTTCTTATCGTCTTCAAAAGGTAAGCAAGATCCGGCGCCGTCGCCAGTTATCAATATCCCAGCTACGGAAATACGTCTCTATACTGAGGCTTAAATACCTATGGCTATTGCTATTGTTAGGACCAAAGCTAAATTTGAAGCTGATTTAGCACCTAGATAACTAAATACCAATCAAACCCAATGTGTTTTTGATGCTGCTACTTCAGGTAAAGTTATAGGTAAAAACCTATCTAAAATTGAATCTTTAAGACAAGAAACCCCCGTAGCACGCTTTAAAGCTGCCGTACAAGCTATCGAAGATCGTCGTAGTGATTTCCGTGAACAATTGTTAGCCCTTATTATAGAATTTATTCCAGAAGAACAAACAAAAGTCGAATTTTTAATGCAAACTTACGAAGAAGAAGAAGCGACTAACCCACGAAAAAAAGCCACTAAAAAACATATGCTTTTAGCTGATTTTATTATTCTCCTTGATAATAAGTAAGTCACTACTGAGTTATTTGAAACTATTATCAAGGAGAAAATTGTGAAAAATTTCGTTTTAGACAAATCTTTATATGCCCAATTATTTGAAAACAAACTTGGTTTCCCTATTACTGAGTCTTTCCGCGATGGTAATACAACTCCAAAAACAGACTCGAATATTTAACGCGCATGCCCCCCCCCTCGGGGGGGAGACGTTTTCTTATATAGACGATCTGTTCGGTAAGGTCCCTATATATAGGGACCTTACCCATCCTTTCTCCCCTTACTATAGGGTCACCGCGTCATATATGACGCGGTGATCCCCTCTAAATTTAAAACAAATAATAATTGAAAAAATTAAAGAGCAAACTGCTTACGAATATTTTTTTAATTAAAAAGAGGTTTATAAGTGGTGGTTTTCCTTTATGGAAAACCACCACTTATAGCCGTCCCATATATATATATGGGACGCCGGGCAACGCTGCTCACGCGCCAGGCTTCACAAGCATTCACGATACCTTTCCCCCCTTGCTATAGGGTCACCGCTTATATCTGACGCGGTGACCCCCTTAATATAGGGTCACTGTTTATATCTAACGCGGTGACCCCCTTACTATAGGGACTATAGGGTCACCGCTTATATATGACGCGGTGACCCCCTATATATTTCAAATAAAAAAGAAAAGAAAAAAAAAAATAAAGAGCAAACTGCTTACGAAGATTTTTTTAATTCAATTGTCTTGTCTTATATCCCCTATGGTAGCTTGTCGACTGCCTTATATATACTATATACTATATAGTATATAATATATATTATATAGGAAATGGACTTTATGTCCATTTTTGGTAGCGTTTTCGCGCGGGGGCCCTGCTTGCGCATAAAGCGTGCTGTCACCGGCTTAGCTCTACGTAGGTGTGATTTATCCCCCGTCTATGCGCGGGGGCCCTGCTTAAGAAAAAAAGGTCCGGTTTTACTAACCGGACCTGGACAGAAAATTACCTGCGAATTTTTTTTACCTGGGCCGCTCCGCTCTCCACACTCTGCACAGGCCCGGTATCCCCCTTCCGGGGGAAAACGGTCCTTCAATGCCTGGATTATCCCCGCGCGTAGACGCGGGGGCCCTGCTTGCACGAATAGCGGGCTGTTTCCAGTTTAGCTTTCCACAATGGGCGAGGCTAATGCCTCGGTCTTTTAATAAAAAATTTTCATTTTTTATTGAGCACAGTTAAAAAGTTAATTTATTTAAAAACACAATTCCGTTTTTTAGAGGATCAAAATCCCCTGAAAAATTGTTCTCCTAAACTTTTTTATGAGAAATATTTTCTAATCGCCAAAAAAGCATACCATGCGTACTGCGTCTGGCACGCACTTGGATTGTTTCAAAAGCAAAATCTTCGACTTTAGTTGTTAAAGCATTTCAATTAAAAAGAAAAAATTTTTAAGAAATTTCGGATAAATTTCCATATCCGGGTTTGTTTGGTTTAACCATTCTAAGAACAAGTTCTTAAGTTCTTGAGTTGGAATAGCTAAGGCCTGCACCTTAGATTTATTATGTACACATTGTGTAGCCACAAAGTTTTTGTAATAACTTTATATGTTGACGCTGCAATTCTTCTAAATAAAGTAGTTTTGATGCTAAATCTTCCTCCGTTTGTGCAAAAGAAAGAGATTCATTTTCTTTTATGGGTCCTGAAGAAGAAGCAGCCAATTCATTAACTTATAAAGTTTGTACAAAAGGAGGAATTTTATTTTCCTCCTTGTTGGGTTCTGCGGAATAAACAGACAATTTATTTACGGCTTCTTCTGCATAAGATTTAGTTTTTAGTTGGTTGTTTTGTACATTTTGTTGCAAATTGTACTGATAAACTAACTCCGGAATTTCTGGTACCCATTTTAGCAGTTTTTTCATGTATTCCGGGGCCATATATTTTTGTGTAAAGTGTTTACCCAAGCTTTCCGCCACTTGCTGTCTTTTATAAACGGGTTTACCTATCTCCTCTGCATTTGATATCATGATTTCTTTATCTTTATATTGAATCCTTTGATAGTTGATGACACGTTCGCTTTTGGCTTTCTTGCTTTCAGCTAAACGATACCGATCTGGAGTACCATAAAAGTGATGAGGATAACCTTTATCATTAGTTGACATTTCTATTAAAGTAAAAATATCGAACACGGGTTCTAATTTTTGCAACATTACTAGTCTGTGAGTAGGATTTCTAGGATCAAAAAGAAAACGTTCGTTTTGATCCCAGTGCTCCGGATAGATATCTCTTGGTTGTTTTACAGTAATAGCTGCCAGCAGAAGCATATAAACGCTAACATGCATGTAATAACCTGCAAGATTATCATATATTTCAGTTCTAGTTCTTTTACTAGAACTGAATTTCTTTTCGTAACTATTAGTAGCGTCTACTTCAGAAGTGCTAACTGGAGTGACTATACGTTTTAGTAAAGGAATAATTATGATTTCTTGGAATAATTATGATTTCTTCCTTTTCAATTTCTCGATACGGAGCAGTACAGCATTCCAATGAGAACTTTTTCCAATAAAATAATGTCTTTTCATTCATAATTTTTCAAATTTTGACAATATAAAATCAATCTGCATAGATATTACACAATATCCTATTATCACAATATTTTTTCTTTTGTTCTTTTGAAGGTATGTTCACATGAACAGGCCTTCTTATAAACTATGAAAGATTTACTACTAACTAAATAGTTTTTTCTCTTAAATTGTTAGCAGGCGTGCAAACCTAAAGGGGAGGAGAGATAATATTACGTCCACCGTTATACTAAACATTTTCTTTCCTTTGCACAATATTAAATAATTTTGGGTATTATTTAAAATGTCCTGATTTTGCTTAAGTTTAAAACTATAACAAAATTCTTTTTTTCTAATATTTTTCTATTTTTTTCTTTATTTTGCAAATAGCTTTTTGAAAAAGACAGACTAAAGAAAGGTCAGGTTTCAAAAACCTAACCTGACCCTATAAGACAGGTGAATTCTTTTTCTATGCAAAAGCCTATTCTATTATACCACTAATCCTGTAGAGAAGGGTCGGGTTTATAAAATCCGACCTTACCTGCCCCTATAATACATACTTATTCTTCCCTCTTATCGTAATACCTCTCATTACAAATAAAAAAGGAGAGGAAAAGGTCTGGTCTATTGCCCCAGGAATGTATTTTATGTACATTTCTGCTTGTCTGTTCTATTGCCCCGGGAATGAACTTTTTGTCCAGGGTTGCGCTTCGCGCTGGGAGCTTTACTCCGCACTTGCCCGCTTGTGCTAGTCTCTTGCCCGGGAGTAGACTTTATGTCCACCTTTGCGCTTTCACGCTGGGAGCGGCAGACCCGTGAGGGGGGCCGGCGCTTATCGCCGGTCCTTTCTCTTGCCCCGGTAGATGGTAATAAGCCCTCTGTTCAGGCTTAGTCTGCACCTTTCGGGCTTGTCACCATCTAGCCTGCCCCGAGTTACCCCAGGAATGTACTTTATGTACATTTCTGCTAGTCTGGTATCTTGTCGAAGGAATTTTAGCGCCTGGCGCTAAAATCTCCACCCCCATATATATGGGTATATGGGTATATGGGTATATGGGTCCCGCCGGGGGCGGGTAAGCTACTCGCAGACTTGTCGAAGGTCTTTTCGCGTCAGGCGCTAAAATCTCCACCCCCATAAATAAGGGGCCCGCCGGGGGCGGGGAAGCAAGTCGCAGATCTCTAACCCCCTTATATATACGTCAAAAGGGGGTTAAAGTCTGCGACTTGCCCCTTTCTCCGGTAGTCCCTTAACAAGCCCTCAGTTCAGGCTTAGCCTGAACCTTTAGGGCTTGCCTCTCCACAGGGCCGGTTTACTAAACCTGCCCTTTCCTCTCCACAGGGCCGGTTTAGGAAACCCGCCCTTACCTTACACTCTCCACAGGGCCGGTTTCCTAAACCGGCCCTTTACTTACACTCTGCTATTGTCTATTTAGTTATTTGTTTTTACTAATTAAATAGGGCCGGTTTATCAAACCGGCCCTTTCCCCGATAGTCCCTTAACAAGCCCTCAGTTCAGGCTTAGCCTGAACCTTTAGGGCTTGCCTCTGCACAGGGCCGGTTTAACAAACCGGCCCTTTCCTTCCTCTCTCCACTTCGCTTTCTTTATTACACTTTGTCCCCTTATTAAAAGCGAAGGTCAATTTTTTTTCACACCTTTACCCCCCTCTAGGGGGGGGTTTATTTAGTCTGTCCTCTACAAATATTAGGTGAGGTCCTAAGTGACCTTACCTAATATTTGTGAGGACAGACCAAACAAAGGGCATATTTAATGAAACCGGACCTGTCCAGAGTGGAAAGAAAGGTCCGGTTTCTGATACCGGACCTTAGAGGACAGACCAAAGAAAGGTCCGGTTTCATTAAACCGGACCTGTTCAGGGTGGAAAGAAAGTTCCGGTTACAGAAACCGGACCTTTCTTTTTTGTTACAACTAAATTTTTCTCATTCTTTTAAAAGACGAATCGTCTGTCCCCCCCCCATATATATGGTATATGGGGGGGAGACGATCCTGGTAGGTCGCCTCCCTCACGGGGGAATTCGCGATCGCGACCCTCCCCCCGTAGGGGGGGGGGGCGAATTCCGACAGAGCGGACGAGACTCGCCCCGTGAGGGGTCCGCTCGCAGTTTTCAATTTATCAGAGAGAAATTGAAAATCTTTACTGACCGCTCCGCTATAAATTTATATAGAAATTTATTCGAGAAACTCGAAGATTTTAGGTCCCCCTCACGGGTCTCCTGCTCCTATAGATATGGGACCCGTGAGGGGGACCTAAGGATTTAGCCTTATATATTCTATAATATATAAGGCCAAATCCGACCCAACCCGTGAGGGAAGCGCCCCTCACGGGGGAATTGTCTCCCTCACGGGGGAATTGTCTCCCTCACGGGGGAATTGTACCCCTCACGGGGGAATTGTCCCCCTCACGAGGGAATTGTCCCCCTCACGGGCGGGGACAAGACAACCCGTCCCGTGAGGGGGGCGACACCCCGTGAGGGGTGCTCCGAGTCTATTCGCGAGTAAAGGGATTTACGCGCCTCCCTCACGGGCGCGTAAATCCTCCACCCCCATATATATGGGGTATATGGGGTATATGGGGTATATGGGGTATATGGGGTATCATATATATGGGGTATATGGGGTATATGGGGCCCGCCGGGGGCGGGGAACAAGTCGCAGACGTCAGAGTACGGCCCCCCTCCTCTTTAGGAGGAGGGGGGCCGTACTCGAAGATCTGCGAGTTGTAGGTCCGCTCTCCCCCCGTAGGGGGGTCCCCGTGAGGGGGTCGCTTACCCCCCCTTCGGGGAGGGACGCTAAAGCGTAATAAGCGCTCGGATTTTTGCGCCCCTCACGGGGCAAAAATCCGACACTCGGATTTTTGCGTCCGTCCGAGCGAATAGCCCCGCTATTCGCGAGGCTAGGTTCGCTCGGAGAGTCGGAATTGGCGTCCCTCACGGGTTGGCGCCCCTCACGGGGCCAATTACGACGCATACGCCACCCTCACGGGTCCGACTCTCCGAGCGAACCTACCCCCCCGAAGGGGGGGAGCGACGATCCCCTATATATATAAGGGGATCGTTCGCTCGCACTCGAAGGGAGTTTCGCGTCTGACGCGACCCTCACGGGTCCCTTCGACCCCGTGAGGGGCGCTCCGGACCCGTGAGGGATGCGACCTTCGCACTCAAGCGGAATAGATGACCGTCGCACCGCAGAGAAACGCGTTTCTTTGGTAATAGGCCCCACCCTAGTTATAGTTTATGAGCGAATTCTTTTAGAAAGCCTCCGGCGGGTAAGCCCAGGGGCCGTCGAGGCGGCCGTCTTTTTTTTTGCTGTAACGAACAAATAAACCTTCATCAAGGACGCCGACAAATTCAAGGGCGTTATTTAAGCCACTATAGCGGAGTTTTAGTTGAGTAATCAGTCGTTTTGCACGGACTTTTTTGTTGAATTTTATATAGCCTTGATAATGACGTTGCGAAATTTGCCCGTACGATGCGACCCCATCTATATGTGACATCGGCGAACTACTTTCCATTTGGAAGATATACTTAGCGGCTTTAGGTTCCATAGAACCTATTATTTGACGGATTCGCCCAGGTTCTTCAAATAAATATTTATTTTCGGGCGTCTCTTTTAGCCTGAAGGCGTAATGTGATCTAGGGCTTTCAGGGCTTTCATTAGCAATATCTATACAACATTCCCAAAGATCAAAAGGTTTCGTGGAAGATGGCTGTACCAATAAAACCGCGGGTGGGGCTGTGAAATCCAGGTCCTCCGCTGCATTTACTAAATCAGCTATTGCTTTAACCCCTGCCGAATCCGCCGAATCCGCCGAATCCGCCGAATCCGCCGAATCCGCCGAATCCGCCGAATCCGCCGAACCCGCCGAACCCGCCGAACCCGCCGTAGACGTTTGGTTAGGTGGGTTAGATACAGACGCTTCTAGAAGCGGCTGAGAGGAAGATACAGTGGTTACAGTTACCGGGAGCAAGTCCGGCCCGCGTCCCGTATCCGGCTTGCGTCCCGTAGTTTCTGCGTTTGCACGAAACTCAATAATTTTATCTTGAGTTTCGCCAAATTCGTCGACTTTTGACAAAGTATCATACCAAGGTATAATCCCTGCTGTGGCAAAAGCATCGGGTAAGTCTTGAATACTCCCGAAGTCCCGTCTAATGGGATCAAAACCTTTTTTTGTGGTGCGATCGACTAATGTTTAATGTTTTACCATTAGTGATTCCTAAACCAGCTAGACCCACCGGGCGAACCGGTTGCCCGCTCTCGCCCTTTTGGTTTCGGCGGGTATATTTATTGATTTTAAAGGATTTACCATAGACAATTTCTAAGGTTTTTTGAAACATGATTAAGTAATCACCTACGCGCATGCCCTTTTGATACTCCTACACACCTTCACCTGTTTGAGTTCAAAAATCTAGGTAAGCCTTTTTTCAATCAGTAGGAAAAGTGAAGGCCCTAGGATCTTCGAAGCAACATTGTTCTACAAAAGCCGGGGGACCTGTAACTTGTGCACCAACTTCCTTTTCGTGAAGTTGATTTAACATAACCGCTCTAATAAAGAACTGCAAAACATGAGGGGGACAGTACATAGCCCAATTAAATATATCACTAATATAGCGATCCAGGCGAGTCGCTATATTAGGTATTTGGAACTGGCTAGTAATTTGGAATTCCGGGCCCAGGTAAACTTTTATAAGTTTGTCCATGATAGCCTGATCTTGCCCAAATAAGTAGAAATCCGCCGGCTTCTTATTACTAATAATAAGTACCTGACATGTTGGTGAAATGACCCCAAACTCGGATTCATACTTCCGCTCATGAGTAAGAGTATCACGCCCCAGAACACGTTTCAAAACTTCTACTTGTTTCTGCGTGATTTGGGTTAAATCACTAACAATAAGGATTTGACAACCATCCAGTTGGCCTATACTAAACTGGTTTTGATGACGATTCAATTCTTGTACCGCACCAGCTGGCACAATTCTTTTAATCAAATCAGCCCATACCGACTTGGCAGTACCCGGAGCCCCATATAAATAAACAGCAGATTGCCAATTACGGCCTTCAAACCGTCCGGTGATAATGTTTCGTATCAGCACTCGAAACACGTTCAAATTGGAATTTGACTCACCGCAAATGACTTTCAAGAAACGCAAAGTGGCTTCTTGAACGAATATTTTAGGGGCTTCTTCCCCTCGAATAACCGCAGGTTGGTATTCTGCGTTAATAGGTTCCTGCTGGATCACCAGGTTGGGACCATAGTTACGTGTAAGAATTTGCGAGTTCTTCAATTCGACCGCAGCAGACACATTCTTAAAAGCTTCCCCAACGGGTTGCTTTTACGAAAACGTTTGAGTAGAACAGAAATTATGTTGAGTAATAAAGTCTAACAATTTCTTCTCAAACGTAATATTGTTTATCTCCTGCGGCACGGACTCGCCTTAAAGTGTAACCAACCAGCGGTTAACCACTGAAAGAGATTCAGGAAACTGAATCTCTTTACTCTTTATAAGTGGGAATCCCCCCGCTGTAAGCATATCTTTTTGTCCGGCGCAATACGTCCGACACGTTAATGAAACCCTCCGATGAGGGTTTTACTGTTCTTTGCCAAATTCTTTCTAAAATACCCTCGCGACTCGTCGCGAGCACATCGACCGGTAACTAGAAGTTTAAACGGGGGATTTGAGCATTTGGAAAGTTCACAGAAGCTAAAAGAACTGCAGAAATAGTACGAATTAAGAAGTTATCAAGCTTGATTTTTAGAGCAAACTCTACGTACGCACATATAATGTGAAACTTCTTGATTAAAGGGATGTTAGTGGGTCCCGAAAAGAAACGAATAGGTAACGGCTCCGGTCAAAACTGAGGAGCCTTTTGCTTCGGGAGATCGGCTTTCGCCTTTTTCTCCTTTGAGGTCCCATCCTTGGGCTCCCCCTTTGCGTCTACTTCCGCCTTTTCCTCGGCCTCCCCTTTTTGCTTTATAGTTTCTTGTTCTCCTTGTTTTCCTTGTTCTTCTTTTTTTCCTTCTTTTTCTTGTGGTGAAGTTTCTGAAATCGGAATAAGAAGACCCGATAAAGGGTCTAACGATAAACCTACACGAACCAAAATAGGGTCAACTCCCTCTAATAACCTAGGGTCATTTATTTGGGAGTCGCTCATTTCGACCAACGGAATTTTTTTAAGTTTGAATCTTCAGTTGGGGCTACCGCATTTTTACCTTTTACATAAGAAGAGACCCCTGGGGATGAGGCGGTTACGCCCCCAGTTTCCCATGGTGGATTCATCAAGGGTCCTGATGGGTTTGGAACTGGGTCTAAACGTGTATTTTCTGAGCCTTGCGGCACAGGGGTAGGGGCACCCGCACGAATGTACGCATTTTTAGGGCGACCCTTTCTTTTTGCTGCAGCTGCCGCAGCAGGGGTACCAAAGCCTCCTTCGCCAGTCTTAATCGTACGTGGTCTGCCCAGTTTTTTCTTCGATGCCGGCTCAGCAGGCTCTGGACACGCTCCCGGAGCCGGCGCACCCGGATCCAACTGCTTCGGACCATCTACGGCCCGAAGATCAGCGGCCTGATCATCAGCGGCCGCACGTGCTAACATTTGAGAAAACAGCTGTCCCCGCTATTTTTCGGAACAACCATCACCGAGGGACCCAAGTAAGCCTTGGTTGCGGCTGTATGATGTAAAAGTATAACCCCTATGTTTGTTTTCCTTGCCCAATAGCATAGGATAAAACATCGTGGACGAAGTCGGGTCAAAAACACGAAGGTGTGGATGTTTCGAGTTTGTCATTTGTCATAAGACGAAATTTGTTTAAATTTATCTAAAAGGTAGTATTTACTTCCTGTTGTAGCTCACCTCTAAGCTACGAGTTCTTAAATTCTTAAATTCTTAAATTCTTAAATTCTTAAATTCTATGTCTTTAAGGGAGTACAATTCCGAAAAGCAAGAACTGATCTTTTGCCGAAATTATCCTACAGACCTAATATATAAAAAAAGAGCGCTAGTTATAGAAGAAAATTTCTTTTATTAAATAAATCGAAGAAATTTATCTTATTATATAAAAAAAAGAAAAATGTGTCTTCGATGTTCACGACACATTTTTCTTTTTTTTTTTCTATTTAGGAATGTTTAAACATTACAGGGTTTGCGCCTTCCGCCTCGAAATTTCCCTTACTAGTTAATCTCACAAAAAAGGTATCTTTTGTGATATAGGAAAAACAAACACAAAAACAAACTCATTTTATCCTATACCTCGCGAATACCGTAGGAATTTGCGGACGCGTCGGAATTTGCGGACGACCCTATACAAAATACAAATAGGGTCGTCGTAATTGGCGGATTTCGCGTAATCTACCCGTCAGGGAGGCTAAATCCGTAGGTCCCCCTCACGGGTCCCATATATAGGGGTATAGGGGTATAGGGGTATATGGGTATAGGGGTATATGGGTATATGGGTATAGGGGTATATGGGTATAGGGGTATATGGGTATAGGGGTATAGGGGTATAGGGGTATAGGGGTATAGGGGAGCGGAGGTGGCATAAATTGCGTCCCTCACGGGGCAATTTATGCGTTCGTCATTGGCGTATGCCGCGTCCCTGACGGGTTGCCTGGACTACCCTAATTGTATAGGGTAGTCCAGGACAACCCGTCAGGGACGCTGGTACTCGCGACGATCCCCTTGTCGAATAAATTTCGTATACACGCGAATAGACTCGGAGCGCCCTTCACGGGGTTACAGGATCCCCTTTGGGGATCCGGAGTCTTTTCGCGTCAGGCGCGAAAAGATCCACCCCCATATATATGGGGCGGGGAAGCAACTCGCAGATCTTCGAGTACGGCCCCCCTCCTCTTTAGGAAGAGGGGGGCCGTACTCTGAAGTCTGCGACTTGCGTCGCCCCCCTCACGGGACGGGTTGTCTTGTCCCCGCCCGTGAGGGGGACAATTCCGACGCCCCGTTAGGGGCGCTCCGTACCCGTCAGGGAAGCGACCTTACCCGTCCCGCCAGGGGCGGGGGACGCTGGGGCGGCGCGTCCCTCACGGGTAAGCGACCCCCTCACGGGTGGGGGCAGGAGACCCGGGCCAGGTGAGGGGGACCTAAAGAAAATTCTTTAGCATTTTCTAGCGGAGCGGTCAGGAAAAGCTGGCGCTAGTTAAGGGATTTGCAGCGTTTGTTTAGGAAATCGGAGGCTAATTTTCTTTACAGTATCCGTCACGTTACTTATAACAAAGGTAAAAAAACTCCTGGGCTTGATGATTTCGTGGCTGTTCAACCCGCTCAAAGGCTTGGTCTACTGGAAAGACTTCGCAGTATTAGGACGGATTACGATCCTCTGCCCTCGCGCAGAATTTACGTCGAAAAACCCGCCCGTGAGGGGGGCGTCACCCGTGAGGGGCCCCCCTCACGGGTCGTAATTCCTACAGTCTTCGACCGTGTGCTTCAGCAGGTGTACAAAAATGCACTTGAGCGTGAGTGGGAAGCTCTCTTCGAAAGTAGCAGCTACGGTTTTCATCCGGCTCGATCTGTTAATGATGCCGTTAACAGAATCTACGTTTCTCTTAACAAGGAATATTCTCGAAAGTGGGAGATTGACGCGGACATTGAGAAATGTCCGCGGTTTTTCTCCTTCGGAGAAAAATCGCGGAGATCTCGCAGACAATATCACTCTCTTTAGGGAGTGATATTTCTGCGAAATGCTTCGATAACATATCACACGATTTTCTTATGGAAAGGGTCAAACACTTTCAGGGAGTAAACATTCTCAGTAAATGGCTTAAAGCTGACGTCGTTCTAAACTAGGTCTGGTATTCGGTTGAGACTGGAACACCCCTATATAATATATATTAAATAGGGGTGGCGTCCTGTCGCCACTGTTATGCAATATCTGCTTGCATGGCCCTGAAGAAGAAATAGGTGTGTAATTTACCTCACAGGGGTACACGTATAAGGCGGGACCTGTGATTATTAGGTTTGCAGACGATTTTCTTATCTTATGTTCTTCGGAACAAGTTGCTAATGACATTCATGGAAGACTAAATGGTATTCTGTTCAAGCGTGGATTGCAATTATCGGGGGCTAAGACCAAAATTAAACATATTTTGGATGGCTTCGATTTCCTGGGCTTCCATTTCGCCATTTTGGCCAAAGATGGGTACAACCCAAATAAGGTGATCTGTCGCGATAGAAGCCAAGGATATTTATACGACTACAATCGTACTGGGCTTTACATTAATCCTAGTAAAAAATCCGTTGATAAAATCAAGGCTAACATTAAACATCAAACATAAAACATCAAACATCAAAGGAATCTTTGTCAAAACCAATGGTCACTCTCCAATGTTATTAATTGAAAAGCTTAACCCTGTTATCAGGGGGTTACGCAAATTCTAATAGGGCATGGGCCTCTAACCGTACCTTCAGGGATTTGGATAATTACATCTTCAATCTTAGCTGGCGCTGGATAAGACGGGCGCACCCAAACAAATCCGTTGGCTGGATGCGCGACCGCTACTTCACTCATGTTCGTATGGGTAACATTAACAACAAATGGGTCTTTACAGGCGTTGGTCCTAAAGCCCCATATATATGGTATATGGTATATGGTATATGGTATATGGGGGAGGAACCTGAGTCTTCGCTAGGTTAATAATTACAAGGTGAAGAAAAGGGAGATGAAATAGAGATAGAAATAGGGACCAATTAAAGTGAGAAATAGGAACTAGGCTTTTTTACATATCGCAGACAATATTACTCCCAAAAGGGAGTAATATTGTCTGCGAGATCTCCGCGGTTTTTATCTATATCGCAGACAATATTAATCCTAAAAAGGATTAATATTGTCTGCGATATCACCGCGGTTTTTCTCCTAAGCAGAAAAACCGCGGACATAGAATAAAAACCGCGGACATAAAAAATAGAGACCACAAGAGAATCGTTGATCTTTTTGGCAAAAACATATTGTATAGTTTAAGGATATTATTTATGCCAAGATTTAGGATAGTTTATAAAAAATGAAAACTTAAAGTAGAATATTGAAAATATAAGAGTTTAATTCCTCTGCGTGGATATTTTTATTAGTTAACAGCTACCGCTTCTTTAGCAGCATACATTACTTCTAATGTAATGATAGCAGTTTTTTCTGAACGTGCATATTTTTCAGTATTACGTTTCACTTTAGCACGCACAAAACCTGGGACTCTAGAAAGTTCTGCTAAAGCTTCTTTGTTCCATTGTAATTCACTTTCAGAAGAATATGAACGAGTAATAACTTCTTTATTATCATGCCCATTAAAAATTTCTAGTAAATGATCTTCCATTCCTAATCCAAAAGAATTATAAACTAAATCAGAAATTTGATTTGTACCTTCATAACCTAAAAAAGGTCTATAGCCTAAAGGGAAATTTTGAATATGAACAGGAGCTGATATAACACCACATGGTATATCTAAACGTTTCCCGACATGACGTTCCATTTGAGTACCAAAGATAGCCGCAGGTTCTATTTGTGATATAATATCACCAATTTGGCTATGATCATCTGTAATTAATACTTGATCACAGAAACCTGAAACTTGTTCTCTAAACCAATCAGCGTCATGCTTACAATAAGTACCTGCGCAAACAACATTAATACCCATTTCACGCACTAATATTTTTGTCATACTAGCAGCATGGGTTGCATCTCCAAAAACAACTGTTTTTTTACCTGTTAAATTTTGACAATCAATTGAGCGTGAAAACCAAGCTGCTTGTGAAACAAAAGTAGTTTGTTGATCGATGAAAGTTTCATAATCTTTTTTGTTTAAGATTCTTAAAGTTTTCATTTCTTCTAGTAATTTAACATCTAATGTTGGTGTTAAATCCGCTTGAATTTTCTCACAAATAGCTCCTATTTCACGTATAAAACAAGATGTGTCTACAATACCCATGGGCGTAATAGAAGTATAAGGCATATTGTACTCCTTTTCTAAAAAACTAGCAGTCATTAAGCCAACTTCACGATAAGGTACAATATTAAACCACGCTTTAGGTAAATTTTTTAATTGTGTAACAAAACCACCTTCAGGTATAATTTCATTAACACTAATACCTAAGTCATTTAGTAAACGTTTTAATTCTTTACAATCATGTTGGTTGTGAAAACCTAATGTAAACATACCTATGATATTCGCCGATGGTTTTTCTGTCATGGAAACTCTGTTTCCATGCGACCCGCCATTTTCTTTTAGCACGGCGTCTGTTTTATTTTGTACTAATGATTCATCTTTTTTAGCTTTTTCAAGATAAAAACGAACAATTTGTTCTAAGGTACGATCGGCAGCTTGTAACTCATTAACACGGTAATGATTAACATCTGCTAAAAGGACATCACTATTGGATTCATTTGAAGCACGATTTACAAAATTCTGTAAATCTTCTTGTAAAATACTTGAGGTACATGTTGGCGTTAATAAAATTAAATCCGGACTTTCTTCTTTATCTTTACGTTGAATATTTTCTACCACTTTTTCTTGTGAACCACGTGCTAAAACATGTCGATCAACGATACTCGCTGTCACGGGGGTAAAATCACGCTCACGTTCTAACATAGAACGCATTACATTGAAATAATCATCACCTAAAGGTGCATGCATAATAGCATGTACATTTTTAAAAGAACTTGCTACACGTAAAGTACCTATATGCGCAGGTCCGGCATACATCCAATAAGCTAATTTCATTAAATTATATAAATCTATATTATCGTAAAATTGCTTCCTTAGAGTTCTTTATAATAAAGTCGAAGTTTTAAAAGGCGCTTACTCGCGAATAGACTCGCGAATAGTGCGAAGCGTCAGGTCGCTTCCCCGCCCCTGGCGGACACGGGTACGGAGCGCAAGTCGCAGACTTCGAACCCCCTTTCACAAAAGGGGGTTCGAAGATCTGCGAGTTGTAGGTCCGCTCTCCCCCCGTAGGGGGGTCCCCGTGAGGGGGTCGCTTATTACGCTTAAAGCGTCCCTCACGGGTAAGGTCGCTTATTACGGAGCGCTTGTCGAAGGGATTTACGCGCCCGTGAGGGAGGCGCGTAAATCCCTTCGAGCAACTCGCAGATCTTCGAACCCCCTTTCTCAAAAGGGGGTTCGAAGTCTGAGACTTGCGTCGGAATTGTCCCCCTCCCCCCTGCGGGGGGGCGGACAATTCCTAGCGCTTAATTTGTCCCCCCCCGTAGGGGGGAGGGCAAATTAAGCGACCTCTGCGAAGCGCTCAGTCGGAATTCGCGATCACGATCGCGAATTCCTAGCGCATAATTTGCCCCGTGAGGGACGCAAATTATGCGACCTACGTCGGATTTATGTAGGTCCGCTCTAAGAGCGGACCTACATAAATCCTAGCGCTTATTACGCTAAAGCGTAATAAGCGACCTGAAGTCGGATTTGTCCGCGGACAAATCCTAGCGCATATTACGCTTCAGCGTAATATGCGACCTTCGCACTAAAGCGTAATAAGCGCTCGGATTTTTGCGTCCCTAACGGGGCAAAAATCCGACACTAGGATTTTTGCGTCCGTCCGAGCGAATAGCCCCGCTATTCGCGAGGCTAGGTTCGCTCGGAGAGTCGGAATTGGGTCGGATTTGGCCTACGGCCAAATCCGACCCAATTCCGACTCTCCGATCGAACCTACCCCCCCGAAGGGGGGGAGCGACGATCCCCTAAGGGGATCGTTCGCTCGCACTCGAAGGGACCCGTGAGGGATGCGCCCTTCGGACTAAAGCGTAATAAGCGACCTCCCATATATTTGGGAGCTGACCTACCGAGAAATTTTAAATCTCTCGAGTTTCTCGAATAAATTTATTATTATCCGCGGTTTTTCTCCTATGTCCGCGGTTTTTCTCATATGTCCGCGGTTTTTCTCCTTAGGAGAAAAACGGCGGAGATATAGCAGACAATATTACTCCCTTTAGGGAGTAATATTGTCTGCTATATGGAGAAAAATCGCGGAGATATAGCAGACAATATTACTCCCTAAAGGGAGTAATATTGTCTGCTATATGCATTTATTCGATAAAGTTATACAAATATAAAAATAACACGAAGCCTACCGCGTATCATCGACCAACTAGCAGTTGAGCTTGTCATCCGTAATATCTTTGCTCCCGGCAAAGGGGAGATGTAACATTCCAGTGATTTATGTAATAAATCATTGATTTGTTACATAATTCACTGCGTAAATTGTAATACTATACACGACACTTATCCTTCGAACGCTACTATTTATTTTGTATCTCTAACAGAAGTCTTACTAATACCAATTCAACCTATACCCTGTTAAAAACAAAAAAGTCGAAGTTTAAAAATTCTGGGTAGGTTATCACGCAGAGCGGAGGTCGGATTTTTGTAGGTTCGCTCCGCGAGCGAAGGACGCGTCCCTCACGGGGCAAACCCGTTAGGGACGCAAACCCGTCCCGCCAGGGGCGGGGGAGGCGTCCTCCGTCGGATTTTTGTAGGTCCCCCTCCCTCATATATAAGGGAGGGGGACCTACGGATTTAGCCGAAATGCCCCCCCCGTAGGGGGGAGGCCCGTGCGGGCGGCTAAATCCGACCCAATTACGACTCTCCGAACGAACCTAGCCTCGCGTATAGTGCGAAGCGTGAGGTCGCGTCGCACTAAATGCGAGGCTATTCGCGAGTAAGAAAAATTTATTCGATAAAGGTTATCATGTTCTTATTGCAATAAAAAATAGACAACACTTTGCGAGAAGCTATACAAGGTTAACACCTACACTTCTGACTTAATATTTATTATAGTGCGAAGTGCTAAACCTTAAAGAGTAGCACCCACTTCAAAAACATTTTAACTAATTTATGACTATTTTCTTTTTTTTATATAAATTACATACATATATCTATAATTTTGTATAAATAAGGTAGGTCCGCTCTCCCCCCGTAGGGGGGTCGAGGTCGCTTACCCGTGAGGGACGCGCCGCCCCAGCGTCCCTCACGGGTAAGCGACCCCCTCACGGGGCGGGACCCGTGAGGGGGGCAAGAGAGCGAACCTACAAAAATCCGACGGAGGACGCGTCCCCCGCCCCTGGCGGGACGGGTTTGCGTCCCTCACGGGGCAAACCCGTCCCGCCAGGGGCGGGGGACGCGCTCAGAATTGGCGTCCCTCACGGGGCGTCGTAATTGGCGTACGCCAACCCGTGAGGGACGCCGGCGGACCCGTCCCGCCAGGGGCGGGGGAGGCCCCCGTCCCGCCAGGGGCGGGGGAGGCCAAATCCGACCCAATTCCGACTCTACGAGCGAACCTACCCCCCCGAAGGGGGGGAGCGACGATCCCCTATATATATAAGGGGATCGTTCGCTCTTACATGAATAAAAATTCATCAAGGTTTATTGGTTTATAACCCTCACTTTTTTCTTTTGAACACTTCAAACTATTTCCAATATACCATAATTTACCATCTCTTCCACTTAGCTTTTCTATTCATTTTTTTTAGTGCGAAGCTCGGCCCCCGTGAGGGGCCCCTTATATACATGGTAACACGGCCGCTTATAAATTAATAAATATAATAGGAATAGAATAGGTTAGCTAAGTGCAAACCTTTCTATCGAATAAAATTCTATACCGTGACAAAATTCCTCTATATAGGTATATTTAACCCCTTATATCCGCGGGGGGACGGGATCAACGATGTTTTATTATATATAGGAAAACATCGTGAATAGAATTACCTAAAGATTTATCCCCCTTATATCCGCGAGGGGATATCAACAATATTTAAGACTTCGACTTTTTAGGTAATACCTTCTTTAGCTTTTGCCCATTAAGTGCGTAGCTTGCGTAGTAATTGTAAGCTCTGCGCTGGGAGCAGTTTTCTCTTTTGGGGAATTACTTCCAATGAGGCTATACACCGCGGCTCTTCTTGAACGGGAGTAGGAGGGGGGTGAATAGCCCCACATAAGCTCTACAAGTAAGCACCACAATTTTTTTATTGATAACTTGAACCCAGTAGGAATTGAACCTACACTAGCGATTTAGAAGACCGCTGTCCTATCCTTTAGACGATGAGTTCTTATAAGAGCCACGTGCTTCATATGTAAAGGAAGCATTATGCAATCATTTTCATTTAATAGGGTCGTTACAAAGTGAACAACTTCTGTGCAGTCTTTAAAACACAGTTCTTTATCGAATAAAATTATAACGACTGGACTCGCGAGTCACGTCCGCTCTGTCGGAATTAGCCCTCCCCCGTAGGGGGGGGGCTAATTCCGACAGAGCGGGTTTGCGTCCCTCCCCCCGTAGGGGGGGGGCTAATTCCTAGCCCCTCCCTCACGGGTTTGCGTCCCTCCCCCCGTAGGGGGGAGGGGCAAACCCGTGAGGGAGGCGACCTACCAGGAACGTCTGAGCGGACGATAACAAATTTATTCTCGGAGCGCTTGTTGCCCTCCTCCGGCGGGCCACATATATATGTGTGTGTAACAAGTCTGCGAGTTCTAGAAGGGACCCGTGAGGGTCGCGCCTCCCTCCCCGTGAGGGGGGCGCGTCCCCCGCCCCTGGCGGGACGGGTCCCTTCGGGACAGGACCCCGTGAGGGGCGCTGCGAGTCTATTCGCGAGGATAGACGCAAAAATCCTAGTGTCGGATTTTTGTAGGTTCCCCTCACGGGGCGGGACCCGTGAGGGGGGCAGGAGACCTGTGAGGGGGACCTAAATGAAATTATATAGCATTTCATTCGATACAATGAATAATTATTGTATCTGTTAGATAGCAGCTAATGCATAATATTTTCATTAATTTTTTATATCCAAATATCCAAATAAAAGGATTGGCTTAGAATAAATTTTAGCATACGTTGTAATAAAACGAAAGGGCTTTAAGGTCCTAAGCTTGTCTGCTAACAGGTCGCCTACCCGTGAGGGAGGCGTAGGCATCGTAATAGTCAACCCCCCTATATAGGGGGGTTGACTATTACGATGCCCCCGTTAGGGAGGCCAAATCGTCAGGACGGCTCTATATTTATTTATTATATATATATATAAAGATATTTACTATATGGATAGGGCCGCCCTAGACAATTAGCCGTACTAGCTAACAGTGAGAAGCGCTCCGCGTAGGTCGCGTAATTGTCCAGGACGTCCCTATATTAATAGGGCCGTCCTGGACAATTACGATGTGTAAGCGACGTAAGCGACCTTCTCGCTTAATTTGAGAAAGGTAATTATCCCCTCCGGGACGGCGTAACCTCTTACCGGGGCGGCGCACCATTATTTAATATAATAAAATGTAAATAATGTTTATAGATAAAAATCTATATATTAGTCTAAAGGACGCATTGATAAAACAGGTTCGTCAACACGGTCAATACCTTTTTCGAAACCTGCTGCTGCAGCACGCGCACGTCCTGCATGCCATAGGTGACCTACGAAGAAAAGGAAACCTAAACAGAAATGAGATGTAGCTAACCATGAACGTGGAGATACGAAGTTAACAGCATTAATTTCTGTAGCAACACCACCTACTGAGTTTAAAGAACCTAAAGGTGCATGTGTCATATATTCAGCCGCACGACGTTCTTGCCATGGTTGAATATCATTTTTAAGTTTAACAAGGTCAAGACCGTTAGGTCCTCTTAATGGTTCAGTCCAAGGACCACGGAAATCCCAGAAACGCATTGTTTCACCACCGAAAATGATTTCACCAGTTGGTGAACGCATTAAATATTTACCTAAACCTGTAGGACCTTGTGCAGATGCTACATTAGCACCTAAACGTTGGTCACGTACTAAGAAAGTAAATGCTTGTGCTTGAGAAGCTTCAGGCAATAATGTTAGCAAAACAAATAACCATAAAACAACCCTGATCAATATTCTAATATTCTAATATTCTAATATATAATATTCTAAAGTATCGACTTTTTATGTTTCTCTAGTTTTTTCTTCGAACCACTGTTTGAAACTTTGTTCACCTGGCTTTAATCTATAAGATGAACGACGAGGCTTTCCTTCTTTGTCAAAATGAGCATAACGCCATCCAGGATCTCCACGTTTAAGTTTAAACGTGTTGCATTTTGTTTATTTGTCGCAAAGCCTGCTGCAACTGCATCTACTATACCATAAAACAATAAACTAGGTGTTCCTTCTTTTTGTCCAAAAATAGGGGTTTTTCCATATGAATGTTCTTCACCTACTAAGATTACGAATTCCGGTTTTTCTGGATCTCTTAAAAGTCTTTTTAATGAAGTACGAGGAATACCTGTAACACGAACAGCTTCACGAATACCTTCAAATCTAATACCGTTAATTAACAGAGGACGCATAACAATAGGTTCATGCTCAAAGATATTATAACTTTTTTCCTTTTTTAACTCAATATAATAGTCTTGACGACTGACCCGTTTATTTAGATCATTCCATTCAGGACCATAGTCTAAAACTAAGAATTCAAAATGTTCTGGATTTTTTGTAAAATCTTCTTGAAGAGCTCGATTATCATGTCCGCGTTTTTCCTATATATAGGAAAAACGCGTACGAGCGAACGATCCCCTTAGGGGATCGTCGCTCCCCCCCTTCGGGGGGGTAGGTTCGCTCGTAGAGTCGGAATTGGCGCACGCCAATTCCGAGCGCATAAATTGCGTACGCAATTTATGCGACCTCCGTCGGATTTTTGCGGACGCAAAAATCCTAGCGCTTATTACGCTTTAGCGTAATAAGCGACCTCTGCGAGCGGACCTAGAGATCTCGAAGAAAATCTTCGATTTTCTTCGACATGAGTTTGTTGTTTCAAAGAGCGTAGATGATAACTAAATATATATAAAATGCATGTAGTTTCACCGTAATAATACATATCTTTATATTTATTGTAAATAAGATAAACACCTGGATGACCTAAATCTAAAAAATTGCGTGTTATAAAAGGAACAGCTGTAGTTTCAAAAGTGGTACAAGAAAATAGATTAATAAGTAGAATAGTTTGTTTACGTATTAATCGAGAAAATAGTAATAAAATATATCTCATATGACGAACAAAACAACGTGTGGGGGTGGTACTCTGGCCCCAGCTTGGTTTTTTTTTCCTAAGGATAAAACAATAAACTTGTTTTGTGCACGATGTTTTGTTTTGAGGAAAAAACCTTTTATCGAAGAAAATTCAATAGAATTTTCTTCGATAAAACTCGAATATTTTGCCCCCGAAGGGGGCAAAAATTCGACTTTGGTTTCCCCCACTGAGATTTTTTTTTGTTCCTATGTCCGCGTTTTTCGACGAAAAACGCGTACGAGCGAACTAGCCTCGCTAGTCGCTCCCCCCCTTCGGGGGGGTAGGTTCGCTCGTAGAGCTCCGTCGGATTTTTGCGGACGCAAAAATCCTAGCGCTTATTACGCTTTAGCGTAATAAGCGACCTCTGCGAGCGGACCTAGAGATCTCGAATAAAATCGAAGATTTTATTCGATAAGGTTATAAGACAGAAACAAAAATAGAGACTAATATCTGTCAATACAAACGATCTGGGTTAAAATCGAATTGAAAATTCGACTGGGTATTCGTTTTGTATTAGGAATGTCGAACCCCCTTCTAGGAAAGCGGGCCCCCTTTCCTAGAAGGGGGGAAAAACGCAGACATAGAGAATTCCTAATAATCTTTAAGTTACCTTAAAGTTCAGACTCTATCTTCAACTCTTTATGGATAGTTTATTAAAGAGTTGTCTGGCATATTAGTCGTTGAGCAGTCATAATTAATCATCGATTAAGTATGATTTGCTGCTAGTTAACATAGGCTCTAGTTTATTCAATAACCTAGTTTTTCTAGCATTTAACCAGATTTCTTTCTGATTTTCAACAATTAGAAAGGGCACTGAATACCTGTTGGGCCATAAAACTCACTTGGATAAGCAGTATTGTTAAACCAAGAGAAACAACAAGCAGTGAATGCCATTAGAGAAACTGAAGCTAAACTGTAAGAAAGGTAAGCTTCACCAGACCAAACGAAAGCACGACGAGCCCATGGCCATGGAGTTGTATAAATGTGCCAAAGACCACCTAAAAGACACATAGAACCGATCCAAATGTGTCCACCAATAATGTCTTCTAAGTTATCAACACTTACGATCCAACCGTCACCACCAAACGGTGATTTAACGATATAACCAAAAATGATAGCTGCGTTAGTTGTAGGGTTTGAGATAATACGAACATCACCCCCGCCAGGGGCCCAAGTATCATAAATACCACCAAAGTATAGAGCTTTTAATACAAGAAGCCACGCACCACAACCTAACATGATTAGGTGGTAACCTAAAATGTTAGTCATTTTGTTTTTATCTTTCCAAACATAACCAAAGAATGGATATGATTCTTCAAGAGTTTCGGGTCCAATTAATGAGTGATAAACACCACCAAAACCTAAAACAGCTGAAGAGATTAAGTGTAAAACACCTGATACGAAGTACGGGAATGTATCAAGTACTTCACCACCTGGTCCTACACCATAACCTAAAGTAGCAATGTGAGGTAATAGAATTAAACCTTGTTCATACATAGGTTTTTCAGGTACGAAGTGTGATACTTCAAATAAGTTCATTGCACCAGCCCAAAAAACAATAAGACCAGCATGTGCAACGTGTGCACCTAAAAGTTTACCTGATAGGTTGATTAAACGAGCATTTCCGGCCCACCATGCGAAACCAGTAGTTTCTTGGTCACGACCACCTACAGTTAATGTTCCGTTAAAAAGTGTTTCCACTTGGTACTACCTCCTAATGGAATCCATTTTTCTATAAAGCTAATATTTATTAGCTCGCTTACTAGAGTCCCTAAAAACCTAGAAGTTTTATACACCATACCGTCCCCTCATATATCCGCGGGGGGACGGTATCCACGATGTTTTCCTATATATAGGAAAACATCGTAAATGATTTGAAAAATTTTATTTATTAAAAAACTACGACCCGTGAGGGGGACGAGACTCGAGAGTCTCGTCCCCCTCACGGGTCGTAGTTTTAAATATCTGCAATATCCCCCCCTCGGATATATGGGGGGGATATTGCAGATAAAAGTCGTTTCCTACGGAGTCGTTTACAAATCTCGATGGAATGACTTTTAATCAAAAATCAATATTGATTTTTATTTTCTTCTCATTGATTAAATATCCGTCGACTAGTTATTTTTATTCGATAAAAGCGTTCTTTTCTCGTACGAGCGAACGATCCCCTTATATATATAGGGGATCGTCGCTCCCCCCCTTCGGGGGGGTAGGTTCGCTCGTAGAGTCGGAATTGGGTCGGATTTGGCCTCCCCCGCCCCTGGCGGGACGGGTCCGCCGGCGTCCCCCGCCCCTGGCGGGACGGGTTGGCGCCCCTCACGGGGCCAATTACGACGCCCCGTGAGGGACGCCAATTCCGAGCGCGTCCCCCGCCCCTGGCGGGACGGGTTTGCGTCCCTCACGGGGCAAACCCGTCCCGCCAGGGGCGGGGGACGCGTCCTCCGTCGGATTTTTGCGTACGTCCGAGCGAATAGCCCCGCTATTCGCGAGGCTAGGTTCGCTCGGAGAGTCGGAATTGGCGCACGCCAATTCCGAGCGCAGAAATTGCCCCGTGAGGGACGCAATTTCTGCGACCTTCGTCGGATTTTTGTAGGTTCGCTCAGCGAGCGAAGCTCTCCGAGCGAACCTAGCCTCGCGAATAGCGGGGCTA